>SXGR01366009.1_pt1 | contig 43393 bp, 38 predicted proteins | sample 3174711 | NCBI WGS metagenome assembly SXGR01 (sample SAMN11356860, study PRJNA531348) | freshwater metagenome | isolation source: freshwater sample F1-60 | place: China: Fuxian Lake, Yuxi | collected 2017-12-25
AAATACCGAGAACATGGGACAGTTCGAACGTACCTTAATCATCGCTGATGAAGATTCATATGTACATTATGTCGAAGGGTGTACAGCACCTATCTATTCATCTGACTCACTTCACTCTGCAGTGGTAGAAATCATTGTGAAGAAGAACGCTCGTGTGCGTTATACGACCATTCAAAATTGGTCGAACAACGTCTACAACCTCGTCACCAAGCGCGCCGTGGCCGAGGAAGACGCGACGATGGAATGGGTCGACGGCAACCTCGGCTCGAAGGTGACGATGAAGTATCCCGCCGTAGTCCTCAAGGGCGAGCGTGCCCACGGCGAGATCCTCTCGATCGCTTTCGCGGGCGAAGGCCAGCACCAAGACGCCGGTGGCAAGGTCACCCACGTCGCCCCGAATACGACCAGCGTGATCACGTCGAAGTCGATCTCGAAGGACGGCGGCCGCTCCTCGTACCGCGGTCTCTTGCGGGTCAACAAGGACGCCGAGGGTTCGAAGTCGAAGGTTGTCTGCGACGCGTTGATCATCGATCCCGAGTCGCGCACCGACACCTACCCGTACATCAACATCATGGCCGATCAGGTCGACATTGGGCACGAGGCTACCGTCTCGAAGCTCGGTGAAGAGCAGATCTACTACCTGATGAGCCGTGGCCTGTCCGAGGCCGAAGCGTCGGCGCTGATTGTGGCGGGCTTCGTCGAGCCGATCACGAAGGAGTTGCCGCTCGAGTACGCCGTCGAGCTGAATCGCCTGATTCAGCTGCAGATGGAAGGCTCGGTCGGATGACCGCATGGCTCGAGGAGCGTCGCCAGCAGGCGGCCGCGAGCAATGAGGTGTTGTCGGTGCCGTCCTCGTCGGACGAGCACTGGCGCTTCACGTCGCTTCGCGGCATCGACTTCGCGACGTATGCCGCGACGGTCGAGGCTGTGCCGGGCGAGCCGCAGGGTGCGATCTTGGCAGAGGGCGAGCATGCCGGCCGGATCGTGATGCGCGATGGTGGCGTCGTGCTCGACGAGTTCAGCCCCGAAGTCGTGGCGCAGGGTGTCGTGTTTGGCAGCCTCAAGCGACTGGCCGAGGAGCACAGCAACCTTGTGGAGCCCGTGTTGGGCACGATTGTTGGCTACGACGAGAAGTTTGCAGCCGAGAATGGTGCGCTCTGGACCGACGGTCTGCTGTTGCACGTGCCGGCTGGAGTCAAGGTTGCCCTGCCCTTCCACGCGGCCTACGAGATTGCCACGAAGGGCGCTGCTCAGCAGTGGCGCGTCATCATCTCGCTCGGCGAGGGAGCCGAAGCAACGCTGGTCGAGGAGCATCTCAAGGGCGAGCCCGGCTATGCCAATGGCGTCGCCGAGCTCGTGGTTGCGGAGTCTGCGCACCTCACGTACGTCGTGGTGCAAGATCGCAACAATGCCTCGCTGCACTTTGCGGCCCATCGTGCCGAGGTTGCCAAGGACGCCACGCTCGAGTGGGCGGCCTGTTCGACAGGCTCGAAGACGGGCAAGACGCGCATGGAGACGCGCCTGACGGGCGAAGGTTCGACGGGTCGCTTGAGTGCGGTCTACGTCGTCGACGGCAAGCGCCACCTCGATCTCGACACGACGCAAGAGCACGATGCGCCGAACGCAGTCTCCGATCTGGCCTTTAAGGGCGTGTTGCTCGACAGCGCGCGGTCGGTTTGGCGCGGTGTGATTCGCGTGGCTGAGGGTGCTCACGGTACCGACGCCTACCAAGAGAACCGAAATCTGCTGCTTTCGCCGAAGGCGCGCGCCGACAGCATTCCTGGACTCGAGATCGACACGAACGATGTCCGCTGCACCCACGGTGCGACGGCTGGGCCCGTCGATCCGATGCTCAAGTTCTATCTGATGAGCCGCGGCATCCCCGCGGTCGAGGCCGAGCGCATGATCGTCGAGGGTTTCCTCGAGGACGCCCTCGAGCGCATCCCGGACGAGCGCATCCGCACCGCCTTGACCACTGCGGTCATGCGGCGCATCCCGATCTTCTAGCTCTCACCAATGTCCAGAAGGGGTCAGGCACCATCTGGACATTCGGACGTGCAGTCGTCATCAGCGGTCGTCGAGCACCAGCAGTTGGTGCCAGACGCCGAGGTAGGCGTCGTGATGATCACCGTCGAGGATTGCGTTCTTGAAGTTCGGGTACGTGACCTCGGCGAGCAGCGCCACGAGCGCCTCGGCCCACTGGGCACGTGTTGCCTCGATCCGCCAAGCGTAATCGGCGTCAAGGATGCTGGTCGGGGTGGCTGGGACCAGGTCGGCCAGCGCCTCGATGTCCTGCTTGCAGCGCGCACGGATCAGCAGGATGTTGTCGTCTTCGCGGTGTTCGACGACGGAGTAAAAACCGCGTGTAGTCATCAGCCACATGCACGAGAGTCGGCTGTGCGGCACCGTGGCTTACGAGCAGTTGACGATCAATGTCCAGATCGTGCCTGACCCCTTCTGGACATTCGGCGCCGCGACTAGCGGCGACGGGGGACGCGTACGGTCTGTGAGTTGGAGGCCACCAGACCATTCGTCGGCGAGAACGTCGAGCGAAGCGTGTAGGACACGGCACGTTTCTTGGCAAGGAGGCGTCCTGCGGTCTTGATCACGCAGCGCACGCGGTAGGTGCCTGCTGCGGCGACGCGGCGACTGAGATTGCAATAGCGGTCACCCTTGAAGGTCGCGACTTGGGCGATTGTGCCCGCACCAGTGACGGTGATGCTGGTGGCAATCCCGATGCCTTTCTTCGTAAAGGTGATCGTTGGCAACCCGACGGCCAGTACGCGGGCGCTGTTGTCTCGGCGCGGCGTCACCTTGGTCGAGGCTGCGCTCGCAGCACTGGTGCCCGCGATGTTTGTGGCTGTGACCGTGAAGGTGTAGCCGGTGCCGTTTTTGAGACCCGTGACGAGGCAGGTTGTGGCGCCCGTGGTGCTGCAGGTCGCACCGTCCGGAGCAGCCGTGGCGGTGTAGAGGGTGATTGGCGCGCCGCCCGTGTTAACGGGTGCGGTCCAGCTGAGCGAAACGGTCGCGTCGCCAGGAACAGCGGTCACGGCAGTTGGGGCACCGGGGTCGGTCACGGCAGGGCAGACCGCGACTGCAGTGATGTTTCTCGACACAGCGCCGATGAGTGTCGTGGGAGTCGAGGTGCCGCGTGGGAGCACCGCTACCTCGTTTGCAGATGCGGCGTAAACCGTGACGCTATCGGGTGTCACAGCAATCGACGTCACGCCAAAGGATGTCGTGGTGCCGACTTGTGTCAGGGTGTTGCTGCCGATCGTCGCCGACAGCAGTGAACCGACGTCCATCGCCCCCGTGCCGACATAGAGCGTCGCACCGTCGGGCGAGATGGCAATCTTTCTCGGCTGTCCCGCCATGCCGTCGAAGAGCATCTCGCTGGTCGAACCGGACAGCAATGCAGATTCGACCTGAAAGGGCGTATCGATTGCGGTATAGGCCTTCGTCGCCGACAGCGCGACGGCCCGGGCGTTACCGGCAAGGGTGTAGGTCTTTTGGAGCGTGCCGTCTGAAGTTGAGCGCACCTGCAGAGCGTCTCCAACCGTGATGTAGACCAGCGAGCCGTCGGGACTCACCACGAGGTCGGTGGGCGCACTGGTCGAGGACAGGCTGAACGACCTGGCGATGGTGTCCGTTGTCGTGTCAACCACCGTCACCGTGCGTGCCGTCTCGTTGGCCACGTAGGCCCGCTTGGCATCGGGTGACAGTGCGATCGCGATTGGTGCGGAGAAGCCGCTGATCGTCACGGTTGCGAGGCCGGTCGTGGCATCGAAGACACGAATCGCGTCGCCATTGCTGTCGACGGCATAGAGCGTGCGCCCCGTGGGAGACACTGCCACGTCAACGAAGTTCGCTCCAGGGATCTCCACGGTCGTGGTCACGGTATTCGTAGAGATCGAGAAGCGTTGGATCGTGCCGTCGGACGTTACGAGGTACCCGGAACCCAGACAGGTGGCGGCAGAAGCGGTGGTGGTGCCTGCGAGCGTTGCCGCCATGGCGACGGCGAGCATCGCCAGGATCCGAACAAGACGCATGTGCTCACTCTACGCACGATTTCGCTCGAATCCTGCCTTGCCTGGCGCTGCTCTGGCGAGGACTGGCTGCATGGGTACGCGCCTCGGTGCCGTTTGTGGTCTCGTCTGCGCGCGGATCGTGGCGCGAGGCTTGGCACTGTTGGGACATGGCCCGTGAAATCCTCAACTAACCTCGAGCAGCAGTATATGGCACGATATATGGCATGCATCGTACGACGATTTATCTGCCGGAGGCGATGAAGGCGCGCGTTGCCGAAGCAGCGCGGCTTCAGGGAGTGACCGAGGCGGAGATAATCCGCGGCGCGATCGAGCAGCTGCTTGAGCGCCCGCGCCCGCGCGGAGCGCTGTTTGCCTCGGGGCACCCGGTGGATGCTGAACGGGTCGACGAACTGCTGGCCGAGACGGGCTTTGGCGAATGGCAGTCGTAGTCGACACCAGCGCGTTGTATGCGTACTTCGATTCGAGCGCGCGTGCTCATCTCGAGGTGCAAGCCCTGATTGAGGCGGAGCGCTCGTCGCTGATGGTCACGATGGGCGTGCTGATCGAACTCGATCATCTGCTGCGGCGTCGTGTCAACGCACATACGGCGCGGCGCGTGATGGACGAGTTGACCAACGGAGCCTACGAACTGATCGAGTGCTCCCGCGAGGATCTCCGCCGCGCGCTCACCATCATCGATCGGTTCTCCGATCGGGGGTTGAGCCTGACCGACGCTTCGTTGCTCGAGATTGCCGACCGCAAGCGGGCGTCGACAATCTTTACGCTCGACCGTCGAGATTTCGCAGGACTTGTTCGCTCTGACGGAACGCCGCTCACGATCTTGCCGTAGAGGTCTACGTCCCGAACCGCTCGCGGATGACATTGCCGTGAGCCGGAAAATCCTCATGATCCGCCAGCGCGAGGATGTCGGGCGCCATCACAGCCAAGGCCTGCTCCGACGCACACGCAATCGAAATCGTCTTCGTAAAGGCGGCTGCGGTGACCCCGCTCGTCACGCGTGCATAGCCACTCGTCGGCAGGGTCGCCGGAATACCAATCAGATAGTTGCCGGCACTAAACGGCGTGTGCTGGCCGAGTAGCACCTCGCCGGCATGCTCGATCTCGGCCAGGATGGCCTCGTCGTCGGCCGTCGCAAGCTGCATGTGCTCGGGGGCGTAGAGGTTGGCAACCTCAATCGCCTCGGCTTGGTCGCGCACGAGAATCGCGCCACCCACCACACCAATCGCGCTGGCTGCATAGCTTCGACGGGGCTCGGGGAGCAGCGCGAGGCGTTGAGCGAGCTCTGGCTGGACGCGCTCGATCAGTTGCTCGCTCCACGTCACGAGCACGCTCGCAGAGTCGGCACCATGCTCGGCCTCATTGAGCAGATCGGCTGCGAGCAGGCCAACGTTGCACGAGTCGTCGGCAATGATCAGGCTCTCAGAGGCCGCCAAGATCTGCATGCCCACCACGCCGTGGCGCTGAATTTCGAGCTGCGCACTGGCGACGGGTGGGCTGCCGGGCCCGAGCACCTTGCGGCAGGCGGGGATCGATTCGGTCCCAAACGCCAAGGCCGCGACACCCGCGGGTCCGTTGGCACGAAAGACATTCTCGAGACCAAGCTGCTCGGCCACAACCAGCACCGCAGGGTCGACCTTGCCGTCTGACCCTGGGGTCGGTGGCACGACAACGGCGATCTCGGGTACGCCCGCCACGACGGCGGGCGTGCCAATCTGGACCAGCACGCTGGGGAAGGAACCCTTGCCACTCGGCACGAACAAACCCGCGCTGGCAATCGCCGTGCGCTTCTCGCCGACCATGAGACCTGGCTCGAGCTCCAGCCGCCAATCGCCGTGCTGCAGCACCTGCTCGTTGAAGCGGCGGGAATGGTCGATCGCGTGGCGAATCGCCGTCTGGACTGCCTCGGGCGTCTCGCTTTTGGCCGCAGCAAACTCTGCCTCGGTCACCCGCAAGCCGGCCGGCTCCACGTGGCAGCCGTCGAACGTGGCGAGGGCACGACAGACAGCCGCGTCGCCGTCGCGGCGCACCTCGGCGACCAACTCGACAATCGAAGCCTGTAGCCCAGGCTCGAAGACGTCGCCCAGGCCACGTTCGAGCAGGGCGGCACGTTCCGCGGCCGTAGCTTCGGACCAACGGTGGACGCTGAGTGGTGCGGTCATGGCCGGAAGCCTACCCGGAGCCCGATCGGGGAGAGCCCTTAGCGGGCTTTGACGATGATGCGGGAGCCGATCACGATCACCTTGTTCGAGAGCGGCGACAGCCCAGTTGGCATCACCTTTCGAACTTGGAAGACGATGCGCTTGCCCTTGCCAACCAGCACGCGGGGGCTCGAGGAACGGGTCGTGAGCACCAGCTTGCCGTCGCGGTAGATCTTGTAGACAGCGCCCTTGGCGGTTGGCAGCGTCAGCACCAGCTTCTTCCCGACCCGCGTGGCTGTGGTAACACGGGGGGTGATGGCGAGCTTGGCGGCGAGTGCGCTTGGGGTAGTTGCTGTGCGACCTGGGGTCGGAGTTTCGACTGGTTGCGGAGTAGCGGGCACGACGGGTGTGCCGCCGCTCAGCGTGCCACCGATGTAGAGCAGCCGATTGGGCGAGCCCGCACCGGCATCGCCGACGTGATCACGCGAGGCGTTGCCGAGGACGCTCGTGGAGATCTCGCCCGTGGACGTGCTGCGGGTGCTCGCGAGCGTTAAGGCAACTCCACCGGCGACATGAGGCGATGCCATCGACGTGCCGGACAGCGTCTCGGTGGCCGTCGACGAGTCGAGCCAAGACGACAAGATGTCGACGCCGGGAGCGAACAGATCGACGCAGGGGCCGTAGTCAGAGAAGTAGGCACGCTGGTCGTTGGAGTCGGTCGCGCCGACCGTGATTGCTGCCGGTACGGACGCCGGCGAATTGGCACAGGCATCCCCGCCGTTGTTGCCAGCGGCGACAACCATGGTCACGCCGTCGTCGATGACGGACTGGACGGCGGTGTTAAGTGCCTCGGAGTAGCCGCCACCGAGGCTCATGTTGGCGACTGCGAGCTGGCCGGGTGCGTGGTTCGCGGCGACCCAGTTGAGGCCTGCGATCACATCGGAGAGGTTGCCCGAGCCGTAACAGTCGAGCACGCGGACAGGGACGATGCTGACAGACGGTGCGACGCCATAATCTGCGCCACCGACTGTGCCCGCGACGTGGGTGCCGTGGCCATTGCAGTCCTCGGTACCGTTGCCGTCACTGACAGCCGTGTAGCCACTCTCGACGCGTCCACCAAACTGGGCATGGTCGGAACGAATGCCGGTGTCAATCACGTAGGCGATCACGCCCGAGCCGCCACCAGCCGAGGCATTGGCGGCCTGCAGGTCCATGGTGCCGTCGAGCGGGAGGTCGCGCTGGTCGAGGCGGTCAAGGCCCCACGAGGCGGCGCGAGGCGAGCGCGTTGGTGCGCCGGGGGTGACGGCTGCGGAGGCTGCCGATGCAGGGCTCGTGCCGATCGCATTGGTGGCAGTGACGGTAAAGGTGTACGCGGTGCCGTTATGCAGGGAGCCAATCGTGCAGGCACGCGCGCCTGTCGTCGAACACTTGGCGCCACCTGGAGTGGCCGTTGCCGTGTAACCCGTGATTGCGCGGCGCCCGTTCGAGGCGGGTGCGAGCCAACCGACGCTGACCTTGCCGTTGCCGGCAGAGGCTGTCACTCCTGTTGGGGCGTCGGGCGCGGTCGGTGCCGCTACCTGGGTAAAGGTCCAGCCCAAGACGGTGCTGCCGCGAAGGCCCCCGTAGCCATCGATCGCGATCTTGATTGTCGTGCCGGCGGTGACATTGACCGTCACCGCGCTCCAGAGGCCACCGCCAGAATCGTCGTTTGCCGCGAGCGTCGAAAGTGCTCCAACGTTCGTGCCGGTGTAGGCACCGAGCAGCGTGTCGTATGAGCTGCCTTGCGTACTGAGGGCAAACGTGCCGTCGGAAGGAGCCGTCCAGAGGTACCAGATCGACGACGAGCCGCCGTAGCCGCCGTGGGTCGGCTCGTTGGTCTCGCGGGTGGCGTTGACCGTTGAGCCGGAGAGCGAACCCGTCGAACCGGTGATGAGGGCCGCGTCGGCGAAGGCATCGTTGGTCGCAGCAGGAGCCAGTGTGGCCGTGATAGCCCCCGAATATGCGCCAGTGCTCGCACTGTTGACTGCCGCCACGCGGAACGAGTACGTGGTGCCGTTCGTCAGGCCGGTGATCGTCGCTGTGGCGGCATTCGAGACGCCATCGGCAACGGTCGTCCAGGCGCCGCCGCCGGAGGCCCGCTGGATCACGTAGTCGGTGATTGCAGCGCCGCCGGTGTCGGCGGGCACGTCGAAGGTCAATGTGATGCGCTCACTGCCGACAGTCGCGACGAGGTTGCGCGGTGCGCTGGGGGCGGTCACGGGTCCGGGTGTGAAGGTGCCAGATGCCAACAGCAGGTTGGGGGATCCGGCCCCTGTCCCGGTGACAACCGACGGCGTGGCGGTGGCGAGCAGGCGCGAGGCGATCGTGGCGGGGGAGGCGGTCGCATCGGCGCTGAGCAGCAGGGCGGCAACGCCAGCCACGTGCGGTGTGGCCATCGAGGTGCCGGAGATCGTGTTGGTGGCCGTCGTCGAGGTGTACCAGTCCGACGTGATGCCCGAGCCCGGGGCAAAGACATCCAGGCAGGTGCCAAAGTTGGAGTAGGAGGCGCGGGCATCGTTGCTTCCCGTCGCGCCAACGGTAATTGCAGTGCGCTCGCTGGCGGGCGACGCTGAGCAGGCATCCGTATTGGAGTTGCCCGCCGCGACGGCATACGTCACACCATCGGTGATGCTGCGCGCCACCGCAGCGTTGAGGGAAACTGAATACGAGCCGCCGAGACTCATGTTGGCGACCGCCGGGGTGCTAGCAGCGTGGTCGGCCGTCACCCAGTCGACTCCGGCGATGACACCGGTGGTCGAGCCGGAGCCTCCACACGACAGCACGCGTACCGGCACGAGACTGACATTCTTGGCGACACCGTATGTGGCACCACCAACGGTGCCAGCAACGTGGGTGCCGTGGCCATTGCAGTCTGTGGTGCCGTTTCCATCGCTGATCGCCGTGTAGCCACTCAGCACACGCCCCCCAAAGTCGCTGTGCGTGCCCAGAATGCCGGTGTCAATGATGTAGGCCTTCACGCCAGTACCCGTGGCGGTGTAGGTGTAACTGGAGTTGAGTGGCAGGTTGCGCTGGTCGATGCGGTCGAGGCCCCACGTGGCGGGGCTCTGCGTGGCGTCGATACCCACCACGCGATCGGGCTCGATGCGCGTCACCGAGGGGTCCTGCGCGAGCGCTGCGACCTGGCTTGGCGTGAGGTCGGCGGTAAAGCCGTTGAGGGCGTGCGTGAAGACGGCGAGTGGTGTAGCCCCGGCGCTGCGGGCAAACACTGCAGGCTGCTTGCTCGCCACGACCGTGACGATGTAGCGGTTCGGAATCACCGAACCAATCTTGGCTCCGGCAGGTACCTCAGCAGCGCTGGTTGTGTCCAACGCATACAGCTGACGATCGCGCTCGACGACCAAGACCTGAGGGTCGTTGCGCAGCCGACTCACGTCGGTCGAGTCGAGGCTGGCGACAAACCCGTCGATGCCGTGGCGGAAGACCTGGCTGACGTCGTTCTGGCGAGCCTCCTCCGAGTTGACCTTGCTGGTCAGGTTGGCGCTGTCGTCGAGGATCACGACGTAGTCCTGCGATGGCGCAGCATGCGCGAGCGCAGGTGTGATCGCGAAAGCGGAGAGGGCGATCAGGAGAGTGGCAAAGCGACGCATTAAATGGTCTCGATCCGGGCGTGGAAGGCACCGAAATACCGTGCCCATTGTAGACGACGATCGAGCAACCGAAATCTGACGGTCTGTTCAGGCGTGGCGTGCATTGAGGGAACGATCGCAGATCACTATTAAGAATCTGTTGCGCCCGCATTGTGATCGGGAGCACAGGAACTAAAGCCCCTGCGTTAGACTGCCCTAACTCGTGACGGTCTCGCCCCTTACTCCGACCGATCTAACCCGCATCCGCGCCGATTTTCCGATTCTCGCGCGGGAACTGCACGGACAGCCACTGGCCTATCTCGACTCGGCCTCGACGTCGCAAAAGCCGCAGCAGATGCTCGACGCCATGACGAGCTTCTACTCGACCTCGAATGCCAATGTGCATCGCGGCGTCTACACGCTCGGCGTGGAGAGCACGGATGCCTTCGAAGCCGCACGCGATGCCGTTGCCGCGCTGCTGAACGCACCGTCTCGCCGCGAAGTGATCTTTACGCGCAATACGACCGAGGCGCTCAACCTTGTCGCCAAGACGTATGGCGCGCAGAACTGTGGTCCCGGGGACGTGATCGTCTTGACGGTGCTTGAGCACCACGCCAACCTCGTGCCGTGGCAGGTGCTGGCCGAGCAGACCGGGGCCACGTTGCGGTTTCTCGACATCGATGACGAAGGCAACCTCCAGCTCGACGCGCTCGATGCGATTGCGCGTGAGGCCAATGTCAAGCTCGTCGCGGTGACCCACCAGTCGAACACGCTCGGGGTGCGCCCGCCCGTGGCCGAACTCGTCGCCTGGGCGCATGCGCAAGGCGCCGTGGTCGTGCTCGATGCGGCGCAGACGGTGCCGAACCGGCCCGTTGATGTGCAGGCGCTCGATGTGGACTTCCTCGCCTTCTCGGGGCACAAGACGCTTGGGCCAACCGGCATCGGTGCACTCTGGGGTCGCGAGTCGCTACTCGCCGAGCTGCAGCCGTTCCTGACCGGTGGGGAGATGATCCGCTCGGTCAAGCTCGAGCGCACGTCGTGGAATAGCCTGCCCTGGAAGTTCGAGGCCGGCACCCCCGCCTACGCCGAGGCCGTCGGACTCCACGCTGCAATCGACTACCTGCACGCTGTCGGTCTCGAGGCGATTGACGCCCACGAGCACGCGATCACGGACTACGCGCTTGGACGTCTCGCCGAGGTGCCGGGCCTCCAGATCGTTGGGCCGCTGACGGCGGCTGCACGAGGCGGCGTCGTCTCCTTCGTGCTCGAAGACGTGCACCCGCACGACATTGCCGAGATCCTCGATCGGCATGCTGTCTGCGTGCGCGCCGGCCACCACTGCACGCAACCGCTGATCGAACGCCTCGGACTCGCTGCCACCGTGCGTGCCTCGTTCTACCTCACCACCACCGAAACTGAGATCGATCGGCTCGTCGATGGTCTGCTCGACGTACGTCGAGTGATGGGAGTCTGACAATGGACGATCTCTATCGCGAGAATCTGATGGATCACTACCAGCATCCACGTCACCACGGCCCGATGGCCGAGTGCGATGCTGAGGCCGAGGGACAAAACCCGCTCTGCGGAGATCAGGTCGTTGTGCAGGTCAAGCTGGCCAACGGGACGATTGAAGAAATGCGCTTTACGGGCCATGGCTGTGCCGTCTCGCAGGCGGCGACGTCGATGCTGACCGAGCTCGTGCAGGGACTGACCGTCGACGAGGCGGCTGCTCTGCCCTCGCAGGCAATCCTCGACGAACTGGCGATCCCGCTCTCCGCGATGCGCGTCAAGTGCGCCGTGTTAGGGCTCGGCACGCTGAAGCTCGCGCTCCATCGCGCGGCTGGTACACCGCTGCCTGCCGAGTGGGGCGACACGGACGAGATGGTCTGGTCCTAGTCGGAAGCGGTGTCGAGCAGGCGCGCGCCGCGCAGTGCGAGCTCGAGGCGAAAGCGATCGTCGGCGTGCTGGAGATCCAGTGATGTCAGCTTCGCAATCCGAGCGAGCCGGTAGCGCACTGTGCGCTCGTGGACGTCAAGCGCGCGGGCGGTAGCCGCCACGCTGAGGCCCTCTTGGAGCCACGTGGTAGCGGTTTCGATGTAGTGCGGCCCACCCTGGCGATTGCTCTGCAGCGGCTCGAGCGTCAGCTCAACCAACTCGCGGAGCGTCTCGCGGTCCTGCCCGATCAGCGCCTCGGGAAGCACGTCGGCGAACGGCACGACGCCGCGCAGGCTAAGCCGGTTGGCGACCTCGAGTGCACGCTCGGCCTCGCCATACGATGTTCGGATACCACTCACGCCAAGTCCGGGGCGGCCTAGACCCGCCGTCTCTGCGCCTCGAGGGACGCGGCCACTGACAATCGCGACAATCGTTCCGCTACGGACACCAACGAGCAAGGTCGCACCGCGTAGGCGGTCCAACACCGTGGTTGAGACCGTGCCAACGACCAGCACGCTGCGACGCCCACCGAGATCGATGCCGAGCTCTGTGGCGTGCTCCATCACCTGCTCGGGCGGCGCCTGCGAAAGCACGTGGTCAAGCAAGACAACGCGCGCTTGCTCTGCACGGAGGGCGGTCAGCACAACCTCTGGGGACTCATTCTCGGGCACGGCGGAACGTTACCGGTTTCCGGTAAGTCGTGTCAGGCGCCGTCTACCTGAGCCCGCACGAGCGCCGGGTCGAAGCGATAGCGCACGACGCCACCAACCTCAGAGCGAACGCCACCGGCCTCGCGCAAGAACGGGGCCCACGGGCCCGGATGCTTGGCGTCGACCAAGACCCACGAGGTCCCAGTAAACGCGAGGTAGCGCAGCAGTTCTTGGCGTGGGTTCGCGGGCAGTTGCTCGTTGTAGAACCCAGTAACTGCCGGGAACTGCGTGTAGGTCAGCGGGACTGCCGCAGCGCTATAGCCACCCGCCATGCGGTAACGCATCTTGGCGAGCGCCTGCCAGTACATGCCGTTGCCACGGAACGAGTAGGGCAGGATCAGTACGACCGCGTCGTCGGGAATCGCAGCGGTCGCTCTGGCATCCTGTATACCCGGAGGCGTCTGTAAATCCGTCCGCCAAAGGTCAGCACGCGGCGTCGGCAACAGGCAGATCAGCGCCAGCACGAGCAGACCCAGACGGACTGCAAACCACGGCAGTCGATCGCCTCGGCGGCGAGTCACAAAGAGCGCGCCGAGCAGGGCAAGCCCAAGCCACGCATAGACCACGAGGCGCGTCGGCAAAGCGAGTTGGATCAGAGGCAGGTGGGTAAAGATCTGCCACGGCATGCTCCAGTACGTGTCGCCGCTGATTGTCAGGTGCGCACCAAACGACAGCACGATCGCGGCGACGGTCGTGACGACAATCACCCAGACGAACCGCACGTGACGCCAGCGCCAGATGCCGCCTAGCGCAGCGAGGACGAGCAGTGGACCGAGGTACGCTAACTGTTCTGTGAGGTTGCCAGCAAACTGCAACGATTCGGCCTGGAAGCGCGCACCTCCCACCCACGTGATCACCGTCGGCACGACGAGGTTCTTGAGATCGAGCGGATAGAGATCGGGTCGGATCCGGTCGTTGATTGGGTTCGGGTGAAGCAGTGCTGCCAGCAGCAGCGGTGAGATGATCGCAATCGCAAGGGCATACCCCGCTGCGATCAGTGGCAGCGTCCGCAGGAGCCGACCACGGAGTTCACTCGGGCCAATCGCGATGGCAGCGAGAACCGCGAGGCTTCCGACTACCGTCGCCGTTGCACCGACCTCGGTAAAGATCAGAAACTGCATCGCGATCAGCCCAGCCAGAGCCAAGACTCCGCGGCCTGGACGAATCGACTGCTCGACGAGGCGAATGACGACCAGCACGATCAGCGGCAGTGCGGCGACCAGCGCGAGGTTGAGGTGGTTGAGGGTTTGGCCGAGCAGATACGAGGAGAACCCGAAGATCCAGCCACCCAAGATCGCGGCTAACGAGTCCTGCGTGATATGACGGCAGAGGAGATAGGCCGTCCACGCAGCCAAGGCAGGGGCCGCAATTGCGAGCGTGTTATACGTGACGAGCGGACCGGCAAGCGCGGTCAGCGGGGCAAAGAGCAACGCGGGCCCTGGGATCGTGGTCGCCCAGGCGAGGTTAAAGCCCATTGGCGCGTCGATGCGGTCGGTCAGGAAGGACGACTGGTTACCCGCCAAGACTTCGAACCAATGCACGAGGGACCAGGCGAAGAAGCCCTGGTCGCCCCCGAAGCTGCCGACGACAGAGTCGCGGGGCGCTTGGAGGAAGAAGCGACCGATCAGAACGACGGACCCGAGCAGGTACCCGAGCAGCACGAGGAGCGGCTCGAGACGTCGCATACCGCGGAGTGTACGCGGCAACGAAGAAGGGCCGGGTGGCTGCCCACCCGGCCCTCCGGCCGAACGCTGGTCATACGTAAGGTGCGCCGCGGCGGTGAGCCGCTGCCCCAACGCTGGCTAGACGATTCCCTGTCGGTCCAGGGACACGCCCTTACGTGCGCCGACCTCCACTTGCCGTACAGTTGCTACTCAAGAACGGACCACCCCCTTTCCGCGGTAGCGGCACGATATCAGCGGGGGCGGACGTGATTATCGGAAGTTTTTCCAGTAACCACTCGGCGTTGGCCCAACCTGGCCCTGGTACTTCGAGCCGAGTGATCCCGAGCCGTACGGGTGCTCTGCGGGACCATCAAGATTGAGGAACGACAGCTGCCCGATCTTCATCTCGGGATAGAGCGTGATCGGCAGGTTGGCGACGTTTGCGAGCTCGAGCGTGACGTGCCCATCGAAGCCAGGATCGATAAAGCCCGCCGTCGAATGGACCTGCAGGCCGAGGCGTCCAAGTGAACTCTTACCCTCGAGGCGCGAGACGATGTCGTCACCCAGGGTGACGCGCTCGAGCGTGGCGCCGAGCACGAACTCGCCCGGATGCAGAATAAACGGCCCGCCGTCGGTGATCTCGATCAGCTCGGTTAGCTCGGCTTGCTCTTGCTTAACGTCGATGTGGCCGTAGCGACTGTTGCGGAAGACGCGGAAGCGACGATCGCAACGTACGTCGACGCTGGCAGGCTGGATCAACGTCTCGTCGAACGGATCGAGCGCAATGCGCCCTGCCGCAATCGCGGCGCGGATTCCACGGTCAGAGAGAACCATCTGGCGGCAGTTTGGCAGGCGAGGGGGACGGCCGGTGCCAGCGCGGTGCAGTACGCTGCGGCGTGTGAGCAGTCGGGTCATCGCACGCCGCTACACGCTGGAGGTTCCAGAGGCATCGATGCCCGGACGCGATGTCTGGCGCGGACGCGATGCAGTCAGCGGTGGCGCGGTCGTCATAACGCTGCTTGAGGACCACCCGCAGGCCGATGCGACGCTGGCCGCGCTCGTTGCTGTGCGACACCCGTCGCTCCCGGTGATTCTCGATCATGGCGTTGAGGGGGAGACGCGGTACCTCGTGACGCCGGCCCGCGCGGGGCAGACGGCGCGCCTACGACTTTCGGCTCGAGGCCAGCTGACCGGGGCCGACGCGGCTGTGCTTGTTGTTGCAGTTGCCGACGCGTTGGCGACGTTGCACGAGCGCGGCTTGGTGCAGGGTTCTGTGAGTCTCGATGCGCTGATTCTCGACGAGACGGGCCCGCCGCGCCTCGAAGATTTGGCGACGGCAGGACTCGCTCGGCCGGCAGACCAACCAGACGACGACGTGCGTGCGCTCGCCGCGATCCTGCGCGAGCTGCTGGTGATCTCGGACGACGCGAATCTGCTCGAAGTGCCGGGTCTGTCTCCGCGCTTCGCAGGCTTGCTGCAAAGCATGGCTTCGATCAACCCACCGTCTGCGGTGAGTGCGCGCGACGCTCTACAGCGGATCGACGATGGGCTCCAGCCGCTCGCGAGCTCTGTCGATTGGGAGCCGTTCGCACCGATCGAGGCACCGCAGCGGGAACCGGGTGAGCGCCGTAATCGCGGACTCAAGCTGCTCGTTGGGGCGCTCGCAGTGGCCGTGGCGGCGCTGGCTGTGGTGGCGGTGATTACAGCAGTCGACCGACGCGACGCCGAGCAGCGCGCTGCTACGACCGGCCTGCCAGGCCCGGTCACTACCGTCGAGAACACCGCGACAGTTGAGGGCTGGGCGACGACTGAGGAGTCGGTGATCACGACGGTCGCAACGGCGCCGACCGGAGCTAATCGCACGCCAAGGCGAATCCGAGTCGTCGGTATCATGCCGATCGATCCAGCGGGCGATCGCCAAGAGAACAATGCGGATGTGCGCTTTGTGATTGACCGCTCGCGGAAGACGGGCTGGTCGACTGAGGTCTATAAAAACAGCACGCTTGGCAATAAGGGTGGTGTCGGTCTTGTCCTCCGCCTTGTGCAGCCAAGTCGAGTTACACGGCTCGTGCTGCGGACCGCACCGGTCGGCGCCACGATTGCTCTCTACGCGGTGCGTAGGAGTGAGCCCGCGACAGCGCCGCGCGGGTGGACCACCCTGAGCGAGCCCATCACGCTGAAGCGCGACCGAGCGGTAGTGCCCGTTCGCCATCGAGCCCCGGTCGCGACGGTGCTGGTCTGGTTGAGTGGACTGCCAGCGGAGCGTGGAGCCTACGTGCTGCGCATCAACGACATTCGTGTCGTCGGCGTGCCGATTGGTGCGTAAGTGCGACGAAGGGGTCTGACCCCTTCGTCGCGTCTAGCGCAGCAGCGAGGACTCGGCAGCGAAGCGTTCGAGCGCGAGTTCGATTAGGCGCGTCAGTAGGTCGCCGTAGGCGACACCGCTGGCCTCGAACATGCGGGCGTAGTAACTCGTCGCCGTAAAACCAGGGATCGTATTGATCTCGTTCAGCACGAGCCGTCCCTCGGGCGTAAGGAAGAAGTCGACGCGCGCCATGCCGTGGCAGTCGCAGAGGGTGAAGGCGCTGGCTGCTGTCGCGCGCAGACGCTCGCTGGTCTCGGCTGGCAGGTCTGCCGGCACCTCCAGCCACGAGCCGCCCTCCGAGTACTTCGCGTCGTAGTCGTACCACTCGTTGCGAAAGCCGAGCCGCCCGACCTCCGAGATGGTCAGCTTCGGTGGCAGGCCGAGCACGCTGCACTCCAGCTCGTCGCCAACGAGCAATTCTTCGACCAGGACCTTCTCGTCGTGGGAGAGCGCAAGGTCAAGGGCGATATCGATCTCGGCAGCGGTTTCGACCCGCGAGATGCCGACGCTCGAGCCCAAGCGCGCAGGCTTGACGAAGACGGGGTAGCCCAGCGCGGCAATCTGCTCGTGCATCTCTGCTCGTGCCTGGTGCTGGTGCACGACAACCTCACGCGCCACGTCGATCCCGGCGTCGCGCAAGACCGACTTGCAGAGCTCCTTGTCCATCGTTAAGGCCGAACCAAGCACGCCCGAGCCGACGTAGGGGACGCCGAGCATCTCCAAAAGACCCTGGACCGTGCCGTCCTCGCCGAAGGGACCGTGCAGGGCAGGGAAGACCACATCGCAGCCCAGCGGGCCACCAGCACCGGGCGTCACGGCGACGGGCTCGCCAACGGCGTCGAGCCAGAGCCCTGCGCGGCTGATCGTGATCGAGATAACATCGAAGCGGTCTGGATCTAGCCCAGCGGCGACGCTCGCAGCCGAGCGCAGCGAGACGTCGTGCTCTGACGAGCGGCCGCCACCAAGGACGGCAACCCGCAACCGCTGGGCCACTACGCCGTCGTCCCCGTATAGCGTCCAACGACGATCGTGACGGTCGAGCCCTGTGGCCTCGACGAGCCACTCGCCGGGTCTTGCGAAACGACCATGCCATCTTGGGCAGGATCGGTCACGGCGCTCTCCTGCGTGTTGGCGACGAGTCCAGCATTGGTGATCTGCGCCTCAGCATTGCTGCGCGTCATGTTGACGACGGACGGCACCGAGACGCTGACAGGACCCTTGGAGACGACGACGTTGACGAAGCCACCTTGGGGGAGACTGGTGCCGGCGGCCGGGTCTTGGCTGATCACCTGACCGACAGGCGCCGCGTCGTTCGCTTGCGTCTCTGAGCCGAGCACGAGCCCAGCCGCGATCAGGGTGTTTTGGGCGTTCGTGATGTCCATCTTCGTGATGTTCGGCACGGTGCCCGTCTGCTCGCCCTTGGAGATGGTCAACGTGACGGTCGAGCCTGTCTTGACACCAACGCCACCCGAGGGGGCCTGCGAAATAACATTGCCGACGGCGACGCTGTCGGACGAATCCTCGACCACGGTGACGAGGAGGCCGAGCACCTCGATCTGTGCCGTTGCATCGCCCACGGCAGCGCCCTGCACGTTTGGCACGGTCACGAGGTTCGGGCCAGAGGAAACTTGGAGTTCGATGGTGGTGCCTGTGGGTACCTTTCCGCCCGGGTTTGGACGCATCGCAATGACCTCATCAACAGGCGCATCGGCCGAGGTCTGCTTGGTAACGAGGACCGCCAGCCCGAGCTGCTCAAGGGTCGCGGTTGCGTCGGCCTGCGACTGTCCGACGAGGTCGGGGATCTCGACGAGCGCACTGGTCGTCGCAGTCGACGCCGTGTTCGGTCCGCCTCCGTCAGACCCGCCACGGCTAAAGGCGTAGACACCGGCAACGCCCGCGAGCAGGACGACGCCGATCACGAGCAAGAGGATCCACAGTCGCTTGCGATTGGGATTACCTCCGCGCGTTGGTGGCGGCTCGCGTGGTGGCAGAGGGGGAGCAACGAGCGTCTCGCTGGCCAGTTGGGTCATCGCGATCGTGGCCGCACCGATCACGGAGGTCTCGTCGCTGATGGGTAGGCCCTGACGCACGCGATCGAGCTCGATGCCCATCTGGTCGGCACTCTGGTAGCGCTGCGTCGGATCTTTTGCCAGTGTGCGCATGACGACGGACTCCAACGCGACGGGTACGAGCGGATTGCGATCCGTCAGCGCCTCGGGAGCCTCCTGTACGTGGCGCATGGCAACCGTGACGGCGGCCTCGCCTTCGAACGGCACGCGACCCGAGAGCATTTCGTAGAGGACGATGCCGACGGCGTAGAGGTCGGCTGGTGGCCCGACCGGCAAGCCGCGGGCCTGCTCGGGCGCGAGGTACTGGGCCGTACCGACAATCGAGCCGGCCTCCGTCATCTCGGTATCGCCGGCACTAGCAATACCAAAATCGGCGACCTTGATCTTGCCGTCGGGCTGGACGAGGATGTTCTGAGGCTTGACGTCGCGGTGGATCACGCCTTGCTGATGCGCGATGCGGAGGGCAGCCAAAATCTGCAGCGCAATGGTGATCGCTCGCCGCGGCTCGATCGGCGACGCGCGTCGAATCAGGTCCTTTAGCGTCTCGCCTTCGACGTACTCCTGGACGATGTATGACATGCCTGCGGTCTGCGACTGGTCGTAGACCTGCACGATGCTCGGGTGGTTGAGGCGCGCGGCAGCACGCGCTTCACGCTGGAAGCGCTCGATGAAGTGCGGATCGTCGCTGTGCCGATCAGCCAGCACCTTGATGGCGACTTGGCGATGCAGCGATTCGTCTTGCGCAAGAAAAACGCGCGCCATGCCACCCTGACCAAGGCGGCTAATGATGCGGTAGCGCCCGTCAAAGAGGGCGCCGGGAGAGGTGTCGTCCATGAGGCTCAATGTTGTTCCAGTTGGGATTGTCTCACGTTGTCTGCGCAGTCAGCGCCCGTAGCACGGCAGCAGCGATCGGGGCAGCCACGTCGCCGCCGGTTCCGTCGACGTCTTCGACCAGTACGGCGAAGGCAAAACGGGAGGCCTCAGCCGGTGCAAAACCGATAAACCAGGCGTCGTTCTTGCCGGCGGTGCCGGTCTCTGCCGTGCCCGTTTTGCCCGCCACGTCGAGTCCCGCGACGGCTGCCGCGCCACCTGTTCCCTCGTCAACAACCTGCTTCATCAACTCGCGGAGCGTGGTCGCGGTCTCGGTGGTCATTGCCCGACCGAGGTAGACCGGGGAGGGGCGTCGCACCACCGAACCATCCGGCGCACGCACCTCCTGCACGGGCTCGGGTTGCACGATCTGACCACCATTGGCGACGGCGGTGGCGACCTCAGCCATCTGCAGTGGTGTTGCAAGTAGTCGCTCCTGACCGATCGCAATCCGGGGCACGTCGATCGGCGCACTCGGATCGATCAGGTTGCCACGACGATTAAAGATGCCGGACGGCAACGACTGCTCCGGTGGGTAGTCCCAAGGAAAGCGCGAGAAGAAGCCGAAGCCACGCATCGTTGCCTCGAGCTGATCTTTGCCAAGGTCGGCACCAACCTCGGCGAACGTGGTGTTGATCGAATGGATCAGCGCATAGCCAAAGCTGTGTGGCCCGTAGGCCCGGTCGCGAAAGTTACAGAGCTTCTGCCCGCCCGAGTCGATACAGGAAGGGCCAGGAAATTTCGTCTCGGGCGTCACGACATCCGCATCAAGCGCGCTGGCAGCAGTCACGACCTTAAAGATGGAGCCAGGTGGATAGAGACCCTGGGTGGCACGATTGAGGAGCGGCGAGCCCGGGTCGCTGAGGGCCTGCTCGAGGCCCGTGTTTGGATCGAAGGTTGGCGTCGACGCCATCACGAGAATGCCACCGTTGCTTGGATCGAGCACGACGACGCTGCCACGAGCCCCAAGCTTGGTCAGCTCGTCCATGGCAACCTTTTGCGCTGCTGCGTTGAGGCGCAAAATGACCTCGTCACCGCGGACGGTGTCGCCCTTCAGGCGATCGAACGAGTTGATGACTCCAGTCAAGTCGCCCGTGCTACCCGTCAGCTCTGGATCGAGCGAGCGTTCGAGACCCGCGCGGCCCGCGAGCAGCGACGAGTAGCCCACCAGCTGTGCAGCCAGCCCGCCCGTCGGATAGTGGCGGAAGTAGACGGTGCGACCGTCGAGCGTGCCGGGCTTGGACTCGGCGAGAGTGACACCATCGGACGAGACGATCGAGCCACGGTCGATTGCGAGGTCGCGGTAGACAAGTCGCACGTTTGCCTGCCGCGCCTCGAGCGAGGAGCGAGCGACGACCTGCCAGTACGTCGTCATCGCGATCAGACCGAGCAAGCCAACGGCGAGCACGATGAAGAGGTTGCCGATGCGTCGGTTCATACGCGCTCTCGGTTCGCGCGCTGCGAGATACAGAGCAGGAGCCCAGCGATCGCGAAGTTAGCCGTCACGCTCGACCCGCCATACGACACGAACGGCAGCGTCAGGCCCGTTAGGGGGAGCAGGCGAATCACGCCGCCCACGATCACGAAGACCTGGAAGGCGACGGCCGTCGCGAGGCCCGCTGCCAGCAGTTTCGAAAAGCCATCATCCGCGGTAGTGGCAATGCGGAAGCCGCGCCACGCAAGCAGCAGGTAGAGCAGGATCACCGCGGTGGCACCGACGAGTCCCATCTCATTCGCAATCACGGAGTAGATGAAGTCGGTCTGGGCATACGGGATGATCGTGCCGCCGCCGCTATTCAGAATTACGCCGCGACCAAAGCCCGCACCGAGCACACCACCATCCGCAATCGTGTAGATCGACTGCGTGATCTGGTAGCAGCATTGCGCCTGCTCATCGGCCCACGGATGCAGCCAGCCGTCGATGCGGGTCTGCACCCGCGGTGTGATCTGAAGAGCGGCGGTGGCACCGAGCGCAAAGAGACCTGCACCAAGACCAACGAAGAGCAGGCGGCCCGTCGCGATGTAGAGCATTGCCAACGCGATCACGTAGAACAGCAAGGACGAGCCAAGGTCATTCATGGCGACCAGCAGCACAAGTGATGCGCCGGCGATGATCAGCAGCGGCAGCGAATGGCGCAGTGCCGGCACACCGATGCCGAGCACCTTGCGGGCCGGTGCGGCTAGTACCTCACGACGCTCGCGAAGATAGCCCGCAAGGAAGATCACGAGCAGGATCTTGGCGAACTCACCCGGCTGGATCTGCAGTCCTGCGACCCGAATCCAGAGGCGCGCACCATTGACCTCCGAACCCAGCACAATCGTCGCCAGCAAGAGCACGACGGCGACGGCACCACACGTATAGCGCAGCGTTTCGAGTCGGCGAATATCGCGGAAGGCAACAATCACACCGACGAAGAGCACCAGGCCAAGCACGATCCAGAGGCCTTGGTCACGCGCAAGCTTGGCATCGATGCGGTAGATCTCGATCAGCCCGAGGGCCGTCAGGACAGCAGTGATTGGCAGGAGGTAGGGATCGGCGTCTGGCAGCGTGATACGAACGACGAGGTGTGCGATCAGATAGGCGCCGGCAAAGAAGGCGGCGGCGATCAACGGTGAGGACGCAAACTCTTGGGCGCGTGCGAGCTGGACTGCCGCAAAGCCGGCAGTGGCAATCAGCAAGGCGAGGGCAATCAGCGCCAACTCACGGTTGCGGGTCGGTAGGCGGAGAAATCCGCGGTCGGGCATCACGGTGTGCTCGGCGGCAGCCGGAGCCAGGGCGAGGCAGAGGTCAGCGTCGCAACGCGGTCCTCAGCGCTGCCGAGCGAACCGATGCGCTGGTCGAGCAAGGTGGCACGTTGGTCCTCAGACAGCACGGCTGTCGGGACGTCGGTAATCGTGATTGCGCGGTAGAGGGTGACGTTGCTCGTCACCTCGAACGGCAGTCCCTGGTAAATCGCGACGCGTCCCGTCGGGGTGGCACCCACAAAGTGGGCCCACTGCAGCCCGAGCGCAATGGCTACGGCGAGCACAACGCCAACGGCCGCCACGATCCCAACTGTCAGGAGGTTCAACCCGCCGCGGCGGATGGGCTCCGGTGTGGTGGGCAATGGGAGGGCACCACTCACGAGTGCAGTCGGGGGCAGAATCACAATCGGTGGACGCTCGGGTTCGGTGTCTTCTACGCCGCGGGAGCCCATGCGTAAGAGCACGGTCGTGACGTTGTCCTCGCCGCCCGCATCGTTGGCGGCGGTGACGAGGTGTTGAGCGAGGTGCTCAAGCGAGCCGCCGCCACGCAAGATGCGGGTGATCTCGGAGTCGGAGACCATCCCCGTCAAGCCGTCGCTACAGAGCAAGATCAGATCGTCGGCCTCAATGGCAATGCGCAATACGTCGATATCGACGCGAGGCTCGGCCCCCAAGGCACGGGTAATCACCGAGCGCTGCGGGTGCCGCTCGGCCTCGGCCGGCGTCAACGTGCCGCGGCGCACGAGCTCGCCCACGAGCGAATGGTCGTCGGTCAGCTGCTGCAGACGTCCGGACCGAAACAGGTACGCCCGCGAGTCACCGACGTGCCCAAGCACCAAGGCATCGCCATCGAGCATGGCCGCGGTGATCGTGGTGCCCATGCCGAGCAGCGAGGGGTCGTTCGTGGCTGCGGTGTGAATCCGCACGTTGACGTCCTCAATCGCCTGGGCCAGAGGCTGTTCGCCGCCTTGCAGTCCATGGAGGGCGGCGACGGCCATGGCGCTGGCGACCTCGCCCGCGCGTGCACCACCCATCCCGTCGGCGACAGCAAAGACCGGGTCCGAGAGTACGAGCGCATCCTCGTTCGACTGGCGAACCTGCCCAACGTCGCTGCAGGCTCCCGTCTCGCGGACGACGAGCATCATTGCGTCGTTCCCGGCTCGTAGATCATCCGCGTCGAGCCGACGGCGACCTCATCGCCCTCGAAGAGCGGGGTTTCTGCGGCAATCCGGCCGCCGTTGACGTAGGTCCCATTCGTCGAGCCGAGGTCGCTGACCGTCGGGGAGCCGCCGCGAAGGCGCACCATCGCGTGGCGGCCGGAGACGAAGCCATCGCCATCGAGTACGGCAGCCGCATGGGGGTCGCGGCCGAGCAGCACCTCGGGCTGGTCCAGCACGACGGCAGCACCAATCGGCAGAATGTCGCTCTCAACCACGACGAGGCGACCAGGCGTTGCCGGCTTGGAGGGCGCGATGGAGGCTGGCTGCGGGTCAAAGCCGTGGCCCGGGCTCAGGATCATGCTCTCAGACGAGCCGCGGACATCGCGAATTGCCGTCCGCGCGATCCGCCAGACGAACAGATAGAGCAAGACCAGCACTCCAATACGGAGCAAGAGGAGTGCCTGATCAACCATCGCTCAGCCGTGCCGCTGCTCGATTCGCAGCGTGCTCATCCCAATCGTGATCTCGTCTCCAGCACCAATCGTGGCACTGCGAATGCGGCGCCCATTGACCATCGTGCCGTTGGTCGAATCGAGATCACGCAGGACGAAGCCTTCCTCGCTGCGGCCGAGCTCGGCGTGGCGTCGTGACACATTGCCATCGGCTAGGGGGACATCACAGTCCTTGCTACGGCCGATCACGATCGCATTGCCACCGATCGCCACCTCGCCACCCGGCCAGATCAACGTCCAGTTGGCGCCGGCCGCAGGCGGCGCGACGGGTGGCGCGACGGGGGCAACAGGCACCGGGTCAGGCGCAGGTGTCGTGGCGGCCACCGCAGCAGCCGCAATCACGGGCGCTGCTGGCACAACCGGTGGAGCCGGCGTGGCTGGTGGAGTCGGTGCGGCGGGAGCAAACTCATCCACGGCATCAACAGCAAACGGGTCGATGATTGGAGCCACGGGCGGGATCGGCACCACGGGTGCGGCCGGCGGCGCAGTCTCGGCGGGCGGAGTGGCGCCCCCACCAAACTCGGCAGGCAGGGCGTCGGCGGCTGGCGGACTGTCCATCGCCACGGGTGGTGGCGTCTCCTCCATCTCGGCTGCGATTCCGAACGTACCGACCTCCAACTCGTCGGCAGTCTCGATCATCACACGGGCACGGCCGGGGAGGGAGTAACCCTCGCGCCGCGCATGCTCAGTCAAATAGCCAGCCAATTCGGTGCGCAGCCGTGCCTCATAGGCGAGGAACTGCTCGCGATCATCAGGCGCTAAGAAGACGGTGTACGCATTCGGAACGTAGACCTGCTGGACCGAGATGACCTTGTTGTCATCCATCTCCTTCGTCAGCTTGCGAGCCAACTCGACGGGCTGGACGTGGGAGCGGAACGTACGGCCAATGCCGCCTTCAAAGACCTCCTCCAGTCGACTCTCGATGCGTCGCAGAAAACCCATTAGAACATCCTCTGATTGCCAGTTGACTTGCTGTCCGCGGCCACCACGGTGGCGGTGCCAAGGCTGCGAGAGCGGACAAAAATCACTATACCCGCCGCCCCAGCGCCCATCACGATCGGAATTGGCGCAAACAGCGCACCCGTGATCACCACAGGGATCGCCAGCGTGGCCAACATGCCGAGGCTGAGCCATAAACCAGCAGCAATCACCAGCGACCGCCCACGTGCTGCCAGCACGAGGGGAGCCGTTACGGCGAGCGCAGCCCAGACGACTGCCAGCAGCAAGGGGCCGAAGCCAATCGTCGCCGCGACGGCACCCGCAGTGGCGATCGCATCATCCGCGCCGGCCAGTTCGGTGCCAAGCGTCGTCAGCTGCGGTGTGGGGCTAAACGGCGAGCCGTAGCCGGCCAAACCAAGCGTGAGGGTCATCGCCAAGGCGCCCGCGGCGCCGAGGGCTCCACGAATGTAGGCGCGTGGCGACGAGCCGGCAAGCAGTGGATAGAGCGACCACGCAAAGCAGAGGGCGCAGAGCGGTGCCAGCGCAGGGAGCAAGACACGGCGGCCATCACGCGCCATCAACAGCACCCAGGCGAGGGCAAGCAGCGCACCTCCCGGAACCAGACCGAAGGCAAGGTTGCCAAGCAATGGCAGGGCCGCTGCCAAGACGAGCCCACCCGCAAGCAGCGGCAGCCGCAGCGAGACGATGGTTGCCAGTAGTGCGATCGCAAAGGGCCAGCCCGTTGGATAGAACGGCAGGGAACCAAGCAATGCGATGCTGGCGCAACCAGTCAGGGCAACGGGCCAGTGCGGTTGCAATCGGGTCAGCGCTGCCGCGAAGCGCACCTCCACGTGAGACTGGCCGCTCGGCTGATCGTGCTCGCGGCGCTCGTGGTGCACGTCAATCAAATCTGGCACGGCACGCAACCACCGCTTGCGGAGCCGCACGCGGGGTTCCATTGGCGGCACCTCAATCGACGGGTTAAGCTCGGCGCCACCACGTTCCATCGCGACTGCACCACGCAGCAGTGCATCGCGTAGCTGGCTCGGCAACGGACGACGCTGGTTGTCGAGGTCGAGGGCGCGGTCGATCATCTTGGTCGCGGCCTCTGGCAGATCTGGCCGCTCTGCACGCAGCGAAAGCTGCAGCTTGCGGTGCTTCTCCGCCAACTCGACGGGGTTCTTGGAGCGATACGGGTTCTTGCGCGTCAACGCCTCGTAGGCAACGAGTGCGGCTGCCCAAACGTCAACGGAGCCTGTCAGCATCTCCCCACGAACCTGCTCGGGAGCCATATACGAGAGCGTGCCGAGGAGGCTCTCATCGACCGTCGCATCGGGATGGTCCATCTGGGCAATCCCGAAGTCGGTCAGCTTGAGAATGCCGTCCTCGCGCAGCAGGATGTTGCCTGGCTTGACGTCACGATGAATAACGCCACGGGCATGCGCGTGTTCGAGAGCATCACAGACCGCTGCGACCGCGCGCAGAATCTCTGACTCCTCGAGGCGTCGCTCGCGCAGCACGACTGAGAGGTCATTACCCCGGACGAGTTCAAACGACACGAAGATGTAGTTCTCATCTTCAGCATTGCTGAGCATGCGCACGATCGCGCCATGGTCGAGCGAACTGACCGCTCGCATCTCGCGCCGCGCGCGGCGGCGGAGCTTCTCCTCGGCCGGGATTGCCTTGAGGGCAACCAGTTCGCCGGTCAGAAGATCCTCGGCCTCGAAGACGGTGGCACTCCCACCAACCCCGATTGTTTCGATGATTCGATAACGATCAGCGACGATTCCCTCAGGAAAAAGCGGCGGCACACCATGAGGTGCACTGCGGAGGGGACGGACGGTCATGGCGCTTGCCGCAGGTAATTGGGAGGAGCGGGTGGTAAAGTGGCGAAAGACCGGGACAACACTGCTCCCGTTTCGCCATTTATGTCTGCGTTCCTTTCCTTTTTTGACGACGAGTACGACGAGGCCCCGCCCGAGCGATCTGGGCGCAAGCGGCCTTCCTTGCCGGGGGCCTCCCGTGGCAAGGGTCCTCAGCGCCTGCTCGTCCTCGCGATTGGCGTCCTGATTGTTGTCGTTGCGGGGTACTTCCTCGTGCAGCGCTGTCAGCGCGACCGTGAGGTGTCCGCATATCAGGGTTTTGTCGCGCAGTCGAACGAGGTCGCGAAGGCGTCGGGTACGGTCGGCTCGGAGTTCTCGGCCGCCATCTTGACTGCGGGGCAGACGCCCGACGGTCTCAACAAGTCGCTTAATCGCGAGATCCAGGCGCAGCAGCAGATCGCAACCAACGCAGCAGCGCTCAGCGCACCCGACGGGCTCTCGCCGTACACGCCGTTTCTTGTGCAGACGATGCAGTACCGCGTCAGTGGCCTGCAAGGTCTCCAGCGCGCATTGGCCGAAGCCTTTAAGGCCGCAGGTACAACCGGGCAGGTTCCCCTCGAGCAATCTGCCGCTGTCGCCGCGACGTTCCAGCGCCTAATCGCGTCTGACGTGGTCTACACCGACTCGTATCAAGAGCCGAGCAAGCAAGTGCTCGCGCAGAAGTCGATCAATGCGACGGTCGACGATTCGCAGTTCGTTGATCCGAAACTCATCGAGTTTGCAGCGCCGCAGCGCATGCAGTCAATTCTCAACGCGCTGCTTGGCGGCACCCCCATCGGTGGTGGAGGCACGGTCGTGACGAGCACGGCGGACGACGGTTCGGTTGTCACGTCGACGGAGGCTTCGGCCGTGACGACCGCTGGCGCACTGCACGGGACGACGTTGATCAGCTCCTCCTTCAATCCAGGCACCGTGCAGCTCGACCCCGCCTCGGTCAACGAGGTCGACAGTGCCAACAACATGTCGCTGGCGATCACGGTGCAGAATTCGGGCGATGCGACTGAGGTCTCCATCAAGATCAACATCGTGCTGCGCGCCAAGGGCATGGACGACCGCGCGTTGCCGACCGGCGAGATCACCACGCTCGACCCAGGCGCGCAAGGCACGGTCGAGATTCCGTTTGGTCTCTCCGACATCGTCTTCGACAGCGTCGTCACCGCCAAGGTGACGGTCGAGAAGGTACCGGGCGAGCAGAACATCGATAACAACATCGGCGTCTACGAGATCCAGTTCCGCCTCAAGCCCGCCTGAGTGCAGGGATTGCGGTGACCGCCGAACTGCAGGGCACGTTGGCGTTGATTATTGGGATTGTTGGGATTGTTGGTGTCGTGCTCGCGATCGTGGCGCTGGTGATTGCGGCGCGAACGGCGCGCTGGGCTGGGCGGTTGCGTCGCGCCGAGCAGGCCCTCTTGGACGGAGAGCCGGTCGATCTGGTCGAGTTTGCAGTTGGCATGCAGGCGCGGATGGAGCGCCTCGAAATCGACGGTCTACATCTGCGGGACGAGGTGGTCTCGGCGCTCGGTACGCTCGACGTCTTGCTGCGACGGCGGTCGATCGTACGCTTCGACGCTAACGATGATGAAGAGGGACGCCGTTCGGCGTCGCTGGCATTGCTGGATCGCAACGGTTCGGGCATCGTGATCAGCGCGGTGCACGCCGGCTCGGTCACCAGCGTGTTCGTCAAGGACGTCCTGCGTGGCGGTGCTGGCTCGTTGGCGCTGACACACGAGGAGCAGCAGGCGATCACCCACGCGTTGCGGTAACGGTCGCGTTCCGGTGAACGCTGGGAGGCCGATGCTACTCTCGTGGTGTGATTACTGGCAGTGTGCTCGTCTTGAACGCGACGTACGAACCGCTCAACGTGACCAGCGTGTGGCGGGCGTGTAGCCTCATCCTGTCTCAAAAAGCCGTCGTGCTCGAGGCCCATCCGGAGCGCATGATCCGCTCGCCGTCCACCACGCTGCCGCACCCTGTCGTGATCCGGCTGGTCTCCTACGTCAAGGTGCCGCGCTTTACGTCTCGGCGCATCACACGGCGTGCGTTGTTCGCCCGTGATGGCAATGCCTGCCAATACTGCGGCAGCGGTGCACGACTGACGCTTGATCATGTCAATCCGCGCTCGCGGGGCGGCGAGTCGACCTGGGAAAACGTGGTCACGGCCTGCTCGCCGTGCAACCTCCGTAAACGCGACCGTTTACCGCAGGAAGCGGGGATGCCTCTGCAGAAAGCGCCGCGCGCACCGCATCCAGATGTCTATCTCACGCTCGGCACGCGGGCGATTCCACATTCTTGGCATCCGTATCTGCCGGCTCGTGCACGTCAGGCAACAGAGCACGACGCGCGACTGTCGCTCGCGTCCTGAGGCGGAGAGCCCGCTAGGAGTGCCGTGCTACCGTCGGCATGAGACGGCATGACAGACCCGACGAATGCAACGACAGCGCGCGCGGTACGGCACCTTAGCCTGCTCTCGGAGACGGTCGCTGCCGTCACCAGCTCGCTGGATCTCGCAGAGGTCACCGACGCCGTTGCGATCGCAGTCGCCCGCGCCTTTGAAACCGATGCGTGCTTCGTCTATGCGTACGATGACGCGACGAACGACCTCGTCCTGCAGGCGCTGCACGGCACGCATGTAGAGGCCACGGCAGGGCCACCACGGATGCGGGTCGGTGAGGGTCTGACGGGCTGGGCTGCAGAGACACGCGAGGCCGTCGCGATTGCGGCTGATGCGCACCTCGATCCCCGCTTCAAGGAGTTTCCGAACCTGCCCGAACGCCGCTTTCAGAGTCTCCTAGCCGTGCCGATCTTGGATCGCCGCGAGCGCCTGGCGGGGGCCATGAATGTACGCACGGTCGAGCCCCGCGAGTATCACGACGATGAGATCGAGCTCCTGCAGACAATCGCCAGCCAGGTTGCCCAGGCGATTGAGAATGCGCGCCTATACGAGCGTTCGCAGCGCCGTGTCGCCGAACTGGAGGCGCTTGGCAGCATCTCGCAGGCGATGACAGAGTCGCTCTACCTCGAGGAGGCGCTGGCCCACATTGCGGAGACGGCTGCGAGGGCGGCACACGCTGAGGTCTGTGCGCTCGTGCTCGACGGCCCTGAGGGGACGAGGGTGGCGCGCCGTTCCGCGTCCGCTGGGCCTGACGATGACGAACTTTCGGCCTTCGGTCTGCGCGCCCCTGTCGATCAGCCGGGCGTGTTTGCTGTGCCACTCGTCTGGAAGTCGCGGCGGCTCGGAGCGCTCGTCACGACGACGCCGGAGGGACGGCCGTTTACGCCTGAGGAGCAGATGCTGCTGCGCTCCGTTGCCAATCAGGCGGCTGCTGCGGTGGAGTCGAGCCGTGGCGTGATGCGTGGCATCGTGGCGCAGGAGATTCATCATCGCGTCAAGAACAATCTGCAGACCGTTGCGTCGCTGCTTCGGTTGCGCGCCGGCAGCGCCGATCCTGAGCGTGCGTTGACGGACAGCGTCGACCGGATCCTCTCGATTGCGGAGGTCCATGACTTGTTGACGGCGAGCCGCGAAGGAGATGTCGACCTTGCGGATCTGCTGCGGCGCGTCTCGGCGATGCTCGGACACGGGCTTGGGGCGCCGGCGGCTGCCGAAGAGCTCGCGCACGTCGAAGTGCCTGGCGATACGGCGACGGCGGTCGCCCTGATCTTCTCCGAGCTGTATGCGAATGCGCACGAGCATGGTGGAGGCGATGTCCGCGTGGCACTGCGTCAGGAGCAGACACGGATCGAGCTGACGGTCGCCGATTGCGGACCGGGCCTACCGGATGGATTTGACCCCGACCGTTCACTGGGTCTCAAGATCGCGCGGGCATTAACGGCCGATCAGTTGCGCGGCGAATTGGTGCTCGAGGATGCGAGTCCGGGTGTCCGCGCACGTCTTACGTGGAGCATCACATGAGGATTCTGATTGCCGAGGACGAGACGATCATTCGGCTCGACGTCCGCACGTTGCTGGAGAAGGCCGGACACGAGGTGGTTGCGGAGGCTCGTGACGGCGAGGAGGCGGTCGCGCTGGCAGCCGAGTACGTCCCCGATCTGATCGTGATGGACGTGCGGATGCCACACCTAGATGGTATCGAGGCGGCGCGGCAGATTTCTGACCGGAAGCCCGTACCGATCGTGATGCTGACGGCCTATGCGGAGGAGGACCTCGTCACGCGTGCCTCCGAGGCTGGTGCGTTCGCCTATTTGGTCAAGCCGTTCCGCGAGGTCGATCTCCTGCCAGCGCTCAATACAGCCCGGGCGCGCTTCGAGGAACTTGCGGCGCTCCGCGAGGAGGCGGCCGATCTGACCGAGGCCTTGGCGTCGCGCAAGGCCGTCGAGCGGGCGAAGGGAATCTTGATGCGCAAGGACGGCATCGATGAGGCGGAGGCGTTCCGACGTATTCGTGCTGCCAGCCAGAAGACGGGCCGCACGATGCGGGTCGTCGCGGACGCGTTGATCGCTACCTTCGAGACGGAGGCTGCCGAGTGAGCACGACGTCGGATGTGCTCGAGCGTCGCAAGGCAGGTGAGGGCACGAGCCTCGGTCCTCCGTGGCGCGTAATCGTCCTCAACGACGATCACAACACGTTCGAGGGCGTCGCACGCTCGTTGGCGGCAGTCCTACCCGGTGTCGACTATCGCCAGGGCCTGGGCCTCGCCAATCGCATCCACAAGTCGGGTCAGGCGATCGTTTGGACGGGTCACGAGGAACTCGCCGAGCTCTACCACGAACAGCTCGCCGCGCAGGGCCTGACGATGGCCCCGCTCGAACAGGCCTGACGCTAAAACGGCGTTCCCACCAGCGTGATCCAGGTCCACTCGCGACGCACTCCCTCATGTCCAACAGCGTGATCCTGGTCCATTCGCGATCCTAGGAGGACATGACAACCGCGCGGATGTGGTGTCCTCCCCCTGGTGGGAAGACAAATCAAGTCAGCGCTCGCGATCGGGGGGGAGGACACCACATCCGCGCGGTTGTCATGTCCTCCTAAGGGTAGAGACGTTCGACGATCGCTTCTGGTGTGGTCAGCCAGGCGCCGGCCGCCTCGAGCCGACCGAGCAGCTCGTCGAAGAGCACGAGTTCGGCGGGGCCGTGCTCGCCACTAAAGTGCTCGATGGGCACGCTCAGAGCAGCGGCGCCACCGACGGCAAGCAGGGCTGCCAAACCATCAGAGACCGCATCGTCAAGCAACGGAAACTCGATCGTGTCCGTGGGTCGATCGGTGGCTGGGTCGTAGCCACGGCTGGGGAACGCGGTGCCTCGGCGAAACCCCGGCCGCCCGGCGATCTGGATGCCGACGCCGGCACCAAGCGAGAAGCCAAGCATGCGCACGCGCGCCTGCTGCTCTAGCTCGAGCTGGTCGATGGAACGCAATGCAGCGGTGGCGCGATAGCGCTTCTCGACCGTTGCGAGCTCGCTGTAGACAGCGATTGGGTTGGCAGGCGCAGAGCGGCGCAGCCGGCCCAGTACACCGCGGCGAGGGGGTGTGATTGCACAGGCCTCGTGGACCAAGGCGATCGCACAGGTTGCCCCGGCCGGCCAGGGGTGGGTGACGCGCAGGCGCTCCGCAGCCACCCAGTCACCGACGCGAGTCCGAATTGCATCGACCGGGTTTGCCCAGACACCCGTCGTACTCCGCGCCGTCAAGTGGTGATACGCGAAGGCAATCGGATCGACCTCAGCCGAGGTGCGAGCGTCCCACGCCGTCGCCTCAAAGGGAAGTGTCTGCGACGGCCAGTCGAGCACGACGCTCCCCGTGTGGGCGACGCTGATCCCACTGGAGGCGAGCAGGTCGGTCAGCGTGGCGGAGGCGCGGGCGCCGATTGCGGCCGGGCCACCAATCGCGAGGCGCACGACCTCGTTCATGGTGCGGCTCCGTGCGCAGCATTCCACGCGGCAGCGCTCTCGCGCAGCCCTGGCCCGGTTGCTCCCTCACGGGCATTACGCACGTGGAGGTCGAGTTCGGTGCGGGGCAGCGTTGGATTGAGGCGACGGAGCGGCCCCGGCAGGGTGGGCAGACGAGCGAGCCCACTGAGGGCGGCGTACTGCCCGGTCAGGGCGACGCGTGCAGTGGTGCCAGAGAAGCCAGGGTGGTGCTTCGCCCAGTAGCGCCGTCGGCTGCGCCAGAATTCGACGATTCGGCGCGACGGGTCGGCGCTGGTCGAGGCGCGCACGTGGTGATGAACGACTGCCTGCGGAACAACGTGCGTCGCAAATCCACGCTGGTGCAGCCGTTGTTGGAGATCGGTCTCCTCCGAAAACATGTAGAAGCCCTCGTCGAATGGGCCCGTGACCTCGACCGCGGAGCGGCGCAGCAGAAGGGCGCAACCACTCGCCCAGTCGACCGCCGCCGGAGCGCCCGTGATGCGCTGCTCGACACCAGCCTGACCAAGCGTGAGCAGGCTTTTCAGGCACGTCGTTGGGTCGGGAAAGCGAAACGACGTTGCCTGATGGCGACCGTCTGGGTAGACGACGGCCGGAGCCGCGACCGCCACCTCGGGGTGGGCGTCGAGGTAGGCGACGAGGGTATCGATGGCGCCGGGCTCGACCGTCGCGTCGTCGTTGAGGACGAGGTGATACTCGGCTGTACTCTGCTCGAGCAGCCGATTGTGGTTGGCACCAAAGCCGGCGCGGTAGGGCTGCTCGATGAGCTTGACGTCAGGGAACGCCTCGCGCACTGCTGCGCAGGAGCCGTCCTCTGAGGCGTTATCGAGCACCAGAAGCTCGCAGGGCTCGCTGGAACTGCCAGGACCTGTCAGGGCAGCCAGCGCCTCGAGCAGGAGGGCGCGATTGCTGTGCGCGACGATGGCGACGGCGAGCCTTGCGCTCACCGCTCGAGACCCCGCTGACGCAACTCGTCCATCGCCTCGTCGACACGATCGTCGGCCTCTTGGTCGGCGAGCCAGGTGGCGAGCTCGCCGAGGCCAGCCTTGACATTTACCTCGGCACGGAAGTCGAGCAGCTGGGCCGCTCGAGTGGGATCCCCGATGCAGTGGCGGATGTCGCCAGCGCGATAGCGGCCGACCAGCTCGGGCTCGATCGCGAGGTTGAGGCCCTGCGCGAGCCCCTGGGCGACATCGAAGATGCTCGAGGCCTCACCGGTGCAGACGTTGAGCGCCGCGCCGGTGGCCGTCGACTCTGTTGCGAGGTGAAATGCGCGCGCCACGTCGGTGACGTGCACGAAATCGCGGGTCTGGAGGCCGTCTTCAAAGGCCACCGGTGCATGGCCGTTGAGCAGGCGGCTGGCGAAGATCGCGGCCACGCCCGTGTACGGATTGCTGAGCGCCTGGCGTGGTCCGTAGACGTTGAAGAGACGCAGGGCCAAGGTCGACACGTTGTAGGCAGCGCCGATCGAGAGGCACAGCTCCTCATGGTCGCGCTTGGAGACGGCATAGACGCTGGTCGGCAGCAGTGGCTTCGACTCTGCTGTCCGCTCTGGCTCGAGCGCATCGCCAGCAGCGGTCTCGAGCTCCCACCGACGTTCGGCTAGTTGGGCCTCTGGACGCAGGCTCGGCGCAAGGCCACCCTCGCCCGTGCGCGAATTTCGATACTGCCCCTCACCATAGATCGACATCGAGGAGGCAACGACGAGGCGTTGGATCCGTTCGCGTCGGGCCACCAACTGTTCGAGCATGACCGCGCAACCGACTGTGTTGACGTCCATGTAGCGGCGAATCTCGTACATCGACTGACCGACTCCGACGACGGCTGCGAGGTGTACAACGGCATCGATGTCGTCCATCGACTTGCCGAGTGCGGCTTCGTCACGGACATCGCCCACCACGAGCTCGACGTTCGCATCGAGATAGTCGGGAGGACCGTTGGGGTGAACCTGTGGGTCGAGGGAATCAAACGCGCGCACGTGGTGGCCTGCTGCGAGCAGGCGGTCGGCGAGGTGCGAACCGATAAAGCCGGCACCGCCTGTGACCAAAACGCGCATAAACGAATGGTACGGGGCAGGGCGCGTAGCGTGCGTCCGTCGTGGCTAGTTGAGTGGGTTTGTGCGGCTGCTCTGGAGCCCACTCAGCGAGGACGACGGGTCGAGGGCAGAGGTGTTAGCTGCCTCGGGGCCGACGATCGTGAGTGCGTTACCCGACAGGGTGGCCTTGCGGGTCAGGCTGACGCTGTCGAGGATGACGACGCGACCACCCCGCGCGGCAAAGGCGCGTAGGCGCGCGAGCAGGCCTGCGGTCCAGACGGGAGCATCCGCAATGATCAGGGCGCGGGCGCTACGGGGCAGGCCACGGGCTTCGATCGACTGGTCTGTGATGGCCCCCACCGTCTGTACGCCGCTGCGCCTGGTTGCTGCAACCGTGCGGCCGAGCGTGGCGAGCGCGGTCTCGATTCCGGGGGCAAATGGTCGGTCGAGGGCGAGTGGTGCAGGCGGTACATCGGGGAATCCGGAGCGGTCGGCATCGGTTGGGTTGGCTGCTTGCCACGAGTACAACGGCTCCATCACCAGCACGCGGGCTTGTCCGGCCCGCGCCTCGGGGGCCCACGCCTCCCAGCCACCACCGGTGATCTGAATGGCGTAGAAGCCGGGTGTTGCCGGCGGCAAGGTGGCTGTCCCGGGCGCGCCGCTGGCGCGTGCCACGATGTCGCCGGGAAAGCGTGTGCGGGGCCGATGTCGCACGAGGGTGACGTCGGCCAACAGCGTGACGGGTTCCAGGGTTGGGGTGAGTGCGACGGTTTCGACGCCGACAACCTGGGCGGGTGCGAGTTCGTTGGGTTTGACTACCTCTGGTGCGTTGACGAGGTTGCCGCCACGGTCTTCGGCATGCCAGCCAACGATGTACGAGCCAGGTCCGACAAACTCACCGAGCGTGTCGAGCGGCAAGTTGCCGATGTCGGCCGACCAGTGCAGCTCTTTGCGTTGAGCCCACTTGAGGTCGGTCTCGCGGCGCAGCAAGCGGGCAGCGCCGCTCGGCTCGATCTGGCGCACATCGAGCCGGAAGCGGACGGGTTCGTCTGCGCTGAGCGTGAAGGCATAGGTACCTGCAGCACCATCGAGCCCAGGCGAAATGCGTTGGCCCGGCTTGGCCGTTGACTTGACGGTGGGTGGCGTCGCATCGAGGATGATTGGATCCGGGATGCGAATAACGCGTTCTTGCTGCTTGAGCGAGATCGCAAAGCGATACGGGCCATCGGGGGCGAGCGTCCCGTTGGCGAGCTTGCCGCCCCAGGCGGCTCGCAACTTCTTGCCTTTGCGCGTGACAGGCACGGTCGCAATTGCGCGATCGTTGGCATCGAAAATCAGCACGGTTGCGGTGTCGGGCTTGCGCAATCCGACTGTCAGCGTGGCGTGGCGACGGCGCGGTTTGTATGCATTGGGCGAGAAGGTGGCGCTGGTAATGGTCGGCGCGATGATCGGGGAGGGCGCGCTCTTGAGGATCTGGGCACGGACGAAAAAGGCCGCTGCGCCCGCGATGAGTGCGAGCATCAGCAGAGCAGCCAAGATCCGAACGAGTCGCTCCACAGTCCCAATGCTAGAGGGGATCATCGCCGGGCGGCTGATCCTCGACCGTTACCTCGAGAATTCGGCGGGAGGCATCGCGCAATCCGCGCAGCACAGCGAGCGCTTCGGGCCAGGCGCTGTCGGGCACGATCAGGTGGTCGCGTGAGGCGGTGCCGACCAGCACGATCGGCACGCCGCGCTCGGCGAGGGCTCCGCTGATGGTCGACGCGAAGCCTGTCAGTTCGGGTGGAAGTGGTGCCACCAGCAGAATCACGCGGAGCCGATCCTGTCGGGTATCCGCGGCCGGCAGCGTCTCGGCAAGCGTGGTGCGTAGGAAAAAGGTCGTCTCGAGTGGATCGTCGATGCGGGCACTAAAGCCCTCAGCGAGGAGGGCCTCAGGCGAGGGCGGCGCCGAGCCGCGCCCGTAGCCGAGCAGGCTAAATTCGTGCTCGAGCAGCATCGGGTCGAGGGCAGCGAGCGCCGCGATCAGGAGCGGGGAATCGGCAGACACGGAGCAGAGGGTACGCGACCGCGTCAGACCAGTGCCTACGGCAACGCGGGCAGGTGCTCGGCGCGCAGCACGTCGAGGTAGCGCGTGCTACGAAAGCCGATCTCGTGCCCATCAGCGTGTGGTCGCCCAAGGGCCTTCGTGGCGAGTCGCTTGAGCGCAAACTCGGGCAGCCAGCGATACCAGCGTTGGATCCGATTAAGACGTGCGTAGCCACTGAGGTGTTGCTGATGCAGTGCGGCGTAGCGTGCTTGGGCTTGGGCGGGAGTGAGGTCGTCCGCGAGGGTGCGCATCACAAGCCGGCCGGCACCGGCTCCAAAGTAGACGGCAGGGCGAATGCCTTCGAGCGTGACAGGCAGGGCCTGGCCAGCGGCATCGCCGATAAAGAGCACGCCGCCAGCGACGGGATCGCGTGGATTGCAGGCAATTGCGCCGCCATGGTGCTCGCGGCCCGCCCCGAGCGTGTCGCGCTGACGGAGCCGTTTCATCGGCGGCTGCAGCGGCTCCTTGATAAACGAGCCAACACCGGCACGGACGTGATCGCCCGCAGGAAACGACCAACCATAGCCCGATTTGAGCAGCTGTTTTTCGAGATAGAAGGCGAAGCCGTCGGCGTGGGGCGCAGCGGCCGTGGGTACGTGGTCTTCCGTACCGATCACGAGGCTCGGCTGGCTGCCACGCGTTGGGCCGGCGGGATCGAGCACGCGGCGCCAGCCCGAGGCGTCGATCAGCCAATCGGCTTCGAGGCGCTCGCCAGCGGATCCGAGCACGAAGACGCCATCCCGCCCGACGACGCGGATCTGCTCGAACCGCGCATCGGTCTGGCGGGCGATTGCAAGACAGCAGGCCTCGTAGTCGATGACGGCGAATTCCTCAGGCAGCCGAACATTCCAGTGAGCATCACCAATCTCGACACGCATGCGCGATTCGGCATTGAGGACCGACTCCTCCGCTCCGAGCCACTGCACCAGTCGAAGTGGCAGTGCGCACGCGGATGTTTGGTGGGCGCCGATCGGCGAGCGGTCGACGATCAGGACATCGCGCCCTCGCAACTCGCGAGCAGCAGTGAGCCCGGCGAAGGAGGCACCGACGATCAAGACTTCGGTCATCAGCGCACCGCGGCGGCGGCGGCCGCACCCGCGCGGCGACCGAAGACGCAGATCTCGAGCAGCGAGTTGCCCATCATGCGATTACGGCCATGGACGCCGCCGGTAATCTCGCCTGCGGCCCAGATGCCGGGCACCGTGGTGGCGCCATCTTCGTCGATCACGAGTCCGCCATTTTGGTAGTGCAAAACCGGATAGACCGGGATCAGTTCGGTCAAGGGGTCGAGGCCGGCCTTGCGGTAGCGACGCAGCATGTAGGGAAACGAGATTTCGGCGTCGGTAGGATCGACGGGGCGACAGTCGAGGTACACCGCGGGGCGGCCTGTGGGAGTCGTGACCCCGCGACCCTCGGCACACTCGCGGATGATCGCCTCGGCCACCACGTCGCGTGGTGCGAGTTCGTCGACGAACTGCGCGCCGGCGGCGTTGCGCAGCAGCGCACCGTAGGCACGCGTCGTCTCGGGCACGGCGTAGCCCGCCAGTGATTCGGGCCAAGCGGCCCCCGTCGGGTGTCGTTGCAGAGAGTCGTGGTCGCGCTCGACGCAGCCGATCGCGACCGCAAGCGCCGCTACCTCACCCGTCGCACCGTCGCCATTGGTCGAGAGTTCGCCTGTCTCCTGGGCCTCCCGCTTGCAGCGCCCGCCAGCAGCTAGGATCAGGGCGCCTGGCCGGATCTCGAGCTGTTCGCCGCCGCGCTCGAGCAGTGCTGTCCCGTCTGTCGTAAGGGCGATCAAGGGCGCATGATCGAGCAGAGTGATTCCCTCACGCGCGGTCACGGCATCGCGGAGTGCGCCCGCGATTGCCAGTCCTGTTCGATCGCCGACCTGCAGTAAGCGTTTGCGCGTCGCTCCGCCACAACGGGCGATCCGTAACGAACCATCGCCTTCACGCGTAAACGCCACGCCCAATTCCTCGAGCCAACGAACAGTCGTGGGACCCTCTTCAACGAGGCGCTGGGCGAGCGTCGGGTCAGCCGTGTTATGCGAGGATCGCATTACATCGGCAAAGTGGGTTTCGATCGAGTCGTCATCACCGACGGCAGCCTGAATACCACCCTGTGCCTTCGCCGTGTTGCACGAGGCCACGCCGAGCTTGGTGGCAAGCATCACCGTGGCGCCAGCGTCGTTCGCTGCCAGCGCAGCGGCGAGCCCCGCACCGCCCGAGCCGATCACGAGCACGTCAGGCATGGTCAGTTTTCGAGACCGAGGATCAGCGACAGCGTGTCGCTCCTCAGGCCCCGGCGTAGCGTTTCGAGCGGGATTGCCTCGTCCGGGGGGATGTTGCCGAGGTTGACGTCGGGGCCAAAGTGCTTGATGAACCACGCCTGCTGGGCTTTCTGTGGCGCCTCAAACAGCACAGTCGTGACATCGATCTCGTGCGCGATCTCGTCGATCAGGCCGCTGCGAACTTCGCCGGTGTTGCGAAAGATGCCGGCAGTGCCCGACTCACGCGCCTCGGTGATGACCTTCCACGAGCCAGCGGCCAGCTCTTCCTTGATCCATTCGACCCACTGGTAGGGGGCGTAGATTTCTTCGTCGTCTTTCGAGCCGACCTCGCTGAGGACTTCGAAGTCCTGGGCAAACATGCTGATCAGTTCGAGTTTACGTTCGCGCGACATGTCGATGGTGCCGTCGGAGACTTCGACGTGGGTGAAGCCTTGGGCAGTCAGCCACGTGCGGTAGTCATCGATGCGACCACGCGCCTCGGCGACCTCGAGCAGCGTGCCACCACAGACGACGGGAATGCCGAGCGACTTGTAGAGGTCGAGCTTCTTCCCGAGAATCGGCGTCACGTACGAGGTGCCCCAGCCGAGCTTGACGATGTCGATGTAGTCGCCGCTCATCTCGATCATCGACTGGATGTCGGCGAGACCGAGACCCTTGTCCATGACGTGCGTGATGCCTACATTGCGCGGCTTGGCCACGCGGGCCGGCAGTCCAAGGAAGTCGAGGTTCATGCGCGTAGGATACCAACTTTTACTGTTTGCGCGCTTATATGTTGTATAACAATCACATATGAAACAAGTGGATCGTGATGCGGCAGCCGCCGGCTGGTGCATCGCCAATCTCCACAGTGCCACCGTGTGCCGCGATGTCTTGGCGCACAATCGCCAGGCCAAGACCGGAGCCTGGACGATCTTGCACGCCGACGCCGCGGCGGAATCGTTCGAACATCGCCTCACGATCGGCGATCGGGATACCACTCCCCGCGTCGTCGACGGTGATAAGTTCGGGGCGCACCGTCACCGTCACAGGGGAGGATCCGTGCAGGAGCGCATTCTCCACAAGGTTGCCAAGCGCACGCTCTAGGCGGACAGGGTCGCCAACGAAGGGCGAGGCCTCAGTGTCGAGTTCGATGACGGCTTCGGGCCGCCGTGCGCGCGCTCGCGCCACAACATCGGCGGCCAGATCGTCTAGCCGAAGCGGCTCGGATTGCTCAACGGGGCGTGCGCCCCGCGCAAGGTCGACGATGCTCGTGATCAGCTGCGAGATCTCATCAATCTCGCGGTCAATCGCGATGGCGAGCTGCTGGCGATCCTCCACCGAGAGGGCGCTCTGTGGATTGCCGAGCGTCTCCACGTCAGTCCGCAGCGCGGTCAGGGGCGTCCGTAACTCGTGGGCCGCATCGGCCACCAGTTGGTCTTGGGCGAGGCGCGCCTCCTCGAGACCTGCCAGCAAGGCATTGACGGCAAGAGCGAGGCGGACCGACTCGGCGCCACCCTGCTCGGGCACGCGATGTGAGAGGTCACGATCACGCGCCGCCCCTTCAACATTCGTGGCGAGGCGGCGTAGCGGGACCAGGCCACGTTCCGCGACGAGCGCGCCGAGGATGATCGCGAAGATGACCCCACCAATGCCAGCAATCAAAAGCAGGCTGCGCAAGCGGTCAAGCGACGACTGGATCTCGTCAACGGAGCGGGCAACCTGCAACGCCAGATTCGGCTCGATATTGACGGTCAGCGCCCGAATGGTCGAGCCATCGACGGTAAACGTCTGGTACTCCGAACCTCCCGCTTTGGCAATCTCCGCGGCGTTCTGCGTCGTGGGCAGGGGCGTCTCGTTCCGTGGCAGGCGAACGATCTCACCCTTCTCATTGATGAGCTCGGCGAAGATGCCAGGGGCGCCGAAGCGACCATTGGCATTGCCACCAAAGCCCCGATTGGGGTTGGCCCGATCGGGTCTAAGGGCGGCGTCACCCTCGCGCAGGGCGGCGGCACGAAGGGACGCGTCGACCTCGCTGTAGAGCGAACTCTGTGCCGCTTGGTAGGTGACAAAGCCACCAACACCAAACGCAACGATCACGGCGATTGCCGCGGCCAAGGCAATGCGGGTACGGAGACTCACGCTGTGGTCCGCAGCACGTAGCCGACGCCGCGTACGGTGTCGATCAGTCGCGCCGAGCCTGTGTCACCGAGCTTGCGACGAAGATAGCCAACGTAGACCTCCACGCCGTTCGATGACGTGCGAGCGTCCATTCCCCAGACGCGATCGAGGATCACGTCGCGGGTCAGCACGTTGTCGGGATTACGCAAGAACAATTCGAGCAGCAGCCGCTCGGTGCGGGTCAGGTCGACGAGCTTGCCGTCGCGGGTCACGCTGTGGGAGCGGAGGTCGAGCCGCACGCCCGCCACCTCCAAGACGTCGTCGGGCTGGCCGGGATCGGCGAGCGAGCGTCGGCAGATCGCTCGTAGCCGTGCATCGAGTTCGACGGTCGCGAACGGCTTGACCAGATAGTCGTCGGCGCCGGCATCGAGGCCCTCAACGCGGTCGGTGACCGCATCGCGTGCAGTCAACATTAGGATTGGCGTCTGCACGCCCGTCTCGCGAAGCGTCCGACAGACATCGAAGCCCGAGCCATCGGGCAAGTTGACGTCCAAGACGATCGCCTCAATATCGTCGGTTACCGCCATCCGTCCCTCGGCGGCTGTGCCCGCCTCAACGATCTGATGGCCGCGCGCAGTCAGCGCCCGGCGGATGGCCGAGCGAACGGCCTCGTTGTCTTCGACGATGAGAATGCGCATGGTGTTCGAATCAGTGGAACGGCTTCGCACGAGTATGCCGTGCGGAGCCGCCGGCCGAGGCTAGGCAGGGGCGTTGCCCACTGCCGATCCGTCGAAGCTCTGCTGCTGATTGCCGTCATCGTTACCGGGTGGCGGGCCGCCGAAATCGCCGGCGCCATCTGGGTTGCGGTCGTGGTGACCCTTGCCAGGACCGTCACCGCCGTGGCGACTCGGGCCGCCGATGCCAATGGGCGCGCCGGCCTCGACGAGCGCAGTCACCTGATCGGCCTGCTGCTGCGTGATCCGCTTGTCCGTGACGAGCGCTGCGAGCTCCTCTGCCGTACGGTCGGCATGGCGCGCAGAGTCGGGCCGATGCTGCCCCTCGGGTGGGGTGTCACCCTGCGGTGCCCCGGGTCGGGGGCCAGCAATGCCAAGCGGCACGCCGGCCTCGATCAGCGACGCAATCTCCGTGGACTGGTCGGGCGTGATCGTCTTTGCCGCGACGAGGGCATCGAGCCGCTTGGCCGTCATCGCCGTCAGCAACGCGTTCATCGCGTCAGGCAGCTTGCCGTCGGCGATCTGGGCTTTGATCGACGTGGCCTGGGTGGCCGTCAGTGCGCCGGCCTTCTGCAACTCGTCGGTGCGCTTGCCGAGGCGATCGCCTTGGATCTCTTTGAGTGCCTTATCGACATCCGCCTGAGGGACACCGAGCTTCTCGGCCAGGCTCTTCTCGAAGGCCTCCTGCTGCTGCTCTCGCTGATCGTCGTGCGTGACGATGTTGGCGGCGAGCACGGGGCCGGCGATGGCGGCGAGCCCGACGGTGGCGGCAACCGTGCCGATGATCATGGTCTTCTTGCTGCAACGCATCGATAGGGCTCCTTTGTGCAATCACAGCCTTGCGTGCAGAGATGAGAAAAGGCTGAGAACCACCCCTCATGCTGGTCGGTTGATGGCGTCCGGCACACTGCCTCTATGCAACTACGCGTCGCAATCACCGGTTTGGGCATCGTCTCCACGTTCGGTAACGATGTTGGCCGATTTTGGGATGCGGTCTTGGCGGGCCAGACGGGCGGTTCGGACATTGCCCTCGACGGGCTGCCGACCCTGCCTGGGGTGCGTGTGTTGGAGTTCGATGCAGACGAGGTGATTGGCAAGCGTGAGGCGCGCCGCATGGATCGGGTTGGCATCTTTGCTGCCGTGGCTGCGGCGCAGGCACTGGCCGATGCCGGGCAGCATGGCATCGCGCCAGAGCGGATTGGGACTGCGATTGGTTGCGCTCACGGCGGTGCCGGGACCGTCGAAGCGACCCAGCGCACGCTGCTCGAACGCGGGCTCGATCGTGTCAGCCCCTTTGCGATTCCGCTCGGCCTCGTCAATTCGCCGGTCGCTGGGACAGCGCGGCTGAACAACCTCAAAGGTCCATCCGCAGCGCCGGCCACTGCTTGCGCGGCTGGCTCGGACGCGATCGGCTGGGCCTACGAACGAGTGCGCGATGGCCGTGCCGACGCGATGGTGGCGGGTGGCGCCGAAGCCGCGCTGGTGCCGTCGGTGCTGGCGGGCTACATTCGCTTGGGCGCGATCGCCTCGCTTGGGCACGGTGCAGCGGCGGCCTCGCGGCCCTTCGATACCGCCCGCGACGGTTTTGTGATGGCCGAGGGCG
>SXGR01207109.1_pt1 | contig 43359 bp, 52 predicted proteins | sample 3174711 | NCBI WGS metagenome assembly SXGR01 (sample SAMN11356860, study PRJNA531348) | freshwater metagenome | isolation source: freshwater sample F1-60 | place: China: Fuxian Lake, Yuxi | collected 2017-12-25
CAAGCAGATGGTGGGACACTTTTCTTGGATGAGATTGGAGATATGCCACCTGATCTGCAGACGAGACTTTTACGTGTGCTGAGTGATGGTCAATTTTATCGAGTGGGCGGGCATAATCCGATTAAAGTGAATGTGCGTGTAATTGCAGCCACTCACCAAAACATGGAAGAGAGAGTCAAAGCAGGTCTTTTCAGAGAAGATTTATTTCATCGATTAAATGTTATTCGTTTACGCTTACCGGCTTTAAGAGAGCGCACAGAAGACATTCCAGATTTAACTCGTCACTTCTTGCAGCAAAACGCCCAGCAGCTGGGTGTTGAAACAAAAATTTTATCTGAAGAAACCTTGCAATACTTATCAAATCTTCAATGGAGTGGTAACGTGCGACAGCTTGAAAATGTTTGTCATTGGTTAACCGTTATGGCACCGGGGCAAAATATTGATACAGCTGATTTACCTCCTGAATTAAAAAATAGTGATGTGTTTAAAGAGACCTCTACTGATTGGAAAGATTTACTTAGGCAAGAAGTACAAATAGCTTTAAATAAAAATCAGAAAGGTATCTTGAGTCACTTAAATCAAACTTTTGAAAAAATTCTTATCGAAGCGGCGCTTCATTTTACCAAAGGAAGACGCATTGAAGCCGCAGAAATATTAGGTTTAGGTAGAAATACTTTAACCCGAAAAGTAAAAGACTTAAATATAGAAAGACAATAAAGTTAAGGAATTTCTAAGGACAACGTTTAATTAAAAAATATGATTTGTACGCCCTATATTGAATTCCATTTAAAGTCACTGTTTGACGTAACCTTCGAGTTCTTTGATTAAGTTTCCTTGGAAGACAATCATTTCCTTAGCCACATCTCCTAGAGATAGCATGCCAAGGATCTTATTGCCATCCATGATCGGCAAGTGACGAATATGATTTTTGGTCATGATAGCCATGGCTTTTTCAAACGTATCTTTCGCATGTCCGACCACTACATCTTTTGTCATCACTTCTTCAATCATAGTTACTTTGGAAGATTTTCCTTGTAAGATCACTTCACGAGCGTAATCGCGCTCTGAGAATATTCCTACCATTTTATCTTTGTCCATTACGACTAAAGCACCAATTTTGTATTCAGCCAAAATGATGAGGGCATCAATCACGGGGCGATTTGGTGCAATACTGATCACTTCGTTAAATTTTTTTTCAGTAATAAGTTGAGCGGCAGTTTTCATAAGTCACCTTTTTTGAAAGCTTGAATTCAAATATACACCCTATAATAATGCCACTACATTAAATAATCACAAATAATGTCAATTAAAAAAAAACAAAGCCTGATGGCTTTTTTAGCCCTCATGTTTTTATGCCTAATTTGGGGTTATAACTGGGTGGTCATGAAAAAAGCTCTTCATTTTTCAAGCCCCTTCGATTTTGTAGCACTCAGAACTGTCCTGGGTAGCCTTTGTTTATTCATTGTCATGCTTCTTTTAAAAAAACCTTTTAGTATTAAAGAGATCCCAAGTTTAATTATTCTAGGTCTGTTACAGACGGTAGGCTTTACAGGGCTTTTGGTATGGGCCTTAGAAGAAGGAGGGGCCGGTAAAACAGCAGTGCTTACCTACACCATGCCTTTTTGGACCATGCTTTTTGCGTGGCCACTCCTTGGTGAAAAATTAAGGGGGTGGCAATGGCCTGCAGCTTTTTTTTCACTGATGGGGATATTATTTATGCTGGACCCATTTAATCTAGGGACGGATGTATTCAGTGTAATGCTTGCGATTTTATCTGGAATTTCATGGGCACTTGCCGTGATTTTGGTTAAAAAACTTCAAGTACGTTCACCCAATCTTGACCTCATTTCTCTTACAGCATGGCAGATGCTTTTTGGATCATTACCCATTGTCCTAGTTGCTTTTATGACCCATTCCACATCGATTGAATGGAGCAATTATTTTATTGGGGGCCTCATTTATAACGCAGTCTTAGGGACTGCCGCCGCATGGCTTTTGTGGCTATTTGCTCTGAGACATTTATCAGCGGGCATTGCGACTATGACCATGACAATTTGTCCTGTTATAGCTGTCATTGCATCATCAATTGAGCTTCGTGAAATTATTAAACCTTTTGAATTTTTAGGTATGTTTTTAATCGGAGTGTCCCTTTTAATTATTTCTTATGATCGTATAAAAAGGCATAAAGAAGATCTTGTTCAGCCATGGCTTAAAAATGAACCCATGATAAAATCAAGGCCTAGAAGGGATTAAGCATGGCGGGACATTCAAAATGGGCAAATATTCAACACCGCAAAGGTCGTCAAGATGCCAAGCGGGGAAAAGTTTTCACAAAAATTATTAAAGAAATTACTGTAGCAGCTAGATTGGGTGGCGGAGAGGTGAACTTTAACCCTCGTCTGAGAGCCGCAGTTGCTCTTGCTAAAGAAGAAAATATGCCACAAGACAATATCACGCGTGCGATAAAAAAAGGCACAGGTGAATTGGAGGGGGTGAGTTACGAAGAAGTGAGATACGAAGGTTACGGTATTGCTGGAGCTGCCATTATTATTGATTGCTTAACCGATAATAAACAAAGAGCTGTGGCTGATGTGAGACATGCGCTCACTAAGCATGGTGGTAATTTAGGTACTGACGGGTCAGTCGCTTTTTTATTTAAACATTGTGGCCGTATCTTTTTTGCACCCGGTACAGACGAGAGTAAAGTGATGGAGTTTGCTTTAGAGGCAGGTGCCGAGGATATTATTGCTGATGACGATGGCAGTATTGAAGTGATCTCCTCTGCTAATGAATTTATTCAAGTCAAAGAATCGTTCTTAAATGCAGGTTTAAAAATCGAGTTAGCAGAAGTAGCCATGCGTCCTACTATCGAAAATGCTTTAAGAGGTGATGACGGCGCAAAGATGCAAAAAATTTTAGATGCGCTGGAGGATTTAGACGATGTTCAAGAAGTTTATACCACAGCTGTGATTGAAGACTAAATCTATCATTGAATGAGTCTATCATCATCCTTGGTATTGATCCTGGTCTAAGAATTACGGGGTTCGGCGTTATTGAAAAAAATGGCGATAAGATTCTTTATATTGGAAGTGGTGTCATTAAAACATTCTCTGCCAAGAAAGAAGCACAGGATAGTTTGCCAGAACGTATTCAAATTATTGTAGAAGGGCTCTTTGAGGTGATTGATCAATATAGGCCTAAACAAATCGCCTTAGAAAAAGTGTTTGTGAATGTGAATCCTCAATCGACACTTTTATTGGGTCAAGCAAGAGGTGCGGCAATAAGTGCGGCTGTTATTAAAAAATTACCTGTCTATGAATACACAGCCTTACAAGTTAAAAAATCAGTCGTAGGTTCGGGGCATGCTAAAAAAGATCAGGTTCAAGAAATGGTTAAACGATTTTTAAAATTACCTTCAATTCCTCAAGCTGATTCTGCAGATGCATTAGCTTGTGCCATTTGCCATGCGCATGCATACAATCAACTTAATAATATGGATAGTTTAAGTTATCGTATGAAAAAAGGTAGGCTTTTATGATAGGAAGAATTTCCGGCATTCTTTTAAATAAGACACCGCCCCTGGTATTGGTTGATTGCAATGGTGTGGGTTATGAATGCGAAGTACCAATGAGTACTTTTTATCTTCTCCCTCAAGCTGGTGAAAAGGTCATGCTACTCACCCACTTTGTTGTGCGTGAAGATGCACAACTATTGTTTGGATTTGGGACTAACCAAGAACGTTTAATGTTTAGACAGCTCTTAAAGGTAAATGGTATCGGAGCCAAGTCTGCACTTGCTATTTTGAGTGGCTTATCGATAAATGAACTCATTCATGCAGTATCACTTCAAGAGGCAGGTCTTCTAACACGCGTCCCTGGTATTGGTAAAAAAACTGCTGAAAGGCTACTCCTTGAACTCAAAGATAAATTTACGCTTGATTCAGCTTTAAGTTTTAAAGGTTCTGGTATCACATCAATTAGCCAAGATGTGCTCAATGCATTGATCGCTCTAGGTTACAATGAACGTGAATCTTTAAATGCAGTCAAAGGTATAGATAGTAATTTTTCCGTGAATGACGGAATTAAACAAGCTCTAAAATATTTATCTAAAGGCTAATCAAAACTCATGATTGAATCTGATCGTTTTGTTGCAAGCACACTTAACGAACCTGTCGAGGAATCTATTGAACGTGCGCTTCGCCCGAAGGAACTCCAAGAATATATCGGTCAAGAAAAAGTGAGAAGCCAATTAGAGATATTTATTTCAGCTGCTAAAAATAGAAATGAAGCACTTGATCATGTTTTACTTTTTGGGCCACCTGGTCTTGGTAAAACGACACTCGCTCACATCATTGCTAAAGAGATGGGGGTGAATCTTCGTCAAACTTCTGGCCCTGTTTTAGAAAAACAAGGGGACCTCGCAGCGCTTTTAACAAATCTAGAACCAAACGATGTCTTATTTATTGACGAAATTCATCGCTTATCCCCTGTCATCGAAGAGATTTTATATCCTGCGATGGAAGATTACAGACTTGATATTATGATTGGTGAAGGCCCCTCCGCGAGATCAGTCCGACTCGATTTGCCCCCTTTTACTTTGATAGGGGCAACTACACGCGCAGGCATGCTTACGAATCCTCTTCGCGATCGTTTTGGGATTGTGTCTCGATTGGAGTTTTACAGTGAAACAGAATTAGCTAAAATCGTGGATCGCTCATCGAATCTTCTAGATGCAGATATTGATGCTTCAGGCGCTTTAGAAATTGCAAAACGTTCTCGTGGTACTCCTCGTATTGCAAATCGTTTATTAAGACGGGTACGTGATTTTGCCCAAGTAAAATCTAATGGAAAAATTACAGCGTTGATTGCAGATGATGCACTCAAAATGTTAGATGTAGACTTATTAGGGTTGGATGTGATGGATCGTAAACTACTCCAAGCTATTTTAGAAAAATTTAATGGGGGACCTGTGGGCTTGGATAATTTAGCTGCAGCTATTAGCGAAGAGCGAGAAACAATTGAAGATGTTTTAGAGCCTTATCTTATTCAACAAGGTTATCTGATGCGCACCCCTCGTGGTCGTGTGGTCACAAATGCGACTTATCTTCATTTTGGATTGAAGCCACCGACTCAACACCACACCGAAAATTTATGGCAGGAATAAAAACTTTTTCTTTTCCCATTCGTATTTATTTTGAAGACACCGATAGTGGAGGTGTTGTTTATCATTCCAATTATTTAAAATTTATGGAGCGAGCCAGAACCGAATGGCTCAGAAGTATGGGGATTGATCAGCGCCACTTAAAACATCATGCACATATTATGTTTGTCGTCCATCGTATCGACATTCAATATAAATTCCCCGCACATTTTAATGAGGACTTAGTTGTTAAATGCGAGCTCATTGATATAGGCTCCAGTAAAATTGAGTTTCGACAAATGATTTATCGAGATAATGAGTTATTGATTGATGCAAGTGTCAATGTCGCATGTATTGATAGTGAAAAATTTAAACCAGTCAGAATACCATCTCCCATTAAAAAAACTATGGAGTCTTTATGAATGTTGTAAATGATTTATCTTTTCTAAGCTTGATTTCGGGAGCTACGGTACCTGTTCAACTCGTAATGATTATTTTGTTAGCAGCCTCTGGATTTTCTTGGTGGTATATCTTTATTAAAGTCTCTGTATTAAAAAATGCAGAATTAGCTGTGGATGAATTTGAAAATACATTCTGGACCAGTGGCGACTTGAATAAATTACACGATAGCATTCATAGTGGCCGTATTAAAAATCAAGGTTTGGCCACTATTTTTGAAGCCGGTTACAAAGAATTCAATCGTCATAAAAGACCAAGTACAGATATAAATGATGTTATTGAAGGTGTGCGACGTGCGATGCGAGCCACTTATAATCGCGAACTTGATTTTTTGGATGCACATTTACCTTTTCTAGCATCTGTTGGGTCTGTCAGTCCCTATATTGGTTTATTTGGAACGGTATGGGGCATTATGAACGCTTTTAGAGGTTTAGCTAATGTGGCACAAGCGACCTTAACGCAAGTAGCCCCAGGCATTGCAGAGGCTTTGATTGCAACTGCGATTGGATTATTTGCAGCTATTCCAGCAGTCATTGCCTATAATCGTTTTGCAACTTCAGTGGATCGATTATCTGTGAGATATGAAAGTTTTATGGAAGAATTTGTCAATATCTTACAAAGAAAAGGATAGATGATGCGTAAACGTCGCTTGATGAATCAGATTAATGTAGTTCCTTACATCGATGTGACGCTGGTTTTGCTTGTCATTTTTATGGTTACAGCACCTATGACAAATCCAGGCGTCGTAGAACTCCCTGAGGTAGGTGAAACCTTAAAACACTCAGGGACGCCTATTGTAATTACTGTCAAACTTAATAACGCCATTGAGATTGAAGGTGAGAGTTTTACGCGTGATCGATTATTAAATCATGTACAGTCTTTAATCAAAAAAACTCCAGATCGAGCGCTGGTCATCGCAGCTGATAAGAATGTGAAGTATGACGAGGTGATCAGTCTCATGGATCTTTTAAAGCAAAATAATGTGTCTAAAGTGGGCTTACTTTTAAAGCCACAAAAATAAATTAAGACGTGATCAGACCTGAAGAAAAAATATTAGCAAAAAAATCTGCGATTTATGCAGCGAGTGTGCATATTATTTTAATTCTGATTATGGTGGTTAGTTTTGAATGGAAGGTAACACTTCCCCAAGTGGCTGAAGTGGAATTATGGGATTCAATTCCCCAACCAAATTCGAAAGCTCTAGAATCACCAGTTATTGAAAAAAAATTTGAACCAGAGCCTTTTGAACAAATTGAGAAGCCTTCTAAGATTCAAGAGATAATTAAATCACTCACAAGCGATAAAGCTGATATAAGTCTTAAAGAAAAAAAAGAAGAAGAGCTAAAAAAAATAGATGATCAAAAAAAGAAAGAAGATTTAAAAAAAATTCAGGAGGAACTTTTAAAACAAGATCAATTAAAAAAACTCCAGCAAGAATTATTACAAGACAAAATAAAACCATCATTAAATCGTCAGGAGAATGTGAAAAAATCGAATCCTACTGAGGCTACTGCCGCACTCGGCGAAATAGACAAATATAAAGTATTAATTCAAAGAAAAATTCAGCAGAATGTGAATAAACAATTGTGTGGGTCTAATCCTGTTGAGCTTCAATTTGAAATCGGATTAATGCCTACAGGTGAATTAATTGGTAATCCTAAGATGTTAAAATCCAGCGGTATTTCTGTATGTGATGAATCAGTTGAGCGTGCTATTTTTCAATCACAACCTCTCCCGGTGCCGACTGATACAGATTTGTTTTCGAAATTTAAAAATTTAAAACTTAACTTCCGCCCTAATGAAAAAATATAGTTTGAGTATGTTAAAAATATTTAAAACATTTGTTCTATTCATTTTTGTCTCTTTTATTTCTCTCAAAGCTTCTGCGATTGAAACGATTGAAATTTCTGGTGGTGGTACCAAGCAAATTAATATTGCAGTGGTGCCCTATAAGGAAATAGTTGGGGACAAAGTAGCCAATAATCGTATGCATCAAATTATTGCAGCTGATCTTTACCGCTCAGGATTTTTTAGACCTTTAGAAGTGGATGGCTTAATCAATAAACCATCTACTTTAAGTGAAATTAATTATCTTGAAATGACCGCAATTGCAGCACAGGTCATGACTTTAGGACAGGTGGAAATAAATAATAATCGTATAAAAGTAAATTGGTTTTTAGTAGATATTAATAAAAAAACTATTTTAACAACCATGGAATTTTCAGGGCCAGTGGCACAATATCGTGCGATTGCTCATAAAATATCTGACACCATTTATGAAAAGTTAACGGGTATTCCTGGTGTCTTTAGTACTAAAATTTCTTATATTTCAAAAATTAAAGGCCGTTATTCTTTAAATGTGGCTGACGCTGACGGATTCAATGCGCAGTCAGTGGTTGGGTCCCCCCAGCCTATTATTTCTGCGAGATGGTCGCCTGATGGAAAGAAGATTGCTTATGTGTCTTTTGAGAAAAAGAAACCCATAATTTATATTCAATCCCTAGTCACAGGACAAAGAATGATCGTGGCTAACTTTAAGGGTAATAATAGTTCACCCTCATGGTCCCCTGATGGAAGGCGTTTAGCCATTGTTTTAACCTATAACGCGAATTCTCAAATCTACTTAATCGATCCTGATGGTTCAAATCTAAAACCACTTATTCAGAGCGCGCATATTGATACAGAGCCTATATGGTCAACAGATGGCAAATTTATTTATTTCACATCCGATCGTGGTGGACGACCACAAATTTATAAAGTCTCATCGAGTGGAGGTGAGCCACAGCGTGTTTCATTTGAAGGGAGCCAGAATTTAAATCCTAATGTCTCACCAGATGGGAAAATACTTACCTATGTCATGCAAGATGAAGGTCGATTTAGAATTGTGTTACATGATTTACAGACGGGTCAAATTACAAAAATTACTGACGGCCCTTTTGATGAGGCGCCGAAGTTTTCGCCGAATGGGCATGTAATATTATATACTCACAAGATTAATGGTTCAGGCGAACTTTCGACTGTATCCATTGATGGGGTCGTTCGCCAGTCATTTAATATAACTGCTGATGACATTAGAGAGCCTGCTTGGGGGCCTCTAGTAAAATAAGTATATGCAATTCAAGGAGATTAGAAAATGAAAAAATCAATATTACTCTTAACATTACTTTCACTTTTTTTTGTGGGATGTAGTTCAACTCCGATTATTGAAGCCCCAAAACCTAGTGATCCTTTTGCTTCTGATTCTGATGATGATAAAGATCTGGATTTAGCTAGCTTAAGGGATTCAAATAATATCTTATCGAAACGAAGTATTTATTTTGATTATGACAAAGATGTCGTTAAGGCTGAATACAAAGATCTCGCCGCAGCCCATGCAAAATACATAGTCGCACATCCAAAAGCAAAAATGACTTTAACAGGTAACACCGATGATCGTGGCTCACGAGAATATAATCTCTCCCTGGGTCAAAGACGATCTGTGTCTGTGAAGAAATCTATGAACATCATAGGTGCTCAAGATTCACAAATTGAAACAGTCAGTTTTGGTGAAGAGCGTGCTGATACCAATTGTAAAGATGACGCGTGTCATGGAAAAGATCGTCGTGTCGATATCTCTTACGAAAAAGAGTAAATAATTTAGTTTTAATGAAAAAATTTATTGTTTTAGCATGTTTATTTGTCTCACCTTTACACGCAGCGCTCTTTGAAGATACGGAGGCGAGAAAAAAACTTCAAGAGATGCAATTAAAAGAAAGTGAATTAGAAACACGTATTATTAGTCTTGAGGCTGTCATTAAAAGTGGCAGCCTTAATGATATGCTGAATCAGATTGAATTGATAAAACGAGACGTTGCAAAATTACGAGGCGACATAGAAACGCTTCGTCATTTAAACGAAACAATTGAGCAGCGCCAGAAAGATCTTTATCAGGATCTGGATGGCAGAATTCGAAAGATGGACGAGAAATCATCTGAAAGTGTTGCTGCCTCACCAAAGAAAGTTGCAGAAACCCCTGCTTCACCAGAAATAAAGGTACCTTCCGATCAAGAAGTCTTAGATCAAGCGAATCAACTTTTAGATGATATGAAATATAAAGAAGCCTTTCAGGCCTTTACTGAGTTAATTAAACAATTTCCCAATAGTGTAATACTGCCAGAAGCTAAATATGGTTTAGCGAATTCGCAATTTAGTTTAAAAAATTACAAAGCATCTATGGGGACTTATCAAAAATTGCTCGATCAACATCCAGAGTTTGAAAAAAATCCTGAAGTTTTATTGGGCCTAGCCAATGCACAAATTCAATTATCCCTTATCCCTGAAGCTAAAAAAAGTTTGAAGGATTTAGTTAAAAAATATCCAAAGAGTGATGTGCTTCAAAATGCGCAAAAGCGCTTAAAAGTTTTAGAGAGTATTAAGCCTTAATATTTCTTCTTCTTAATTTTCTTAATCTTATAATTCTTAACGTGGTGCAACTTAAAATCTTTGAAATTTTTTATTCACTGCAAGGTGAGTCCTCTCGAGTGGGATTACCCACGATTTTTATTCGTCTAAGTGGTTGTCCTATGCGCTGTCATTATTGTGATACGGCATATGCTTTTCAAGGGGGATCGATGATGAATATTGAAGATATCATAGGGTCAATCAAAAAATATGATACGCGATTTGTCACAGTGACAGGGGGGGAGCCTTTAGCGCAAAAAGAAGTATTGAATCTTCTTAAAGCTTTAGCAGATAGCGATTACGAGGTATCCCTTGAAACAGGTGGTGGGCTTTCTATCAAAGAAGTTGACCCTCGCATAAAAATTATTTTAGACATCAAAACACCCGAGTCAGGGGAAGAGAAAAAAAATGATTGGGAAAATTTAACCCTCATCCATTTAAAAGATGAGATAAAGTTTGTGCTTTGTAGTCGTGAAGATTATGAGTGGGCTAAAAAAATACTTGAGCAATATAATTTAACCAAAAAATGTAGTGTTTTATTTTCCCCAGTCTATCAAGTATTAGACGCCACCGATTTAGGTAATTGGATTTTAAAAGATCAACTGCCTGTGCGAATGCAAATTCAATTACATAAATTTCTTTGGGGAGAAAAACAGGGTGTCTAAAGCGGTGGTCCTTTTATCGGGTGGTTTAGATTCTGCTACTACTTTAGCGATTGCGAAAAATGAAGGCTATGAAATTTATGCCTTAAGTTTGAATTATCATCAGCGACATATTGCGGAACTTAAAGCTGCTAAAAAAATTGCAATGCAGTTTAAAGTTAAAGATCATAAAACAGTTGAGATGGATTTAAGTTGGATACTGACTTCAGCGCTTACCAATCTAAATTTAAAAGTACCTACTCAATTAAGCTCCCACATTCCGATAACATATGTGCCTGCGCGAAATACTTTAATGTTGACTTTGGCTTTAGGTTGGGCGGAAGTTATTAGTGCCCATGACATTTTTATAGGGGTTAATGCCTTGGATTATTCAGGCTACCCTGATTGTAGGCCAGAATATATTGAGCAATTTCAAAAAATGGCTAATTTAGCCACTAAATCAGCTGTGGAAGGACAAACAATCAAACTTCATACCCCACTGATCGATTTATCTAAAGAAGCTATTATTCTTCAAGGCGTTAAATTAGGTGTCGACTATAGTTTAACGGTCTCTTGTTACCAGGCAGATCAAAATGGTTATGCCTGTGGAGTCTGCGATTCTTGCCGTTTAAGACAAAATGGTTTTAAAGTCGCTGGGATTGATGATCCCACCCCTTATCGATAGACAAAAAGAGCTCTTAAATTATTGTCTTTAAAGTGAATTTGCTTGCCAAATATGCCAGAAATAGCGTAAAATCCGCCCCTTTCTTAAGAAAATTTTTAACTAATTGAAGAGTGTAAATTATGGTGATTATTAGACTTACTAGAGGTGGCTCAAAAAAGACCCCTTTCTACAATGTAGTAGTGGCAGACTCAAGAAATCGCCGCGATGGACGCTTTATTGAGCGCATTGGTTTTTACAACCCAATGGCTAAAATCGGCACCGAAGCTCTTCGTATTGATAACGAACGTGTGACACACTGGAAAAGTCATGGCGCTCTCCTCTCGGACTCAGTTCACCGTTTAGTGAAACTTCATTCAAAAGGCCCAGAAGCAATCGTGGCTTTGAAGAAAAAAGATGCAGACAAAATAGAGATAAGAAAAGCAAAAGAAGCGGCTAAAAAAGCTGAAGAATTAAAAGCAGCAATGGATGCTAAAGCAGTAGAAGAGAAAGCTAAAGTAGCCGAAGCTCAAGCAGCAGCTGTCCCAGAAGTATCACCTGAACCAGAAGCAGCACCGGTTGAGGCAGCACCAATAGAAGCATCACCTGAACCAGAAGCAGCACCGGTTGAGGCAGCGCCAATAGAAGCATCAGCCCCAGCTGAAGCGCCTGCACCACCAGCTGAAAGCTCTTAATGTATTGATTCACTTGTTGATACAAGTGATATGAGTGAGAGAAAAAAATTTATCATGGCACGTATCCTCGGGCCTTATGGTGTCAAAGGTTGGATTAAGATTCAGCCCTTCACATTAGATACCAATCAACTTCTAAATAAAAAAGAGTGGCTTATTGGGGATGAAAAATCATCGATAAGTTATCCGATCGAAACATCAAAAATGTATGGCAATAGCATTGTGGCCAAGTTAATGAATTTTGATGATCGAGATGCTGCATTTGGGTTAAAGAATAAAACGATTTTAATGTTCAAAGATGAATTGCCTGCTCTAGAAAAAGGCGAGTACTACTGGAATGATTTGATCGGGCATGTGGTTATTAATGAACAGAAAGAACACTTAGGTATTGTTGCGACTTTTTTAGAAACAGGAGCGAACGATGTTTTAGTTGTCAAGGGTGACAAAGAATATCTAATTCCTTTTATCCCTCATGTGATCTTAATCGTGGATATGGATAAAAAAGAAATTGCTGTGGACTGGGATAAAGATTTTTAAATGAAGCCTTTATCTTTTGATGTGGTGACAATTTTTCCTGAGATGTTTCAAGCATTAAAGGATTTCGGTATTACTTCCCGTGCATTTCAAGAAGCGTTTGTTGAGTTAGCGTTATGGAATCCAAGAGATTTTACAATTGACACACATCGCACAGTAGATGATAGGCCTTATGGCGGCGGCCCTGGCATGTTGATGATGATTGAGCCTTTAAAAAAGGCCATCGATGCAGCTAAAAAAACACACCTGAGTAAAGGTATTAAAGCTTCGCGAGTGATTCATTTATCTCCAAGAGGATTACCACTGACGCATCAAAAAGTAATCGAATTATCACAAACTTCAGGGCTAATTTTTTTAGCGAGTCGTTACGAAGGAGTGGATGAAAGACTGATTGAAAGTTGTGTCGATGAAGAAATTTCGATTGGCGATTATGTATTAAGTGGCGGGGAATTACCTACCATGGTTTTGATAGATGCCATTATTAGGCAGCTACCAGGGGTGTTAGGGGATGATAACTCAGCGATTGAGGATTCTTTTGTGAATGGCCTACTTGATTACCCCCACTATACGAGACCAGAAGTGTATGAAGGATCCAAGGTACCGGATGTATTATTGTCGGGTAATCATGCTAGAATTAGCGCCTGGCGATTACAGCAATCGTTAGCGTTAACCAAGGTTAGACGACCTGATTTGTTGTCCGCAAGACTGTTGACTAAAGAGGAGTCTCGGCTGCTTGAAGAAATAAATAAGCAGGAACAAGACTCTAATAACTAAAAGGAACTGATTATGGCAGATATAATTCAATTATTAGAGCAAGAAGAAATTGCTCGTCTAGGTAAAACCGTCCCTAACTTTGCACCGGGCGACACAGTCGTAGTTGGTGTAAATGTGGTTGAAGGTACAAGAAAACGCGTACAGCTTTATGAGGGTGTTGTGATTTCAAAAAGAAATCGTGGTCTTAATTCAGCATTCACTGTGCGAAAGATTTCATCGGGTGAGGGCGTTGAGCGAACATTCCAAACTTATTCTCCACTCATCGCATCAATCGAATTAAAACGTCGCGGTAATGTTCGTCGGGCAAAGCTCTATTACTTACGTGAACGCTCAGGTAAATCTGCACGTATCCGTGAAAAATTAGATGCACGTGAAAAAGATATCATTCAAGATGTTCCAGATATAGAAATATCAAAAGTTGCTCCACCTGAGTTAGCTCCTGATAAGGTAGCTGAATAAATAAAAAAGCCCCGATAAAGCGGGGCTTTTTTATTTATGATAATCTTTTTTTAAATATGAAAAAGATACGAGATCCCCTTGTTATTTCAGATGATGAAAAAAAAGTCATCGATCAATTCATTGATCATTTATGGCTTGAAGATGGTTTAGCCAAAAATACTTTAGAGAGTTATCGTTTTGATTTAATGCAGTTCTCAGAATTTTTGAACCGTGATATTAAAAAAATATTATTAGAAGCTCATCAAAGTGATATTCAAAGCTATCTTGCAAATAAATTTAGCCATTTTAAAGCGAGAAGTATTTCAAGACTCATCGCAACACTTCGACGCTTCTATCGTTATCACTTACGTGAACATCATATTAGTGAAGATCCCACGCTTCACATTGAAGCACCAAAATTGCCGAAGTCACTTCCTAAAAGCTTAAATGAAGCTGAGGTGGAATCCCTTTTAAAAGCACCAGAGATCGGAACGCCCCTCGGACTCCGTGATCGAGCAATGTTAGAACTTCTTTATGCTTGTGGTCTCCGCGTGACCGAGCTTATTAGCTTAAGAGTTACCGAAGTAAGCTTAGCTGATGGCGTGATCAGAGTAACGGGAAAGGGAAGTAAAACAAGATTAGTTCCATTGGGTGAAGAGGCAGTGCAGTGGATTGACCGTTATTTAAAAGAGGCGAGACCCCAAATTCTTAATCAATCTGTGTCAGACGATTTATTTGTAACTCAGCGAGGAGCGTTAATGACAAGACAATCCTTTTGGCATTTAATTAAACGCTATGCATTGATTTCAGGTATTCAAAAAACGTTGTCTCCGCATGTTTTACGACATGCCTTTGCGACACACTTACTTAATCATGGTGCAGATTTGCGTGTTGTCCAAATGTTGTTGGGACACGCAGACATTTCAACGACGCAAATTTACACACATGTGGCACGTGAACGCTTAAAGAAGCTTCATGAAATGCATCACCCCAGAGGTTAAATACGCTTTCCTTTTTCGAAGATCACACCGAGGGCTTTTACTTGTGGCAAGATTTGTGGCTTTGAAATTTTCAGTCTCATCCAAGGGGATTTAAATTCTTTTTCTAATGTTTCAATGATGAGATGTGCTAAGGGCTCTAATAATTTAAATGTATGGTTTGCTGCAATAGATTTGATCCTCTCAGCCACAATGGCATAATCAATCGTATCTTGAATGAGACCAGAAGTAGCTGAAGTGATTTGTGGTAAAGCCATTTCAAGATCAATTAAAAGTATTTGGGGTAAAGCGCGTTCCCAATCAGAGACGCCAATAATTGTTTCAACTTTCATCTCTTCTATAAAAATAAGTGAGGTCGTCATAAGCGCTTTAAAAAATTGTAAAATAGAGTTTTTATTATAAAGTGATTTTCCAATGCTGAGCCTGATTTACCTACTTTTTAGTTATCTTATCGGTGCGATTTCATTTGGTATTTTGGTGAGTCATTTATTTTCTTTGCCTGACCCTCGGACTATAGGCTCTAAAAATCTGGGAGCGACCAACGTCTTAAGAACGGGAAAAAAATTAGCTGCTTTATTGACTCTCTTGGGAGACGCTCTCAAAGGCTCTTTAACAGTAGGCTTAGCGCAATACTTTGAACTATCTTCATTGATAGTTGGATTCATTGCTATTGCTACACTCATAGGACATATTTTTCCAGTTTACTATGGGTTTAAAGGCGGCAAAGGAGTTGCAACAGCTGTAGGTGTTCTCTTTATGTTTTCATGGATTTTAGGAGCTATAGTTTTAGGCATATGGCTCGTTGTGTTTTTCATTTGGCGTTATTCATCGCTTGCGGCCATTATTGCTGGAAGCTTATCTCCCGTGATTGGTTTTTTTTATGGCATTGATTTTTACAAATTGATTACGACATCTATCATTGCATTGATTTTAATACTTCGACATATCGATAATATTAAACGCTTAATTAATGGGACAGAATCCAGATTTAAAGATAAGAAATAGTTTTTACTTTCAGGCAAGTTGCCATCTAGGCTTAACTGAAAAAGCTAGATCATATTTTAAAGAAGTATCTAATCGCATCGCACCAGCGAATGCAATCATGGCACCATTATCTGTGCAAAATTCTAAACGCGGAAAAAAGACTTCGTAATTTTTTTTATATAATTCAGTCGTCAACTTTTGACGCAGTTGTTTATTTGCACCCACGCCACCTGATACCACGAGTTGTTTTAATTGGTATTGATCTAAGGCATGAAGACATTTTTTTGTTAAGACTTCTGTGATCGCTTCTTGAAATGCAAAAGCAATATCGGCTTTAATTTCATCCGTTAAATTTTCTTGTGCACGAATAAGATACAAGACTGCTGTTTTTAGTCCACTAAAACTAAAATTTAAATCTTTTTTGTGAATGAGGGGTCTTGGTAGTTCAAAAAAAGGCTTTCCTTTTTCAGCTAAAAGTGACAGGGCTTGTCCACCTGGGTAACCTAGTCCCAATAATTGCGCTGTTTTATCAAAAGCTTCCCCAGCAGCATCATCTAGAGTATCCCCAATGATCTCGTATTGACCTATTTTTTTGACATGAATAATTTGTGTGTGGCCACCTGAGACGAGTAGCGCTATAAAGGGAAAAGAGGGTGCATTTTTTTCTAATAAAGGCGCCAATAAATGCCCTTCTAAATGATGAATTGGAATAGTAGGAATTTGAAGCGAGAAAGCGAGTGCTTCAGCAAGAGAGCTTCCTACCAATAAAGCCCCTGATAAACCAGGCCCTTGTGTATAAGCAATAGCATCTATGGCTTCTTTTTTAACTCCTGTCCTGTTAAAAAGGCTCTCAAGTAAAGGTAATATAAGCCTAATATGGTCTCGGGACGCCAATTCTGGAACGACTCCACCATAAGCTTCATGAAGATTGACCTGAGAATGAAGGATATGTCCTAAAAGACCACGGTCACTGTCATAAATTGCCAGTCCAGTTTCATCACAGGAGGTTTCAATTCCAAGTACTAACAAGGGTTTAAGGTTTAAATAGATTGATAATTGATTAGATTAGCATTAAAATGACGAACTTTTCCAAAATTCTGTTTGGAAAAACACACCAACGAATTATTTAAAATAAGAGAGTTTAATGTCAACAGTACGTGTAAAAGAAAACGAGCCATTCGACGTAGCACTTCGTCGTTTTAAGCGCTTAATTGAGAAGACTGGCCTTATTAACGACTTACGTGCGCGTGAGTTCTATGAAAAGCCAACCTGGGAACGTAAACGTAAAGCAGCTGCTGCTGTGAAACGTCAGTATCGTCGTCTTCGCAATCAAATGCTCCCCCCAAAATTATTCTAATTTTTTAAGATGTCCTTAAAAGTAAAAATTACTGAGGACATGAAGGATGCTATGCGCGCCAGAGAAGTAGCTCGTCTTGGCACAATTAGACTTCTTCTATCAGCTATCAAACAGCGTGAAGTCGATGAACGGATTGAATTAACTGATCAAGATGTTATGGCCGTTATTGAAAAAATGTTAAAACAACGTCGTGACTCCATTGAAGCATATGACTCTGCTCAAAGGAAAGATTTAGCTGATGCTGAAAAAGCCGAAATGGTTATTCTACAAAGCTATCTCCCCCAAGCTTTAAGTGAAGATGAAGTAAGTGCTATTTTAGATGCTGCGATTCAAGCCACAAATGCTAGAAGTATAAAAGAGATGGGCCAAGTGATGGCAATCGTCAAACCTCAAGTTGTTGGTCGCGCGGATATGGGCAAATTATCAGCCCTCATCAAACAAAAGCTCGGCTAAAAAAATCAATATATAAATTTAAAAAAATGATGAAGGGGCTTTAGGCTCCTTTTTATTTTTTAAGCTATGATTAACCGCATATGATTCCAGAGTCATTCATCCAAGAACTTTTAAATCGAATCGATGTGGTCGATGTGATTGATAAAAGTGTACCTTTAAAAAAAGCAGGCAGTAACTATGTAGCTTGCTGTCCTTTTCATCAAGAGAAATCACCCTCATTTACTGTGAGCCCCTCAAAACAGTTTTACCATTGCTTTGGTTGTGGTGCTCATGGATCAGCGTTAAGTTTTCTGATGGAATATCAAGGCATGAGTTTTTTAGATGCAGTGGAAGACTTAGCGAAATCAGCTGGCCTTACTGTTCCTCAAGATGCAGTAAAAATTTCACCACAAGCAAAAGAAAAAAATCTAGCATTAGCTGAAGTTTTACTGCTTGCGTGTGAATATTATCAAACAGCATTAAAAAAATCAGGACGTGCAATTGAATATTTAAAAAAACGTGGGCTCACAGGACAAATTGCTAAAACTTTTCAATTGGGCTATGCCCCTGAAGGCTGGCAAAATTTAGAAAGCATATTTAAAAAATATGACGACGACGCACTTTATATGGCAGGCCTAGTTTTAAAGAATGATCAAGGTAAACTTTATGATCGTTTTCGAGATCGCATCATGTTTCCTATCCACAATATGAAGGGAGAAATTATTGGGTTCGGAGGACGCGTTATTAATCCTGAAGACACACCTAAATATTACAACTCACCTGAAACACCTCTTTTTCTAAAGAGCCAAGAGCTATATGGACTTTTTGCAGCGCGTCGATCGATTCGCGAAAAAGGCTGTGCACTTGTCGTTGAGGGTTATATGGATGTGGTAGGCCTTGCTCAATTTGGTGTAATGAATGTAGTTGCAACACTTGGGACTGCAACATCTGCTTTTCATATTAAAAAATTGATGCGTCAAACGGATACGATTATTTTTTGCTTTGATGGAGATCTTGCAGGCAAAGCAGCAGCTTGGCGTGCCATGATGAATGCTCTTCCAAGCTTAACTGATAAAGTAGTTCTGAAATTTTTATTTTTACCTGAAGAGCATGATCCTGATAGCTTTATTAGGGCTCATAACAAAGAAGCTTTTGAGTTAATGATGCAGGATGCAATGCCCTTGTCGCAATATTTAGTGCAATACCTTACTGAAAAAAATCATTTAGTAACGCAAGAAGATAAAGTGAAATTTTTGAATGAAGCAGAGCCTATTTTAAAAGAAATTACCGCACCTAAATTAAGCTTACTATTACGTAAGCGCTTTGCTGAGATTCTTCATTTAAATGATCAAGAGATGGACCAATTAATTCAGGTGGCGCAACCGCAATTTCAATCACATAAAGCCCAGATTAAAACGAAAGCGAAACTTCCACTATCGATGAAACGTAAATTTATTTTACTGCTCATCTTAAAACCTCAATTTGCTATTAATGAAGATTTATTTTTAGCTCAATATGACACTTATGAAGATGATTTACTAAAAAAAGTCTTAGAAATTGCCCTAAATCTTCCAGAATCGAAACCTTCTTCCATCTTGCATGGTCTTAAATCAAAAATCGATTATTCAGTTATGGATTTGTTGCAAGAGGAGCTGACGTATTTTGATGATCAGATCCATTTTGAGTCTGAAATTGAAGGGGCAAGGAAAATGTTATTGGAGCAGGCTAAGGCATCTAAAACTAGGGCTCATTTTAGCGCTTTGAAAGATAAACCCCTAGGCAGCTTAACTGAAGAAGAAAAAGAGCATCTTAAAATGCTCACGCAAAGACCCAAAAAACCTTAAAAACTTAAGCCTTTTATTGACCAAAAAGACTCTTTTTGATAAAATTGAAGGTTACGTGTTTATTTATATTTTGTTGATTTATAAGGGAAAATAAGCCCTAACAAATAAGAGGTAAAGCATGGCCAGACCAAAAAAAGACCCGTCCCAAAAAAAGAACCCTAAAATAAAAGATTTCTACGGAAGTGCCAATGAGGCAAATTCTAAAAACGTCGAAGAGCGCCGTACTCGTCTTAAATCTCTAATCGTCCTTGGCAAAGAGCGAGGTTACCTCACGTTCGCTGAAATTAACGACCACCTCCCTGATGAAGTTCAAGAGTCAGAACAAATCGAAAGTATTGTAGTTATGATCAACGATATGGGGATCATGGTCTATGAACAAGCCCCCGATGCAGAAACACTTCTTTTGACTGATGTTCCTCCGCCAGTAACAGATGAAGAAGCTGCTGAGGAAGCTGAACAAGCTTTAGCGACTGTGGATTCAGAATTTGGAAGAACGACAGATCCTGTACGAATGTATATGCGCGAAATGGGCACTGTCGATTTATTAACGCGTGAAGGGGAAATTGAAATTGCAAAGCGTATCGAAGATGGATTAAAACACATGGTACAAGCTATTGCTGCATGTCCCACAACCATTACTGAGCTTCTTGCGATGGTAGATAAAGTTGAATCGAATGAATTAAGTGTCGATGAAGTGGTAGATGGTTTAATCGATGTCGAGGTAGAAACACCAATTGTGACAGCAGAAGTTGAAGAAGAAAGCGAAGAAGAAATTGAAGAAGACGAAGACGATGATGCGGATGGTGCTAAAGCCGCTGCAATCTCAGCTGAAGCACTTGCTAAACTCCGTGAGGAAGTATTAACGCGTTTTGCTGCCATTCGAAAAAATAATAAAAAAATGAATGATATTCGTTTTAAAAAAGGGATTGAAACCCCTTCGTATAAAAAACTCCATGAGTCTGTTTTAAAAGAATTGATGGAATTTAGATTCTCAGCAAAGCAAGTTGAGGCACTTTGTGATTCTGTGAGACATCGTGTGAATCAAATCCGGATACATGAGAGGAAATTGATGGACTTTTGTGTTGAGAAATCAGGTATGCCTCGTACATATTTTATTAAGAGCTTTCCAGGTAATGAAACAAATCTTGGTTGGCTGGTGAGTGAACTTAAGCAAGATAAACTTTATCACTCAAAATTAGAACGCTTTAAGCATTCTATTGTAGACCAACAAGATCACTTGATTGCGATTGAAAAAGAAGCTGGCCTATCTATTAAAGATTTAAAAGAAATCAATAAGCAAATGACAACAGGGGAAGCAAGAGCACGCCGAGCTAAACGAGAGATGATCGAAGCGAACTTGCGACTTGTGATTTCGATTGCAAAAAAATATACCAACCGCGGACTTCAATTTTTAGATCTTATTCAGGAAGGTAATATTGGTTTAATGAAAGCCGTAGATAAATTCGAATACCGTCGCGGTTATAAATTTTCAACCTACGCGACTTGGTGGATTAGGCAAGCCATCACAAGATCTATAGCAGATCAGGCAAGAACAATTCGTATTCCAGTCCATATGATTGAAACGATTAATAAGATGAACCGCATTTCACGACAAATCTTACAGTCGACAGGAGCTGAACCTGACCCTTCTGTTCTCGCTGAAAAAATGGAAATGCCTGAAGATAAGATTCGTAAGATTTTAAAAATTTCTAAAGAACCTATTTCGATGGAAACACCTATTGGTGATGATGAAGATTCTCATCTTGGTGACTTTATTGAAGATGGTGCAACATTAACACCTATTGATGCAGCGGTTTATGGGTCACTTCGTGATGTGACATCTGAAATTTTAGAGTCACTTACTCCGCGTGAAGCTAAAGTTTTACGTATGCGTTTTGGCATTGAGATGAATACCGACCATACCCTAGAAGAAGTAGGTAAACAATTCGACGTAACACGTGAACGCATTCGACAAATTGAAGCTAAAGCCTTAAGGAAATTGAGGCATCCAACGCGCTCAGAGAGATTACGTAGCTTTTTAGAAAACGGAAAAGAATAAACCAATCTATTAGAGGGCCTATAGCTCAGTTGGTTAGAGCAGAGGACTCATAATCCTTTGGTCCCTGGTTCGAGTCCAGGTGGGCCCACCAAATTTAGAATTAAAAAGTAAGCTTAAAGAAAGGTAATAACATGACAAAAGAAGTGGTATTAAAATATTTACAAAAACACGGACAAAAGATCGATTACGAGATCGTCAAAGACACAGGTATTAATTTAAAGGAATTAAGAAAAACGATTTTAGAATTACAGAGTAAGAATCTCATTCAGACATGTACGATCATTCAACATGGTGCAAAGGGTAAACTTATTGAGGGTATTCAGTGCCGTATTGCAGGCTATACACCACCAGCAGCCCCAGGCAGAAAAGCACCTGCAGCTCCCCCAGTATAATTTATTTTGATATTTAAAATATTTATTCTAATTAGTTTAGTTTTAATATTTTATTTATTTAGAGGAAATGCGAAAGCTTTACCCACTTTAAAATTTGATGATGATGCACCCAATTTTACTTTGTTAGATAGCCAAGGTAGCGAAGTAAGTTTAAGAGACTTCAAGGGCAAATGGGTTGTTTTATATTTTTATCCTAAAGATGATACGCCTGGATGTACCAAGGAGGCTTGTCACTTTAGAGATGATTTTAAAACCTTAGAGGGCTTGGGTGCAAAAGTGATTGGTGTGAGTATTGATGATAGTTTTTCTCATAAGAAATTTGCTGAAAAATATAATTTACCTTTCCCTCTTTTATCTGATACTTCCGGGGAGGTTGCAAAACGCTATGGTGCTTTAAACAACTTGATACTCATAAAGCTTGCCAAAAGGAATACTTATTTAATTAACGCGCAAGGTAAGATCGCAAAAATTTATCAAGATGTGGACACGTCAAAACATAGCCAAGAAATTATTGAAGATCTGAAAAAATTTAAAGAATAAGTTTAAGTTAATAGTAAGTGATCAATTTGTTCGGCTAATTCAAAGTCTTTATCAGTAATACCTGACGCATCATGGGTATGCGTCTTTATGGTTAACGCGCTATAACTCAATATTAGGTCTGGATGATGATTTAAATGGTTTGCAATTTTTGCGATTTCATTCGCTAAACGAATAGACTCATCAAAATTAGAGGTAGAAATTTTTTTTTCAATAGAGGGGAAAATATAAGACCAAGTCGTGCATCTTATCTTTAATTTTTCCTCTATTTCTTTTTTATTGTAAGCCATGGTTTATCCTAGTTGATGGTATTTAAGTTCTGCAAGATTAATAACCTCTAATGCTTTCTCATGAGTTGCTTCTAAAATCACTGGGGGTGCAATTCCATCCTCAACCGCTTCAAGCCATCGACTCGCACATAAACACCAACGATCACCAGCTTTTAATCCTTTAAATTCTAGTTCAGGTCTCGGGGTCAATAAGTCGTTGCCTTGCATTTTGGAAAATTGAAGAAACTCTTGAGTAACTTCTGCGCATACTGTGTGTTGCCCGACATCTTGAGGCCCTGTTTCACAACATCCACTTCTTGTAAATCCTGTAATAGGGTTTAGGTTACAGATCTCTAGCTTTGTTCCAAGAACATTCTTAATTGTCATTTTTTTATGGTCCACCATGAACGATATTGCTATGATAAAGTCGAATTGACCATGAAAAAAACTATTAGTTTATTTTTGTTGCTCATCGGAAGCCAAGCCAGCGCGATTCCATCCTTTGAAACATTATTAGAAATCAATAACTCTATTGTTGCTATTAATGTTGATTACCCAGATGGTTCCTCAGGAACAGGGTCAGGCGTTGTTATAAGTAAGGAGTTCGTTGCGACTGATTGTCATATTATTGCAAATACATTAGGTGCAAATATCTCTAAATTTGATAATACCTACAAACCTATAGCTTTTAAAGCCGATTGGAAACATGATCTGTGCTTGTTAAAATTCGAAGAACTACCCTTCAAACCTTTCATTTTAAGAGATAGTAAGTCGTTACAATATGAGGAGGATATTTTTAATGTTAGCTTTCCTAATGGAAGTAGTGTTCCTCAGCCATCCTATGGTTCAGTGAAGGCGTTGCATCGTTTAGATGACGGCGTCATCATCAGATCAGATGCAGCATTTGCTCTCGGCTCAAGTGGGGGTGGATTATTCGATGAAAAAAATAATTTAGTGGGTATTACGACATTTAAAAGCCCTGGACCCCAAGGTTTTTTCTATAGCTTGCCTGTTGAATGGATAAAACTTTTAATGAAAGAGCCCGATACAGCCTCTCTTAAAACTATGGAGATCCCATTTTGGGCATTGCCTTTTGAACAAAAACCAAATTTTATGAAAGTAGTTATTCCATACCAGAACAAAGAATGGGATCAGCTTAAATCCATTACTGATTTATGGATTAAGGAGGAGCCAAATTCTCCCGATGCTTGGTATTTTTTAGGACTGGCTAGTCAAGGGAAAAAAGATTTTAAATTAGCTAAAGAAGCATTCTTGATGGCAGAAAAAATAAATCCTAGGCATCTTGACGCCATGATGGGGCTTGCTAGTATTGCAGAATCTGAAAAGGATTTAGTGGCGTTACAAAATATTCAAAAAAAGGTCAATCATTTAAATAGTAGTCTTGCAGAAACTATTTTAAATAAATTAGATAAAATAAAGTAAGATTCAATTTTTATTAACCCTCACAAAACTATTCCAATATGCTTAATCAAGCTTTATTGCTCGCAGAAAAAGGCCTTATGCCAGATAAACTTATTCGTTTTGGTATTAGACAACTTTTAAAAAAACGACTTAGTGAGATTGGTTATCAAGATGCTGAAAAATCTCAAGCACTCAAAAAAACTTTTTTGAAAAGTATGGATCAGGCACCTATTGCATTGGTACCTCATCTTGCAAATAAGCAGCATTATGAAGTACCTTCCACTTTTTTCGATTTTTGTTTAGGTAAATATAAAAAATATAGCAGTTGTTATTGGGATCAAAATACAGAAAAGTTAGATGATGCAGAATTAAATGCACTCAAGATTAGTGCATCTCATGCAGATTTAAAAAATGGACAAACTATTCTTGAGTTAGGTTGTGGCTGGGGTTCGTTAACACTTTTTATGGGTAAACAATACCCTAAGAGTAAAATATTTGCAGTATCTAATTCAACCTCCCAAAGACTCTACATTGAGAGTGAAGTAAAAAAAAGAAAACTTAAAAATATTCATGTGATTACATGTGACATGAACCGATTCCAGCCTAAAAATTTTAAGATCCCCAAGAACTTTGATCGTATTGTCTCAATTGAAATGTTTGAGCATATGAGAAATCATAGAAAGCTTTATAAGATGCTTCATGACTGGTTAAAGCCTGGCGGAAAATTCTTTATGCATATTTTTGTGCATCAACATACACCCTATTCATTTGACGTGAAAGATAAAAATGACTGGATGAGTGAATTTTTCTTTTCGGGCGGTATGATGCCGAGCGATGACTTGCCTCTGCATTTTCAAGACTATTTAAAATTAAATCAAAAATGGTGTTGGGATGGAAGACACTATGAAAAAACAGCAAATGCTTGGTTAGACAATATGGATCAAAAAAAATATCACATTTACCCTATTCTTAAAAATACTTATGGCAAGCAAAATGCAACGCGATGGTTTAATCGCTGGCGTATTTTTTATATGGCCTGTGCAGAATTATTTGGATATCGAAATGGTCAAGAATGGTGGGTAAGTCATTATCAATTCGAGAGGCCAAAAAAATAAATGAAACTGATAAATTTTGTGCTTTTTCAAGTGGGTTGGTTTATTTTGATATGGGGAGCTGCTCATCAAAAATTACTTTTATCCATGATTGTTACAGGCTTGATTCTATTGATTCACATCATGCAAGCACCCCGTAAAAAAGAAGCAACTATATTACTTGTTATTATCATGCTCTTAGGTTCTATCTTTGACCAGTTTTTATTACTTACAAATTTAGTGATATATAAGAGTCAATTCATTGAATATTTTGTACCTATTTGGATCATCGCTTTATGGGGATTATTTGCGACGACGCTAAATATTTCCTTAAGTTGGCTTAAATCTAATAATGTTTTAGCTGTTTTATTCGGACTGATCGGAGGCCCTGTCGCTTATTTTGCAGCAGAAAGATTAGATGCTGTTCAACTCACTAATCATTTTTCGATATATGCACTGTCCCTTGGCTGGGCATTTTTAACCCCGTCCTGTTTATACATTGCTGAAAAATGGAATGGATTTCGCATATGATATTTTTAAATGCATTATTTATTAATTTGGTATTTGCTTTCTTGGGTTGGCTTATTAGCCTTAAAAAAAATAATGTCACACATGTTGATATTATGTGGAGCTTATTTTTTGTGCTAAATTCGCTTTACTTCTATACTGTATTTACGCCCTCTTTAAGGACTGCTTTAGTTCTTTTATTAGTTTTGCTATGGAGTGGACGTCTCGCGGTTTACCTTACTATGAGAAATTGGGGGAGATCAGAAGATGCACGCTACTTAAAAATTAGACAAAATAACGAACCCCATTTTAGGTATAAAAGTGCTTATATTATTTTTGGCTTTCAATCTATTCTTGCATGGTTAGTAGGCTCCATTTTTTTTATAGCTATGGAAAATAATCATTCTTTAACTGGGTTAGATATAGTAGGTTTTTTAATTGCATTATTTGGTATCATCTATGAGTCTATTGCTGACTATCAATTGATGCAATTTAAGAATGATTTAAAAAATCGAGGCAAGCTTTTACAATCTGGGTTGTGGAAATTCAGTCGGCATCCGAATTATTTTGGCGAGCTTTTAGTCTGGTGGGGCTTTTTTATCACAACGATTGTTACAGGGATTCATTTTAATTTGATAGCACCACTCCTTATGACTTTTTTAATTTTAAGATTTTCAGGCGTCACTCTTCTTGAAGCTAATCTTACAAAAAAATTTGATGAGTATGGTCGCTATAAGAAAAAAGTAAATACCTTAATTCCAGGATTTTGGAAGATATAATATGCGGTATAAATATTTTTTATTGACGGCATTTTTTTTATTATTGAATGGATGTATGACCCAAGCCCCTATCAAAACGGTTTCTGAAGTGAATCTAAAGCAATTTATGGGTTCATGGTATGTTATTGCCCATATTCCAACCTTCATTGAAAAAAATGCTTTTAATGCAGTCGAGTCTTATGAATTAAATGAAGATGGCACGATTGCTACCACATTCACTTTTAACGAAGGATCTTTGTCTGGCCCTGCTAAAACTTATCATCCAAAAGGTTTCGTAGTGAAAAACTCCGGAAATGCTTTATGGGGTATGCAATTTATATGGCCCATTAAAGCTCAGTATAAAATTGTCTATCTAGATGAAAATTATCAAAATACAATTATTGCAAGGGATGATCGCGACTATGTCTGGATCATGTCACGTGAGAAAAAGATAAGTCAAGACACATTAAATATTTTAATAAAAAAAATTGAAGATGATGGTTACGATATGAAAAAAATGCGTTGGGTTGAACACTCAAATTAGCAATGAATAAAATTTTTAAAAAAATATTTTTTTGGTTTGATAATTCTTTTCTTGAAGAAAAGTACGCATTGGTCTTATCAGCTAAGGAAATTGATTGGATGCGTGTTATTCCTTTCGTGCTTCTTCACCTATCCTGTTTTTTTATTTTTGTCGTTGGTTTTAGTTTGATAGCTTTAGTAGTATGTATCTTACTCTTTGTGATTCGTATGTTCGCGATTACAGGCTTCTACCATCGCTATTTTTCTCATAAAACTTTCAGTACTTCTCGATTTGTTCAGCTCCTATTCGCTATAATTGGCGCTACTGCAGTACAAAGAGGGCCTCTTTGGTGGGCAGCGCATCATCGCGGTCACCATGTTCACTCAGATACACCAGAAGACAAACACTCCCCCAAAGAGCATGGGTTTTTTTGGAGTCATATGGGATGGTTTTTGACTAAGTCAAATTTTGTAACTAATACAAAATTTATCCGCGAATTAATAAAATTTCCAGAGCTACGAATCATTGATCGGTTTGATCTTCTAATGCCATTAGCATTATCTGTTAGCTTGTTTTTAATTGGGTATTATCTGGATCAATATGAGCCACAATTTCATACTAATGGATTTCAATTATTTATTTGGGGATTTTCAATTTCTACAGTGATACTTTATCACGCTACTTTTTTAGTGAATTCAGTTGCTCATCAATGGGGTAAAAGGAGATATGACACTAAAGATACGAGTCGTAATAATTTTATTATTGCAATTTTGACTTTTGGCGAAGGCTGGCATAACAACCATCACCATTATCCAGGCTCTGCAAGGCAAGGATTTTATTGGTGGGAAATAGATGTAACTTACTATATTTTAAAATTTTTAGCCTTGATTGGTGTCATATGGGGTGTAAGAACAGTTTCTGAAAATATCCGAGAATCCAAAAAAATAGAATATCTTCATCGTTAGACATGAGGATAGCAATCATAGGCTCAGGTATTTCTGGTAATACGCTTGCATACTACTTAAATCCAAAGCACCAAATTACGCTTTTTGAATCTGATCTTAGAGTTGGTGGCCATTCTCACACTCATGATATCAATTTATTCCACCAAAAATTTCATGTAGATACGGGGTTTATTGTTTTCAATAAAAAAACATATCCTCACTTTTTGAAACTTTTACATGAACTTGATGTGCCATATGAAAATAGTGTGATGAGTTTTAGCGTAAAAGATCGTCTAAAAGATTTTGAGTATAACGGTACTAATTTAAATACACTTTTTGCGCAAAGAACAAATCTCATACGCCCTATCTTTTATAAAATGATCAAAGAAATTCTTCGATTTAATAAAAGCTCGACCCTACTTTTAAATAGCGATAAAGAAATAAGTTTAGGAGAATTTCTCGATCGAGAGTCTTATTCAGATTTTTTTAAAAAGTATTATATATTGCCTATGGGATCTGCCATATGGTCATCTGATGTTAAGACTATGATGGAGTTTCCTGCGAAATTTTTTATACGTTTTTTTGATAACCATGGGATGTTAAATATTAATGAAAGACCACAATGGCTTACGATTAGAGGTGGCTCAATCAATTATGTCAAAAAGCTAATTGCATCTTTTGAGAAAAATATTAGGCTCAATGAGTATATAAAATTTGTTGATAGGAAAAGTGATCATGTGGCTGTTCAACTTCAAGATCGGATTGAGAAATTTGATTGGATTTTTTTTGCATGCCATAGTGACGAAGCGCTTAAATTAATTAAAAGTCCTACGCAAGATGAAAAGAATATTTTAAGAGCAATACCCTATACACATAATGAAGTAATCTTACATTATGATGAGAGTGTCATGCCAAGGAGAAAGCTTGCTTGGGCGGCTTGGAATTATCATATCAATAAAGATATTTTTTCACCCGTATCTCTTACCTATAATATGAATATATTACAAAATTTAAAAACAAATGTACCTATTCTGGTGACATTAAATCCACAAGAAAAAATTAATAATAAGAAAATAATTAAAAAACTTTCCTATGCACATCCACAATATAGTTTACAAAGTATAGAAGCCCAATCAAATCATTATCTTATCTCAGGAGTTAATCGTACTTCATTTGCAGGCGCTTATTGGGGGAATGGATTTCATGAAGATGGCGTTAAAAGTGCATTGGATGCTATTCAACAGTTTAATATAGTACATGGATTTCACTGATGCATGCCATTTACGAAGGTACCTTAAAGCATACAAGGATAAAACCTAAGAAACATGCATTTCAATATCGAGTGGGTATGCTATATCTTGATCTTGATAATTTAGCAAATGTATTTTCAAATAAATTATTTTGGAGTTATAACCGTTTTAATCTAGGTTGTTTTTTGAGATCAGATTATTTTGGAAATCAAAAAAGTAGTTTAAAAAAATCGATACAAGATGAAGTCAAAAAAAAGCTTCATTTTAAGCATCATGGCAAAATATTTTTACTGACCAGCCCTCGCTACTATGGATATTGTTTTAATCCAGTGAGTTTTTATTATTGTTTTAATATAAAAAATAAGTTAGAAGTTATTGTGTCTCATATTACTAATACACCTTGGAATGAAAATCATGCTTATGTGCACGATTGCCGAGGGTTGAATAAACCACTGAAATACTTTGAATTTCAAAAAGATTTTCATATATCACCTTTTATGCCTATGGATATTAAATATGAATGGATGTTTAATGAGCCAGATCAAGAGATAATGGTTTCCATGAATAATATACATAAAAAATTTTTTATTTTTAATGTGTCAATGAGACTCCATAAAAAACCTTTAAATACAAAATCACTTAATCGTTTACTTATTAAATTTCCCCCCGAAACTTTTAAAACAATTATAGCTATTTATTGGAATGCCTTATGTTTAAAATTTAAACGTATTCCTTTCTTTTCGCACCCTTAAAGTTTCTTTAAATCTTATGAAAAATTTCTTACATCGATTTGCTAGAGTACTTGTTTTTAAACAATTAAGAAAAATTGAAATAGGCCATATTTCTGTTATAGAAAGATCCAAAAAGTTTTCTTTTGGTAAAAAAGGTGAATTAAATGTCACATTGACTGTACATGACTCACGATTCTATGGTGCTTTAGCATTTGGTGGTTCAATTGGCGTTAGCGAAGCCTTCATGCAAAGGTTTTGGTCGGTTAATGATTTAACAAAGTTAATTCGTATCATGGCTATTAATCAAAATATGATGGATCAACTAGAAGGTCTATTTAATATTTTTTTAAAGCCACTTCTCAAATGTCTCCATTACTTAAATCAAAACTCAGTTAAGGGAAGCCAGATCAATATTGCTAAGCATTATGATCTAGGTAATGATTTCTTCTCATTATTTTTAGATGCGACTATGATGTATTCATCTGCAATTTTTAAAAATTCTTATGACTCGCTCTATAAAGGGTCTATCCATAAACTAGAAATAATATGTCAGGGGTTAGAGCTTAATTACAAAGATCATATTATTGAAATTGGTTCTGGGTGGGGAGGGTTTGCTATTTATGCTGCGCAACATTATGGATGCAGAGTCACCACAATAACTATCTCAAAAGAACAATATAATTATGTAAAACAAAAAATTAAGGATTTAAAGTTAGCACATAAGATTACTATTTTATTTTCAGATTATCGTCATTTAAAGGGCCAGTACGACAAATTAGTATCTATTGAAATGTTGGAAGCTGTAGGCTATAAGTATTACGATACCTATTTTAAAGCCTGCGCTGATTTATTAAAGCCTGATGGCCTTGCATTTATCCAAACGATTACGATTACCGATCAGCGTTACGAGAAGGCGAAACGATCTGTGGATTTTATTCAAAGGTATATTTTCCCTGGAAGTTGTATTCCCTCCATCACGGCATTACAAAATAGTATTACCCAATCATCAGATTTAAAGATCCTCAGTATCCAAGATATTGGAGCTCATTATGCTAGAACGCTTGCTTTGTGGAGAAAGTCATTTTTTAAGCGCTTAAAAGAGGTTAAAGCTCTAGGATTTGACGATATATTTATTCGCATGTGGCATTTTTACTTATCCTACTGTGAAGGTGGCTTTAAAGAAAAGGTAATTAGCGATATTCATCTTAAATTGGTAAAACCGGGGTATCGCGGGCAATAGAAATCGATGTTTTCTTGAATTTTTATGTTTTTAAGCGCATGCTTGACTGAATAACTATTTTGTTAAAAATAAGGAAATAACGTTATGAAAAAAATCATTTTAATAATTTCAATGTTTTTCTTCAGTCATTTTTTAACTTTTGTGGCTTATGCTGAAACCCCAAATCTATTTGAAGGCGTTGTAGATAAATACTTTAAAGGCAAGTCTCTTACAAAAACGAATGATATTACCTTTGATGTAGCTAAAAGAGGTATCGATGGTACACAAGTTCCTTTTAAGTTTACAGCACATAAAAAATATAAAAATATTACAGTGGTGGTTGAAGGGAATCCCCATCAATTACCTGGTATTGGGTCGTTAGCGCTCACTATGGCTCCTAAGGTTACCCCATTTACATTTCAAACAAATATTCGAATCGAGCAAGATAGTTACATTGACGTGATTGCAGAGGATGATCAGGGTAAGTTTTTCTATAATCAGGTTGCCATTCGTTCCGCGGGCGGTTGTTCCGCAGGTGTCACATATGATGCTGATGCAATTTCAAAAGAAATAGGCAGTATGAAAGTTTTGCATACTGATAAGAGGGCTTCTGTGTTCATTAAGCACCCTCAACATAATGGTTTTCAAGCCAATCTCAGTAACTACACAGGACTTTATATTTTGCCTTTGTGGACTTTATCAAGTGTTGTAGTCAAGGATCAAGAGAAAGAGATATGGAGTGCTGAGTTTGGCGGTGGTAGTACCTCTGAAAACCCTTTCTTTATTTTTGACGCCCCTAAAATTAAGGGCAATCTTCAAGTTTTAGCAGTAGACACCAAAGGTAACCAATATATTTGGAAATGATTAATTCTTTGTTTTACTCCTAAATCTTTAACAAATATTTGTATTAAGGGAGATTCTTTTGAAAAAATATTCGACAGCATTAGTAGTTATTTTTGTTGCAGGATTGGTGGGGGCTGTTTTATTTTTTGGTAAAAGCTACAAACATGATGATAGGCCAATCATTACCGATTTGAATAAACACAATGAAGTGATGGAGGCTTGTATGAAAACAGCTTTATCTAAGCATCCTGGTGCTATCGTTGAGGTTTCAATGGAAACAGAAGATGGTCGACCAATATTTGACATTGATATTCAGGGCGCTGATGGTAAGAATTGGGAAATTGAGTGTGATACAGAAACTGGTGAAGTTATAGAAGATAATATAGATCGAGACTAATCCGTATGTGAATTTTAAAAAAACCACTTAATTATAAGTGGTTTTTTTGAGCTTTTCCTGTTGTGTGAAATTCATATTATTCTAATTTAGATTGGCAAAATTGCTCCCTAAGTATTCGAGTCAAGGATTGAGCGCTAAGCTTAATCCTTGATCTGGATATGATTAACTCTCCATAAATACCAACTTGCAATGGTTCGATAGGGCTTCCATACTTCCCCAGCCAGAAGTAATACTTTAGGCTTAGGTAACGCATCTAATTTTTTTAAGGCTTGATATCCCTTTTGAATACCAAGATCGTCTATTGGCAAAATATCTAATCTTCCAAGGTGAAATATAAGTAACATTTGTACTGTCCAAATACCTACACCACTAATTGAGCTCAATCTTTCAATAATTTCATTATCACTTAAATGATTGATTTCTATTTGTGTAGGGATAATTTTTTTAGTAGAGGCTTCAGCAATGCGAAGAAGTGTTTCTATTTTTTTTTGAGAAAAACCACTTTCGCGAATACGTATTGGATTAGCTTTAAGAAGCTCATGAGCTTGAGGGAGATTTCCATTGAATTGCGACAAAAATCTTTGAAAAATGGACTCAGCCGCTTTAGCATGAAGTTGTTGATAGGCAATTGTTTTTAGAAGGGATTGGTAAGGGGATAGATCAGAGGATATTTTTAAATGACATATTCCTACTTTTTTTATTAAACTTTCCCAGTCCTGATCCAGTCGTGACAAAAATGCGACAGATTTTTTAATGTGATATTTTGAAAGTGTTTTAATTACCAAGGAATTTTTTTGCCATCGTATGCAATAAATTGACCAGTAGTTTTGATTGAAAGTTTATCAATTTGTCGTTTCATACCGGCAACGCTTTCATCAGAGTCAATAAGTCCGTTTGGCCCTCCCATATCTGTTCTGACCCAGCCCGGATGAAGCGTAATAAAAGATAAATCATAGAGTTTTAGATCAATTGATAAACTTTTTATGATCATATTAAGGGCGCTTTTACTTGACCGATAAAGATATTCCCCACCCCTCAAATTATCATCGATGCTCCCCATTTTGCTTGTAAGGGAAGCAATCTTTTTTAATTTACCTTTTTTAAGGTGAGGCAAAAAAGCTTTCGTCATTTTAAATGGGGCAAGTGAATTAATTTTAAAGGCATCAAGCCATAACTTGAAGTCGATATGATTGATAGAGCTATATGGGTAACAGCCTGCATTATTGATTAAAATATCAATAGGGATTTTTAATGTCTTTGCAAATTGATCAATGGAAGAAAAATTTGCAACATCAAGCTTGTGAATCGAAATATTTTTAAAATTGACTCGAAGCTGATGAAGATTATCTTTTTTATTTATCTTTCTGCTGCATGCAATAACTTCATAACCGTCTGTAGCATATTGCCTCACGAATTCAAGGCCTAAACCCCTATTCGCACCAGTGACAAGAACAGTATATTTAGCGTTAGACATAATAAAAAAATATAAAATGATAAAGGATTATAATAAATCAAAATCATTAGGATGTATTGCAATGCTATTAAAGAGATATTGGATTTTATTTTTACTTTTTATAAGTCATCTAGCACTAGCGGGTGAGTTTGGTAATTACTGTCTTTTAAGTTTATCTGAAGGTAACTTTCTTAAAACCGACTGCTCAGTGAATATCGACTACCAAGGTAAGGCATATTGTTTTGGGAGTGAGGTGAGCAAGGAAATTTTTTTAAAAACACCTGATGAATTTATCAAAAAAGCTGCAGCTTTTTATGAAAAAAATAAAGAGGTTGACCGCAAAAAAATATCTCAAGAAGAACTGTTAAAAGAAATTAAAAGTCCTGATTGTGATTTTTCTAATAAAGATCTGGGTTATTTGGAAATGAGTGGCTTTGATCTAAGTCATTGTAAAATGCTTAATGTAAGTGTTTTCGGAGCTAATCTCATAGGGGCGAATTTAGCAAACAGCAATATGCAAAGGGCCTATTTAAATTTAGCACGTCTTGAAAAGGCCAACTTCTCTGGTGCGAATTTGACCGAAGCTACGATTTTTCAAGCAATCTTTGGTGAAACGAATTTTGCAGGTGCTAATTTAACGCGCGCTCGAATGATTGGTACTCTCGGCGCAGTGAATATGTCAGGAGCCATGATCAAATATGGTCAATTTGGCCTAGATGTTGCCAATCAGCCAATGGGACAAATGAAATTTGATTCGGTTGGTGGTAAATTTTATAAAACAAATTTTGAAGGTGCTGACTTGAATATCGCGAGTTTTTTATTTGGCGACTTAAGGGAGGCAAATTTAAAAAATACCAATATGTATCGAGCTGATTTGACCCAAGCTGATTTAACTGGCGCTGATATTACCAATGCAGATTTAACTGATGCGAACGTGGATGGAGCGATCTTTACTAACGTCAAAGGCCTTTCAACTGTCAAAGGCTTCTCAACAGTTAAAGGCAAATGTCGCGATTGTGGCATGCCTTAAATATTTCCAATGCCTAAACTCAATCGAATTAATAAATAAGCCACATGAGCTTTTAATCTTTTGACTAAATGACCCTTGCCCCAGTCTTTTAGAAGGATCTCCGTCCCACCTAATCGGATATCTTCTTTGATATTTTTTTTAAGTTTAGATGCAAAAAATTTATCATAAGCCACGATATTAGCCTCCCGAGCTAGGAGAAGACTAAAGGGATCAATATTAGATGAGCCAATAGTTGACCAATTTTCATCAATCACAGCAACTTTACTGTGCATGAAACTTCTTGTGTATTCAAATATTGTGATACCTTCTTTTAAAAATTTTCCATAGAAAGTGCGTGTTGCATTCGATAAAAAATAATCCATTTCACCTTTTAAAAGAAGTGTAACCGAGACACCTCTTTGAGCAGCTTTAATTAAAGTTTTTTCAAATTTTTTACCTGGAATAAAATAAGCATTTGCAATGAGTATTTCATATTTAGCATTTTGAATTGCATGTAAATAAGCTTTTTCAATGTCTTTTCTATGTCGAAAATTATCCCGTTCTATAAAGTTAACCTTTGTACCATTAGAATATTTTGCTATATTTTTATAAATATATTTTGGAATATAGGATTTTTCTAAATGAGACCAGGAGACCCTTTTCCATAGCTTCTCCATGCTTTGACTGATAGAGTCAACTACTGGACCTTTTAATTGAGCAGCATAGTCGACGCGCGGTGCCTTGCCATTTGGTACATTCATATCATCAATAATATTGATACCACCGACGTAGGCGATTTCATGATCCATCAAAAACATTTTTCTATGAAGACGTCTTAATGAAATATGTTTTATTTGATAAGGTGAAATTTTTGGATGATAAAAAAGGAAATGAATTTTAGACGCTTTGATTTCATCTATAATTTTTTGCGAAAGGTCCCTACTTCCAAATCCATCAAGTAATAAATAAACTTTGACGTTTCTTTTCGCCGCGTCTTTAAGTGCAGTTAAAATTTCCCCCCCTGTTATATCATCACTAAATATATAAGCTTCTATAAAAATACTTTGCTGCGCGCGCTCTATGGATTGAATCACCGCAGCAAAATAATCTTTACCATTTTTAAGTAATTCAATCTTATTTTCTTTGGAGTAGTAGGACATAACACTTTATTTTAAGGCATAAAAAAAACGCTCGGGTTTAAACCCAAGCGTTTTTATATGAATAACTAATTCTTAGCTTAGTTAACTGCTGATTTTAGGGCAGCACCTGCTTTGAATGTTGGAGCCTTACGTGCTGGTATTTTAAGTTCTTTACCAGTTTGTGGATTACGACCAACTCGCGCAGCGCGTTTTGAAACTTTAAAAGTACCAAAGCCAATCAATGTGACTACATCACCTTTTTTTAGAGCTTTGGTAATAGCTGCAAGTGTTGCATCAATCGCACGACCAGCGTCCGCTTTTGTTGAACCTGCTGCTTTTGCAACTGCTTCGATTAGTTCGCCTTTATTCATAGTTCCTCCAAATGTAAATTTAAGTATGTAAGACCCTTGGAATGACAGCGTTATAGAAGGTCTAGCCGTACTTTGCATTGATTTTTAAGCCTTGTCAACAGTCATATTCAATTTTTTTCATATTGGATAAGGGTTCTACCGATATTCATTTAATTAAAAATAGAACTATCTTTTCATTTGATTCTTGTTACAATATTCAAATGAAAAAAATTGTCCCTATTCGAGGCGGTAAAAGACCAGGTGCTGGACGCAAATCAGGCACTGGAAAATTTGGAGAGAAGACAACGCTCCTAAGAGTTCCAAGGAGTAAAACCGCTGTGATATCCAATATTTTGGAAGCTTATGCGAAAAGGAAGGTGCAAGAAATTTCCAATGTGGTATCTATTGAATTGGTGAGTGAGGCGATGACCAAAGCTAAGATTCCTTTGTTTGAATACAGGGTGCCCGCAGGACTTCCATCTCAAGCGGATGACCATATTGAAAAAAGAATGGACCTTAATGAATATCTTATTCGCGAAGCTGATACAACTTTTTTTGTACGTATTAAAGGAAATTCGATGGACAACGCAGGTATCCATGATAATGATGTTGTGATTGTGGACCGATCTCAGGAAGCTTCTATTGGCGACATTGTATTGGCTTCGTTGGATGGCGAATTTACTGTCAAGACTTTGGCTAAAAATAAAAATGGCTCTCCACGTTTACTTCCAGCAAATGAAGCATTTAGTCCTATTGAAGTTTTAGAGGGGGTACAGTTTCAGATATGGGGTGTTATCACAGGCGCTGTTAGAAAATTTAAATAAATTTTTTAAAGGGTTAATCGTAAGTTTTTGGATTAAGTTGAATGTACCTTTGTTCTGGTGTAAGTTTAACTAACCAACCTTCATAAAAGATTTCACTCATTGTGGGATCCATCAGAATTTTAAAAGGGGCTTGCCCAGCTCGATAGGTTAACTTTTGACCTTCGGTAAGTGAATACCTATAGTCTTTTCCATTATTATCCAATATACAAATACTTTGCACTCCTTTTGAAATAATGTGGAAGTAGTCACTTGGCTTTAGAGGATAAGTGGAAGATGAAATTTGTGAGATGGGTTCTGAAATAATTTGTCCACACATTTTAATTAAATTATCTTTATTCTGTCCTTGTGGTCTTTGAATTTCAGTAGGAAGTGCTTCGGGAGCCTCTTGTTTTTTTTGTAAAGATTTAATTTCATCAGATCTAATATTAATAGGAAGTGAATCTAATTTCGACAAATCTATTTCTTGATTTTCAGAATTTTTCTGGGCAATTGAATATTTTTGGTAAACACCGTTGAGAAAATTCGAGATAAAAAGAAAAATAATAAAGAATAAAATATGAGATATTTTAATGTGTACTTTGACCCATAAAAAAAATAATTTAATTTTTGAAAGAAGAAGTATTTTTTTTAAAAATAATTGATTCGTATCAGCTAGATTTTTTTCTAACTCAGGTTTAGGCAGATTTAAAGATTGCATTTTATTTTTTTCAGGCTCAATGATGGTATCAATATCTAATTCAAGGAATGCTGCATACTTTCTGACAGAGATAAGTTTGATTTGAGCGGATACAAAACCATCTTTCTTATTCTCTTCCATCGAGATGATGTGTGTTTTATTTAAAGTTAAATAGCGTGCGACATAATCTATATCAAGATTTAGATCTTCCCGAGCATCTTTTAGAAGATGACCATGAATAATGAATGAATCTTTTGACATCGCATGACTTACTAAAGTAAAGGTAAAATAGTATCCTATTAAAGGTTTTTTTCAATTATTTCTGAAATATATGTGTGGTTAGGTAATGTTATGATTTATCCAATGAAAGACAAGTCCGGGAGCCTAGATGAAGATTGAAGAGCTTTTAGAAAAAATAGTATTTAAGAGTCGATGGATTCTAGCGCCTATGTATTTAGGTTTAGTAGGGGGTTTATTTTGTTTACTTATTAAATTTGGACAAGAATTTCTTCATATATTAATGACAGTAGTTGATACCCCAGAAAAAGAGATGGTTTTATCAATCTTAGCTTTGGTCGATATGACCCTTGTTGCAAACCTTCTCATTATGGTGATCTTTAGTGGCTACGAAAACTTTGTATCCAAAATTGATGTGGATAATCATGAGGACAAGCCACATTGGATGGGCAAAGTTGATTACTCTGGTTTAAAACTTAAATTAATTGGCTCGATTGTGGCAATTTCTGCAATTGATCTTTTAAAAGCATTTATGCATGCATCGATACCGGGAAAGATATTAACTAATACACAATTGGGTTGGATGGTAGGTATTCACGCAACCTTTATTATCTCAGGTGTGCTTTTTGCGATTATGGATAAAATTGCAGAAGATACTCCGCATCATTAAAAATTAATGAAAGTTTTAAAGCAATCAGAAATAAATGATTTAATTCAGCTTCATCAGTCAGGGCAATTTATCCTTGTAGAAAAAAAATCCAAAATATTATTGGATGATTTTCCACAAGAGCTGATTTTGCATAATATATTGGGCGTGAGCTTAGAAGCACAAAAAAAATTAAAAGACGCTGCAGATACTTATCGTAATGCATTAAAAATGCAACCTCAGTTTGCAGAGATGCAATTTAATTTAGGCTCTGTGCTTTATCAATTAGGCGATACTGATAGTGCAATTCTTCAATACCAAAAAGCGATTGAGATCAAACCTGATTTGGTGGTGGCTTATTTCAATCTTGGTATTGCGTATCAAAATAAATCACAATTTGATAAAGCATTAAGTGTTTATCAGCAAGCAATTGAATTAGAGCCTGGGTTTTATGAGGCACATGGTAATAAGGGTGCTGTCTATTTGCTGCAAGGTGAATTTGAAAGAGCCATCCAATCTTTTCAACAATCACTCAAAATTCAGGATCATGCGAGGGGCCATTTCAATTTAGGTAATGCATATCGCAATCAAGGGCATTTAGAGGAAGCTATCCAATCTTATCGAATGGCATTGGACATGGATTTAAATGATGCAGAATTTTGCTCAGCATTGGGCGATGCATTATGGCATCAAGGCAAGATCCCGGAGGCAAATCAACTCTTAAGACAAGCCGTCACCTTAAATAGCGGAAACTCGATTGCAAATTATAATCTTGCAACTTTTCTTCATGACAATAAGAAGTTTCAAGAAGCCTATGCATTTTATAAGGCCTCACAAATGAAAGACTGGGAAGAGCGTGCACTATATTGCCTATACAAGACAAAACAATTTGATATTTTTGAAAAAGAATTAAATAGCGCAATCTTAAAAAAAAATACCTCACCGCTTTTGGCAACCCTTTCAACGCACTTTGCAAAAAACTTTCAGAAAAAAGATTGTTATAATTTTTGTCAAAATCCTCTTCATTTTGTATTTCATGGTCAAGTTGATGTATTGAAAGATCCGACAGATGATCTATTAAAATCGCTCTTAAATGATATTACTAATACTGATATCTCTGAGCGTATGCAAAGTCGATTAGTAAACGGCATTCAATCATCAGGTAATCTCTTTAAGCGCAAAGATCCATCTTTTAGAAGATTAGCTCAAGAAATTACATTACTCATAAAAAAATATTATGATCACTATAAACATGAAGACTCCATGTTTATTAAAGCATTTCCAAAAAATATTGAGTTTAGTAGTTCCTGGTTTGTCAAAATGCAAACAGGTGGGCATCTGAGCTCGCACATTCATGAGGAAGGCTGGATAAGTGGAGCGGTTTATTTATCAATTCCACAGCAAAAAAAATATCCGGATGAAGGTGGCATCGAATTAAGTATTGATGGTGATGATTATCCGAAAATGCATAATGATTTTGAAAAAAAATTATACTTACCTGAAGTCGGCGACATTATTTTTTTCCCATCTTCCGTTTTTCATCGAACGGTGGCGTTTAGTTCTAATGAAGAAAGAATCTGTATTGCATTCGATTTAAAGCCTGCTAATCTCTAATGCTGTTGTAACCTCAAAGACATTTTTCTTAAAAATATCATAACCACTTTGGGCTCATCAGCTAACATCATCTCAAGATGAACTAATCTTCCTAAAGTAAATTCTGAATTGACTAACCAATGACTTAAGAAAAAGAAAATCAAAAGAATCATTGGTGTGATAGCGAACAGTGAAAAAAAGAGAGTGATGCAGTTAAAGTAAATACAATGTGACGTTTACATCCTGCGAATGTTTCTTTCATGATAAAGATGGAAAGTGTTTCATTTTTTTTTAGGTAAAGATTTTTGAAAAGAGGATGAGGTCTAATCATTATCACAATGCTCTATATTGATCGGTGGCCTTAATTAATGCGTGAGTCATGGAGGGCTCTGACGCTGAGTGACCTGCATCAGGTACCATAATAAAATTTGCATGTGGCATACATTGATGAAGCTCATAAGCCGTGATGGGCGGACATACCATATCATAGCGACCCTGAATAATAGTTGTAGGGATATCTTTTAACTTTTTAATTTCCTCCAATATTTTTTTCCCATCAATAAAACATTGATCTTTGATGTAATGAAGTTGAACGCGTGCACGTGCAATTTCATTTTGTATATCTTCTTTCGTCAGCGAAGTATTTTCTTCAATTTGAGGTAATAATTTTAAAAGACTAACTTCGAAACGATTCCATTCTATTGATGCGGGGCTACTAATTTTTAAATCATTTGAAAATACAAGCTCACTATAACTTTTGATAAGATCATCACGTTTATCTTCGGGTAAAAAATGTGTCAGTCTTTGATAAGCTTCCGGGAAAAAAGCCTGAACTTCATTTAGAAACCAATCAAGCTCAGTGTTTCGACTTAAGAAGATACCGCGCAAAATAAGCGCTTTGATACATTGTGGATATTTTGTGGCATAAGCCAAAGCCAAAGCGCTTCCCCAAGAGCCCCCGAAAATAATCCAGCTCTTAATCTCTAGATGCTCGCGGATAGCCTCAATGTCAAACAAAAGGTCAGCTGTGGTATTGCCATTCACTTCACCTAAGGGCTTGCTTTGTCCACAGCCTCTTTGATCAAAAAGAATGATTTTGTAGTGTGCAGGATCAAAAAATTGCCTTTGTTTAGGGTTAGTGCCACCACCTGGCCCGCCATGAAGAAAAATAATGGGTTTTCCGTGAGGATTTCCTGAAAGTTCGACATAAACTTTGTGACCATGAGATCTATCAATCCAAGTCGCATGATAGGGTGAAATCTCGGGGTATAGGGTATATAGGGAGTCAGTCGCCATAGATAATTTTTAGCTTTCTTATTGATTTTATTGAATATTTTAACAAATTTTTGAAAGTCCAGAGAAAATTAAAATTTAGACTTAAAAAAATGTTAACAAATTGTAACTAAATTGTTGCAATTCTAAAAAAAGAGGAATATATTAACGCTTAAGTGCAAGTAACATTGTACTGAAAGTAAGCCTTCAAAGCACCTTCGAGTCTTAAAGTGAAACACTTTAAAATTAGAGTGTCGAGAGAGTTTACTTCTTTTTAAAACCCTTAGTAATAACTATGGAGATTTACATGAAACTGAACAAAATCAAGTTAGCTCTCGGTTTAGTAGCTGGTCTATCAGTGGCAATGCCAATGATTGCTTCAGCAGCTGCTGATCAAGAAAAAGCAATTGCTAATCCTGACAACTGGGCAGCACCACGCGGTGACTACACAAATCAGGCTTACAGCAAATTGACACAAATCAATCAAGGTAACGTAAAAAGCCTTAAAGCAGCATGGACATTCGCAACCGGTGTAAACCGCGGTCACGAAGGTGCTCCACTCGTTATTGGTAATATGATGTATGTACATACAGCATTTCCAAATAACGTTTACGCGCTTGACTTAAACGACAATCAAAAAATCGTTTGGTCTTACTTCCCAAAACAAGATCCATCAGTTCAAGCAGTTCTTTGCTGCGATAACGTGAACCGTGGTCTTGGTTACGGTGATGGTAAAATTATCTTAAATCAAAATGACGGTATGGTAGTTGCTTTAGATGCTATGTCCGGCAAAAAAATCTGGGACGTTAGAAACGTAGATCCAAAAGTTGGTGCTACAAATACAAACGCTCCACACGTGATCAAAGATAAGATCTTAACAGGCTGTTCTGGTGCTGAATTTGGTGTACGTTGCTTTATGGCAGCTTACAACCTCAAAGACGGTTCATTAGCTTGGAAAGCTTACTCAACAGGTCCTGATTCCGAATCATTAATCGGTAAAGACTTTAACAAAGACACACCACTTTACTCAGCATTATCAGTCTATGAAGACGTTAATGGTGGTAACAAACAAGGCGGTTCATTCAAGAAAATTGATACTGCTAAGTTAAAAGGCGGTGTAACAGATCTTGGTGTCAAAACATGGTTGAAAGGACAAGCAGTTAAAGATGGTTGGCAACATGGTGGAGGCTCTGTATGGGGCTGGTATCCATATGATCCAAAAACAAACTTAGTCTACTACGGTACAGGTAACCCATCAGTTTGGAATCCAGATGTACGTCCAGGCGACAATAAATGGTCTATGACTGTTTTCGCACGTGACTTAAACACTGGTATGGCACGCTGGGGTATGCAAATGACTCCTCATGACGAGTGGGATTACGACGGTATTAACGAAGTGATCTTATTTGACAATGGTGGTAAGACATATGCATGGCACCATGACCGTAACGGTTTTGCTTATACATGGCAAGCTGACAACGGTGTTTTAGTTGCTGCAGAAAAAGTACATCCATTTGTTAACTGGGCAACTGACATTGACATGAAATCTGGTGTACCTAACAAGTTAGCTACAGCTTCTACACACCAAGACTACAATGCTAAAGGCGTATGCCCAGCTGCATTGGGTACAAAAGATCAACAACCAGCATCTTACTCACCTAAGACTGGCCTTATCTACTCACCACTTAACCACGTATGTATGACATACGAACCAGTTGAGTCTAAGTATGTAGCAGGTCAACCATGGGTTGGTGCAACATTAACGATGTTTGCTGGTCCAGACGGTGTAATGGGTGGCTTTGCTGCTTATGATCCAATGACTAAC
>SXGR01161891.1_pt1 | contig 43330 bp, 27 predicted proteins | sample 3174711 | NCBI WGS metagenome assembly SXGR01 (sample SAMN11356860, study PRJNA531348) | freshwater metagenome | isolation source: freshwater sample F1-60 | place: China: Fuxian Lake, Yuxi | collected 2017-12-25
CGAGGAAGCGCACCACATGTTCGTCGGCCAGACGGGCGTCGGTCGCGTGATCGACCGCGCCTGCACGCTGATGAAGGAGCACCCGGGCAAGGATGTCACCCAGTTCGGCGCCATCCCGCTCGAGCTGATCCAGCGCTACATCAACTTCTGGTACTCCTCCTCGACCGACCTCTACGGTGCCGAGGTCTCCTCCAACTCGGCCAACTTCTTCGCGGCCGGCCTGAAGGGCCGCGCCTACGAGGATCGCTACAAGGAGCACAAGGCCAACGAGGGCTCGATGCGCATCGAGCGCTTCGTCGACGGCAAGCTCAGCGCCGAGGACGTCGCCATGCGCAACGCCATGAACGAGGTGCTGCGCTCGGAGTACATCAAGGACTGCGAGAAGGGCGTCGACTACTGGAACCGCATCACCGAGAAGCACGGCATCGACTTCCGGTTCAAGCTGCCCCACCGCCGCTTCAACCGCCGCATCGGCGACTACGCCGCCGGCCGCTTCGACTTTGATGGCAACCCGATCTCGGAAGCCGAGTGGAACCAGAAGGTCGACCAGTGGCTGCCGAACGACAAGGATCGCGCCTACGTCAAGTCGCTGATGGTGCCCTGCTACGAGAAGGGCAAGTTCGCGAGCTGGATCTCCGCCCCGCTGCGCGGCATCAACGACCAGGCGACCGACTTCGAGTACGTCAAGCTCTGACAGCCGAAGGCAGAACGTCAATCATGAAAAAGCGCCGCGAGTGGACTGTTCGTCCGCTCGCGGCGCATGATTTTGCCGGGAGGCTGCTCGTTTGAGCCGGGAGGCTTGAAGCTCTCAGGAGCTTCGCAGGCCCCGCGGCGCCATCAGCCCTTGCTCTTCTCCATCACGCGGTCCATGACGTTGGCGCTCTCCGGCGGCGGGACGATGCCCAGCGCGCGGCCGAGACGCTTGCGGCCGTAGACGGGGTTCTCGAGGTAGTACAGAGTGCGCTCCATGAAGCGCTTGGCGCGCTGCGGATAGCCGTAGTACCAGCGCTCGTAGCTGCGCACCATGTTCTTGCGCAGCTCCTCGAGCTCGATCTGCGTGAAGTGCTCGTGCTTGTAGGCCGAGCGATTGGAGGACACATAGTTCTCGCTGAGGTCGGTGAGATCGATGTTGGCGAGGTAGCCGTCCCAGCTCTCGGTGCCGATCAGCGGGTTGAACACGCTGACGCGCACGAGGTCGGGCGAGGCCAGCTTGAGCACCTTCTCCGTCTCCTGAATGTCCTGCAGGGTCTCGCCGGGCGAGCCGACGATCAGGTAGACCTTGGCCCAGATGCCCGCGCGGCGGGTCATCTTGGCGGCCTCGATGATCACTTCAGGCGTCAGGTCCTTCTTGAGGACGTCCAGCATGCGCTGGCTGCCCGATTCCCAGCCGTAGTAGATGCGGCGGCAACCGGCGCGGTGCATGTGCTTGAGCAGCGGGTAGTCGACGCAGTCGGCACGCGTGTTGGCGATCCACTCGAACTTGAGGCCGCGGCGCAGGATCTCGTCGCACATCTCGTGGATGCGCTTCTTGCGCAGCGTGAGGATCTCGTCGACGAACAGGATCACGCCGGGGTTGTAGGTCTTGACGATGTGCTCAAGCTCATCGACGATCAGCTCGGTCGAGCGCACGCGGAAGCCGCGGCCGGTGAGCTCCTTCTGGCAGAAGATGCACTTGAAGGGGCAGCCGCGCGTCGTGAAGATGTACGTGAGACGCTCGGGGTTGAGCTGGAAGTAGCGGTCCATCGGCAAGAGGTGCCGGGCCGGCAGCGGCAGATCGTCGAGCTTCTTGATCAGCGGCGGAGCCGAGTTGTCGATGACGAGCTGGCCCTCGCGCATGCCGGCGAGGCCCGCCACGGCCTGCAGATCCTCCAGACGCCCGCCTTCGAGCGCCTTCATGAACTGCGGCAGCGTCTCTTCGGCCTCGCCCTTGAGGACGTAGTCGAAGTAGCCCGAGTCGAGGAAGATGCCCTGGTCGACGGAGGCGTGCGGGCCGCCCATGATCGTGATCTTGCCCTTGGACTTGGCGTACTTGGCCCAGGCGATCGCGCGGCGGATGTTGGGCGTCAGCGCGTCGAAGCCGATCACATCGTTGCGATCGATGGCATCGCGCATGTACTGGTCGTTGACGATGCGCTCATCGCACAGCTCGACCGGAATCTTCTCGCGCTCGAGGGCGGCCCCGAGGTAGGCGATGCCCAGCACCATCGCGAGGGGGTCTTCCTGGACGTGGGGCTTGACGTAGGTGAGCAGGATCTTGCGCATGATGTCGCTTCTGGGAGGGACCTAGGCTGAAATCTACCCCTCGCGTCAGATTCTCGCAACCCGCGCAAGGGCCTCAGCTTAAGGCTACCCAGCCCTTCATCGGCTGCCGGTGGCTTTCAGATGCAATCCGGATCAAGAGCCGCGGGCCCGCTGGTACTCCTCGAGGCACTCCGCGGCCAGCCGCTCGATCCTAAACCGATTGTGCAACCTGACTTGCCCCGCCTGACCGTATTCCCGGGCCCGGGAGGGGTCGCTCAGCAGCTCGGCGATGGCTTGCGAAAAAGCCTCCACATCGAAGGGGTTTCGGATCAGGCCGCTGACCCCGTCCTCGACGACCTCGGGGCTGCCGCCGAAGATGGTGGCGACGACCGGTTTGGCGTGCTCCATGGCCTCGAGGTTGACCATCCCGAAGGTGTCGAAGCAGATCGAGGGCGTCACGAACACATCGACGGCTTCCAGCGCCGCCTGCAGCTCCTCGCCCTCGAGCCAACCGGTGGCGACGATGCGCTCCGCCACACCGAGCTCGCGCGCGCGCTGTGCGAACTCGCGCTCGTAGACATCGCGCTTGCCGAGCACCAGGAGGCGCAGCTGCGGAAAGCGTCCGGCGAGCCGCTGCAGCATCTCCAGCAGCTGGAAGACGCCCTTCTGCTCGTGCAGACGTCCGCCCATCGCGATCAGCTGCATCCCCTCCAGCCCGCGCTCGCGGCGAAAGCGATCCACGGCCTCGGCGCTGACCGGCCGGGCCTGCGGCTCCAGCGCGTTGTGCAGCACGCGATCGACGCGGATGCGGTTTTCGGCGAGCGCGCGCGCCAGCTCGTGCGAGACGGCGCTGATGCGCTGCACATCGCGCTCGAGCACGCGACGGATGGCGCGGTTGCGCATGGGATTCCAGCGCAGTCGCTGGCAGGGCAGGCACTTCTGCCAGTAGGCGCGATAGTCGCGCAGCTCGCCGCGCTGCTCGGGGCCGCCGTGAAAACACGTCAGCTTCTGATGACAGAAGGTCATCACATCATGCGCCGTGAACAGGACGGCGGCTCCGGCCGCGCGCGCCTGCGTCAGCGCCGCGTAGGAAAGGTGCGTGTGGATCAGGTGCGCGTGGACGATGTCGGGGCGGAACTCACGGTAGATCCGCGCCAGCGGCTCGCGCACGCGCGGGTTGTCGAGGCTCACCCAGGAACGCCAGCGCGGGTTGTACGCGGAGTGCAGGCGATGCACGCGCACGCCTTCGATCTCGACGGGCGTGCTATCCGCCGCCTGCTCGGTTGTGCTGACGATTTCGGCGACATGACCTGCGGCCGCGAACTGACGCGCCAGCTGGTAGCACAGGCGCACGGAGGAGCCGATGCGCGGATCATGCAGATCGTTGAGCAGGAGGATGCGCATGGCCGTCATTTCCCGCGCTCAGCGAGCACAGCCCGGTACAGCTGCAGCACGGCCTGTGCATTGGTGCGCCAGTCGCTGCTCCGGGCATGCTGGCGTCCCTCTTCACCCAGACGCTGGCGCAGTGCGCCGTCCTGCATCAGCTGCTCTAGCGCGCGCGTCACGGCCGAGAGCTTCTGCTCGACGAGCAGGCCCGTGACGCCATTCATCACCGCGTCTTCCGCCCCGCTGTCGCGCGAGCCGATCACGGGCACGCCGGAGGCACCGGCTTCCAGATAAACGATGCCGAAGCCCTCAAAGCCCCCGTCGCTCGCCGTGACCGGCGTATGGACGAAGACCGCCGCGCGCTGCATCAGATCGCGCTTGTCGGCTTCGGGGACATTGCCGAGGAAGTGCACTCGATCCAGACCGCGCGAGCGTACGAGCTCGCGCAGCCGGGCTTCGTACTCATCCCCGCTGAGCTTGCCCACGATGTAGTGATGCCACTGCGGGAAGCGCTCCGCCAGCTCGACGAACGCTCCCAGCGAAAGGTGATGTCCCTTGCGCTCCTTCAGTTCCCCCATCGCCAGCGTGTAGGGATGCGCGTGCCAGGGCCGCGTCTCGCCGGCGGGCAGCGCCGGCGCGGCGTAGCTCGCCGCATCGACGGCGTTGGGAATCACGACGCGCCGCGCATTTGAGACAGGCCCAGCAACGGGCTCTACCCCCAGCTCGGCATCCAGCAGCCGCGCGGTGTAGCCGCTGACGCTGATCAGGCGCGCAAATCCGCGGTAGCAGGCCCGCGCGCGGGCGCTGTGGCGCCGATCCTTCAGCGGCTGAACGCTGTAGGTGCCGTGGGCCGTGGCGATGCAGGGCTTGCCCGCGAGCTGTGCTCCACGCAGTCCGATCCAGCTGTGCGGATAGTCCTTGATCGCATGCACCAGATCGCAGCCCTGCGCGGCCCGGCTCGTGCGCAGGATCGCCGGCAGCGAATGCGCCCAGAAGCGCATGCGGCTCATGTGGAACAGATAGTCCGGCGGCAGACCGACTTCGACCTGCCAGCGCGCCGGCACCTCGGCCGAGGTCGGCCGGTGCTTGCGCGCGAGCAGAACGCGCACCGAGAGCCGCGGCTCCAGCTCCTCCAGTGCATGGATCAGCCTCACCGCATAACGTCCCACCCCGTCGAGGTCCGAGAGCGAATCCGTGAGGTAGAGCACGCGCATGGAGGCAGGGCCGTAAGGCCAGATCGAACACTACCGCCTGCCCGGCTGCAAGCGCGTGCAATCCGCCTGCGAAAGCGGCACTCTGGTGAGCCTCATGGTGCAGGGCAAGGAAGGTCGGGGGGCGTTCGGAGGCTTCATCGGACCGCGCACGCTCCTCGAGGCAGTGCGCAACGGCGCGCCCTGGCTGTTCGACGGCACGCATCCTGATTCCGGCCGGGTGCCCTCGAAGCCGGCGCAGCGGCTGCATGAACACGCCGCGCACGAGCTGGGCTGGTGGGCCATCCTGCGCCACGCGGAGCAGCTGCTGCAGGCCTGCGAGGAACCGACGCCCGCGCAGCGCACGGACTACTTCGCGCTGTGCCTGGCGGCCCACTTCGCTTCCGTGGCGAGCTACGTGCCGACCGATGTCGACGCCAAGATCCGCCATGCGCTGTGGTTCGAGCCGATGCCGGAGGAGGAGCGCGGCATCATGCTCGAGCTGGCGCTGGGGCTGTCACGCTGGGACATCACGCGCATCTCCGCGCGCTGCGTGCATATGGATGAGACCGGCCCCGTCAGCGGTCACGACGGCGAGCGCCTCTCCGTGCTGTGCGGGGCGCTGCTCGGCATGCGCGCGGCCGGGCGCAAGGACGATGCCGAGCGCGTCGATGCGGCCATCGATGAGGAGCTGCGCCGCGAGGCACGCGCGTTCGCGATCCTCGAGGCCAGTCCCGGACGCGAGATCGAATGGCTCAACCTCGCCAACTCGATGACGCACAACGCCGGCGACATCCTGCAGGCGCTCGATCGCAAGGGCGTGCGCGAGTGGTCGCAGGAACCGATGGAACGCTACGGCGATCTCGCGCGCACGCGCTTCGAGCGCTACGGCGGAGCTTTCGGCAAGGCGGCCACGCTGTACCGCGAGCTGCTCGCCAGCGAAGGCCACCGGCACTACCCCATGCGCGAACAAAAGCTCCTGCGCGCCAGCCACGAGCTGCTGCTGCCGCTGGGCCCGTTCCTCGACGCATGGGGTGCGCGACTGGCGAGCTGGCCTGCCTGGGGAGCGCGCGAGCACGCGGCGATCGCAAGCTCGCTGATCGAAGGCTGTCGCCGCGTGGCGGGACAGGAAGGCTACTACCGTGCGCTGGTGGGCTTTGCGAAGACGCGCTCCGGCGGACTGGAGTCACGCGAGCTCGAGACGCAGCTCAGCGGGGCCGCGAAGAAGCTGCTCAAGGACACCGAGCTGAAGAAGAAGCTCGCCGTGCGGCGCGAAAGCTTCGAGTCGAGCTACGCCAAGCGCGCGCGGGCGCTGCTCGCGGGCTGGCGCTAGACGCGCGCGCGCATCCACTCGACCAAGCGCTGCGCGCGCGCATCCCAGGTGTGGTGCGCGGCCCGCGCGCCGAGCGCCGCTCCCAACCGCGCGCGCAGGGCCTCATCGCCGAGCAGGCGCTCGATCGCCGCTGCCAGAGCGGTTGCATTCTCGGGTTCGACCAGCAGCGCATCCTGTTCGTGGGTCAGGATCTCGCGCAGCGAAGGCAGATCAGAGGCCACCACCGGAATGCGCGCCGCCATGGCCTCGAAGACCTTGAGCGGCGAGGTGTAGCGCGCGCTGATTGCTGGCCGGGCGCGGTTGGGCACCACGCAGAGATCCCCGGCCGCGAGATACCACGGCACGGTCTCAGGCGGCTGGAAGCCGTCGATGCGCACGTGCGCAAGGCCGCCCGCCTCCGCTCGCAGGCGCTGTACATCGGCCTCCATCCCGCCCGCGATCACGAAGTAGACCTGCGGCAGGCTGCGCGCCGCCTCCAGCAGCACATCGACGCCCTTCCACTCCAGCAATCCGCCCGTGTAGACGACGATCGGCGCTTCCGCGGGCAGCTGCAGCCGCCGGCGTGCTTCCGTGCGCGACAGGGGAGCAGCAAAGCGCGCGGGCTCAAAGCCATCGTGCTCCACGCGAATCGAATCCGGCGCAAGCCCCAGCTCGATCAGATCCTCGCGCACGCCTCCGGAGATAGCGACGATGCCGCGCGCGCGAGCGCCCGCTGCGAGCAGGGCCCGTCGGCGCAGGCGACCGCCCGGCACGCGGTGGATCTCGAGAAACACCGGCCGGCCGGATCGCCGCAGCAGCCGTTGCGCGCATTCCACCTCGCGCGAATAGACGAGGGCTTGCGGCCACTCGCGCGCGATGCGCTGCGCGGCGGCGCGCGAGAAGCTCAGCTCCTGCACGCGAGCGGGCACATACTGCAGCGCGCGCGGCAGCCGATCGATCCAGTCCACGCAGGCGGCCTCTTCCAGGCGCGGCCTGGCGCCGCGGGGCACGCCGTACCAGTCGAACAGATCGGTCCCCGCAGGCAGCTCGAGGCTGCGTCGGCGTCTGGCCGTCAGCAGAATGGTCTCAAAGCCCGCGCGCGCGAAGCTCGCCGCGCACTGCGCCACCTGCAGCGACTGCGCGCGCGCCGAGGGCATGCGCGCGTTGGCGACCAGCACCAGCTGATTCATCGCGGCGCCTTGGGCGGCGCTTGCTCGTCGCCGCCCGTGTAGCCCAGCTGCTGGAAGCGCGCCTTCATCTCCAGATCGCGATGCGACTCCTCCATGCGCCGCACAGGCAGCCCCTCGTTCCAACGCCGCAGTGCCTGAAACAAGGCTTCGGCCTCCTGCGGATGAGCCTCGAGCACATTGCGCTGCTCGTGAGGATCGCTCGTGAGCTCGTACAGGCGCGGCAGGAAGCGATCCTTGACGGCGCGCGCGGCGACGAGCGTAGGCTCCTGCCAGGCGCGCGCGTCGACGAGCAGCTTGAATCGGCCGTTCTGCGCGGCGTGGAAGTAGGCGTTTTCCGCGAACGAATGCTCCCGCACGCTTGCGGATTCGCCGCGCACCAAGGACATCAGGCTGCGACCGTCGATCTCGCCGAAGGCGCGCACCTCGCTCTCCTCCACGGGCAGACGCATGTTCACCAGCTCGCAGGCCGTTGGCAACAGATCGATGGAGTCTGTGAGCGCGGCCACGCGCCGACCGGCGGGCAGGCTCTTGGGCCAGCGCATCACCAACGGGATGCGCAGGTTGGTCTGCACCATGTGGTCATGCTCCCACAGACCGTCCTCCCCGAGCGACTCGCCGTGGTCGCTGGTGACGATCACCAGCGTCGAATCGAGCACACCCTTGGCGCGCAGTGTCTCGACCAGCTCGCCGATCATGCGGTCGGCATGCGCCACCCCGGCGTAGTACAGATCGCGAATGCGCTGCACGTCCTCGGGCGTCGGGGTGTAACGGCCCGCTTCGATGGCCTCGCGCTGCACCGAGTAGAAGGCCTGGATCGGCCCCTTGTAGGCGGGATCGAGGTAATGCTCGCGCAGATCGGCGGGCGGATCGTAGGGTGTGTGCGTCGAGTACAGGTGCACCATCGTCGCAAAGCGCTTGTCATGGTGCTGCTCCAGCCAATCACGGGCATTGCTGGCGACGATCGCGCTATCGAAGCGCGCCTCGAACTTGTTCTTGAACACGAAGAGCAGCAAGTCGCTGCGGAAGACGCTCCAGGTGCTGTCGAGCCGCACCAGGTCGTGCCCCACCATGGCTTCGAAGTACTCGTCAAAGCCGCGCAGCAGGCCCGAGCCGGTGGAGAGCGTGCCGGTGTGGAAGCTCGCCGTGATCCAGTCGGAATCTTCCATCGCGCGGCCGTCGAGGCGCTCACCGGTCTTGAGATGCCAGGGCAGCGTGATGTTGGGCGGCATGCGCAGCCCGGGCTCCATCTTCACCAGTCCGTGGCGGCGCGGGTACTTGCCCGTCAGCATCGAGCCGAAGCTCGGCCAGGTGAACGGCACCTGCGTGAAGTGGTTCTCGAACAGGACCCCCTCGGTTGCGAGCCGGTCGATGTTGGGTGTCTTGACGCGTGGATCGCCGTAGCAGCCCAGCGTGTCCTGCCGCAGCGCATCCACCACGATGAACAGGATGTTCGGCTGGTCGCGGTTGCGGTCCTGGATCTGTCCACGGGGCGTGGCCGCGTCCTCCATGGCGTGGTGCACGAAGCCCAGCACGATCGCCAGCGCAGCGAAGATCGAGATGCTGCGCATCAGCATGGCTGGCAGGCGCGTGAACCAGCGCGCGAGCCACCAGCCGAACAGCGCGCACACGATCAGCATGCCGGCGGCGCTTGCGAGGCGCTCAGGCGAGCTCGCGGGCCGGCCGTAGAAGACCCACGGCCGAGACCACCAGTAAAGCTCGACGAACAACACGGCCATGAAGCCCAGCGCGACCAGCGCCAGATAGCGGCGCGTGAGCTCGCGCAAGCGCGCACGCAAAAGCGGATGCAGCACAACCGCCAGCACGCTCAACGCCGCGATCCACAGCGCGACGTAAAGACCCACCGCGCTGCCCAGACAACCGATCCAATCCCAGGCGCTGAGGTTGGCCGTGCCGACGCAACCGGCGACCAGACCGTCACACAGGCCGTGCAGGGCGCCCACCAGCAGTCCGGCGGACAGACCGGCCTGCACGCTGGTCAGTAGACCGGACGGGGGCTTTCGAAACGCGGGGTGAGGGTTCATCGGGCCTCCAGACGGTACGAAATGCGGGTGCCCTCGCGCAGCACCTCGCTGGCAAGTCGCGGCATGCGGTAGCTCACGTCTGTGGCGCCGCCGGCATCCCGCAGGTGCTCCTCGATCTCCAGGGCCCCGCCGCCCACGCGATAGGAACGCACGAGTCGCGCAGCGGGCAGCGGGCTGCCATCGGCGTGCGCCAGCTGGCTGTGGACCTCGATACCTTCGGGAAGGGCCACCAGTTCCGCGGCGCAGGCATGCTGGCTCGCGACCTTGGCGCTCGCTGGATCGAGCACGCCACGGCGCAATGTCGCCGGCACCCGAGTCAGCGCGCTGCCCAATCGGCCGGCGCGAGCGTCGACGCGCGCCTGCCACAGCGAGAAGCGCAGCACATCACGCCCCGAGCGCCAGCCGCGCGCGAACGACCAGGCCCCTGCACGTGCGCTCCATTCCGCTTCGGGTGTCACCAGCATTCCTTCGCGGCGTCGCTCGAGCAGCTCCGTGGCGCTGGGCTTGTCGTACACGCGCAGCAGTCCCGCACCATGCGGGCTGCCGTGGTTGAGATTGTGCGCCGGACGAGCACCGCGCACCCAGGCCACGATGCGCGCATCCTCGAGGCGCGCCAGCGAAGCATCCGGGAAGCAGCGCACATGAATCTCGATCGCACCGGGAGCGCTCGGCCGCGGTCGCGGCAACGCCAGCGCACGCGCCAGCGGTTCCGCCGCGCGCGCGATCCACGCGGCGTGCGCAGCCCAGAACACCGGACACTGGTAGCTGCGCGCAGTTCCCGGCAGCGGATGATGGCTCTGCGGCTCGCCGCTGTCCTTGAGATGGGCCACCCAGCTGCGGAACGAGGCCGCCGCGGCCTGGCCGTAGCTCTCGCGTCCGCTCAGGCGATAGCCCTGACACAGCGCATGCACGTCGAAGACATGGCTCGCCACCTCGTAGTGCGCACCCCAGTACCAGGGCTTGGCTTCCAGCAGTCCGGGTTTGATGCCGTCCGGTCCGACCAGCGCCAGCAGAAACTCCAGCGCGCGCGCCAGCGCCGGCGCGAACTGGGGCGAGCGCGGGTCGCGGCCCATGCGCTGCAGCGAATGGATCACGAACCCGGGAATGCGCGAGTGGTAGAAGCTCGAGACATCGGCCGAACCGGGATGCTCGCCGCCCCATTCCTGAGGATGGTAGGGGTAGCTGCCGTCGGCGTGCGCGATGCCCTCGAGCACACCCACGGCCTCGATCGCGGCGGCTTCGAGCACGGGATCGGCTTCCAGCGACCACGCAGCCGCGAGTCCGGTCAGCCCCCAGGCACGCTGCGCGGGGATGCCCTTGTCGAGCACGGCGTAGCGCAGGTAGGTGCGCGCGTGCAGCAGACAGGCTTCGCGCGCGGCTTCGCGCTCTTCGGCGGGCACCTCCGCACCGAACTCGTGCACGAACTCGGCCAGTGCATCGGCGCAGGCGCCTCCGTCGATGACGCTGTTGGAGCAGTTGAACGGATCGTGACGGCCGGGACGGAAGGTGTGACAGGGGCTGGTGCCCTCGCGCACGAGGTTCGTCACCAATCGACGCGCCTGCTGGCGCGCGAGCTCCTTCAGCCACTCGCGATCGGCAGCGGGATCGAGCGCGCGCAGGCGCGCCGCGAGAATGATCAGGTACGCACTCTTGCCGGTGTGCTCGACGCGGTGCTCGGGACACAGCACGCGGCCTTCCCGGTCACGCAAGGAGGCCAGCCAGCGCGTGACGCGCATCAAAGGCACCAGAAGCTCGCTCGTCAGCGCGCTCACGGGACCGACCTGCCTTGGCGCATCTCGGCGACCAGTCGCCGCATCAGCGCCCCCACCTCGTGGTCGCGAGCGACGATGGCGCGCAGCTCTCCGCCCAGGCGCAGGCGCTCGGGCCGGGACGCTTCCAGCAGCCGGCGTGCCTTGCGCGCCAGATCGTTCGCATCCCGCGGCGTGAACAAGAGCTGCTCGCGCTCAGGCCCCAGCGCTTCGAGCACGCGCGGAATCGAATCGTTGCAGGACAGCACGGGCGTTCCGCTCGCCATGGCCTCCAGCACGACCTTGTCGACGCTGCCGGTGTGGCTGGCGTTGATCAGAAGGTGCGCCTGACGATAATGCGCGGGAATCGTGCGCCAGGGCAGCGCGCCGCACCACTCGACGCAGCCCTCAAGTCCCAGCTCGCGCGTGCGCGCCAGCACGGCCTGCTGGTACGTGCGGTCCGCATCGGTCATCGTCCCGCCGATCCACTGCAGCGTCGCCGGCACGCCCTCGCGCCGCAGCACGGCGAGCGCCTCGAGCACCGTCTCAGGATCCTTGGCGGGCGTGAGGCGTCCCACGCTGAGCATGCGCAGCGGCACGCACTCCTCCGCCGCGGCGAGCGAAAAGTGCTCGAGATCGATGCCGTGACCGGTGATGACGCGGGCCGGCGTTTCCACGCGCAGCGATTCCTCACTGGCGGTGAAGACCTTGTCGACGACCGTCACGGCCTTGCGCAGGCGCTGATCGACGCCTGCATGCGTGTACCACAGAAACAGCCCTGCACCGCAGGCGCGCGCGCGACGCTCGGCCAGCAACGCATAGCGCGGCACCATGTGCGCCAGCACCGCATCGAAGTCGTCCTTGACCAGTGCTTCGCGCAGATGCGAGCGGTAGCGCAGCCAGCGCAGCAGCCGACCATGCTCCCCGACGATGCGCACGCTGGCATTGGAGGGCAGCGTGGAGAGATCGCCGGCGCGCAGCGTGATCGAGCGCACTTCCTCGCACTCGCGCGCCAGACCGCGGATCCAGCCGGGCACGAAGCCCAGCACCGCGTCATCGGCATCGACCACCTGCGTCAGAAAGAGCAGCTTCATCCGCGCAGCGCACGCTCCGGAAAAGGCTCGCCCGCCAGCCGGTGGAGCTCGCTGGCGTAGAAGCGGATGGTCCGCGCATACTCGAATTCCTGCGCGCGGCGCGCGCCCTCACGGCCCGCGGCAAGCCGCTGCGCTTCGTTCGCGAGCAACGCCGCGATGCCTTCCGCAAGGCTCGCGACATCAAAACCCACCAGACGGCCCGCCCTGCCGTCCTCAAGCAGATCCGGCATGACGCCCACCGGAGTGCTGATCACCGGCGTGCCGCAGGCCATGGCCTCGACGGTGAAGCGCGGACCGCCTTCGCAGGTGGAGGCGCAGACCACGAGTCGCGACTCGCGGTACAGCTGCGCCAGCTCGGCCGGATCGGCCACCCACTCCTTCCACGTCACGAAGCGCTCCAGTCCGCGCTTGGCGAGGCGCGCCGCGACGGTCTTCTGCAGCGGTCCGCGGCCCACCAGCAGCATGGAGAGCGCAAGCCCGCGCTCGTGCAGCGCCGTGAACGCATCCACCAGCCGCAGCAGACCTTTGTTCTCCACCATGCGGCCCACGAAGCACAGATCGAAGCGGGCGGGCACAGCCTGCTCGAGCTGCTGAAACACCGCTCGATCGATGTACAGCGAAGGGATCACGGCGATCTTCTCGCGCGGCACCCCCCAGCGCAGCAGCAGCTCCGGCATCTGCCGATGGTTGACCACGCGGAATGCCACGGCACGCTCGCGGGCGAAGCCCACATAGGAACGCGCGATGCGCCGCTCGATGCGCTCGCGCATCGACTCCGCCACCGGATAGCCGGGAATGTGATGCAGCTCCGAAAGGAATGGCACGCCGGTGCGCTTGGCAATGCGAGCGGCCGCCAGCCCGTTGGCGAACAGCCCGTAGTCGTGGCTTACGACCAGCTGCGCCCCGTGTTCGGCGATCAGCTCTTCGCCCAGCTGCGCGATGCGCGCCACACGCCGGGCGCGCGGAGCCTCGAGCGTGTGAAAATGCACCACGTCGAACAGGCAACGCGTTGTTACCGGCCGCGTCGCCGCCGGAACGAGCACATCGATGCGCTCAAACCAGCGCGAGAACTCGCGCTGCAGCGTGTGGAAGGGGCCTTTTTCCCCCACGACCACCTGCCGATCCCCGGAGAGCATCAGGAGCCTCATGCGCGCACCTCTGTCAGCTGCCGGTACAGGGACTCCAGATGCGCGCCCAGCGCCGCGGCGCTGTGCCGCTTGTCGATGCGCAGGCGCGCACGCTGGCCGAAGGCGGGCCCCAGCTGGCGATTGTCGAGCAGCTGGGCCAGTCCGAAGGCCAGCTCGTCGTTGCTCTCGCCGAGAAAACCCGTGCGCTCGTGCACCACCAGTTCCGCGACGCCGCCGACGGAAGCGGCCACCACCGGTTTCCCGGCGGCACCCGCTTCGATCAGCGCCACCGGCAGCCCCTCGGAGCGCGAGGTCAGCAGCACGCAGTCCAGATCGGCGAGCACCGCCGGCATGTCCGTGCGCGCGCCGAGCAGGTGCACGCGTCGCGCCAGGTCCGCCGGCATGGCGAGGATGCGCCGCTCGAGCATGGTGAAGAGTTCTCCGTCGCCGATGAAGGCCAGCTGCAGTGCGGGCTGGCTCGGAGCGAGGAACTCGAAGATTTCCAGCGCGCGCAGCGGCTGCTTGACCTCGGCAAGCCGGCCGACCATGCCGACGACGAAGTCGCTCTCCGAGGCGCCGATTTCCTTGCGCAGCGCGCCATGGCGCGAGCGCAGTGCCACAAAGGGATCGAGCTCAATGCCGGGTGGAACCACGGCGAGCCGTCCCTGCGACACGCCCAGGCGCTCCAGATCCTCGGCTGTCGCATGACTCACGGCGATCAGCAGATCGGTCTCGCGGGCCAGGCGCGTCTCCAGCGCGATCAACGCCTTGGAAATCGGCGCGGGAAAATAACCTTCCAGCACATGACCATGGAAGGTGTGCACGCGTGCGGCCTGCGGCAGCTCGCGCGCGGCACGACGACCGAGCGCGCCGGCCTTGGAAGCGTGCGTGTGCACCACATCGGGCCGAAACTCGGCGAGCTCGCGCTTCAATGCGCGCAGGGCGCGCCAGTCGCCCACCAGACTCACGCCGCGCGCCAGGCCCGGAATGCGGCGCACATCATGTCCCCGCGCATGAAACTCAGCGGTGAGGTCGCCCTCGCCGGGCTCGGGTTCGCCCGTGAACAGGCGCACGTCGTGGCCGCGCTCGCGCAGCCAGCGGTCGCTCGCGAGCGCCTGACGCGCAGGGCCCCCGAGATTGAGACGAGTCATCACGCGGGCGATGCGCACGCCTGTGCCTCCACTCGCGGATGACGGGCCAGCATGTCGAGCACGATCGCATCCAGATCCAGCACAGGCAGCGCGATGCCCATGCGCTGCAGGCAGCCGAGGTCAGGTGTGCGCTGGCGCACCTCGGCGAACTGCCCGCCGAGCAGACGTTCGGGATCCAGCGGCATCAGGACGCTGGGGCTCCCGCTGTGACGCAGGACGCACTGCGCCAGCGCGCGCGCGCTGGCACTGGCCTTCCCGCCGACGTTGAGCACGGGTTCCTGCCAACGGGGATGCGCGGCGAGCTCGGCCAGCACGCGCGCGACCTCATCGACGTGCGCGTAGCAGCGCTGCGCGGAGCCGTCGCCGTACAGTTCCAGCGGCAGGCCGGCGCGTGCTCGCTCGACAAAGCGCGGCAGCACCATGCCCGCCTCGCTCGACTGCCCCGGTCCCACCACGTTGAAGAAGCGCACCACGCGCGCCAGCGGGTTCGCCTGCAGCACCCGTCGCTCACCCTCCAGCTTGGCGGCGGCGTAGGCCCAGCGCCCTTCGCACTGCGTGCGCAGCGCGGAGCTCTCGTCGAGGAGCCCGGGCTGATCGGCGTACACCTCGGAAGAGGAGGCGAACACCAGTCGCGTGTCGTGCGGGCAGGCCTGCTCCAGAGCGCTCAAGCACGCCTCCACACCCGCGAGGCTTCCGGCATGGACACCCTTCGGATCCCGCAGCACGCGTCGCACACCGACCACCGCGGCCAGATGGAACAGCAGGCGCGGCCGGACGCGCGTGCACACCGCTCGCAGCGCCGAAACGTCGCGCACATCCCGCTCGACGCGCTCCACGTCGGCGGGGAGTTCCGGCCAGTGTCCGTGCCCCGAGAGGTCGTCGAGCACCGTCACGCGCCACCCGCGCGCCGACAATTCCCGGGCGAGAGCCCGGCCGATCAGGCCCGCTCCACCCGTGATGAGACAGTTCGAGACAGCTTCCACGCGCAAATCCGCCGTTTCAGTGTAGGGCGCGCCTGCCCGGCACTCCACCGCTGCGGGCGGTCTACACCCAGAACAGGGAGAGGTGGTACAGGCACAGGACCGTGTAGACGACGGCCGAGACCTTCAAGCCTGCCCGGGCGATGGCGAAATTCTTGTGGACGGTCAGCACCAGCAGTGCCACCGAGATCAGGCCGCACTTCCACAGCACGAAGCCGCTCCGGCCGGTCTCCAGCAGAGCCGCCGCGACCGGGTTGGCCTCAATGCCCCCGTTCTGCAGGTGGATCAGGGTGAAGAAGCTGTCCGCGATGTTCATCAGCGCGACCCACAGCACCAGCAGCCACAGCCGGGTGCCGTACAGATCGACGAAGCTGGCATGGCGTTCTTCCGCACGCCGCGCCGCACGCCTGCGCCCGCCCCAGAAGGAGTGGCGCGACAGACGCGGCGTCGAGGCCTGCCGTCGGTCAGGACCGCGGTAGGCGCGCGCCGGCTCGGGTTGGAAATCCTGCCCCATCCAGACCGGCATCGGCCAGCCCGCGCTCGGATCTCAAGCCCGACCGCGGACAACTTCACCGCCCCCGACCTTGCCCGCCGCTACTTCCGCATAGACCGCCAGGGTTTCCTCCACCATGCGATCCAGGCCGAAATTTCTTTCCACCCGGGCCGCACCGGCTGCACCCAGTCGTGCACACAGGGCCGGATCGCGCGACAGGCGCAGCAGACCCTCCGCGAGGCTCGCGCTGTTCGAGGGCGGCACCAACAGGCCCGTGAGGCCTTCTTCCACGACCTCCGGGATCGCCGAGACGCGCGTCGAGAGCACCGGAATGCGCGTCGCCATCGCTTCGAGGAACACTAGGCCCAGTCCCTCCCACAGCGAGCTCATCACGAACCAGTCGCTGGCGGCCATCAGCTGCGGGACATCGCGGCGGATGCCCGCGAAGACGCAGTCCGTTCCCAGCCGGAGTTCCTTCGCCAGCGCCTCGGCGCGCACGCGGCCGTCGCCGAAGGGATCGTCGCCCACCAGCAGCAGGCGCAGATGCGGATCCTGCGCGCGCGCCGCGGCAAAGGCCCGCAGCAGCACATCGTGCGCCTTCTGCGGAGCGAAGCGCGCCACGCAGATTCCGATGCGCGCCTCGGCGTCCCATCCGAAGGAGCGGCGCACCTCGAGGCGCTCGGCGGGTGCAAGCTCCGCCGCCGCGCGGAACGGCGCCGGATCCAAGCCGTAGTAGATGCGGCGCTGGCGCGCCAACGGCACGCGGCCGTGTTCGGCGATGAAGCGCCCGACATGCTCGGAAAGCACGATCGTGCGGCGCGGAACACGGCCGAGCAGGCCGTGGATCCGGCTGAACAGCGGTCGGGTCAGCGCCTGCTCGTCGTTGTGCTTGCTGGAGATGAGCTTGCGCGCCCCTCCCAGCAGGGCGAGCGAGGCCGCCGCGGCCATGTCCGCCTTGAGCAGGTGCGTGTGAAGGATGTCTGCATTGCGCGCGAGGCGCGCGAGCCGGAAGGCGAAGGCCGCTCCAAGAGGCAACCGTTCGACGCTGCGCGCTCCGGCGGACAGGAAGTCCTTCGCGAGCGTGCCATGGCCCTTGAGATAGCGGACATGCACTTCATGCCCGCGCGTCGACTGCCCACGCACCTGCGCCAGAAGGTGCATCTCTGCGCCGCCGACATCCAGTGTCGTGATCAGGTGCACGATGCGCATGAGTTCAGGCAACCTCCCCGTAGACGCGCTCGAGCCCGCGCACCATCGCATCGAGGCTGGCATGCTCCTGCACCCAGGCCTGACCGGCGCGAGCGAGCTGCGTGCGCTCCGCGCGAGTGCGGCCGAGGAAATCCCGCAGCGCGCCGGCGATTGCATCGGGAGCGAGGCCCTCGGCCAGCACGCCGCCCTGACTCTGTCGCAGCACGCAGCGCGCTCCATCAACAGGCGTCGCCACCACCGGCGTGCCCGCCGCGAGCGACTCGAGAACGATGTAGGGCATGCCCTCCCAGCGTGAGGGCAGCACCAGCGCATCGACGCTCTTCAGCAGGCGCGGCACATCCTCGCGATAGCCCAGCAGCTGCACGCGCGCACCCAGGCCATGCCGTTCCAGCAAGGGCCGCAGCTCACCCTCGCCCGCCAGCAGGATGTGCACGTGCTCCAGACCCGGCGCGCGCAGAGCCTCCAGCAGCAGATCCTGTCCCTTGGCCGCATTCCACAGGCCCGCGCACAGGAGCAGCGGCACATCTTCGGGCACGCACAGCTCGCGACGCGCGATGGGCTGCGCGGCGGCCGCGTGCTCGACATCGATGCCGTTCTGCACGACGCGCAAGGACTCGGGGCGGGCGATGCCGCTCTTCAGGATCGTCTCGCGTTCATCCTCGCTGACGGCGATCAGGGCCGCCGTGCGGCGCGCGAGAAAACGTTCTATCTCGCGGAACATCCAGCGCTTGCGCGCCGAGAACATCGCGCCGAACAGAAAGGCGAAGGTGTGCGGAGTGTGCACGCGCGCGCCGATGCCCGTGCGCAGCGAGGCCAGACGACCGAGTGCTCCGGCCTTGCTGGAATGGGTGTGCACGATCTGCGGCCGGTACTCGCGCAGCAGCGTCTCGAGCCTGCGCAGGTGCGCCCAGTCCGTGCGCGGCGCGATCTCGCGCAGCATGGGGATGCGCTCGATGCGCACGCCCTCGCCCGCAAGGGCCGTGAGATCCTGCTCGAAGGCCGGCGTGCGCAGACTGGAGGCCGCCACCATCACGGTGTGCCCGCGGCGGGCCTGTGCGCGCGCGACATCGACCAGATGGCGGCGCGTGCCGCCGATCGTGGCTTCCATCACATGCAGCAGGCGCATCGGACGCTCAGTACGCACCCGTTCCCTTGACCACCGCAAAGCCCGTCAGCGCGATGATCACCAGATCCAGCAGGAAGGACTGGTGTTCGATGTAGTACAGGTCGTAGTCGAGATTGTCGTGGATCGCTTCCTGTCGCGCGTAGGAGATCTGCCAAAGGCCCGTGATGCCGGGCTTGGCGCGCAGGCGCTCGGCCTGCAGCGGCGTGTACTGATCGACGATGAAGCGCATCTCCGGGCGCGGCCCGACGACGCTCATGTCACCCTTGAGCACGTTGAGGAACTGCGGCAGCTCGTCGAGCGAGAAGCGGCGCAGCCATTTGCCGATGCCCGTGAGGCGCGGATCCTGCCGTGAGCGCGGCGTCGGCGCATCCCCGGACATGTGCACGTGCATGGTCCGGAACTTGTACATGTTGAACGGCTTGCCGTCCTTGCCGATGCGCGACTGCACGAAGAAGATCGGACCCGGCGACTGCTGGCGGATCAGCACCGCGGCGATGATCCACAGCGGCAGCGTCAGCAGAATCGCGAAGAGCGAGAAGCTGATGTCGAGCAGGCGCTTGAGGATCTGCGAAACCAGACCGGGCGCAGCGTATGCGCGCGTGATCAGCGGGATGGAATCGAGGCTCTCGATGCGCACCTTGAAGCTCAGGAGGTGGTGGAAGCGCGGCACAACGCGCGCCTGCACGCCCAGTCGCTCCAGATGGGCCAGGATCTCGAGCACGCGCTCCTCGCGCTCCTCGGGCAGCGCCACGAAGACCTCCGAGATCTTGAGGTTGGGGATCAGGTTTTCGAGATCGGCGCCGGTGCCGAGCACCCGCGCGCGGCCGATGCTCGCTCCCGCGCGGGCTGGATCGTCGTCGACGAAGCCGGTCAGGTTGAGGCCCAGCGTCGGCACCTGCGCGAACTTGCGCTGCAGCCGCTGGCCCATCTCACCCGCGCCGTAAATCAGGACGTTGCGGTTGCCGATGCCGCGGCGATGCAGCAGCTGAATCACCTTGAACGAGGCGAAGCGGCTGGCCGTCATCAGGATCAGGATCCAGCCGAAGGTGACGAGCAGGGTGACACGCGAGAGCGTCGCCACGTTGAGATTGAGCTGAATCCACTCGTGCAGCGGCACGATCAGGCCGTAGATCCAGCCCTCCCCGTCCTGCGTGGTGCCGCGCAGATAGATCAGCAGACTCAGCAGCACGAGGAAAGCCACCACCGTGCTCTTCAGGATGCCCTTGAACTCCTGCATGTTGAGCAAGCTCTTCGTCGGGCTGTAGAGCCCGAAGGCGTGGAAGCACACCAGGCAGACCGCGGCGATCAGCGCCGAGAGCTCGCGATAGACGCCGACCGCCTGCTCGCGGTACGGGCCGGCTTCCTCGACCCCGCCGACCTCCGCGCCCAGCAGGTAACCCAGATAGCAGGCCAACAGCACCATCAAGAGGTCCACCAGCACCTGCGCCGAGAGGATGACCGGCTCGAAGTGCCGGCGCAGCAGTGTGCCGCCGAGGCTCATGCCAAGCCCATCCCCGAACGCGCGCGCGCGGCGCGGGTCCGTGACAAGGATCGGATCTGGGCTGCTTTGAACGGGGCGTCCAAGCGGGTGGGTCTAAGGATACGGGGCGGGTGGCTCGCGCTCCAGTTCGCGGAGCAGAGCGGGGATGCTATCGGCCGCCCGGGGGCCCTGACTGGGCAGGTGCAGGTGGAAACTGGCTCCACCCCACGGCGTGGCGGCATCCGTGACCGCCCGCAGGGCCGCCCACGGAACGCCCGCGGCCTGGGCTACGGCGCCCACGGCCGCGGTTTCCATCTCGGCGACGCAGGGGCCGGCGAAGGCGCGCGCGAGGCGCAAGCGGCGCAGCAGCGAGAGCACCGGCCGGTCGGCGGTCAGAAACCAGCCCTCGCTGCCCGGCAGCACGCGCTGCCAGGCGGCGCGCAGCCGCGGGTCCGAAGAAACTTCCCGGCCCTCGCGCGGGCCCAGATCGGTCTGGTGCGCGCGGGTGCAGTGCACCAGCGCGCCGACTTTCAGCGAGCGCACCAGCCCGCCGCAGGTCCCCACGACGAGCAGCCCGCGCGTCGCTCCCTCGGTGATCAGCAAGCTGGCGGCGCGGGCCGCCAGCACCTTGCCGACACCGCTGACGCAACCCAGCACCGGCACTCCGCCGATCATGAGTTCGCGGATCTCCAGGCCGGCCCGCGTGCGCCGCCTCTGCTCGTGCTCCCCCAGCGAACCGAACTCCTGAGGGAGAGCGCAAAGGACGCCCCAGGCTGAAGTTCCGCGGTTCATGGACGAATAAGAGCCTCGCCCATGAAAGGACGCTTGGCAACAGGGCACTTCCCCGAGCTATCCTTCCGCACCCCCACAAGATGAAGATCGCGATCACAGGCGCCACCGGTTTCATTGGCCAGTACATGGCACGCGGCATGGCCGAGATGGGCCATGACCTGCGCCTGCTCGTCCGTCCCGGCCGCGAGAGCGCCCTCCCGCAGATCCCCGGCGGCCGGCCGGTGGAACTGCACCATGGGGACCTCCTCAACAAGGAGACCCTGCGCGGGTTCCTCTCCGGAGTGGACATCCTGCTGCACCTCGCCAGCGCGCACGACCACTTCACCGAAGAGCAGATGCGCGCGGTCAACATCGGAGGCACCGAGGCGCTGCTGCAGGATGCCAAGGAAAACGCGGCCCGCAACTTCCAGATCTGGGTGGTGTCCTCGGCCGTGATCGGAGCGCCGGTCTACAGCTACTACCGCGACTCCAAGCGCGTTCAGGAGAAGATCATCCGCGGCTCAGGGCTTGCCTGGGCGAGCTTCCGCCCCACGCTGGTCTACGGAGTCGGCGACTACCGCCACACGGCCCCCCTGCTGCGCCGCTGCGCGAAGCGCTCTGGTTCGATCTGGGTGCCCCACGACGGCAAGAGCAAGATCAATCCCGTGCACGTCGAGGACGTGGTCGACGCGGTCAAGCGCTTCTTCAACTTCGATCGCGGCGTCGACTGCGTCTACGAGCTCGCCGGTCCGGCCGGCATTCCCTACAACGAGTTCCTCGATCTCACGATCGCTGCCGCAGGGGGCTCGATCCGTCGCCGCAACATCCCGAAGAAGTGGGCCGATCGCTTCATCTTCCTCAAGGGTCTGTTCATGGACACGACGAACGACCGGCGCGCCTCGGCGTACTTCAACCTGCATCACGAGCACGACATCACCAACGCCACCTACGAGCTGGGCTGGAAGCCGCGCACGTACGCCGAGGGCATCCGCGAGGTGGCGCAGGGCGATTGGTGGAAGGACGAGACCAAGTGAGCGGGGCGGGAGCGGGCTGATGCGGCGCGCTTTCGCATTGTCTGCGCTGCTCCTGTCGGCCGCCTGCGAGACGCAGCGTGACGCACCGACGCTGCCCGCGCTCACGGCCGACTCGAGTGTCCGCGCCGCGCTGCGAGCGGAAGGTGATTGGACCGCGCGCTGGCGCGTGAACATCCCGGAGAGCTGGATTGCAGTGCACGCGCATCTGCGGGGGCAGGATCTGCCGATCGCGCTGAGCTGGATCCCCCCCGGTGACCGGGAGCCGGCGGGTGAGAGCTTCGCGGAAGGAGGGAAGGGTCTGCTCGCACTCGATCGCTTCTCGATGCCCGCCATCCAGAGCGGTGCATGGACGCTGCTCGTGCGCTACGAGGGCCCGCTGCCGCCGCAGACAGGCTCGCGCATGCTGGCGGAATTGCCGCTCGAACTCACGCTGGAGCCTTTCGCCCTCGGAGCGGAGCGCGAGCTGGAGCCGGGCAGGCCGGTGCGCATTGAGCTTGGGGAGAGCGACTGCGGCACGCACGGCTTGCGGTTCACGGTTCCCAAGGGCATCACGCTCGCGCGCATTGATGTCTTTGATTCCCTGACCGACTGGAGCCTCTACGCGCGCCACGGGGCCAGTGTCGGAAAACTCGACTCGCGCCTGTCCACGCGCGCCACTCCCCTGGGAGCCGAGACTCTGATCCTCGGCGATGACGAGCCGCTGCCGGAAGGACCATGGTTCCTCGACTGCGTCGATGCGGACCTTTCCGGCGATGGCAGCGGCTTCTCGATCCTGCTGAGCTTCGACGAGCGACCGCCGCAGCAGCTCGCGCAGCCCTTGCCGGATCTCGAACGCCCCCATGATCCCTTCCAGGCAGCGATCGCCAGCGTCGTCGAGGTCGCCACCGAGGACTCGGTGGGCAGCGGAACGCTGGTCAGTCCGCAGGGCTGGGTGCTGACCAACGCACATGTCGTGGGCAGTGCCGGAGAAGCGGTGATCTCGGTCACGCTCGATCCCGCGCTGCCGCCCTTCGAGAGCTACCGAGCGCGCGTGGAATGGCGCGCCGAGGAGCTCGATCTGGCCCTGCTGAGAATCCACTCTGGCTACTATGGGCAGCCGCTGCCTGCGGACTACCGCTTCCCGTCCGCCACGCTCGGCGATCCCGAACAGGTTCTGGAGGGCGACGCGCTATGGATGGTCGGCTACCCCCGCACCGGCGGCAGCCAGAATCGCGTTCCACGGCACCTGACGCACGGCGTGCTGAGCGGTCTGGAGGCCTATGCGGGTCTGGTGCGGATGAAGTCCGATGCCGCCATCTACCTTGGCAACTCGGGCGGGGCGATCTTCGACGAGGAGGCCCGGCTGGTGGCCGTACCGACCTCCATGGTCGAGTTCTCCAGCGGCCAGACAGCGTTCCTGCACCCTTGGACCTGGATCCCCGAGGAATGGCAGACCAAGGTCGGCCTGCGACGCTGAAAAACAGTCACTGGCCCCTCCCGGGAGTGACTCGGGACGCTTATTCTGTGCACAGGACCAATCGGGGTGGGACTGCTAGGAGGAAGCAGACCGTGATCAACCGCATGCAGTGGCTGAGCTTGTGCGTCGGCCTTGCGCTGAGTGCGCCCGCGATCGAGGCTCAGGCACCCGTTGTGGCGCCTTCCGGCCTGATCTGGACGCATGCCAGCGGCGTCGAGTCATGGGTGGGCAAGACCGTCGCGCTCTCCGACCGCGGCTCCCAGCTGGCGACAGCCTTCGGCCCCTTCTCGGATCATGTACGCGTGTTCTCGGGCTGCGACACCAACCCGCCGACCCCGCTGTTCCAGTCGACTTCCTCCGAGCCGACCTTCCACCACGGTGTCAGCGGCGCCCACACCACGGATCTCGTCGCGGCGGTCTACGACACCTACGCCGATGCCACTCTGCAGACGCGCAAGGTCTGGCTGCGCCGCATCCGCACCGGCGATCCGGCCAACAACTGGACGTATCCGTGGCCCACGCTGACCAACGGCCATGACAGCCTCGCCGTGCGCGTGCCGCGCGACGGCTCGCGCATCGTGGCCGCCGTCCACAACAGCAACACGAACAAGGCGGACATCAAGGTGTTCTCGCCCTTGTCGGCCGTGCCGCTGATGAGCCTGTCTGCCAACCTCAACCTCGCCTTCCGGAGCATGGATCTGTCGGCCGACGGCTCGCGCCTGCTGATCAGCTCCTCGCTGGTGATGCAGGTCATCAATCTCAACACCGGGCTGGTGGAGCACACCGAGTTCCTGTTCGAGCCGCTCTACGCGGGGCTGGCGATCAGCGGCGACGGCAGCCGCTTTTGCTACGGAACGAGCGGCTACGCGCGCTTTTTCAAGCGCAACAGCAACGGGCAGTATGCGCTGGAGTTTTCGATTTCCGCACCCGCGGGAGCGTGGGCCTGCGATCGGCTGGATCTCTCGGACGACGGAACCGGCGCCGCGCTGCTGTTCAACAACACCAACGGATTCCACGACGTGCTCGTCAACGGCGTTGACTGCATCAGCCGCACGATCAGCATGAGCGAGCTGGTGCACGGCACCGGCTCGCTCCAGAACGCGGCGGCGGATATCTCGATCAGCGCCGACGGGTTGCGTTTCGTCGCAGGTCTGTGGGGAGACGAGTCGGGCGGCACGGAGGAAGTACGTGTGTACGCGCGCACGCAGAATTCCCCGCTCTGGGTACAGGATCTGCCCGGCAGCGTGACCGATGCGGAGATCAGCGCAGACGGCAAGCGCGTGGCGATCGCCAGCAAGGCCGTGCACGCCAACCAGTCAGGCGGAGGCGGCCGCATCGAGTTGTTCCGCGTCGTCGACGAGGACCTGCTCGTGATCGGACGCCCCATCGCGGGCACGACGATCGAGGTTCGCACGCAGGGCAATCACGGACAGCCGGCGGTGCTGCTGAAAGCGCCGCTGCCGGCGGCCAACCCGACCTTCTTCCCGACGCTGGGCACGCTCTACATCGATCGCGCCACGCTGAGCTACCTGCCGATGGGAAGCTTCGACAGCCAGGGTCAGGCCGTGCGCCAGCTCGCGCTGCCGGCCTCGCCCGGCGCCGGGGTTTTCCTGCAGGGATTCGCGACTCAGCCGCGCACGCTGGGCAACAGCTGGCTGGGTGTGACGATCGCCGCCCCTTGAGACCGTGAAAGACAAATGGGCCCGCGGGAACAAGTTCCCACAGGCCCTGCTGACCTCCCCTGGTCGCGGTTCTCGTGTCAGTTCTGGTCGCCGAAGATGCTCTGCGGCACCAGATCGCCGTTGAGCTGAGTGCCCTGGAAGAAGGGCATTTCGGCACCCTGCTGATTCTCGTTGCCGGCGTTCTCCACGAGCACGGCCAGGAAGGCCGGGTCGGGGATCGTCGCCAGAGTGCTCGAGGCACTGTTGCCGTTGATCGTGAACCAGCCGGACTCGCGCGCCGTGGCACCGATGATCTCGGCTGCGGCGTGGTTCGTTCCATCGCGGAGGAAGCTGTTGTCAAACATCGCGCTGATGGAGCTCAGCGGAGCACGCTGCCAGCAGCGGAACGCGTACTGGCCGCTGAAGACCTCCTCGTTGTCGTTGAACATGAGGAAGTCGAGCATAGTGGTGAACTGTGAGCCGCCCGAGAGGCCGATCAGCACCAGGTCGCTGCGGTAGTTCGCATCCTGCCCCATGAAACGCGGAACGAGAATACGTGCGGGTGCCCCTTCATACTCCAGACCATTGAGGTCCCGGAGGCCGTCACCATCGACGTCCGTGGCGAGACCCTGTGCGGGAATCGCGCGCAGATTCAGCGGACTGACCGAGTGCTGCAGAGCCATGCTCGAGTTGATCTGCAGAGCGTCCCCCACGAGGTAGTCAAAGGCGATCGCCTGCGTGGCCGCGTTGACCGCATACACATAGACGAAGCCGCGCGAGAAGGGACCGGGATTGTGGGCGCCCGTCAGCACGGTGAGCGTGTCCCCCGGCGTCAGGACCTCCACGCGGTCCGCCTCCGTGCACAGCGTCGAGCCGGGCACGCCGCTGACGTACTTGAAGTGCACGCGGATCGTGCCTGTGCCTGCGTCGCGGTTGGTGTTGGTAACGGTCAGCAGCGTGTTCTGCCCGCTGGAGTGGTCAAACTCCGGGAACAGCAGCAGGCTGGCGGGATTGAGTCCGTCCGCGGTCGCAAGACCGCCGAGGAACAGGCTGGAGAGCAGCGGGAGGCTGATTTTCATGGCGAAATCCATCTGTTGATTGGAGCGGGTGGCGGAGCTCACTGATTGTCGTCGCCGGCCGGGTTGGGGCCGTCGCCGAACAGGGAGCGCGGAACAAGATCGCCGTTGGGCTGCAGGCACAGCTCGTAGGGCAGCGTTGCGGCGAACTCGCCATAGGCGCGTTCCACCAGCAGCGCGTAGAAGGCCGGATCCTTGATGGACTCCTGGTCGGAGTTGGCAATCAGGCCGTCGAGCAGCAGCCAGCCCGCATCGCGAGTATTCCAACCGACGATTTCGTCGGGGTCGCCTCCGATGCTGATGAAGCTCTGCTGTGCGAAGTTTCCGGTCAGCGTGTTTAGCGGAACCTTGGCCCAGCACTGGAAGGCGAACTCCGAGGAGTAGGGCTGCTCGTTGTCGTTGTAGCCGAGCACCTTGAGCGTCGTGGTGAACTCCGCGCCGCCCGAGAGGGCAACGAGCACGACTTCGCTCCACACGTTGGCGGTATCCGAATCATCCTGCGCAAGGAAGCGCGGGATCACGATCTGGTCGGGGGCAGGATCGTACTCCATGCCCGTGAAGTCGAGCGCGGCGGGATCCCCGTTGAGATCGCGGATGCCGTCGTTGTCATCATCATTGAAGGCGCCCTCCTGACCGTAGGCCTTGAAGACCACGGGGTTGACGGCGTACTCGAAGGTCGCGATGCCATCGAGCATGACCGACTGTCCGATCAGGCGGTTGAACACGATCGGCACGCCGTTGGGGTTGGCCGCACTGGTAGTGGCGCTCTTGGCGAACACATAGGCATAGCCCTGCTGGCCCGTCAAGCCGGAGCTCGAGGTCAGCAGCGTGAGCGTGTCGCAGGGCGTCAGCGTGTAGGTGCGGTTGGTCTCCAGGCAGGCCGTCTTGTCGATGTAGACGATCTCGATGCGCGTGTTGGAGGTCAATTCCTCGCAGCAGGCGTTGGTGATCGTCAGCAGCGTGCGCTGACCGGCGCGGTTGTCGAACTCCGGGAACAACAGCAGCGAGCCGCATTCCTGACGGTTGACCGTCGGGCAGGGCGGGGTGTTCTCGATCGTCACGACCGCGGTGTCCTTGCAACCGCAGCTGTTGATGAGTCGATACTCGAAGCTGTCCGCACCCGTGAACGACGGACCCGGGGTGTACTCCGCGAGCCCCGTCACGGCGTTGAACACGACCGTTCCGTGCTGCGGGGCGACCACCAGGTCGTTTCCGACCGTCAGATTGAGAGCCGGGCTGAGGAATGTGCACCCGGCTCCGGGGCTGTCGTTGCTCAGCAGGTCGATCGGGTACGGCGGCACCTGACCGGGCAGGATCGTGAAGGTGTCATCATTCGCGATCGGGTTGCTGTTGACAGTGACGCTGACCGTCGTTGTCGCCGTGCAGACCGTCGGTCCGTTGGTCGAGACGCGGTAGCTGAAGTTCGCAACACCCGTGAAGGTGGGGTTGGGAATGAAGCGGATCACGCAGGCGCTGCAGTCCGAGCCGCTGGCGCAGGCAAGATCGACCACGGCCGTTCCCACGGAAGACGGCGGCTGAGCCACGATCGCCAGCGAGTGGCAATCGAGCGTTCCGCAGCCGGCGCCCGTGCCGGTGGTGTTGTCGTTATCGAGTACGGGGATCACGGCGGTCTCGCCCTGACAGATCACGGCCGTGTCCGGGGCCGCGTTGATGCGGCACAGGTTGATCGTGACAGTGCCCGAGTCGGTGCAGGCCGGCGTCGTGTTGTTGCTCACCGAGTAGGTGAAGGAGACGCTCGAGAGTCCCGTCGTTGTCGGCGCCGTGTAGCGGATGCAGCAGAAGCCGGGGCCGCAGTTGCTGCAGCTGGCCTGCGGCGTCGCCGTGCCGGCGGCCGGGGCGCTGGTGATCGTGAGCGACGAACAGTTGACCTGTCCGCAGTTCGAGCCGATCAGAGCCACGGGCACGCACACATCAATCGTTCCGCCGAGGCAGACGTTGAGACCGGACACATCGCCTGCATCGAGCCGGCAAAGATTGACCGTGACCGTTGCGGTGTCGCTGCAGGCGGGGCTCTGGTTGTTCGAGACCGAGTAGGTGAACGTCACGGACGTGACCGTCGGATTGGCCGGAGCGGTGTAGCGGATGCAGGTCGACGGGCAGGCGGATCCCCCACCCGAGCAGTTCTGGACCACGGTGACCGTGCCCTGGCTGGGCGGGGTCACGACCGAGACGGAGGAGCAGTTGAGCGCACCGCAGTTGGTCGTGTCATTGGCGAGCACCGGGATGTTGACTTGACCGCCGGCACATACCGTGGCGGTGTCATCGTTCGCATCCACGCGGCACAGGTTGATGGTGATCGTGCCTGTATCGCTGCAGATCGGGAACCCGGCCCCGCGGTTGGACACCGAGTAGGTGAACGTCACCGAGGTGGCGCTGGTCGTGGCGGGAGCGGTGTAGCGGATGCAGCACGAGCCTGCGGGGCAGTTGCTGCAGTTCGTCTGCGGCGTTGCGGTGCCCACCGAGGGCGCGCTCACCACCGTGAGGCTGTTGCAGTTGATGTTCCCGCAGTTGGTTGAGGCCGGGATGCAGATGTCGATCGACTGACCGAGACAGACGCTCAGCTTGCTGATGTCCGGAGCATTGACCTGGCAGACCTGGATGGTCACTGTGGCCGTGTCACTGCAGGTGGGCGAGCCGCTGTTGGAGACCGAGTAGGTGAAGCTCACCGTGCCGCTGAAGTTGTTCGGCGCGGTGTAGCGCACGCAGCTCGACGGGCAGGCGCCCGCGCCGCCCGTGCAGTTCTGTGCCACGGTGGCCGTGCCCTGAGCCGGCGGAACCGTGATCGCGAGGCTGGAGCAGTTGAGCGTGCCGCAGCTGGTCGTGTCGTTGGCGAGCACCGGGATGTCGATGGTTCCGCCGGCGCAGACAAACAGGTTGCGTTCATCCTGAGCGTCCACCTTGCAGATGTTGACCGTCACGACACCCGTATCCGTACAACCGGGCGTGCCATTGCTGGCCACCGAGTACGTGAAGCTCACCGGACCGGCAGGCGCACCGGCCGGCGCCGTGAAGCGGATGCAGCACTGGCCGCTGCCGCAGGTGCTGCAGTTGGCCTGCGGCACCGCAGAGCCGAGGCTCGGCGGAACCGTGACGGCCAGCGAGGCGCAGTTGATGGCACCGCAGGTGGTCGTCGCCGGGATGCAGATGTCGACCGTGCCGCCGGCGCAGACGGATGCAGTCACATCCGGAGCATTGGTCTGGCAAACCGTGATCGTCACCGTGCCGGTACCCACACAGGCCGGCGTCTGGTTGTTGGCGATGGTGTAGGTCAGGGTGACCGTGCCGTTGAAACCCGCCGGAGCGGTGTACGCGATGCAGGTCGAGGGGCAGGCCGTGCCGCCGCCGCTGCAGTTCTGCACCACGCTGGCCGTGCCCGCGCTGGGACCGGAGGTGATCGCCAGACTGGCGCAGTTGAGCGCGCCGCAGTTGGTCGAGTCATTGAGCAGCACCGGGATGTTGATCGTGCTGCCCGCGCAGACCGTGGCCGTGTCGGCCGCCGGCGTGACGCGGCAGAGGTTGACCGTCACCACGCCCGTATCGCTGCACACAGGGGTGCCGTTGTTCGACACCGAGTACGTGAAGCTGACGGAGTTGCCGGTCGCACCCGCCGGAGCGGTATAGCGGATGCAGCACTGACCCGTGCCGCAGTTCGAGCAGTTGGGCTGCACGGTCGCGCTGCCCTGACCGGGCGGAACGGTGATGGCAAGCGAGCTGCAGTTGATGGTTCCGCAGGTGGTGGTCGCGGGGAGGCAGATGTCGACCGTGCCGCCGACGCACACTGACGAGGTTACATCAGGCGCATCGACGCGGCAGACCGTGATCGTCACGCTGCCCGTGCCGGTGCAGGCAGGGTTCTGGTTGTTCGCGATCGAGTACTGCAGCGTCACCGTGCCCGCGAAACCCGCCGGAGCGGTGTACGCGATGCAGGTCGAGGGGCAGGCCGTGCCGCCGCCGCTGCAGTTCTGCACCACGCTGGCCGTGCCCGCGCTGGGACCGGAGGTGATCGCCAGGCTGGCGCAGTTGAGCACGCCGCAGTTGGTGGTGTCATTGAGCAACACGGGGATGTTGATCGTGCCACCCGCGCAGACCGTAGCCGTGTCCGTGCCCGGCGTGACGCGGCAGAGGTTCACCGTCACGGTGCCCGTGTCCACGCAGCCCGGAGTGCCGTTGCTGGCGACCGAATAGGTGAAGCTCACCGAATTGCCGGTCGCATTGGCAGGTGCGGTGTAGCGAATGCAGCAGTTACCGCTCCCGCAGCTGGCGCAGTTGGTCTGCGGCGTCGCGGTGCCCTGGCTCGGCGCGCCGGTGATCTGCAGGCTTGAGCAGTTGATCGTGCCGCAGGTCGTCGTCGCGGGGATGCAGATGTCGACAGTGCCGCCGACGCACACCGTAGCGGACACATCCGGAGCATTCGTGGCGCAGACGTTGACCGTGACCGTGCCCGTGGCGCTGCAGACCGGCGAGGAGCTGCTGGAGATCGTGTAGGTGAAGGTCACCGGTCCGGTGAAGCCGGCCGGAGCGGTGTAGGTGATGCAGGTGTTGGGGCAGGCCGAGCCTCCCACGCTGCAGGACTGGTTGACCACGGCTGTTCCGCTGGCCGGAGCTCCGCTGATGGCCAGTGTCGAGCAGTTGAGCGTGCCGCAGGTTGTGCTGTCGTTGATCAGCACGGGGATCGTCACCGATCCGCCCGAGCACACCGTCGCCGTGTCCGCCAGCGCCGTGACGCGGCACACGTTGACCGTGACCACCCCGGTATCCGTGCACACCGGGGTGCCGTTGTTCGAAACCGAGTACGTGAAGGTCACAGGACCCGCAGGCGCGTTTGCCGGAGCGGTGTAGCGGATGCAGCACTGGCCGCCGCCGCAGTTGCTGCAGTTGGCCTGGGGCGTCGCGGTGCCGATCGACGGCGCCACCGTGACCGTGAGTGTGCTGCAGTTGATCGTGCCGCAAGTGGTCGTCGCGGGGATGCAGATGTCCACTGTGCCGCCCGCGCAGACCTGCGAGCTGACATCAGGGGCGGTGACCGCGCAGACATTGATCTGCACCAGCGCTTCGTCGGTGCACGAAGGCACCTGATTGTTGCCGACGCGATAAGTAAAGCTCGTATTGCCAACGAAGCCCGGCGCCGGCGTGAACAGAATGCACTTGCCCGGACAGGGCGCGCCGGAGGTGCAGTTGTTGACGATCTGCACGCTGCCGCCGGTGGGCTGCGTGAGGATCACCAGACTGTTGCAGTCGATCAGGCCGCAGCTGGTGTTGTCGTTCTGAAGCACGGGGATCGATACCGGCTGACCGGTGCAGGTCGTGATCGCGAGATCATCCTGCGCAGTGGTCTTGCAGACGTTGACGGATACGGTGGCCGTGTCGGTCCGATTGACATTGTCCGAGACGCGGTAGACGAACGTGTCGAGGCCCTGGAAGAGCGGATTCGTCGAGGTGTACTCGATGCAGATGCCCGGGCAGGGCGCGCCGGCTGTGCAGTTGTTGACGATCTGCACCGTGCCGTGCTGCGGGGGCGTGACGATCACCAGGCTGCCGCAGTTGATGACGCCGCCGTTGGGGTCACTGTCGTTCTGCAGCACCGGGATGTTGACCGCGGATCCGGCGCAGACCGATGCCGAATCGTCGTTGGCAACCGGGGGCGTGTTCTGGCAGTAGTAGTAGGTGACCTTGACATTCACCTTCGTGAAGTTGAGGAAGATGATGCAGAGGTTGCCACCGCCGGTGTGCGTGGAGTTGTCCAGCGCGCTGTAGCTGAAGTCGACCGTCTGACCGGCCGTGCCCGTGAAGATCGCGTTCAGCAGCGCCGGATCGGTGATGCAGGTCTTCTTCTTGTCGATGCCGTTGATGTTGGCCTGCGTGAAGGTGTCCTGCGGGTTGGAGAAGTCGCAGGGGTTCGCCGGTGAACCGGGCCAGGTCGTGGGACCGAGGTTTGTATTGAACGCGACACTGGCCGCCACCAGCGCTGCACCCCCCGAGTTGAGCGGCGGGAAGTTGCTTTGGATATTGATGTTCGAAGACAGCGTGAACTGCTGGTTCGTCAGCTGCTGCGTGGTCAGGTTCCGCGCCTGAATGCTGCCGTTGACGATCTCCGCCTCGATCTGCACCTCCGCCATCACCAGCGTCTGTCCCGCGGCCGGCACGAAGCGCGGCACCGAGATCGGCAGGTTCGTCAGCGGCGGCTGCGTTGGCGTGGTGGTGTTGGCGAAGACCGTGGTCTGCTGCACGGTTCCCGGTGCACAGACCGCCGGCGGACACGATACCGTCGTGTCGCACAGCGTCTGCGGGGTGCAAGGCGACTGGGCGGAGAGCGAGCCTCCCAGAGCGGCGAGCGCCAGAATGGGGGCAAGAGCGAGCTTGCGGAGCAACGCGGGGGATTGCATGGGGATCAGTGGTGCGGGGGCCACAACGCCCTCCCTTTGCGGAGGAAAGGCGTACGGCGGATCAAGGTGCGGATGCATGCAAGGCGGTGACGGACCGCCCCACAACGGTGAGTGAGGATCGCACACGGAGCACGGCCACGTCAATGAGGATTCCTACGAAACATCATGATGTGGATGCTTTTTAAGGAACATCTTTACGGACAGCCCGGTGGGCTGTCTCGGCGGACCATTTTTGCAATTTTCTACATTCGCTTCACTTTTTCGCCCCCCCGATGCCGACGAAGGGCCATGGCAGGAAATTGCATATGAACAACACGATCCGTTGCGGGTGGTTGGCCAGCGTGGCCTTGCTGCTGAGTACGGGCCTTCTGGCCCAGGGCAGTCAACTTTGGTCCCATCCCTCGACAGGCGAGGGCTGGACCCCCTCAACGGTGGCTTTGGGCAATGGCGGTTCAGAGGTGATCAGCCAGTTCGGCCCTTTCTTCGACCGCACGCGGGTCTTCTCCGGATACGACATCAACCCGCCCACGCCCCTGTTGGAGACCAATCAGGGCAGCGCCAGCTTCCACCATCAGGTCGACTCGGCCGAGACGCGCGACCTGTCCGTGACGATCCACGACACCTACGCCGACCAGACGCTCTCGACACGCCGCGTGCACATCCAGCGTCTCAGCGTCTCCCAGCCGGCGACCAACTGGACTTTTCAGCACCCCACCCTGACCAACGGCACCGATCGCATCAATGTGCGCGTTTCGCGGGACGGCGCTCGCATCGTGGCAGGCGTCTACAACTTCCAGACCAACCGCACCGACGTGATCGTGCTCGGTCCCGACTCCCCCACTCCCGTGGCGAGCTTTTCGGTCGACACCCAGGCGGGCTACAAGGCCTTTGAGCTCTCCGCCGATGGCTCGCACCTGCTGGTTGCCAGCGGAACGATGCTGAAGGTGCACGCCATCCCGGCCGGCACCCAGATCTGGAGCGATTTCCTGTGGGAACCGAGCTTCAACGCCTTCGGCATCAGCGGCGATGGCAGCCATTTCGCCTGGGGTGCCACAAACAAGGTCAAGCTCTACAAGAAGAACGGCGGCGGCACCTACAGCCTCCACGCCGAACCCGCCGTGGGCGTCAGTGGCAACTGGGCTTGCGACCGGCTTGAGTTCTCGGATGACAGCTCCACCCTGGTCACGGCGTACAACCTGACGGACACATTCCGCTCGATGCGCGTTCAGGCCATCGATCTGGCGACGCTGACGCTGCCCATGGCGCGCACGATCTCCGGCTCCGGCTCTCTGCAGATCTGCGTCGCCGATCTCTCGGTGTCACGCAACGGCAGCCGCTTCGCGCTTGCCAATTGGGGCGACAGCGCAGGCAGCGTCCCTGAAGTGCAGGTCTTCGCCCGCAACAGCACGGCTGCGGTGGCGAGCCTTGATCTTCCGGGCTCGGCGCTGGCGATCGATCTCTCCGCTGACGGACGCCGTGTCGCCATCGCGTCGAAGGCCGTGCACGCCAACCAGTCGGGTTCCGGCGGACGCATCGACCTGTATGCGACCGAGAGCGAGGACGCGCAGATCCTCGGCAGCCCGCGCGCAGGCACCAGTGTGACGGCGCGTATCCGCGGAACTCCCGGAGCAATCGGTTGGATGCTTGTCAGCCCAACGCTGCGTCCGACACCGCTCGTCTTCCCGGGCCTCGGCACGCTGTATCTGGGCTCAAGTGGACTGGTCCGCGTGCCGCTGGGCATCGTCAACGGCAGCGGACTCGCCACCGGATCCTGGAGCATTCCGACGTTGCCCGGCTCCACGCGCTACCTGCAGGCGTTCCACACCCAACCGCGCAAGCTGGGCGAGGACTGCCTCACGGTGACGATCCTGCCCTGAGAGACTCCGGGCGAGCACAAAAAAGGGCGCGCGCTCCATCACGCGAGGACGGAGCGCGCGCGTCGCAGGCGGCGCGGGGGTGGGCTGCGCTCGTCTACGAATGCGAAGCGACGCGACTCACTGGTTGTCGCCGGCAACCGGCTTGGGGCCGTCGCCGAAGTTCGACACCGGCAGCAGGTCACCGTTGGTCTGGGAGCACAGCTCGAAGGGCAGATCGGCAGCTGCGTAGCCACCGAAGCGCTCGACGAGCACCGCATACACGGCCGGATCCTGAATCGTCTCCGGACCGAAAGAGTTGGCAACCAGACCGTCGATGCGCAGCCAGCCCGACTCGCGCGTGGTGGCACCGAGGATCTCATTGGGGTTGTTGGTCGGCAGCGAATCGAGATAGCTCTCGCGAGTGAACGGTGCAACCTCGGTCAGCTTCGGCTTGGCCCAGCAATAGAAGCTGTACTGGCTCGAGAGCGGATCTTCGTTGTCGTTGTAGCCCAGGACATCGATCGTGGTCGTGAACTGAGCGCCGCCGGACAGCGCGATCAGGATCAGCTCGCTTTGGTACGAGCCGCTCATCGAGAAGGGCTCGTCCTGACCGAGGAAGCGCGGGATCAGAATCTGGTCCGGAGCTTCCTCGTACTCGGGCGTGTTGCTCTTGGGACCGTTGAGGTCGCGGATGCCGTCATCGTCATCGTCGTTGGGCGAGAATTCGTCGCCGATGCCGCGGAAGGACACCGCGTTGAGCGAGTAGTCGAGCTGCTCGATGCCATCGATCATCAGCAGCTGGCCGATGAGGCGGTTGTACACCTGCGGCGTTCCGCTGGGGTTTGTCGGATCACCGCTCGGCGGCGTCTTGGCATAGGCATACATGTAGCCCTGTGCCTGGTTGGGGTTGAGCGAGCTCGTCAGGAACGAGAACGTGTCGCAGGGCGTCAGCTGCTTCGAGAAGTTGGACTCGAGGCAGTTGTCCTTGTTGATGAAGCGGAACTCGACCCACGAGCCGCTGGGGTCATCGTCACAGCAGGCACTCGTGATCGTCACCAGCGTGAGCTTGGCGGCGCGGTTGTCGAATTCCGGGTACAGCAGCAGCGATCCGCAGTTGCGGCGGTTGCGCTCTTCGCAGACATCCGGAGGAACCGGCGTGCAGATCGTGTACTTGACGGTCACATCCACGCGCGTCTGGTTGAGCAGAACGATCACAAGGTTGCCTCCCCCGTTGTGCGTGCTGCCATCGTTGGCGTTGTGCACAAAGGTCAGATTGCCCGGCCCCGTGAAGACGCTCGACAGCACGGCCGGATCCGTGAAGCTCGCGGCCTGCGAGGCTTCCGCCGACAGACCGAAGTTCGAGGCCCCCGAAGGCCCCGTGAAGTCGATGTTGCCGTCGAAGGTGCCCAGACTGTTCTGCCCTGAGATGGTCGGCAGAAGGACAAGCGGTGGCTGCGCCGGCACGGGGTTGATCACCTGAAGAGCCGAGCCGAGTGACCACTGCAGGAGGTGACCGCCGCTCGTGGACAGATTCTCTGCCTGAACGCTGCCCGTGATCGTTCCCTTGGCCGTGATTTCGGCCTTGAGCAGCGTCTCACCGGGACCGGGCGTGAACTTGGGCACGCTGATGGTCTGGCCGCTCCAGGGCGGCGGCTGCGGACCGAAGGTACCGGTGAAGGTAACGCTCGTCTGGAAGGTGCCCGGCTCGCAGTTCTGAGCTTGGGCCGAGGAGGAAAGGCCGATGCCGGTGAACAGGCACAGCAGGGCGGCGAGGTGGCGGAGCGGTTGCATGGCGCGGTGTGGATCCTTGGATCCCCGAGGGGGTACCCGCGCCGGCCAGGCCTCTCGATGCGCTGCGAACCGTGCGGGGGCGCAGGACGAGGGGACGGTGATCCGGAGGTGCGGGCTCCGGGGAGGCATGCAGTTTTGCAACATCCCTCCATCGCGTCAATGCAAATTCGAAGATTCTTCCACCATCACGGGTTTGCTGTATCCACGTTGGCGATCCCACGAACAGCTACACGCCGCCTTTTTCTCGATTTTGCATTCGGTTTCCCGCCCCGGGCACTCGATGAGCATACCTAGCCATCTGCTCCGGTGCGGGTGGCTCAAGGGCCCGGCAAGGCCCGGGTAGCAAGGCAGGGGCCTCTGGCAGGGCCCCAAGGACAGCCCCCGGCAAGGGGCCAGAGGCAGGACCCCGATCGGGGTGGCAAAGGCAGGGCAGGCATGACAATCACCAAGATGCTGTGGAGTGCACTGGCGGCGCTCGGTTACGGCGCGGCTTTGAGTCTGGGGCTAGGCGGCCTCGCGAGCGCAGGCACCGAGCCGGGCCGCGTCTGGACGCACAGCACGCTTTCGGGAAGCAACTACGCGACCCAGGCCAGCATCGGCGACCGCGGCGGTCAGGTCTTCACCCTGATCCCTGGCATCGGCGGCAAGGTGCGCCTGATCTCGGGCGCCACGGTCAGCGGCGGCCAGGCCGTCTGGGAGGCTCCACTTGGCTACGAGGTACTCTCGGGCAGAGTTGACTCTGCAGACGAGACGAACGTCCATGCGGTGATCACCCGCGAGAGGGCCAGCAACTCAGGCCAGCAGAGCGTAGTGATCCGCACCTTCACCGGCACGGCAACCCCCGTCCAGACTACGGTATTGCACCAAGGATCTGCGGTTGGCCCTCAAGTAGGGGTTCATGTGGTACCGGATGGCACCTCGATAGTCGCCTGGTGGTTCGACCAAGGCACCGCTCTTGCACAGATTCGACAGCTCAACCCCGTCAGCGGGCAGGTCATCCACCAGCGTTCGATTTCCATGTCCTATCCTCCCCTAACGAGCTGCTTCAATCCGAGCATGGGCGAGCTCTTTCTGACTGGACCTGGCCTCGATGTGGGAATCCGCGTGTCTACTGGAGAAGTACTCCTGAACTCCATCGCGTCGGGGGGCACTAGCTCGAGCAATTCTCTGGCTACAGCAAACTCCCGCATTTTCGCCGGAGTACGCGGTTTCGGCGACCACATGGCTGTGCAGGTTTATCGAAACTTCAACTTGCCGGGTGCGACATATCCCTACATGACGTGGTTTCAGGAAGAATACTACGGCAACCTCTCGGTCAGTTCCTGCGCGGTGTCTTCCGACGGAAAACTCCTTGCCATCGGCATTTACTCACCCAACATCACGGGTGGATTCGGTGTTGACATTCTTGACTTGGATCAGGAAGCACATCCCCGGATCGCTCGCGTTCAACCCTTCCCACAGGCTCCGGCTGGCAAGACTCTCACAAGTCTGGGATTTGCCGACAACAGGACTCTTGTGGGTATCGCAACGGCTTCCGGTAGCGCACCCGAGTTGGTCGTGTTTTCCAGTCACAATGCTCAGTGGTCGCTTGCCTACAGTGCGGAAAGCCCGGTCGACCAGTATTCAGTGGATATTGCAGCCAATGGCCGTTTCGTTTGCGCGGGCGTCAGCATTGTCCCAGAAGCAGGTCTGCAGGCACAGGTGACGCTGACCGACTCCAGGGCCCGCAATCTCGAACTGCGCAGCGTCCCCCATGCCAACGCGGCCGTCGACCTGCGTCTCTACGCTTCCCCCGGCAGCCGCGCGCAGGTGCTGCTCTCGACCTATCTGGCGCCCAACCCGATCACTTTCAACAACATCGGGACGCTGTATGTCGGTTCTTCGGGCCTCATCCGCGTGCCGGCAGGCATCGTACCGAGCATCGGCTACATCGACCTTGAGCTTCCGCTGCCTGCACAGCCGGGACAGACGCGCTACCTGCAGAGCTTTGCCACCAATCCGCGACAGCTTGGCTCCAGCGCGCTGCAGGTGACCACTGTGCCCTGACCAGCGAGCACACCGGCGAAGCGCAAAAAGAAAGAGCGGGTCAGGGGGTCACCCTGGCCCGCTCGCTTCCAATCCACCCGGAGTTCTTACTGCTCGCCGTTGTTGGTCTGCGGCAAGAGGTCTCCGTTGGTTTGCTTGCCGTTGAGGAACGGCAGTTCGGAAGAGCGCGTGAAGGTGCCTGTGGTGGGCCCATTGCGCTCAATCAACACCGCGAGGATCGCGGGGTCGATGATGGTGGTCGAGAGCGAATTCGCAACCAGACCGTCCAGTTGGAACCAACCGGTCTCGAGTCCGAGCACGGACTCGGCGGGGTTCTGGTTGGTGCCGGTCTTGAGGAAGTCGTTGGCGAAGGCCGCACTCAGCTGCAGCAGCGGGATCCTCTCCCAGCAGCGGAACAGGTGCTCGCCAGAGAAGATCTCCTCGTTGTCGTTGTACAGGAGGAGGCTGACGATGGTCTCGAACTGCTTTCCGCCGCTGAGTGCAACCAGAACGACATCACTGTTGGCTCCGATGCTGTCCGGGGTGGCCTGGCCGAAGAAGCGCGGAACCAGAATGCGGTCCGGCGCAGCTTCGTACTCCAGCCCGTCCAGGTCGCGGATGCCGTCACCCACGCCGCCGTTCTCCAGATCCGTGAGTTCATCGAGGAACGGCACGGCGCGGAAGGGCAGCGGATTGATGGCGTAGTCGAAGGCGCGGTCACCGCCGAGTTGAACCACATCCCCGGCAAGGTAGTTGTACGAAACGGCCTTGCCGTTCACCCCCACCGCCGTCACGGCATAGATGTAGACGTAGCCCTTGGTGAACGGACCGGGATTGTGTGACCCGGTGAGAACCGTGATGGTGTCCCCCGGAGTCAGTGTTTCCCAGACATTCGCGATGGTGCAGCGCGTCGTATCGTTTTGACCGCTGACATACTTGAAGTGCACGACAACCGAGCGGTCCACCCGGGTGTTCGTCACGGTCAGCAGCGTATTGCGGCCGTTGCCGGAATCGAACTCGGGGTAGAGCAGCAAGCTGCCGGGATTGCGGCCGTCGGCCAGCGAGGAACTCGCCAGCGCGGCAACCGCACCGAGGGCCAGAACGCCTTGGAAGAGCTTCATTTGCATGGTTTGGAGCATGGTGTCCCTCACTGGTTGTCGTTGTTGGCCGGAGTGGGATCGCCGTCACCCAGCGGGTCGACGGGAAGGAGCGAACCGTTTACCTGCGAGCACTCTTCGTAGGGCAGATCCGCCACCACGCGCCCGTCTCGCACTTCGATCAGAACCGCGTAGATGGCGGGGTTCTGGATCACTTCATTCGGAACCACGGACGAGGTCGCCGTGACGCCATCGATGCGCAGCCAGCCGGCGCTGAGCCGCGGGGCTCCTGCCGGGGGCTGCGGCCAGCCCACGATTTCGGCGGCATCATCCGTCGGAGTGACGAGGTTGCCCTGCGTCGCGGACGGCACGATCGCCGAAAGCGGTTGCTTGGTCCAGCAGTAGAAGGTGTGGTTGTTGGCAACCAGATCCTCACTGTCGTTCCAGCGCTGGATGCGAACCGTCGTGGTGAACTTCTGTCCACCGCTGAGGCCCAGCAGGACCAGGCTCGAACCGACACCTTCGGCACCCTGCCCCACGAAACGCGGGATCAGGATCGCTTCCGGAATCGGATCGTATTCCCAGTTGGCCGGGGGACTGGGAACGCCGGTTTCATCCGTGGCATTGAAGTCCCGGATACCGTCGTTGTCGTCATCGTTGAAGGCGCCTTCCGCCGTACCGTAGGCACGGAACGCGACCGGGTTGACGGCGTACGAGAGACCGGTGCCCCCATCCACGCGCAACGTCTCGCCGATCAGGTGGTTCCACACGATCGGGATGCCGCCCGGATTGGCAGCGTTCGTCGTCGCACTCTTTGCGAAAGCGTAGACATAGCCGGAGGCCGTGCCGGGAACACCGAACAGCGCCGCAGCATCGATGGAGAGCTGGTCACAGGGCGTGAGGATCACATCCTTGTGCGTGCGCTCGCAGTTGGTGCTGTTGACGAAGACGAACTCCACGCGCGTGTTCTGCGTGTTGCCCTCGCAGCAGGCATCCGTGATCGTCAGGAAGGTCTTGGAACCGCCCCCCATGACGACTTCCGGATACAGCAGCAGCGAAGCGCAGTCGTTGCGCGGGCGCTCGGGGCAGGGACAGAACTTGATCGTGACGCACGCCGTGTCGCAACAGCCCAGAGGCGTGTTCGGCAGACAGTTGGCGAGATTGGGGTAGACGTTATTCAACCGGTATTGGATGAAGTCCTGTCCCGTCGGTCCGAGTACCACGGTCGGGGTGTAGCGAATCTTCCAGACATTGTCGGTGTCGAGGAAAACCGTCGCCGTGCCCTTGGTGGGACCCTGACAACCGGTGGTTCCACCGGCCACGATGCTGATCGGCGGGTTGGCGAAGCCGGCACCCGCATTGGTGCAGGACTCGGCATTCTGGCCCGCGCTGATGAATGTGTCGTTGCTCAGAACGGGGATGATCAACTCCGCGAGGTCCAGCGGGTTGGGATCGCAGTAGATATCATCCACCGCATCCGGTGCACAGCGCACAAGCAGCGTCACCGTGGCCTCGTTGGAACGGCACGGGAACGGGTTGGATTGGCACACAGTACCATTGACCGTGCGCGAATCGGTGATGGTGTAGCGGAATGTCGCCTGTCCACGGAAGCCCGGCGCCGGGCAGAAGCGGATGCAGGCCGACGAGCAGCCACCGTTACCCTGACCGCCGCAGCTCTGGCCAACGGTCAGTGTTCCGGCGCTGGGCGGATTGAGCGAGTTCGTGACGATCTGCACGCTCGTGCAGCTGATCGCGCTGGTCGGCAGCGTGCCGCAAACGCCCTGCGTGTCATTGGCGAGGATCGGAATCGCCACACAGTTGTCCGTCTCGCACGAGGCCTCTTCGCAAAGCTCGATGCAATCGTCGTTCGCGACCGGCGGCGGGAAGACTCGGATGGTCACCGTGGCCGTATCGCAGCAGCCTGCGGAGTCCAAAACCTTGTAGGTGAAGGTATCCGTGCCGCAGAAGCCGGCATTGGGCGTGTAGACGACGCAGTTGTTGCCCGCACAGGCCGTGCAGGGGCCCACGACTCCAGTGCATGCCTGGTTGATCTGCACCGTGCCGTTGCTCGGTCCGCTGCCGGGCACAATCGTCAGCGAAGTACAGTTGATCGTGGTCGCGGCGATGGCGGGCAGTGGCAGAGGCTGCGGCACGCAACCGCTGCCCGGATTGGTCTGGGTGCAGGGTGAGGGCGTGAACGCCACCGCGGAGGGCGCACCCGTGTCATTGGCAAGCGGCTTGATCGTGATCGGAGAGTTCCGGCACGTGTCGTACGCATCGTCGTTGGCAACGGGTGCGGGGCGTACGCGGATCGAAACGGGCGTGGCACAGGAGACCTTGCCTTCGTTGTCGGCCACCGTGTAGCAGAAGCTGTCCGGGCCGGAGTAGCCTGCGTTCGGGGTGTAGCGGATCACGCAGCCCGCACAGTTGTTGGTCTGCGGACAACCTGAGATGGTGGAGATTCCCGAGCAGCCGACCTTCACGGCCGAACCGTTCGTCGGGTGCTGGGCGATCTGGACAGATTCGCAGTTGAGTCGCCCCGAGGTCGTACTGCCGCTGCAGGTGACCGGATCGCAATCGTTGGCCAGGACCGGAATATCGACCGAGGCAGTGCAGGCCGCGGAGACGTTCTGGCACACCGTCGCGATGTCCGGCTGCGTCTGCGGAGGCAGGTTGGCCGGGCAGTAGAAGTAGCGAACCGTAACAGTCAGAATCTGGTCGCAGTACAGACCGTGCTGGTATTGCCCACAACCGCCGTTGGGTACACCCGTGAGCCCCTGATCATTGACGGCGTTGAGACTGATACTGGAGATGGTGACCGGCCAATTGCTGCTGCAGGTAGCATCCCCTGGGGTGAAACAGCAGGGAGAAGTAGAGCCGCAGGTTCCAATGTAGCCACCAAGATTGCTGGTAACGCAGAAGGTCTCGGTGATCGCGGGCTCATCACTCCAGCAGTTGCGCCAGGCGTAGGGTTGCCCTGAGCCTGGGGTCAGCTCAAAGAACCTGCCTCGACCACCATCCTGAGGGTCGCCCAGTTGGCAGGAGAGCAGATTGCCAGCCAAGGCAGCTTCATTCGTTACGGGGCAAAGCTCTCCGGGGGGATTCGGCAGCGGACCAAGTTGAGGAATTGCACCGCCACCTCCGACAATCGAGTTCTGACTTCCCGCCACAAGCGGAAAGATGTCACTCCCCGGGACCAAGGCGTGCGGCCAAGTCGTGAACTTGACATACTCGCCGGCGTTGAGTGCAGGATCGAATGTTTGGCCGCTGGGAAGCGTGGCAGACAGATCTCCGCCGACCTTGACCGGAGCACAGGTTGACCCCGTGACAGAACCGTTCGGCACGCCTGGAGTGCAGGCGCTTCCAATGGGAGCCAAATTCACGAATTGATATCGCCTGTTGATCGTGTTGGCTGAGAACTGCACTTCCACACGTTGCAAGGTCCCGATACCAGGATTGAACTGAGGCACACTGAGCGAGGAGAGGGTGCCCGCGCGACCCGTCGCTATGAATGGACCCACGACCGCGATCTGCGTCGTGCAACCGTCTGGGCAGGTTGATGCGTTGCACGGAGGCTGAATCTGCTGCTTGGTGGTACGCAGACCCGGCAGCTGCTGCGCTTGGGAATCGGACGCAAGCCACGGCAGCGAGAGCGCTGTGGCGAGCGCGAGCCAGGGAAGAGTGTTGAGGGGGGTTTTCATGATGCGTGTCTTGGGTGGTTTGGTTTGGAAGCACGGTGCTGCGTGCGGCATTCACCGTTGCGCGAGAAAGAGCGCACCGCCCACGCGTGGCGGCAACGGCGAAGAGTGAGCAGGATCCGGCACGCTGTCCAAAATTCCGTTCCGTGTTGCAGCCGAAGAAAGCCGCCGTGCCGCGCCAGTGACAGGATTCCGCACTTGCGCAACGCTGCCACGCCCCTCACGGGCGCGTTTGCGCGTTCCTATTTTGCGCAGACATTCAGGCCCGCGTCACCACGCCCCAAATCACGCCCACGAGATCTGGACCCTGATTTCCCGAAACGGGTGTAGCCCAAAAAAAAGCGCGGTTTCGCACACTTTTTTTTGAGCATTCTTGAGCGAGGGCTTGGACTCGCGCGAAGCAGGCCTAGCCCGGGTTCCGTAAGAAGCGTTTGGCGATCTTGCCCGTGCCCGTGCGCGGCAAGGAATTCAGGAAATCGATTTCCTTGGGCGTCTTGTAGCCCGCCAGCAGTGTGCGGCAGTGCCCTTTCAGTTCCTCAGCCGATGCCTGCGCGCCCGTGCGCAGCACCACGGCAGCACAGACGCGCTCGCCCAGAAGCTCGTCCGGCCGGCCGAAGACAGCGGCTTCCAGCACCGCCGGATGCGCGTAGAGCGCATTCTCGACCTCCGTCGAGTACACATTCTCGCCGCCC
>SXGR01370390.1_pt1 | contig 43314 bp, 40 predicted proteins | sample 3174711 | NCBI WGS metagenome assembly SXGR01 (sample SAMN11356860, study PRJNA531348) | freshwater metagenome | isolation source: freshwater sample F1-60 | place: China: Fuxian Lake, Yuxi | collected 2017-12-25
CGCATCGGCATGGTGCGGGTCGAGACGCAGGGTCGCTTCCATCGCTTTCACGACCTCGTCGAAGCGATCCAATTTATCGTAGGCCGTGCCCAGGTTGAAGTGCAGGTCCGGGTTGCCGGGGTTATAGCGGATGCCTTCTTCGAAGACTTGCGAGGCGTTCGCGTATTGCTCGGCTTGAAGATAGGTCAACCCCAGGAGCAGGTGGACATCCGGCTGCCGTGGATTGAGCTTCACCGCTTCCGAGAAATGGGCCACGGCGTCCGGATAACGCTTGAGCCGGTACTGCAAGAAACCCATGTGCATGTGGCCATCGATGTAGGCCGGCTGCAACGTCAGATTGTGCTCATAGGCCGCGAGGGCGCGCGGGTAGTCCTTGGTCTCTTCGTACATCAACCCCAGATAGTCCCGCACCCGAAGTTCGCCCGGACGCACCGCCAGAATCTTGTTCAACTGGGCGATGGCCTTGGGGTAATCCTTGATCTCCCCATAGATCAACCCGACCCGCAATTGCGCGTCCAGGTCGTCCGGGTCTTGGGCAAGCGCGACATCTAATTCCGCCAGCGCCTCCGTATAGGCCTTATCCGTGATATAGAGCCGGATCAAATGCTGCCGCATCTCGCGGTTGTTCGGGCCCACGACGCTCAGGTACTTGCGATAGACCCCGACGGCCTTGCCGCGCTGTTGCTGCAATTCATACAGCGCCGCCAACGCCAGATAGGCCGGCTCAAACGACTGATTGATCGCCATGGCTCGCTCGAAGCCGCTGATCGCCTGTTCGTAATGCTTGGCTTCGACCGCCACCCGACCCAAATAATAGTAGCCCAGGGGCGAGTCCTTGGCTTGTTCAATGCCCTTCTTGAACGAAGCCTCCGCTTCATCCAGACGCTTCAGGTTCACCAGGAGCAAGCCTTTCGAGAAATAGGCGTCGGCACCAGTCGGATGTTGGGCAATGGCCCGGTCATAGGACAGGAGGGCCTTATCGGTCTGCCCGGCCCCCGCATAGATCCCGGCTATTTGCACCAACGTGGCGGAATCCCGCACTTCGGATTCGGAAGCCCGATCGGCAAACCTGACGGCCGTCGCCACCTCGCCGATTGAAAAATAGAGAGAGGCCAGCCGCGCCTTGAGCGCGATCGAGCCAGGATCGCCGCGCAAGGCCGTCGAATACTCGCGGATGGCCCGCTCCGCATCCTTCTCGAGCTCGGCCTGGTATCCCAAAATGAAATGGTAATAGGCCCGCGGGTCGGTGGCATACACCAGATGAGCCGGGGTGGAAGGAAGCCCCTGGGGCCTGTCCGGCAAAGCGACGGCGCCGGTTCCTCCCTTGGAACCAGTGCTGCAAGAGGCCATGCATAGCAGAACGACCGCAAGGCAGAGGACCGTCCGGACACGCCGGACAGGGCCGGAACGCGCAAGCGTATGGACAGACTCGTGGAGGCACTGCGTCACGATCGAGTCCTCGCTTGGAGATGGGGGCGGCACACCTGCGGCGGATTATACGGAGTCGCTCGAAAGGGTGTCAAACGCTCTCTCGGTTCTCCAAGCTCTCGAACTTGGCAAATTTATCGTGGAAAAACAGCTTCACGTCTCCGATCGGCCCGTTGCGGTGCTTCCGAACCAGAATCTCCGCGATTCCCTTTTTTTCGGACGCCTGATCATAGACATCTTCCCGGTAGATGAAGATGACCACGTCCGCATCCTGCTCGATCGCCCCGCTCTCCCGCAGGTCCGCCAGCATCGGGATGGGAGGCTTCCTGGCTTCCACGGCCCGGCTCAGCTGGGACAAGGCCAACACCGGCACATTCAACTCCTTGGCCAAGGCTTTGAGCGACCGCGAGATATCGGAAATTTCCTGCTGGCGCGATTCGGAGTCGCGTCCTTGCATGAGCTGCAGATAGTCCACGATCAACAAGTCCAGTTTGTTCTTGTTCTCCATTTTCAACCGGCGGGCCTTGCCTCGCATCTGCTGCACGGTCAGCGCCCCCGTATCGTCGATGAAGATCGGCGCCTGTTCGAGCCGGCCCGTCGCCTCGGCCAACCGCCACCAGTCTTCCTTTTGCAGCCGGCCGGTCCGCAGCGCATGCGAGTCCACATGGGCCTCAGAACTCAACATGCGCAAGACCAGCTGCGCCTTGGACATTTCCAGACTGAAGACGCCGACCACCTTGCCGTGGTGGACGGCGGCATGCTGTGCCATCCCCAACGCCAAACTGGTTTTCCCCATGCTGGGCCGTCCTGCGATCACGATGAGATCGGAGGCTTGCAGACCGGCCAGCAGATCGTCCAGGTCGTAGAATCCGGTCGGGACGCCCGTGACCTTTTCCCTGCGCTTGGAGAGTTGCTCGACGAGATCGAGACTCTCCTTGATGACATGCTTGATCTCGGTGAAGGACCGGCCCAGCTTCCCTTCCGACAGGCGGAAGACGGATTCTTCCGCATAGTCCAACAGCTTGTCCACCGGGGTCATCCCGTCATACCCCCGGGCGATCACTTCGGTGGCGGCGCCGATCAGCCCCCTGGAAAGGGCTTTCTCCTGCACGATCTTGCAATGATATTTGATGTTGGCCGCGGTCGGAACCACCTGGACCAACTCAGCCAGGTACGCCGATCCGCCGACGGACTCCAGCTCGCCCTTGGTCTTCAGGTGCTCAGAAAGCGTGATCTGGTCGATCTCCTCGCCCCGTTCCGAGAGCTCCGACATCGCGCGATAGATTTTCTGGTGGGCCGTGCGGTAGAACGCGTCTTCGGCGATCAGCTCCTCGGCCTTCGCCATCGCCGCTTTCTCGAGCAGGATCGCCCCCAACACACATTGCTCGGCTTCGAGGTTTTGCGGCGGAAGCCGGGGCGCAGAGAGATCGGAAGGCGTCATGGCTGGTCAACTCGTGGCACGGCTGGGATGATTCATGACGGCCGCTCGCGACCCCGCTTGGAAAGAAGTCCGGCCACTTCTTTGAGCGCAACTCGCCGACGTTGAGCCGGGCGAGCGCCAGCAAGTCCGGTCAGCACCAAGGCCTCGTCCGGCGGCCGGCCGGGCAGTCCGATGAGCACCGCCGACGCAACCCCGAGACGGCGCCCCTCCTCCAACACCGACCGGGGCTGGTTCCGGGAGGCCGCACGAATCGAGCCGTGCACGACGCTCAGGCCCGCTTCTCTCAGCCGGCCGGAGACCTGGAATAACCGGCGCGCCTGATCTGCCGGCGCCGACACCAGCACCGTCCCACGGGCAGACGAAGAGCCGTTGCCCCGCCGCTCCAGCGCCTGAAAGAGACGATCCACATCGAAGGCGAACCCGGTGGACGGGAGATCCCGCCCGAATCGTCCGATCAGATTGTTGTACCGCCCCCCGCCGCCCAGTTCGCACCCGACCCCCTCGGCAAAGACATCGAACACCACCCCGTCGTAATAGTCAAACCCCCGGAACTCCCCCAAGTCCAGCACGAGCCGATCCTTGAAGCCGGCGTCGGCCAGGAGCCGATAGACCTGCGTCAAGCGATCCAACGCCGCACGCGATTGCGGATCTCGGCCGGCCAAGGCGCGGCCCCGATTGAGCACCTCTTCCCGCCCATACAGGCGCGGCGTCTCCAGAATGCCTCGCGCGGCCTGGGCCGAAATCCGCTCGCGGGCGAGGATTTCTTCGAGCCGCGGCAGATCCTTCTTGGCCGCCGCCTGCTCGGCCCGTTTCCGGCCGTCCTGGGAAAGCCCGGCTCGGGCCACCAACGCCTTGAAAAACCCCACATGGCCCAGCGAGATGGTAAAGTCCGAAAGCCCCAGCTTCCCGAGGCAATCCCCCATCAACGCCACGATCTCTCCGTCCATCGCCGCGTCGTCGACCCCGATCAACTCGGCGCCCACCTGAAAAATTTCCCGGTCACGTCCCGCATGCTCCGGCTCATGCCGGAACACCGTCGTACGGTACGACAGCCGGAGCGGCAGCCGCGCAGCCACCATGCCCATGGCGACGATGCGGGCGATCTGCGCGGTCACATCCGGCCGCAGCAGCAGAATGCGCCCGGTCGTCCGATCGGCGAACTTGTAGCAGGCCTCGATGACTCCTGGCTCCAGTCCCGGCGCCAGCACATCGAGATATTCGAAGGTGGGCGGAATGATCTCCCGGTATCCCCAACCGCCGAGGGTCGCCAGCAGGACCTCTTCCATGCGGCGTACCTGCGTGACGGCTTCCGGCAGGATCGTGGACATGCCGACCGGGATCAACGAGCGGTCGTGCCGGTTCGGCACAACCGCCTGCGCGCGGCCTGGGCCGAGGGTGCGTGGAGATGGTCGACGGCGGGACATACCTGCGCCGGAACTGCTAGAGCCCCGTTGAAAGATCGACGAGCTTAACGGACAGGATATTCGGACCGTGCGTGATCGTTTGCAGCATGCCGCTCGGCAGCGGCGCGTCCAATCCGATGATCAACAGGGCGTTGCCGCCGCGCTCCTCGCGGGAGCACTGCATGCGGGCGATGTTCACATTGTGCTGGCCGAGGGTCGAGGTGACCGTGCCGATGACGCCGGGCCGGTCCACGTTTTGGAGCAGCAGCATGTGTCCCTCAGGCACCATCTCGACCTGGAAGTTGTCGATCTCGACGATGCGCGGGTCCTTGCGGCTATACAGCGTCCCCGCCATCCGGTGCGCCTTTTTCCCCGCCTCCACGCGGACCCGGATCATGCTGGAGAAGTCGCCCGTGTCGCCCCCCTTCACTTCTTTGACCTCGATGCCCCGATCCTTGGCGATCACCGGCGCATTCACATAGTTGACCGCGTCTTCCAAAATCGGCGTCAACAGGCCCTTCAAGACCGCAATCGTCAGCGGCGCCACCGACAGCGACGCCACCTCGCCGTTGTACTCCACGGTCACCCGCTCGATGCCGCCCTCGCAGAGCTGCGACTGGAGCGATCCGATTTTCTCCGCCAGCGTGAGGTAGGGCTGGAGCTGCGGCAGCAACTCCGGCGGCACCGACGGCACATTCACCGCCCCGCGCGCCACCCCCTTGGTGAAGTAATCCACGATCTGCTCGGCGATCCCGATCGCCACATTTTCCTGGGCCTCCGCCGTCGAGGCGCCGATGTGCGGGGTGCAGATGAAATTATCCAACGCCAGCAGGGCATTATCGGGCTTGACCGGCTCCTCCTCGAAGACATCGAAGGCCGCCGCAGCCACCCGCTTGGCCTTGAGGGCCTCGACAAGATCCGGTTCGTTGATGATCCCGCCGCGGGCGCAATTCACCAACATGACGCCGGGCTTCATCTGCGCGATGGTGGCGGCGTTGATCAGGGACTTGGTCTCGGCCGTGAGCGGCGTGTGCACGCTGATGATATCCGCGCGCCGGAAGATGTCGGTGAGCGCCACGACTTCGATCCCCATCTTCTGCGCCTTTTCCGGCGCCAGATACGGATCGTAGGCGATGACGGTCATTGAGAACCCCTGGGCCAGCTTGGACAGATACCCGCCGATCTGACCGAACCCCACGATGCCCAGCGTCTTCCCGTACAGTTCCACGCCCATGAACTTCTCTTTTTCCCACTTGCCGCCTTTCATGGAGCCGGTGGCTTGCGGAATGCGGCGGGCCATGGAACAGATCATGGACATGGTGTGCTCGGCGGTCGTGACGGTGTTCCCGCCAGGCGTGTTCATCACGACGATGCCGCGCTTGGTAGCGGCCGCCTGCTCCACGTTGTCGAGCCCGGACCCGGCTCGCCCCACCACCTTCAGCCGGTCGGCCGCCGCCACCACGTCGGCCGTGACTTTCGTCGCCGAGCGGATGATCAGGCCGTCGTACTGCTTGATCTCTTTGAGCAGCTCCTCTTTCGAGAGTTTGGTCTTGACGTCCACCTGAAAGCCGGCCTTTTGGAGTATCTCCACGCCGTGCTTCGACAGGCTGTCGCTGACAAGAATCTTGGTCTGGTCTCCCATGGATCGTGTCGTCCCCTATTCCCCAGCCTTACTTGGCCATCAACAATTCCTGCGCCTTTGCCACACCCTTGCCGAGTGTCACCGGATGACCCAGCCCCTTGAGCACCATCTCAGTCGCAGCCAAGGCCAGGATCACGTCGAACCGGTCCAGATACCCCATGTGAGAGAGTCGGAAGATCTTGCCCTTGAGGTGGTCCTGCCCTCCCGCGGCGGTGATCCCGTATTGCACGCGAAGGTTCTTATAGATGGCTTGGCCATCCACCCCCGCCGGCGCATTGATGGCGGTCACCGCGTCACTGGGCGTGCCTTTGGCGAAGATTTCCATCCCCGCGGCCTTCACGCCCTCGCGCAGCGCATGGGCCATCTGAGCCTGCCGGGCAAACACGCCATCCAGACCTTCCGCCCGCAACATCTTGAGCACTTCCTGCAACCCCAAGATCATGGAGACCGCCGGAGTAAAGGCCGTCTGGTTCTTTTGCTGATTGTCCTTCTCACGCTTGAAATTGAAATAGAAGGAGGTGTTCTTGGCCTTTTCTGCAAGCTGCCAGGCCTTCTCGCTGACGCTCACAAACGCCAGCCCCGGCGGCAGCATGAGGGCTTTCTGCGAACCGGTGATCACAACATCCAGCCCCCACGCATCGGTCTTGAGGTCGAACACGCCGAGCGCCGTGATGGCATCCACGACAAGGATGGTCTCCGGACAGCCCTTCACGATCTGTCCAAGCGCCTTGACGTCGTGGGTCACAGCCGTGGAGGTCTCACTCGCCTGGACGTAGACCGCCTTGATCGCCGGATCCTTTTTCAGCGCGTCCGCCACCTGCTTGGGGTCCACGGAATGGCCCCATTCCACCTTGATTTCCGTAACCTGGGCGCCGAACGTCTTGCAGAGCTTGCCCCAGCGCTCGCCGAACTTTCCGCCATTGATCACCAACGCCTTGTCGCCGGGCGACAGGAAGTTGGACACGGCCCCTTCCATCCCGCCCGTGCCGGAAGACGCCAGGATCAGCACGTCGTTCCTCGTCTGGAAGAGCCATTTCAAGCCTTCCCGAACTTCCTGAAAAATCGGATCGAACTCGGGGGCGCGGTGATGGATCATCGGCCTTGCCATGGCCAGCAAGACCTCAGGGGGAACCGGCGTCGGCCCTGGAGCCAGCAAATACCGCTTCAGCATGGTGCCATTCTCCTCACAAAACAATGCGTCATTTTCTCGGGCAAGAAGGGGGGTACGCTATCATTCCGCCCCCCAAACTGTCAAGGTAAGGAGCCGGCCTCAGAGAGCCGATTTCAAGCCTGAAATCAAAGGTTCGCACAGGCGCAACAGTGCCACCCGCGCGGGGAATAACAGATCGTGCGTCCCAGCCGAACCAACCAGCAGCAGGGCACTGCCCGCCTTGCAACCGACATCAGCCGACATCATCAACCGACATCAGCCTTGACATCGCTCCATATCGCCGCTACTCTAGCACATCGTAATCGGCTCGCTACGAGTGGAACCCATTGGAATCGTTAAGATGGTGCACTTGAATCCACAAGGTTTGACCAAAACCATTTTTACAACCCTTCTGTTCGGGAGCCTGTCCGTCTCAGCTCCCCATGTCTGGGCCGGTGCCGCCACCTCCAGCGAACCACCTCTGGACGGCTCCCTTTTCTCATCGGCTGGCGCCGCAACTCAGACCCAGGCCGCAACGGACCAGACAAGGCAGGCGCCACAGCGCACATCTGAATCGTTCCCGGTGATTAACCGGACGGCCCTCCCGCTGAATCCATCGGCGACGGAGCCGACGCTGCCGAGCCCGGTGGCTGAATCCCCGTCGTCGCTCGAACCGTCCGGTGTCGGCCAAGCGACTGTCCCCCGGCCGGATCAGGAAACAGTTATGCCGACCGCCCCCATTCAAGAGGCCGCGCCGATCGTGGCGGAACCGGCCGCGCCCCCGGCCCCATCCACGCCGGCAACCGTGGCGAGTGGAGACCCGCACCCGATTCCGACGCTTCGCGAAGAGTCACTCGACAACATTGCGATCGTGCGCAACGAGAAAGTGGAAGGCCACCTGCGCTTCTTCCACACGGCGATCCGCGACCGGTTCGAACATTGGCTGACCAGGCTCAGCCAATACAGGCCCCTGGTCGAGCGGATCTTCTCAGAATTCGACCTGCCCGGCGACCTAGTGTTCCTCTCGCTGGTGGAAAGCGGCTTCAATCCCCACGCCTATTCCCGCGCCAAGGCGACGGGCCCCTGGCAATTCATGAAGGGAACGGCCCAGGTCTACGGACTGCGGGTGGATCAATACGTGGACGAGCGGAGAGATCCCATCAAATCAACGGTCGCCGCCGCCCGCTACCTGCGCGACCTCTATGACCTCTTCGGAACGTGGCCCCTGGCCATGGCCGCCTACAATGCCGGCGAAGGGAAGGTGATGCGCGCCTTGCAAAAGACCCAGGCGGATACCTTCTGGGACATTGCCGCGACTAAGCACATCCGGCGGGAAACGAAAGAGTACGTCCCCCGTTTCATGGCGGCCACCATCATCGCGAAAAACCCGGACCAGTTCGGTTTTCCTCCCGTGCAAACGGAGCTGCATGCGTTCGAGGAAGTCGTCGTGCCCCACGCAGTGCATTTTCGCGATCTCGAAAAGGCCGCCGGCATCCCCTTCAGCGAACTGCAGCGCCTCAATCCGGAATTGCGCCTGGACGTCACCCCCCCGGACGACATGCACTACCATCTGAAGGTTCCGGTGGGCACGAAGGAACGGGTGGAGCAGGCCCTGGATCAAATTCCGACGTGGAAGCCGTCGGTGCGAATGCCCAAGCTCGCCAAGCCCCATGTCGAGCCGACCGGCGAGTCCCGCGGCTGGTACCGCGTGCGGGTCGGCGACAGTCTCTGGACGATCGCCAAGCGCTTTCATCTCTCCGTGCAGGATCTCAAGGCCAGAAACAACTTGGCCAGCCGCCGCCTCAGGCCCGGCGAACTGCTCGTCGTCAGCCGTTAGGACGGCAGCCCTCTTCCGGCCGGCCGCACCGACTCCTGACCCCGATCCATGTCTTGAGGATAACGCTACTTCGCTGGCTCTGCCTGGGAAGGCGCTGGCAGGGTGACGCTTCCTTGGACGCCGGCGTCGGGAGCCTTCTTCACTTCCAGAGCTTTGATCCGCACGGCCGCTTCGTTGGCGAACGGAGAATTGGGATAGCTCTTGGTCAAGTCTTGATACCGGGCCAAGGCTCCTTCGGGACGGGACTGGCTTTCCTCCAACTTGCCCAACTCAAAAATCGCCTGATCCTTGTTGAGCGATCCGGGCACTTCCAAGATAGCTGAAAAAGCTTTGACCGCCTGGTCCCGGTCTCCATTCAACAAATGCACGAAACCCAGCCGCTGGTAAACGAGCCCCAGCAGGACTTTGTTCGAGCCGGAGGTGGCGATGTATTGCTTATAGGCCTCGATCGCGCCGGCCAAGTCATTGGCTTGCACGAGCGCATTGCCCAAATGATACAAGGCCATGGGTGTCACCTCGGCTCGGGGATGCCGCTCGACCGCCTGCCGGTAGAGACCGATGGCTTTCTTGAGATTCTCATCCGCCTGCGCCGGCTTGTCCGCGGGTCGGTCAATATAGAGCTGCATGGCCTGTCGGGTGAGCTCGAACGCTTCATCCGCCTGGCGGTGGGCGTACCAAACCGCGCCACCGATGGCCGCGACCACCGCCAGCAGCGCCGCCAGCCCGGCCAGCACCTTCGCCCGATGCTCCTGGACCATGACCAAAAATCGATCCATTCCGCTCAGGAGTTGCGCTTCGCCTGGGGCGTCGCTCTTTGTGTCCAGCTTGATGCGATACGACATGGGTTTAGACGGACGTCGTGCGAGAGTTGATCAATCGATGCGCTATGCGCTGCGCAAACCGTGCGCCGTTATACAAGGTTCGAGAAACGCTTGTCAATGCGGCCAACCAGCCTGAGGGCGGAGGCGCAAGGAGTCGGACGCAACCGCCTGCGCGGCTCGAATTGTTTCCATCACCGCACGCCTCACAGTTCACAGCCCACAGACCGTGAGGTTCGTTGACAGCGCCCATCGGCACGGTATAGCGTACCGTCGCCACCAATCCTGCGAGCCACAGCGCATGTTCGAAGATGCCCTTGCCCAACTTGACGCCCGGCACTTGCTCCGCCGACTCAGGCTGACGGAATCGGCGCCGGGGCCGGTGGTCACCATTGAGGGACGCCCCGTCATCCTCATGGCCGCCAACGATTACCTGGGGTTGGCTACCCATCCGGCCCTCAAACAAGCGGCTATCGACGCCGTCGTGCGATTCGGCGTCGGGTCCGGAGCCTCACGCCTGATTTCCGGAACGCTCCCCCCCCATGCAGATTTGGAAACCGCCCTGGCCCGCTTCAAGGGCGCCGAAGCCTCATTGGTCTTCGGCTCCGGCTATCTGGCCAATATCGGCTTGATTCCCGCCCTGGCGGGAACCGGCGCCCTCATCCTGGCCGATCGTCTCTGCCATGCCAGCCTCATCGACGGGTGCCGCCTCAGCGGGGCGAATTTCCGCGTCTTTCGACACCGGGACCTCGCCCATCTCGAGCAACTCCTCTCCGGACGCAAGGCAAGGCGCCCCACGTTGATCGTGACCGATGGAGTCTTCAGCATGGACGGGGATCTCGCCCCGCTCCCCGATCTGATCGCCTTGGCGGAGCGCCACGACGCCCGCCTGCTCGTGGACGACGCGCACGGGACCGGCGTCATGGGCGACACCGGCCGCGGCACGCTGGAGCATTTCGGCGTGGAGTCCCGCCTGCCGTTCCAGATGGGAACGCTCAGCAAGGCGCTCGGCGGCAGCGGCGCCTATGTGGCCGGACCGAGCACCCTGATCCGGCACCTCGTCAATCACGCCCGGTCCTTCATCTACACCACCGCTCCGCCGCCGGCCACCGCCGCCGCCGCGCTCGCAGCGCTGGACGTCATCCGGAACGAGCCGGAGCGCCGAACGCGTCTCTGGACAAACCGGCAACGATGGGTCGAAGGGCTGGTCGGCCTGGGATACCGGATCGCAGATACGGCCAGCCCGATCGTGCCAGTGCTGATCGGACAGGCAGACCAGGCCCTCCGGCTGGCCGAGCGCCTCCTGCAACTGGGCGTCTTCGCTCCGGCGATCCGCCCTCCCACCGTGCCCGAGGGCACAAGCCGGATCAGAACGACGTTGTCCTCGGAACACAGGCCCGAACACTTGGACCAGGCCCTGGCGGCATTCCGCCAAGCCGGGCATGAATTGAGGTTGATTTAGCCCTTTCATCTTGCCCCTCCGAGCGGATTTGGGCAGCCGAGGCATCGGGTTCGCTCAACGTGAGGAGGCCTCCCGATGGACATTACCCAGTTGCCGACGTTTGACGTGGAGCAGGGCGTCCAGGAAGGTTGCCAGACGTTCGACGACGTCCTATTCAATCGGTACAAGGACGGCAAAAGTTCCCGCGACCAGGCGCCGGCGAACGCGGGCAGCGCCAACAACCTGCGGCTGACGATCAAACTGGCCGGATTGAAAGCGGACGATAGCCCTGCCGCCGGCGGCGACCAATCCGAAGCGGAGAAACCCAAGGGATTCCAGATCCAGGGAGTCGGCGTACCGCTGAGCAAGCCGTAAGCCAGCGGAGAGAATCAGCGGCGCGCGGGAGAGGGTTGGCTGCCGAGGGATTCGAGATAGAGCGCGATCTTGTCCAGCGCTGCCGCGCTGAGCTTCTGCCCATACCAGGGCGGCATGGTCCGGTCCGGATAGCCAGGCACCACGTAGACGCCGGGATTGAGAATGGATTCGATCACATATTCGTGGACCGACTTGGCCCGGCCCCGGTAGCGCGGATCAGCCAGTCTCGTCGGCCCGGTTGCTCCGAGCGCCAGCGTCGGCCCCACCCGCCCTTCCGCCCCGGGAATGCCGGGGATTGTATGGCAGACTGGACATCCGGCCCTCGTAAAAAGTTGGGGGAGTGGCTCTTCCCCCGTCACAAGCGGCACCATAGTCGGGGAGATGTGCGGGACAGGAGGGGACGCTTGCTTGGCAGGGCCGCTCGGGCCCGTCCAATAGGCCACCAAGGTCAGCGCCAGCAGGCCGAGGCCGACCAGAAAAAAGATCCGGGCAAGTCGTTCGCGTCTACGATCAGGCAAGGAGGCCCCTGGCGAGACGAGATTAGTAGAGGGGCGCCTGCGGACCAGGTCGCATGCCGGCCAAGTCCGGATCAGGATCGTCCGGGTTCCGTTCCACGACGTCCTTGGACTTCTTGCGTTCAACCCGCCGGAGTTCTTTCTCTTTCCGTTTTTCAGCCTTGTCGCGCTCTCGCTGGCGCTTTGCGGCTGTGACTTTAGGATTGGTCGGCACGGCTCCTCCTCACGTTTCCATCGTGCACAGGGTCAATATGCCCGCACGATCTTCGCATCCAGCCTCCGCAGCCCATGCAGGCCCATCAAGCAGGTGCCAGCATATCACGTGGCCCACTTAATCGTACAGCCGATCGCATGCGTGATCGGGTCAGCCGGCTCTCGTTGCGCAAGCAGCGCATCCACGGCGTCCCGGAGATAGCGCCGCGTCACCGCCTCGGGCCGCTGCCAGTTATCGTCGATCTTGCCCGTGTAGCGCACGTCGTCGTTCGAATTGATCGCCACCAACTGGACGCCCCGGTTGCCATAGTCGCGCTGCAGCCCTATCAAACAATCCTCATAGGCCTGGACATAGGGACAATGGTTGCAGGAGAAGATCACCACCAGCACAGGCTTCCCGGCAAACCCCTCCAGGCCGTAGGTCTTCCCGTCCACGCCGGGAAGAGAGAAGGGTCGCGCCGACTCGCCGAGTTGCAAAGCCATGGTCAGACTGCCGAGGCCGAGACAGATCTACGTGGGAAGATCCATCGCGCAGCGCACCCCGATCGTGCGATCCTGAAACTCCGGTTCGGCAGAGATCCGCACCGTCGCCCGAATCCCCATCGGCACGTCCGCCCAGGACCCGCCGCGAATCACCCGTTTCTCACCGGCGGCCGGACCCGTCGGATTCCGAGCCGGGCTTTTCTGGTAGTACTCGCGGTCATACCAGTCGGCCACCCATTCCGCCGCGTTGCCGGCCATGTGGAAGAGGCCATAGGGGCTCTTGCCGCCTTCCTTGGTCCCGTGACGCACGCTCATCCCCTCAAGGCCGCTAGTCACCGGAACCAACGTGATCGCATCGCTTACCCAGACCCCGCGATTGTAATTCGCGATATCCACGAAGGGCTGCATGTGGCCCCAGGGGTACCGACGACCGTCCGTTCCCCTCGCTGCATTCTCCCATTCGGCTTCGGTCGGCAACCGCTTGCCCGCCCACTTGCAGTACGCCTCCGCATCAGGCCAGGTCAGGCCGACCGCCGGCCTATTACCGGCGGAAGTCACCGCTTCATCATCCCACGTGGGCGGAGGCCCGTGCTTCGTAGACTCGAGAAACTTCGCATAGAGGCTGATCGTCACTTCATACTGATCGATCGCATAGCGCTTCAACCAGACTTTGTGTTCAGGCCGCTCGTTCCCCGCCCCGTCGTTGGAGCCCATGAGAAATTCGCCTTCTGGAATCACGAACATGGGCGCCCCGTCTTTCCCGGTCGGACCGCCTGGCGTCGGACCGCCGGCCGGCCCATCCTTCGACGGATCCGCCGCACCCATAATCAACAGGCCCACCAGCAAGAGCCCGGCTGCCCCCCATCCAGTACGATATGGCCTCATGTACGCCTCCAACGATCAATGAGGGAAAGAATGGAAATTAGTAACAGGAATGCAGGGACGGATCAAGGCCGCTCTATCGAACGGGAACGTGTGCAGAAAAAAAGAACCGCAGGGCAAGAAGTTGGCGTCCCCAACGGGATTCGAACCCGTGTTGCCGGCTTGAAAGGCCGGCGTCCTAGGCCAGGCTAGACGATGGGGACGTTGCGTATCAGATGATCCAAACCGGGCTTCCCACCGGGGCAGAGCCCCCTTGAAGCCCATTTCTTGTAACAGATTTCCCCGGGCTAATCAACGCCTCATGCAAGAACCGCCTGCGTGGCCCCGGCCATCCTGGTCGGATGAATTCGGTTGACTCCCGCATGGCCTTTCCGGCTTGAGTAGGGCTTACGGAGAGCCATCTGCGATGACAGACTTCAACGCGGACACAACCGAGCTCTCTCGTGGGCGACCGCCCCTGGGCACCATTGGCGTCATCGTCGCCCTGGTACTGCTCATTCCGACGGTCCTGTTTTACTCCATTGCGCCGGACGAGCTGCTCAAGGCAGGCGTCACGATCTTCTCCGACGGCCGCCAGCGAGCCTATCTGGCTGACCCAGGCCGGTACGAGGGAGCCGGCTATCAGGACTACTGCGTCCTCGAACCTCGGGATCGCTTGACCATCGTGCAGCCACCGCAACGGCCGGACGGATCACTGCTCGCATGCGTCGAACGGACCGACCCAGCCGATGTGCCGTTCTGCCCGCCGCAGGCAGCCGTCTTCATACGGCCCCAGCAAGTCGTACAGAAACAAAACCCCTGGGGCGAGTTCAAAGACCGTCTGGGCCGTTTACTTTCCCGCTAAAAAAGTGGCGTTACCGTTTCAACCGGGCGGAGAACTGCTTGCGGAACTTGGCGAGTTTGGGGTTGACGACGTAGTCACAGTAGGGCTGGGCTGGATTGCGGACGGCATATTCCTGGTGATAGTCCTCGGCTTCATAAAAGGGCGCAGCCGGCGAGACTTCGGTGACGATCGGCTTGTCGAACAGTTTTTCCCTGGTCAGCCTTGCGATCACTTCGACGGCGATCCGTTTTTGTTCGGGCGAGTCATAGAAGATCGCCGACCGGTATTGGGTCCCTTCATCATTGCCCTGGCGATTGAGCGTGGTCGGGTCGTGGATGGCGAAGAACACGTCGAGCAATTCCCGATAGGTTACGGCCGCGGGATCGAACGTGATCCGCACCGCCTCCGCATGGCCGGTCATCCCCGTGCAGACCGCTTCGTAGGACGGATTGGCCCCCGGCCCGCCGAGATAGCCTGACTCCACGGACTCGACCCCCTTCAACTCGTCATAGACGGCCTCCAGGCACCAGAAACAGCCGCCCGCCAGGGTGGCTGTTTCTTTGCCGTTGGACATGGTTTTTCCTTCCGTCATCACATACTCCCGGTTACTGAGTCGCTAACGAGCGGCAGACCTTACAAACCGCCATGGTCGAGCGAGGCACTTGCTGCAAATACCTCAAGCAAGAAACACTTGCGGGGTTTCTCCGGCGGCATCAATGACGATACAGCGCTAATACGCCGCCGGCTCAACCGAAGGTTGGTTTGGTGAGCCGGCTGGGACTCGAACCCAGGGCCCTCGCCTTAAAAGAGCTAATTGCCCGCTTACTCCAGAAAATGACTGAGTGCGACTGAATACGACAACTATACGCTAATTCGAGCGTTTTCGCTATTGGAAGCTAATAACGTTTACGACCGAGAGTGATGGAGTTAGACGTGGAACCGTGACCAAAACCGTGACCAGAACATCGCCTCAGTGGAGGGATGCTGAGCGGCGGAAGGGAGAATAGCCCTTTTCGATTGCTATCAGTTTTTCTGATATACTTTCCTCCCTCATCTTGGAAAGATTCTGCCCTTGCCAGACCAGATTCAGATCTCGGCTAAAGATCTCGGGCAAGCCGCCCTTGCTGACTTTTGCCCGCGCTGCTTCTGGATCAAGTTAAAGAGTCGAAACTGCCTTCCATTTCAGATTTTCCCAGGTATCTTTAGTTCGATCGATGCATACAATAAGCGCATCGTCCACAGTTGGTTTGATAGACATGGTGCAGCCCCTACGTGGCTTAGCCCTCTTGGTGACATAACAAGCTATCGTGAGCCACCGCACCATACACGTTTCCGCCTACTCGATTCACGGCATAACATTTTACTTACTGGCAGTCCTGATGCCGTTTTCGTACGCCGTGATGGAGCACATGTTATTGCCGATTACAAAACAGCTAAGTATACCGGAGCCCAAGATGGTCTATTCCCGATGTACGAGGCACAACTGAATGTCTATGCGCGTCTCGGAAACGAGCACGGATTCAATCCCGTTGATGCTCTTGCGTTAATTTATATGGAGCCAACGACTGATGAGTCAGCAGCTGCGGACGATGGGAACCATATGCCGGATGGTTTCACTATGGGCTTCAAGGCAAACATTCATAATGTAAATCTAAACATCTCTCTGATCGAACCGCTATTGGCAACTACACGAGAACTTTATGACGGAAATGAACCTCCAGTCGGAAGGACGGGCTGCAAGGATTGCCCTAGGGTGCAAGGACTTATCTCCCTACTGCGATAATGAAGATTGGCATTATAGATAGCGAACTCTGGGCTACGGCCGGTTTCGTTGATACTGCCCTTGATCACTGGTCCAGGTTTGAACTTTTCGGGTGCGCTCGTCAACTTTGAGCGGGCGTCTGGCTTCTTTTTGCCCATCGATCCCCTCCCCTGTCGTCCCCAAGAGAAACAAAGAGGCCAGAGGCTGTCACCCGCATAAACAAAAGGGGTTGCCGCGCCCATCAAGGCATTCGGCAATCCCCTTTGTTGTGATCCCCCATCAAATGGACAGGGGCCGTTCCCAGGTGAACCCTGCGGCTTCAAAGTGCCCCCACCGGGCCACCTCCACCAGCCCCCCGGTGGCAAACTGCTCCCCGCTGCGCGTGAGACTCAGATCGAAGCTTGTTTCCAGCTGCGCGGGATTCAGTCGGTGCCCGTTCTCTGCCACGACACGAATGATGCGGGCTGCACGATCCCCCGGAAACCAGCCTAAGGTCACGGTGGCTTCCTTGGCCAGCCCCAGCCGCACGAGCGCCTTCGCCAGCCGCCTCGCGTGCAGGCCCCCGGCCCGGTCTGCCTTGAAAAAATCTTTACCGGACCAGGCCCCCCCGCCGATCGGCACCCTGGGGCCATAGGCATCCACCACCAGCTTCTTGCCGGATAGCCCATTGTCTCCCTCAGGCCCCCCTACCTCAAACGCCCCTGCCCCATTGACCGTCAGTGATTCCGGCAAGGCGTTCGACAAGCCGGGCACGAGGCGTCCTGCGTTGCCCAACACTTCTTCCAGGGCCAGCCTGACGGCCCGATGCAGAGCCACCTCGTCCGATGCGGCCTTCTGCTGGAGTGAGGCACTGCATCCCGCCAATTGCCAGGTGGGCGCAGGCCCCTCGAGGCCGACTTCTTCGAGCAGCACCAACACTTTTCCATCAGGCCCCAACGCCAGGTCTGGGCGCTCCGCCCGCAGACGGTGCAGGCGACGCGCGATGGTCCGCACTAGCCAGTGCTCCACCGGGAGGTGGTTGGTGGCCTCCAGGGCATTGGCGTACCCGATGCAGATCGCCTGGTCATCGGACAGGTCCCTGAATTCGGCCTCGCCCTCCTCCAACGGTCCCAGACACACGTTGGATACCACCCGCACTTGTTCAGGGGATGGCCCCCAGCTCTCGTCGTACCCGGCGCTGCGGTACACCTGGCGCACGAGACCGTCCAGATCAATGTCGTGCGCCTGTGCGCAGGCCACCCGGCCGGTGAGGTACACGTGGTCGCGGTGGACCGCGACTTCCACTCCCACCAGGGCCCTGGGGTCCCGTCGCCATGCCTCCTCCACCAGGGCATCCGCAATGGCATCGCTCAATTTATCGGGGTGGCCGGGAAAGATGAATTCGGCCGGAAAGCGGTGCGTGGTCATGTATGTCCTCCAGAATCAAGCACGGCGCGATGGTCGACCACCGTGGACAGGTCGTCTTGGTTAATCTGGTCCCCCAGGTACGCCACAGCCAGGTGCGCAGACTTGAGGGTCTGGTAATGCAAACCCTGGGGCGTGCCCACCCAGCCATCGGTCACGATCAGGGCGCGCCGGATGCGGCGGCGGTGCATATGCTCGGCCACGACCGCAATGGAGGTCCCCCCGGTGGTGCGACACGTGCCGGCCCGCAGTGCAGCCCACGTGATATCCGACACCTGGGTCGAGAACAGGTGCACCTGCGGACATACCAAATCCTGGCAATCCAGGATCGCCCCGTAGAGCGGCCCCAGCACGGCATCCATGCTCCCTGACACATCCAGGTAGAGATGGACCCTCTCTCCCTCTGGGCGCCTGCGATTCCACAGAACATGACCCTCGTGCAGCAAGGTGGGTGCGCCCAGGGCCTGCAGCACCAGTGATCGCCGTGACAGGCTGGGCACCGGTCCAGACAGCGCCACGCGGTCAGGCCCCACGCGCCGCACGCGCCCCTGTCCGTGGAGGCCCGCGACCGCGCGGATGAGGGCACGCAGCACCGAGCGCTTAGACCGACGCGCCTGCGGCACCACCGACGTAGTCTGCAGCACATCGGCCAGCGACCGGCCCCGAATGGGGTCAGGTGGTTGCGGCCACTGCTCCACCAGGTCCCGTACCAGGTCGAACAGCAGGGGGGAGACCCTGTCGAGTTCCGTCTGGCCGTCATCGGCCGGCCCATGCCCACCCAGCAAGGGAATATCCAGCCCCTCCACGCCACCGGCCTTGACTAGCAGGCTGGGCAGCAATTGGGAGACCTCGTGGTAGCTAGCCCCCCCGTCCGAATAGAGCGCGGCATGAACCTCGACGGCCCGGGTACGAAGCGGCTCAGCCAGCGCCTCGAGGCCCGGCACGGTGATGCACGCCCCGTCCGGCCATCCCGTGGGTGGACGCAGCAGACAGTCGGGAAACCGGTCATCGGCGTAGAAATCCGTGAGAAACGCGGTGTACGCCGCGGTCGGAAACATGCGGCTGATGAGGCCATTGATGACCGCATCAAACACGACGTTCTGGGCCGGCGTGACGCGCGGAAACAGCGTCGTATGGCCTAGTAACACGTGATGCAGTTCGTGCATCACCAGCATCAGCAGCTTCTCGGGGGTGTCGGCATGCCGCTCCACGAAGGCTGGGTTAATGAGCAGGCGGGGCTGGACCCGGCACTCCACCGCCGCAGTCGGCACGCGGTCGGTCTCCACAATGTCCACCACGCGCAGCAGGCCCGCCAGGGCATATGCCCCACTGGGAAACGCGTCCAAGATCCGTTCAACCAAACCGCTGTCTGCACTCCGTGAAGGGGTCATCCCTGCACCTCCTTGATGTGGGTAGCCAATCCCGGCGGGATCAGCAACGACACCGCCTCCCGCTGCACGGCAGCGGCCAGCGTCGGGGCCTTACTGCGCAACCAGACGGTATCGGTGGACTTACTCAGCACGGCCAGGGCGGCCAACAGGTCTGGCCAGACCACGGGGTGGTCCTGGTGGGCGCGGACCACCGCACAGCCCTCAGGCAACGGCAGGGCGTCAGCCCGTTGGTTGACCAGAGCCTGCAGGTGCTGGTTCGGCGTGCCGTGCACGGTCTCGTCGTGCGCCACCCCAAGATGGTGGAGCACCGCCAGCGGCGTGGCCCCGTGCAACCCCACAGGCCAGGTGAACCGTACCGTCCGGCCAAACTGATGGCCGTCGGCGTACGGCCGCGATGTGGCGTCCGATCCGCGTGGTGTCATCACGCCCGAGAGCCCGGTGTAGGTCACGACGCTCTTGGGCGGCGCGCTCATGTTGTGCAGCAATGGGGCTGGCTCGTTCATGCCTGCCTCAAGTGCTCGTCCGTCACGGCAAACGCCGAGAAGGCGCGCTCAGCCTCCTCAGGGGTCTGCACCTGCTTTCTAGCAAACAGCGACGCCAGCGCGTTGGCCTGCAGGTGCGCCCTGGGGTCCTCCGGGTTGAGCCGCGACAGCAGATCCTTGATCCGCCCCCACGTCCGGTATCGGCTGTGGCTGGCGTGCAGTGTTTCACTGAACGGTGCCGGCGTCGCCAGGTCGCGGTAGCACTCGCCAATCTGGGACGCCACCGCGGCATGCAGGCGCCCCACGGCCCCGGTCTCGAACAGGTGCACCACCGCGGCCTCTCGGGCTCCGGCCGGCATCTGGACCAGCGCGTCGGCCACCACTCGAGAGTACTCCCCCTTGGGCAGGCGGCGGGCACGCACGGCCAACCGCAGGCGCTCCAGCGGATCAGCCGTGGCCAGGATCCGACGGATCGGATCGTCTGGCCGTAGGCGGACTGAGCGCACGGCCTCGCGATGCGCGGCCAGCACCTTGACCTCAGGCACCACGATGCCCTCCGCGCGCTGGGGCAGGCACGACCGCACCGCCAGCAAGGCGCTGTCGGCCACCGTGGCCGTGGGATCGAGGGCCAGGTCCGACGCATGCACGGCCAGCACCGCCTGATACAGCAGGGTGGCCCGACGTGGGCTGAGGTCCAGGCCCGCCTGCGCCAGCAGCGGCACGAGGACGTGCACGTACTCGGCCACGGCGTTTCCGAGTTCGGTCTTGAGGGCGGGGATGAGGGCGCCCACCCGCTGCAGCAACTGTGTCAGGTGCGCGGCATCGGTCGGCTCTACCGCACGGTCCTCGGCCTGGATCACGGCCAACTGCTCATGGCGCGTGAACGCGGTCCAGGCAGGCATCTGTACGACAAAGGCAAAGCGGTCGGCCAGGGCGCGGTCCAGCGGCTCAGCGCCGGCATAGCCGCGGTCTTCCTCCTCGGTACAGGGTGGGTTCATTGCCGCCCAGCGGTAGCGGAGGTCGGGCAGCGGCAGCCCTTGGACCTTGCGCTCATGAATGATGGGAAACAGCTTGTTCTGCACATCTGGGCGACAGCGATTGATCTCGTCGACGATCACGGCGCCCGCGCCCCAGATCGCAGCGGGCGTCTTGAGATATTCGAGTGATCCGTGGGAGCCCGGCACGGGGAACCCGACCAAATCGTCAAAGTTCAGCAGGCTGGCGTTGTAGTGCCGGCAGGTCAGACCCAGGGCTGCGGCCACGCGCGTGAGCAGGAGGCTCTTGGCGGTGCCGTGCGGACCGATGAGCAAGAGGGGCTGCTCGCTCGCCAACGCCGCGAGCACGGGAGCTTCGATGGGTGCCAGGCCTACAAGGCCGAGCCGTGAGAGCCAACCCGATTCAGGCTGGCGGATGGTTTGCGTCATGTCGCACTCCCCTCGTCCGAGGTGTCCGCATGCGCGGCGCAGCCTGGACGGAGAGGCAACACCGACGCTTTAGCAGCATTTATGAATCGCCCTGCAAGTTGTCACTTAACTCGGCGATGACGGCACGGCACACGCACTGATTCCACCACGCGGTGGGCTGATGCGGCGACACGACCCGATAGGAGGGAGAAATAAAAAACCCCTCTGAACGAGGGGCTGAACGCGCGGACTTGCTCGTTCGAGCCCTATCGGTCCCCGTGTGGGGCTGGCGGGAGCACCTTAGTGGCGTAACCAGGTTGCCGGACGCATCCTCGGGCCAGTTCCCTCCGCGTCACTCGTGATATGCTTACAATTATACCTTGTGATGGGAGAGAAGTCAACGGGCTTATGATTGTAGCGCAGGAGCCAAGTCTCCAGGAACTGATTCGCGGCCGCGAGCGTTGCCAATCTTCTAGGAGGCCCCATCTGCGCTTGCGATGGTGTGTCAGCTTGTCGAGGAGCAGTTTATTGAGGTCGGCATAGGCTGATAATGGCGAATTCTATGACCGGAGTTGGAGTGGTTTTTGACCTGTCGTGCATGGCGCTTTATGAACTCCGGTGGGAGTGCATTGCCAATCAGGAGAGCAACTGAATAGCGTCCCTGGTCCAACAAAAAACGATATGTCGAGGGGAATGTTTGCAGTAGAGCGGCTTCTCGCAGTGTAATAGCTCTGTCCGCACTGGGATGGAGGAATCGCCCTTTCGATGGATTAATACATCCCCCAGTAATCGTTGGGGCTGGCTTATCCCAAGCCATCCTTCCATAGACGTCTTTAAAACCGTCGACCCGTTTATGGCAGGACAACTGATTTTTCACGCCTAGGGCTACCCGGCTACCGCCATTGCGTGGGATCCTTCTGATAATGTCCTCAACCTTCTTGCTCCGGCGAGTTGAATAGTTATGAAGCGGGTCGCGGCTTCGTTCTGGCGGCGTCAGATTCCCAATGAAATTACGCACCGTCCGGTAGCTGACGGCTCTTGGCGCAAACTCCAGTTCCCCCAGCCGTGATGCCAAGAGAACAAGCCGCCGCCGCTTCTGCGGGACTGCAAAATCAACAGTGTTTAGAATATCCCATGTTACATGATACCCCAAGGTCTCCAATCCCTTACGAAAGGCGCCATACCGTCTATTCTTGGCGAGGCCTGGCACATTTTCGAGCATGACGGACATCGGCTTCATAGACCGAATGATCCGCAGAACATTAAAAATGAGGTCATTGCGCGAATCTCGATTCCATCGAGCCCCATTCTTCGTTCGCATGGTCGAGAAGCCTTGGCAAGGCGGGCACGCTGCCAATAGATCAAGATCCCCTGGCTGAAGCGCTAACTCTCTCATCATGGCGGCACCAGATAAGTGGGCAATGTTCGTCTCCCAGAGTTTAACCCTCTTGTGGTTAAGTCGATACGTACGACATGCCAAGTCGTCAATTTCAACGGCTCCGATGACCTTGTATCCTGCTTGTCGAAGGCCTTCGGAAAGGCCTCCCGCACCGCAAAACAAGTCTACAGCCCTTGGCTTCCTCTTCATTGAACATTCACCTGAGGAACGATGATTCAGTTTTCTCAAGTACAAGCCTGACTATATCGCAAAAGCGAACGCATAGCGTCCATCTGGAAATCTGATCTGCGGCCACCATGCGGCATTCCTCCCTCGATCGGTCTTTGTTCTAAGCAAGAAAAGCGTGATCTTGTTGTCGGGGACTCTTGCGGCTTCGCCGCCGTCCAAAATACCTTGGGTCTCGCGCCGGTTTTCTTTGAGGCCACGTTCCCGGTCCACGTAGACGTAACCGTTACTTTGTTGATTGATTTTTGCGAACTGTGCGAGTGATGCTGCAATGGCAATTGGATCCCACACACGCTCTGACTCCCGCTGATCCGGCATCGTCAAAGCAATCAGGGCCTGCAATTCCTCAATAGTCACCTCCGCATGGTGGTCGTCTCTGAAGTCGGCCAGCTTCTTGTCAATCTTCTCAGTGGACGTCTTGACGGTCTCGTCGCGCATGACTTGCGCAGGGTTATAAATGCTACCTCCAGAGTATACACCGATTGAACCCCGTGCCAGAATGTTTGTCCGCGTGGCAATAAGTCCACTTTCCAAATAGACTCCCCGGAACTCCTCGCTCGGTCGCCGAGCAATGAGTTCCCGAAGCCCTCGCTCCATCCTGTTGATCGCTCTAAAGACGATATGGAGTTCCGGTGGGAGGAACAACCTCAACAACCCGACATCCTTTCTTCGGTAGCCATACATGCGGGCATGTTGGAGGATGGTGTCAGCCTGTGGTCTCCTTGGATGGCGCCCGTAATAACTGACGAGCAGATTCTTGATGGTCACCCCACGGCCAAGCTTGTTACCGCCGACGAAAAGGTTGTAGGGCGATTGGACCGCCACGTCCTCGTCCGTCTCTCCGTTGACCAACTTGATGGTGATGCCGGGTGAGAAGAATTCGATAGCTTCCACGAGACCATCAAACTTGCAGCCCCTTAACCCTTCGTGGGTCGAGGCTAAGTCGTCGTAGGCCGCCTTAAGCCGCGTGAGGACCACCTGATTCTTTGCCTTTAACCCGGCAGTCAAGTCTGTTTTGTACTTCCGCATGAGATTGACAATGTGGCTATGGTCGTCGGTGCGGGTACTCACGTGACAGAGAAAAGCGCAATTCTGATCGGCTTCATTCGTCCGCTTGAATGTCGCCCCAACCATGAAGGTATCCAAGGCCATAAGAAGGGACTTGGGAATCGTCACGGTCGGAGTTGGCTGCGGGCCGGGAGCCAGAACAGCGATGTCGTTCAAATCGAACTCCCTGACGAGGCTGGCGTTGTCTCCGAAGAATTCCTCGCCCCCCACGTAATCAGAACCAGGGTGGCTCAAGATGGTGAACGTGGGTCTGAAGTCATGTTCCGGGGTCTGAAGGAACAGGGCCTGCGGAGTGGCCGTTACCTGCAAATAGGTGTTCTTCTCGAAGAAGCCGCGCAATTCCACGAGACAGTTGTTAATCGTGCTCCTTGTCCCATCGGCCCGACGTTCCCGCGTGTTAAGGCTGGCCTGATCTGCCTCGTCATCGATGATGAGGCAGCTGAGTCCTCGGACCCTGCCCTTCTTGAAGTTTTCAATCAGGGTATTTAGTAGGGCAGCGTTTTTACTGGTGACGATGGCGCAGGTCCCGCCCTTGACCCGCTGGAGGAATGAGTCGGTATCTCTAAACTCTTTCTTGCCGATAATATCAATTCCAGGAAAAGCTTCCCGCACCCTCCCGAGAGTCTGTTCATAGAGCGGGTCAATGTCGGAAGTCAGGATGAGAATGGCTCTATACCCCTCATCGGCACCCATAGCGCCAGTGACGGTTAAAATACCGGTCTTGCCGCTTTGGACCAACCCATAGATGAGGCCGTTGATTTCCTTTTTGTCCCCGCTTAGTGGATCGACCCATTTGCCAGCAACCTCAGCTGCGGTCTCGCTTATGTCCTTAACCTCTGCTTGATTGCCAATCTGTTTCTGCAACAGCCTCAAGACCTGATCGCGATGTTTCATTACCACCTCAGCTCTTTAGAATTCCCTGCCAATTCGATGGCGCAACTTTCCCATCAAGCACTCCGTCCGGGCCATTCACCTTGTAATACTCACCGTGTTTGCGATAACAGGCAACATGGACTGCAACATTCCTCGGGGCAGCGACGCTCACGTAATCGCCATAGGTAATGGCTGCCACGCCATCGGCGCCACAGATGAGCCCGATGACGATCTTGAATTCGGAGGCGCTGTTCTGCAAAAGCACTTGTTCGCTCGGCGTAAACGTGAATCCCCAAGGACTCCGGCCCCTCGTGCTATATTTCAGGAGGACCAACAGCTGACTGTTCATCAAAAAAAACGGGGGGTCGTATCGGATACTCGTGATCCCGCCATTGCGGGCCAAGAGATGAAGCGCCGCTCCCTCATAGAACTCTTGTTTCTTTATTGCCACCCCTCTAACCGGCCTTTCTCTAGGGGGAAGATCAGGTGTGCCAGCGCTACTTGCTATTTGACGACGCGGTCCCGGTGTGGTGCAGTGATCGTGATCCAGACAACCACCCCCTGACCCGCCCCCGATTGCTATCGGCCCGGACCGGTGAATTCGCTCGTGCCCCATGGCGGAACGGACGGGGCGAGCGGCATCGGCTGTCCGCCTGGGCTGAGATGAGGTTGCACCGGTCTGCCATACTGGTCGGCGCTGTGGCCCAACCCATAGGCATTAATATTCGGCTGAATCGTCGGGTCAGGCGGGTTCAGACTGGACGAGCCCTGGGGGGCCCAGGAAAAGGGCCGGCCCGTCGCATCCGAGTGCACGCCAGGGCCGTAGGCGTCCTTCTGGAACGGCTGCAGGAGCGGGGGCTGCTCGCCTGGCATGGGGTAGAGCTGGGCGTGGGCAGGCAGGGCAACGAGCACGAAGAGCAGACCCGACGGGATGCGGAATCTGAGCGTGGCCATCACAGGTCCTCCCTGTTGAGGTGCACGGCTTCTCGTTCGAGCAGACGTATCGCGCATACAGTCTCTGCCTTTCCCGAGGGGAATGCAAGCGTGACACAGGGACGGATGGGACGGATTATTCGGGTATGAGGGAGGAAGTCACGTGTGGCATAAATAACACATGCGTACACGTATCGTGTGTTCGCAGCCGCTCGGATTTTCTGGAGGCGTCCGGACCTAGCCCAAAGTGGACTCAACGAGTCAATACCTAGTTACAGTGTCGGCTTTGTCAGCGCGTGACTGGGAGGTTTGTAGCAATTGTAGCAGTAGCAGGGGGGGCGGTATCCCGTTTCCGGTGTGGCCAATAGCACCGGTAGCGGAGGGAGCGCGGACCTGGGGGTAGGCGGGGCTTGTGCAACCTCTTTCGAGCCGTCAGGGGATGGCCTCACGCGTGCTCACTGGATACGCCCACACTCCTGTGGCAGAGAGAAAGCTAGGTCGTCTTGCTGCGGGGGCCTGCTTCGAGGATTTTTGGGGTGCGCTCGTCAGCTTCGAGCGGGCGAGCACGCCTACGCCCTCATGGTGCCATCGTTTCCGCTGCCAAACGTCATTTACATATTGACAAGTGAAACTTGTCACTTTACACTCAATAGATGCTACAGAGCTTCAAGCACAAAGGACTGAAACGGCTCTTTGAGGATGGCGAGAAAAAAGGCCTTCGCGCCGACTACATCGAAAAGATCGAAAATATCCTCTTTGTCTTGAACCGTACCCGCACCATTGAGGACATGAATTTGCCGGGATTCCGGTCTCATCCCCTCAAAGGCGACCTGAAAGGCTTTTATGCTGTGACCGTCCGGGCGAATTACCGCGTGATTTTCCGTCTGGAAGACGGCCACGCCTATGACATTGACCTCATCGACTACCACTAGGAAGGAACACCCCACATGCGCATGAAGAACCCACCGCACCCCGGAAGGATTGTCAGGCAGGAGTGCATTGAACCGCTCAGCCTCACGATTACCACCGCGGCAAAGCACTTGCGCGTGACCCGCCAAGCCATCAGCAATCTCGTCAACGAGCGGGCAGGCATTTCGCCTGCAATGGCGATCCGGCTGTCCAAGGCCTTCGGCAGCACCCCGGAAACGTGGCTGGGCTTACAGATGGATTATGACCTCGCCCAGGCGGAAAAAGACGTGGCGTCCATCAAGATCACGAAGCTTCATCCCATCGCCGTGTAGAATATCCCGCCTGGGACCATCACCGGAATCCGGCTCTGCTGTCCGCCTGTTCCGACACAAGGGCGCAGGCAATGGCACGATCTTCCTGCGCATCCTCCCACGGCCACCCGAGGCCCCGGCCCGCAGCCTGCCGGACTGGTGCAGCCGGTTCACATTGATCGAACACGCATATTCCACCATGGCGCGCTCCGAGCCGCTCGGCCGTCCATATCCGAAGCCACCCCTTCTAGGTTCCTGTCTCTATCGAAATGGCCCGCGAACTTGACCGGAACGCGGCCACCCCTCGCTCGCCTCTCCGTCGATTCCGACCCGTATGCCAGCCGCGCGGGCCAGCGTCAGGCCTCAGCTGGTTTTCCCGGCGCAGATTGGGGCAATTATTGTTCGTCTGCACCGTCCGCATCCTTCCCAATATGGGTTTTCAAGGACTTAGCGCGGACGGTCTGGATGCCCTTGCGGTCACGACCGCCCGCAGGGCCACCGACCGTCCGCAGGGCATCGGGCGTAACGCCGCTGGCAGGACCGGTTTCTTGCCTGCGCGCGGACGGTGTGGACGGTCACGTCCCTGCGTTGTCTGGCGCGCATGGAGTGGTGATCGTAATGGTTCGACGCCTGGCCCGCCCCTCGCGCCTGAAACTGATCTCGATGCCGACCGTGCGCAGGGACATCGCTGCCCGTCGCAGTCGCCCCCCGAGCGCCCGGGGAGTCTCGGGCCAGGTCTTGGACTTGGCGCCCCGTTCGCCCACCACCTCGCCCAGGGCATCCAGAAGGTCTGCGGCGGCCCCCGTCCATACCGTCTGCGTGGTCATCATGGTGCGCACGGCGGTAGCGATCGGATCGGCGTCGATCACGCTCTCAACGGCCTCGTCACGGTTGCCGCAGTAGGCCGACCAGAAGGTCCCGGCGGGCCACACCGCCGTCTCGCAGGCCGTCGCCCAGAGCGCGAAATCCGCCATGCGCGGGAGCGTGCCCAGGTGGGTCTCCGGCAGCCGCGTGAGGCCTTCCACCACCGCATCAAGCAGCGCGCCCAGCAGGCGAGGGCGTTCGGCCTCGAAGGCGGCCCACAGCTCTGCTTCGGGCCGGCGGCTTTCCTCCGGGATCGGTTCGAGCGTCAGGAACACGGCTCGGTCGGCCAGATCGGGCCGCGTCACGATTTCCTCGATGCCATTCAGGATCACCGGCCGCGACGCCTCAAACAACACCTCGTCCTGGTCGGAGTACAACTGGCGCACGGCAAAGCCGCCGCCGGTGGCGAGTCGGCACAGGGTGTCGGACATCCATGCCAGCAGGCCCGACACGTTGTCGAACGCCAACACATGCCCGTTATTCGCGGCAATGAACAGATCGCGGTCCTCGCGTGGCAAAGCACGCAACGGCGCGGTGTTCGGATCGAGCAGCGCGCGCAGGATGGAGGAAAACGTGGACTTGGCCGATCCCTGTTCACCCGAGAGCACGAGTACCGGATACGGCCCGCGAGGGCGCAGCACCGCCAGCGCCCATGCCACCACCAGGACGAAGTCAGCATCGGATTGAACGTTGAGAAAGGACCTGAGCGTGTCCACCGATCCGCCCGCGACCGGCATCGGCAAGGGCTGCATCCCTGCGGCGCGGCGAAAGCGGACCGGCGGGGTGTCGATCACGCGCCAGCCGGTGGCGTCAATCTCCACCGCCCGCCAAGCCTCGTCACCGAGGTCGAGATAGAGCCGGCCGTCCAGACCACCGACGCGAATATGCACGAGGCGCTCGGGGGCATCGAAATGCGCCCGGGCCTCGAGCACGTTGAGCGCCGATTGCAGCGCCTCGGAACTCACGGCCCCGCCTGTTTCCTCAAAGAAGCAACGGGCCAGCCAGCGGCGAAATCCCTTGGCGCGGATCGGCCAGGTCTCGCGGTGGCCGTTGATGTCGAGATCGGCGTAGCCCGTGTTATCCGGCGTGTGAAACAGTTCTGCCGCGTGCGCGAGATTGAGCAGGAGGTCGGCCTGCGTGGGCCCACGTCCGCCAATGTCGCCACTGGCCGCGGCGAGAGCCTCATCGAGCGCCGTCACCCGGCAGCCGGCCGTCTTCAACTGCGCCCGTAACGCCTCGAAGGCGGCCCGGTCATTCTGTTTCAGCACGGCCAATTGTTCCAGCACCTCCGGTGCAAACGGGGCCCCGGGATTGACCGTGGTTCGCTCTACCAGCCCATCCAGCGGATCACGCAGGTCCTCGGCCGCGTCAATGGCGGCGGCAATGGGATTGTGGGCCTCGTGCTTCTTGTCACTATTCATGGCGCGACCTCCTGGGTGCCAGGCGTGCGGCCCAGCAGCATGTCGTTGAAGTCCATCCCGTTCGGCGGGTGAGCGATGCGCACGCGCCGGCCCTCCCGTTTCCAGCGCCACGCGCAGGCGTGAGCGGCCGCCTCGCCAGCCTCGTCGCCATCGGCCAGTACGATCACGTTGCGCACATCCGTCGGGAGGTCGAGCACACGCAACCCCGAGGTGGACAACGCAGCCCACGCCGGATGCCCGGTGGCCTGCATGGCCGCGAGACAGGTCTCGAGACCCTCGCCCACCATCAGCAAGTCGCGGGGTGCTGCGAGGCGTACCGCCCCGCCGCGGCAGGGCCCGAGCATCATCTTCTGCGGCTCGACGGGCGCCTTACCCGCGCCATTCCGGGCGAGAAAGGTGCGATGGATGGCCAGTGGCGCGTCGTCGGACCCGCGGGTGACCAGCGCGATCATGGCCGGCCAGGACTCGCCCGAGGGATGCTTCAGGGATGGATGGAAGCGCAGCGTCGGCGTGGCCGGCAGTCGCAGGCCACGCGATTCAAGGTAGGGTTCGATCAGGGTTCCGCCCGCCGGTTGGGCGGCCCACCAGATCGACCGCGCCGCCTCGATGCGTGTGCTGTCGTCGCGATCCGGCTCGGCCAGCGTAGTGGCCCGGCGCGAGGCGGCGCCTTGAAATCGGCGCGGATCGTGCCGTGGCCACAGGCCGCGTGCGTGCAGGTGCCTGATGACCTCGTCCTGCTCGCAGCCGGCATGGCAATGCACCAGCACCGTCCCGTCGGGGGTCTCGCGCAGCGACAGGCTCGGAGTGCGGTCATCGTGCGCGGGACAGCGCGCCGACCAGCCGCTCCCGGCCTTACGCCCGCCGAGGGCCGTGGCAATGGTGTCAGCGGTCATGGCGCACCTCCGCGGTCTCGAGGGGGGCCGCCACGGGAGGAGCGTTCGCAGGGGCTGGCGGTGCAGCCCGCGACCATTCGGCGAGGATGGCAAAGAAGCCGGTGACGGGCTCGGTTCGTGGCCGGGCGTCCTCATCGGTGAGGGGGCACCGAAGGCGTGGGTGCCAGCGCGCGGAGGTCGGCTCAATCAGGGGGGGACGTGTCGCGTGTGGTGATTCCATCGAAGACCTCACGCTCGGCGTGTCGCCGCGCGTGCCTTTTGAGTCTCCGATCTCGGAATCCCACCGATGATGCTGGACTTACGTGATGTGTATTGTGAGCGTCCCCATCACAGGGATCGCCATGGCGCCGGCGTTAGCGCGGCAGTTCTTCCTCGGGAATGGTGAATTTGTGAGACTTCCCGGCCTCGATCACGAGTTCGCGCTTTTTTGCGTTCCCGATGCCGCCTGAAATCGAGCAGCGAAAGTACCCGTGTTGGAGTCCATCAAGGACAATCTGTGTGAGCCGGCCCAACGCTTCCCGGCACTGCGGACCGCCAGCTGGCCCGACATCAATCGGGCGTGAGTCGTTATGCATGGTGAGCCCTTTCATATCTTTGATTGTGAACGCGACGGCCAACAGCTGAACGCTGTGGGTATCCCCATGCACATCCAGCACGTCCTACTCCCACGGGGACGATGACGGCACACCAAGACCGTGTGCTGGCCCTCGGCCCGCACGAAAACTCGCGCGTCGTTCGCCCCGGTGGGGATCGCTGGGGGCCAGCCACCTGGACGGGGGCATGTCAGATCAAGGTCACTCATCGCGATTCGCACCGGTTGCCATGGCGGCTGAGCACCGCGGTTCGCCCGGCCCGATCGGTTCTCGGTAGCTCTCCCGGATGAGCCGCGTGACGGCGTCAGCCGGAACGCGAATCGCCCGCCCAATTTTATAGTAGCCGATGCGCTTCTCCAGGACCCACTTTCTCACGGTCGCCTCTCGAAGCCCCAATTGCTCGCTCGCCTCCCGCACGGTCAGCAATCGTTCAGCTGCCATTCCACACCTCCATCCTTGAGCAACCTTGCAACCCCTTACCATTGAGCGTATAATAATGAAATGAGCTACTATTGTCAATAGATCAACGGCACCGTTGAGCACAAGGACCGCCCCGGCTACGATCGCTCAACTGACTAAGAATGGAGGCGACATGACTCAACGACCGCCATCCGACACCGCGCTCAATCAAGCCTGGGCTCGAATCGGCTTTTCACCCTGGCATCACATGGCATGGTTTGCGAGGCTGGCCAACACGACCGTGAGGACCCTGAGTCCTGGGGATGTTCAAAACTTACAGGATGAGTGTCAGGCCATTAGGATGACCCCTATTGCGTTCCACCCCACTCAGCCCGATCGAAAGCGATACCCGTTTCTGCACGGAGGTGTCGGATCTTTCGCCCCGACCTTGCTTGAGTTAAAGAATATCTGCGAGGTCATCGCCCTCCATCTCAACCGCCTTGCGGACGGCCAAAGCACCACCTGCGGCCCCATTCACGTGGACCACACCATTAGGCTTACGAAATCCACCGATGTCGAACGACAGGCTGGGTATCCTCCCTATCGCATTAACCCACTCCTCATCTTTAGCAAGGGCGACACCTGGGCGGATGAATTTTTGTTCCGCATGACGCAATTACTCGAACTCCCGCGGAGAGGCCGCACGTTGTTCGTCGACTCCATACGGCGGTGTCCCCACTGCCAGCAGGTATTTGTCCAGCTCCGCCGCCATGCCACCTACTGTGGACGGAAATGCCACTCGGTCGCGGGGATGCAAAACGCCAGGGCTGCCGCAAAGGAACAACACCAGGGCCCCAGCACGAAACAAAGAAAGGGACCACGTCATGGCAAGAAAACACGGCATTGATCGGGGCATCTGTCAGCGGAAAGGGCGTACGGGCTGGTGGGTCCGGCTGATGCACGAGGGCCGCGAACGGTGGCATAAGTGCGATACCAAGAGCCAGGCCCGAGCGCTCTATGGACGCCTCAAGGCGGACCAGCGGGAAGGCCGCTACTTCGAGAAGCCCCACGCCGTTCCCTTTCGGGAGATCGCACGCGAGTATCTTCGGACCGTTGAAGCACGACGCCGCAAGAAGGGCGACGATCAGTCCCGCATGAACCGATGGCTCGCCGCCTTTGGGGGCCAAGATGCCGGCACCATCACCATCCGTCAAATCGAGAAAGTCTTAACGGACCTGGGCACTGACGGGAAGCAACCCGCCACGCTCGTGCGCCATCTCACGGTCTTGAAGGCCGTCTTCAATCGGGCCAAGCGGCTGGGCCTCGTGAAAGACAATCCGGCGGGCCTCGTAAAGGCCCCCCAGGTCAATAACGTCTTGGTGCGGTACCTCCTGCCTGACCAGGAACGCGCGCTGTTGAGTCATCTCCCTGAACAGTATGGCCCCATCGTCCTCACGGCCTTGCACACGGGCCTTCGACAGGGCGAACTCATCCGTCTCGTGTGGGCCGACGTTGATTGGAACATGGGGGTCTTAACGATCCACGAAACCAAAGCCGGGGAACGGCGGCGCGTGCCGATGAACTCAACCGTGGTGGGTCTGCTGAGCCGTCTGAAAGCTAGGGGGCACGCCCATCCCATCGAACGGATCTTTCCCTTCGATGCGCGATACCTCCGTCGCACGTTCGACGAAGCGGTCAAGGCCGCGGGTCTCACCCCGTTCAGATTTCATGATCTGAGGCACACCTTTGCCTCACGTTTGGCGATGCAGGGGGCGAATGACCGCACCCTCATGGTACTGGGAGGCTGGAAGTCTCCGGCCATGCTAAGCCGATATGCCCACCTGTCCCCGACTCATCTCTGGAAGGCCGTGGAGGGACTCACGCAGGCTGGAACCGTGACCAAAACCGTGACCGAGGAAACCACCACGGACGATGACACGCAGAAGTTATTGAAAGATTTGGTGAGCCGGCTGGGACTCGAACCCAGGGCCCTCGCCTTAAAAGGGCGATGCTCTACCGACTGAGCTACCGGCTCACCTGTGCAGAATGTTGGAAGCGGCCACCACCTGCGTTCTCGCATCGCTCACACCCTCGACGTATCGCAACAATACGCCTCGGCTTTTCGTTTGCTGCGGCCTTGTTGTCGACCGCCTTGCACATCCTGCGAAATGCTGGCATCCGACAATGAGCCCTGTCAACGCCTTTGGAGTGGTCGGACCGTGCTTACCGGCGGGCACGGCCAGCTGCCGGTCTGCGACGCGGCGCTGCCAGCGGATTCCGGAGGATGATCGTATGGCTCCGCTTGGAGCCGGTGGAGACCATGTCGATCCGGCACTCGGCCAGCTCTTCGACCCGATCCAGGTACCGCTTGGCCTCGACAGGCAATTTCTTGTAGGTCGTAATCCCCGTGGTCGGCGTCGTCCAGCCGGGCAGTTTCTGATAGACCGGCTCACAGTCGGAGAGCACCTGAATATCGGCCGGCATGTCCTTGTGGAGGATGCCGTTGTGCCGATAGCCGGTGCAGAGCATGAGTTCCTTGCACCCGTCCAGCACATCGAGCTTGGTCACGGCCAGCGACGAGAGCCCGTTGATCTTGGTCGCATAGCGCACGAGGATCCCGTCGAACCAGCCGCAGCGTCGAGCCCGCCCCGTCGTCGCCCCGAATTCTTTGCCCCGCTCCTGCAACCCACCGCCGACCGCATCGTTGAGCTCGGTCGGGACCGGGCCGCTGCCCACGCGGGTGGTGTAGGCCTTGGTAACGCCCATGACGACGTCGATCTTCGTCGGCCCCACGCCGGTTCCCGTGCAGGCCCCGCCGGCCGCCGCGCTTGACGAGGTGACGTAGGGATAAGTCCCGAAATCCACATCCAGGTGGGTTCCCTGCGCCCCTTCGAACAAGACCTTGCGGCCCCGGTCGATCGCCTTGTTCAGCATGATGGAGGTGTCGGCAATGTAGTCCTTGAGCCGGTCGGCATAGCCCATGTACTGCTGGAACACTTTTTCCACCTGAAACCCCTCGGCCCGGTAGAGCCGATCCAGGAACAGGTTGATCTCCGCCAGATTTTCCTCCAGCTTGCGCCGGAAGAGCGGGGGATTGAGCAAATCGCCGGCGCGGATGCCGATGCGGGCCATCTTGTCCGCATAGGATGGGCCGATGCCGCGCCCGGTCGTCCCGATCCGTCGCGAGCCCTTCGACTGCTCCGCCGCCTTCTCGATGGCCTTGTGGTACGGGAGGATCAGGTGCGCCCGGTGACTGATGAAGAAATTTCGCCCGATCTGCACTCCCTTGGCTTGCAGTTGGTCCATTTCCTCGATCAAAGACCCTGGGTCCACGACCACCCCGTTCCCGATCATGTTGACCTTGCTGCGGTACAGGATACCGGACGGGATCAGATGGAACACGAAGGTGCCCCGGTCATTGACGACCGTGTGCCCCGCATTGGACCCGCCCTGAAACCGGACGACGACGTCGGCGTCGTGGGCCAAGATATCCACAATCTTGCCCTTGCCTTCGTCGCCCCACTGGGTGCCGATCACGACTAAATTGGCCATCGTCTTGAATATCCTGTCCAAAAAAAGAGCCCTGACCTGGAAGAGGTCAGAGCCGCTGGCAGCCAATAGTAAGATGCGCCCCCTCCTTTGTCAAGCCAACGGCGCGTGGGGGACAGGGCGTCACCTGTGCGGGGAGCGGCCCTTGCCGACGTGAGTTTTCTTACCGCCTCACGCATCGCGATGCCCGCGTCACGGGCCCTTGCCGTCTTGACGGGCCGCAGGCCGCATGCTAGCATGGGCACTCATTTGGTGGCGGTTGCTTCTCCGCAACGCATCACTCGGCGGTCATCATCAGCAATTATTCGGGTGGGGCTGTAGCGCAGTTGGGAGCGCGCGTGAATGGCATTCACGAGGTCGCCGGTTCAATCCCGGCCAGCTCCACCAAACCAAGCTTGCCAAGGCAATTGATCTGGTACGTGGCTAGGATATACCTGTGACTCGCTATACTGCCTCCAATCAATTCTTTGTCCTCCTCCTCTGACTGACGTCCCCTTCTGTCTTGTTTCACGCGCTGATCACACACCCAACGGATTAGTATTGCCATGCTGCAAATCGAAGGCGTCAGTAAACAATTTTCCACCCGGGTGCTCCTGACCGACGCCTCCGCGCACCTGCGCCAGGGCTCGCGAGTCGGCCTAGTCGGTCCCAACGGGGCCGGCACGACCACGCTCATGCGGATGATTCTCGGTGAGGATTCGCCGGACAAGGGCCGGATTCGCAAGCGTCCGCACCTGCGCGTGGGCTACCTGGCGCAAGAGCTGGAAACCTTGACCGGCAAGACCGTGCTGGACGCAGCCCACCGGGGCCAGTACCCGGAACACGAGGCCAAGCGCATCCTGTCTGGATTGGGCTTCGGCGAAGCGGATTTCAGCCGGCCGGTCGAGGCCCTCTCCGGCGGCTATCGCATGCGGGTCGCCCTGGCCCATCTGCTGCTGGCCAACCCGGACGTCCTGATGCTGGACGAGCCGACCAACCCCCTGGACAAGCCGACACAGCGCTGGTTCGAGCAGTTCCTGCTGAACTCCGGCATGACGCTCCTCGTCATCAGCCACGACACGGCCTTTCTGGATCGCATCGCCACACACGTCTGGGACTTGCGCGATCATGTCATTCAGGAATACCGGGGCAACTACCACCGCTTTCTGGAGCAGCGGGCCGCGCGCGACGAGCAACTGGAGGCGGCGGCAAACCGGCAGTCCAAGGAAATCGCCCGGGTCCAGAAGTTCGTGGACCGGTTCCGCTACCAGGCCAACAAGGCCAGCCAGGTCCAGTCCCGCATCAAGCAACTGGAAAAGGTCAAGCGCATCGAGCTGGGCCGGGACGCCAAGCGGGTCCGGTTCAAGTTTCCCCTGCCCCCGGCCAGCGGGCGGCACGTCTTCGACCTGCGCGGGGTGGCCAAGAGCTATGGCGCCACCGTCGTCTACGGCGCGTTGGATTTTTCGGTGGAACGAGGCCAGCGGGTGGCGCTGGTGGGAGAGAACGGGGCCGGGAAAAGCACGCTCCTTAAGATGCTGGCCGGAGTCCTGCCGCCCGACAAGGGCACCAGGGCCGTGGGCCATGGCGCTACCGTCCATTACTTCGCGCAGCACCAGGCCGAAACCCTGAACCCGGAACACACGATCCTGGAATCCTTGAGCGAGGTCTCCACCCAGGCGGAGACGAACTTTCTGCGCGGCCTGGCCGGCGCCTTCCTGTTTTCCGGGCAGGACCAGAAAAAGCCGATCAAGTCCCTGAGCGGCGGGGAGCGGAACCGCGTGGCCCTCGCACGGATGCTGGTGGAGCCGGCGAACACCCTGCTGCTGGACGAGCCGACGAACCACCTCGATCCGGCCTCTGTGGACGTGCTGACCGACGCCATGACCGACTTTCCCGGCACGATCGTTTTCATCTCGCACGACCCCACCTTCCTCTCGCGCATCGCCACCCGTGTGGTGGAGATCGAGGAGGGCAAGGCGCGGGACTACTATGGAGACTACGAGTACTACCTGTGGAAACGGGCTCAGGAGCTGGAGTCCATCAAGGAATCCACGGCCGACCTCTCGCCGACGCAGAAACAGGCCAAGGCAAGCAACAAGGCCCTCCCCGCGCCGCCTCCCATCGCGGAGAAGAGCAAGTCGGGCGAACGGCGCGAACTGTCCAAGAGTCAGGCTAGGCTGGAGAAGCAAGTGGCCAGGGCCGAGGCAGAAGTGGCCGAACTGGAAGTCCGCCTCAAGAGCCGGGAACAAGAGCTGGCCGACCCGGCTCTGTACAAAGAAATCGCCCGCTGGAACGACCTGCACCAGGAACAGGACCGGTGGAAGAAGGACCTGGAACGACTCACCGCCAAATGGTCGAGCCTGACGGACGAGCTGGACGACGTAAAGAAGAAGCTGGCGGCGGTGTAAGAGGACAAGGCGAGAGGAGCTATGCTGACGGCGTAGCGAGGAAGGCTGGGCACGTGGCCGCCACGCACCGGGAACGATCCCCCCCTCTCACTGTTAGGAACGATAGACCTCCTTACGATCGCCGATCTTCACGACAAGGACGATCAACTCTTTATCGCGGATCGTGTAGATGATCCGATAGTCCCCTTCCCGAATACGATACAGATCGTCCTCGCCGGCAAGTTTCTTCACACCCTGCGGACGCGGATTATCTCGCAAAGCCTTCATGCGCTTCACAAGACGTTTCTGGGTCGCCGGCGTACAGGCTTTGAGCTGACGTTCGGCAGAGGGGGCGAGGAGGATCGAATAGGCCATGGAAGGCTAAAGGCCGAGGTCCTTCAGAATCGCATCGAGCGGTTTGGCTCCCTTCTTCTTGGTTTCAATCAACGCAGCCCGAGCGGCGGCGAGGTCAATACGATCTTCAAGCTCTTCCAACAGCCGCAAATCGTCCATCGACACTACAGCGGCGATTTCTTTCCCTCGCCGATGCACCACCACGCGCTCCTTCCCGAACGCCACCCGATTGATCGTATTCGCAAAACCTTCTCGCGCCTTACTGGCAGGCAGATGCGCCATCAAACGCCTCCCTCATTGACTTGAACTGTGCTGAACGTACAAAGCGTACAAATGCTACATTCCAGGTGATCGTAAGTCAAGAGGAGAGTGCTGCGCTGTCGCACACTACGGTTTTTTCGGCCGGTAGTATTTCTTTCCGCTGAGCGGCTCCGGCAAATGACTCTGCTCCTTCTTGGCCGCCGGGTCCTCGTGGACGTACCGGTAGCCCTTCCCGTAGCTGAGATCCTTCATCAACGATGTGACCGCGTTGCGCAGGTGCAGCGGCACAGGCAAATTCCCGAACTCCCGCGCATCCTGCGCCGCTTCCAGCAAGCCTGCATAGGAAGCATTGTCCTTCGGCCCGGTGGCGAGATAGGTCGTCCCCTGCGCCAGGTTGATCTGGGCTTCGGGCAGGCCCACGAACTCCACCGCGTGAAAGACGGCCGTCGCGATCAGCAGCGCCTGGGGATCAGCGTTGCCGACGTCTTCCGAGGCAAAGATCACCATCCGCCTGGCGATGAATCGGGGGGCCTCCCCTCCTTCCAACATCCGCGCCAGCCAGTAGAGGGCCCCGTCCGGGTCCGAGTCCCTCATGCTTTTGATGTAGGCCGAGATCAGGTTGTAATGTTCTTCCCCGACCCGATCGTACCGGAGCGCCTTCTTGAGCAGCGCCGCATCCAGGGCTTCGGCATCCAGCAGCACGCGGCCACCCGGACCAGGCTTCGTCTGGGTCACCACGAATTCAAGCGCGGTCAGGGAAGCCCGCGCATCCCCGTTGCCGAATCCGACCAAGCGCCGCCGCGCTTCTTGCGACAGGGCTGCCTTGAACCGGCCCAGGCCCCGCTCTGGGTCGGCCAGAGCCCGGTCCAGGATCTGCCCCATGGCCTCATCGGAGAGGGACTTGAGCACCACCACCATGGAGCGGGACAACAACGGGGAGATCACCTCGAATGAAGGATTCTCCGTCGTGGCCCCCAGCAGAATCACCGTTCCCTTCTCCACGTGGGGAAGAAAGGCATCCTGCTGGGCCTTGTTGAAGCGGTGAATTTCGTCCACGAACAGGATCGTCCGCTGCTTGCGCCGCACACGCCGCTCCTCCGCTTCCTTGATCAGGCGTCGCAGCTCGGGGATGCCGCCGGTGATCGCGGAGAAGAAGACGAAGGCCGCTTTGGTGCGTCGCGCAATCAATCGGGCTAGGGTCGTCTTGCCTGAGCCGGGCGGCCCCCAGAGAATGACCGAGGTGAGGGAATCGGACTCGATGGCCCGGCGGAGGGGCCGGTCCGGGGCGATCATCTCCTCCTGCCCGACGAATTCGGAGAACTCCCTCGGTCTCATCCGTTCGGCCAAAGGGGCCGAGGCATCCACCTCGTCATCGTCCGGTTGGAAAAGAGCCGACTGATCGTCAGGCAGTTGCGTCATGCGAGGGGCGTCCTCTTCGGAGTTGTGTCGGACGGTCCATTGTAGCCGGAGAGCCGAGGAGGCCGCAAATAACCTGGGCATGCTACAATCGCCGGCGAGGCAGCCGGCAGGAAAAGCGGGAGGGAGAACGATGAAGGCTCAGATCAACGGCATCACGCTCGCCTACAGCGACCAGGGCCAGGGCCTGTCGGTCGTCTTTCTGCACGCCTTTCCCTTCAACCGGACGATGTGGGAACCGCAACTGGCTTATCTCTCGGACCGCTATCGCATCATTACCGTGGACCTACGGGGCCATGGGGAGTCGGACGCCCCCTTCTGGCGCTACAGCATGGATCTCTTTGCGGACGACGTGAAAGGACTGCTGGATCATCTCGACATTCGGCAGGCGGTGCTGGTCGGGCTCTCGATGGGCGGGTACCTGATGCTCGCCTTCCACCGGAAGTATCGGGAGCGGATCAAAGCCCTAGTCTTTTGCGACACGAGGGCGGAAGCGGATACGCAGGAACTGGCGGCCTGGCGGTTTGCGCTGGCCCAGAAGATTTATCAGGAAGGCACGAAAGCCGTGGTGGCCGAGATGGGACCCAAGCTGCTGTCGGCAGCCGCCTACCAGACCAAGCCCGATCTAGTCCGCCGGGTCGAGGCGATCAGCTTGAGCACCCAGATGAGCGGCGCCATCGGCGACCTGATGGCCATTGCGGAACGGCCGGACTCGAGTCCGGACTTGAGCCAAATCGCCTGCCCGACGCTGGTCCTCGTCGGCGACGAGGACCGGCTCACGACACCGGAGGAGAACCGACGGATCGCGGCGCGGATTGCGGGCGCGAAATTCGAGATCATCCCCTCAGCCGGCCACATCAGCAACCTGGAGCAGCCGGACGCCTTCAACCAAGCGATTCGTTCGTTCTTGCAAACGATCGAATCGCCGTGAGGCGTGACATGTAAGGCGTCCGGCGCAAGCTGTTTCTTTTTGGAGCATCTTACGCCTCACCCCTTGCGCCTCACGGTTTTCAGTCCGGGTCGCCGGCGCCGCCGCGGCGGATGAGCTTGAGGAATTCCTCGCGGGTCTGTTGCTGGGTGCGAAACGCGCCGAGCATGGAGCTGGTCACGGCGATCGTATTCTGCTTTTCCACCCCCCGCATCATCATGCAGAGGTGGCGGGCTTCCACCACCACGCCCACTCCCGCCGGCTTCAGTTTGTCTTGAATCGCCTCCGCGATCTGCACGGTCAACCGCTCCTGGACCTGGAGCCGCCGGCTGAACATGTCCACGATCCGGGGGATCTTGCTGAGGCCGACGACTTTCTTCCGCGGCAGGTACCCGACGTGGCAGCGGCCGAAGAAGGGCAGCATGTGGTGCTCGCAATTATGCGTCAGGTGTCCCGCAATCAAGAACGTGGGGTACGGATCACACTTAAAACTATACACTGTAAAGGGTTTCTTTGAGGGCGGAAGATGCCGCACGCCCACGACCGTCGCATACATACTTTCTTCCGGCACATAGAATTCCCTTTGCTGCCGAAAGCCATGCTTGTTAAACCATCCTGCCTGCGCCCATCGAGGCGAAACGTACACCCTGCCGCAGCCGTCTCCATTCGCCGCTTTGGAAACCGGCGTCTCTAGGTAGTTAGCAAGTTCTGCCAGAAACGGCTGATTGGCGCTGATAATGAATCGTGCCTTCCCGGCAACAGTTCCATCCCCGTCGCAGTAGCCATCCCAAAATCCCTGCATCATCTCCTGCGACGCAGTGACGACCTTGGGAAATTGAAACACTGTGGGTTTGCTCCGCGCGCCTTGTTCGAGAACCGCCAGCCAACGACAGAATTTCTCCGCGATATCGCGCGCAACCACGCGAACCCGATACATGGGAATCGTTTTCTTCAAAAACCCGGACGGGACCAGGACGCGCTCGACCGTGGGCTCAAGCGGTGGGAAGGCCTGCGCGAGCATCTTCCTGTACTTGTCCGCAAAATCCTGTTTTTTCACGACCAGGCAGATGCGCCGGCCGTCTTGAATGCTGCCATCGGCCGCCGTGGCCCCCAGCGCATAGCCCAACGCATACCCGGGCTTTGCACCATACCGCTCGCGGCAAAGGCTTTTCGGGTTGGTCCACTCGACCTGGGTCCCAGGTTCAAGATTCTGTGCTTCCTGCCACCCTGTTCCCGTCATGATGGGATGGTCTGGCGTGACTCGGAACTTACCGCGATCCGTTTTGACTTCGACCACGGCGCGCGTTTTCCGAGACGTGACCTGCGTAACCGTCGTCTGTTTGGCATAACCTCTGTCGAGTGTCCACAAGCGGTCTCCCGGCTTGACCAGATACGCCGGTTTCGCCCCTTCTACGGCATTGACCAATTGTTTGCTGGGAACGCACATGCTGAAGAAGTCGATGTCCTTGACGATCACCCTCTCGTAGTATTCGAGCGGGAAGAGGGCTTCGTTCAGAAGGTGGTCGATGTTCTGCTTGTAGCCCTGGGTCATGAACCGGAGCGCCTTCTCCACCCGCTCCGGCGTCTTCTCCAGTCCGTTCCGTGTGGGGTCCTCGCCCAACAGCGTCAAGAGCCGCGTCACCACTTCACGCAGCTCGGTTTCGTGCGTCCGCCCCTGTTTTGTCTTCCCCTGTCGTCCCGCCCTTGTGCGTGCCATGCGCTCCCTTTACCAGACCGGCGACCCGCTGGTGACGGTCACCGGAGCCTCGCCGGAATATTCGAAATAGTTGTCCCGGGTCTCGATCAGCCCGATTTTTTCCAGTTGCCCGGCCGGCAGGTTCGCCACCAGCAGGTCCCAGACGAGCAGGACGAGGTTCTCACCCGTGGTTGTGCGCTTCGCGAAGGCCGGGTCTCCGTTCAGGTCCCGATGGTCGAAACGGGCCACGACGGTCTCCTGCACCAGCCGGTCCAGCGCGTCGAGGTCGGCGGCCCGGCCGGTCTTCGGGTCCACGGGGCCGCGGACCGTCACGAAGAGGGTGTAGTTGTGGCCGTGGCCGTTCGGATTGTTGCACTTGCCGAAGACCCGCCGGTTTTCCTCATCGGAGAACCGCTCCGAGTGCAGCCGGTGTTGCGCCGCGAACTGGTACCGGTGGGTGACGCTAGCCTGGTCCATCAAGACACTCTCCGCGTTCAGCCGCCGGCTTTCAGCCACCGACAAGAAAGAAGGCCGGCATTGCCCCTCCCGTGGAAAAGCAACCCGGCCTTCTGGCGATCTCTAGTCCCTCTTCAAGCTGACAGCTGACGGCTGATGGCTCTGTTTACGCGCTGAACGAGCTGCCGCAGCCGCAGGTGGTCTTGGCCTGCGGATTCTTGATCGCAAAGCCCGAGCCCTGCACACTGTCCACATAGTCCACTTCCGTCCCCTGGAGCAGCGGCGCGCTCTGCGAATCCATGATGACTTTCACGTCGCCCTTCTCGATCACCGTGTCGTCATCGGCCATCTTGGACTCGAAGGCCATCCCGTACTGGTACCCGTGGCAGCCGCCGCCCTTGACGTAAATGCGCAGACCGACCACGTCCTTTTCCTCGGTCATCAACTCGCGAATCTTGGCTTCCGCCGTCGGTGTAATCGTCACCATGAGCTCCTCCTTATCGATCTCAGGGTCTTCGAGACCCGGTTGCAATCCGTTTATCCGCCCCACCTCCGACTTCCCCTGCCCCTGCATCAAGACGCCCGGCCGACCTGCTTGGCCTCCGCCGGCCCGGCGGCCGAGGGAGCTTCCCACTTCTTCTCCGGCACCCGCACGATCACGTTCCCCGTCACCCGCGCCTGGCAGCCCAGCCTGTGCCAGGGTTCGCTGAGCGCCTCGCGGTCCAGCAAGTCCTGCTCCTCGAAGTCGATCTCCGAGAGGTGCTCGCCCCCCGCCTGCACTTCCACGCGGCAGGTCGTGCAGGAGGCGTTGCCGCCGCAATCATGGTTCAGCGGGAACCCGAGGGCCTCCGCTGCTTCCAGCAGCGTGAGGTCGGCCGGCACCTCGCCGCTCTTCCCGTCCGGATGGAGAAAGGTCACGTGCGGCATCGCATCACACCCGACGGCGCCCTTACGACGCAGCGCCCACCGCCGTCCGCGCCGGCTGGAACGGACAGCGCTTCTGCGCAATATGGGCCTCGAACTCCGGCCGGAACAGACGCACCGCGCTCTGGACGAGCACGGCCGCCCCTGTCACCAGGGTACAGTATCCGGTCCCCTTGACGAAACCGCAGAGCTGCAACAGGCTATCCATGTCCTTCTGCGTGCCCTCGCCCTGCTCGATCTTGGTTATGAGCGCCGCCAGGTTGAGCGTGCCCATCCGGCAGGGGGGACATTGCCCGCAGCTCTCGTTCTTGAAAAAATTGGAGAACTTGAGGGTCTGCGCGACCATGCAGGTGTCGTCGTCCACCACAATCACGCCCGCCGATCCCAGCCCCGTCCCGGCTTTCTTGAGCGCATCGAAGTCCATCGGCAAGTCGAGCTGATCGGCGGTCACCATCGAGAAGGCCGGCCCGCCGGGAAACACGGCCTTGACCTTCCGCCCGCCCGGGACGCCGCCGCCGAATTCCTCGATCAGCTTGCGCAACGGGGTGCCCAGCGGCATTTCGTAGACCCCCGGCTTGTTCAC
>SXGR01437329.1_pt1 | contig 43255 bp, 28 predicted proteins | sample 3174711 | NCBI WGS metagenome assembly SXGR01 (sample SAMN11356860, study PRJNA531348) | freshwater metagenome | isolation source: freshwater sample F1-60 | place: China: Fuxian Lake, Yuxi | collected 2017-12-25
AATGCTCGCGTGCCTTCGCGCCCACGGCATGTCCCTGGTCGAAGATCGCCTGCAGCTCAGGATCCACTTCCAGCTCGGGCGCCTTCGGTTCGTGGACCCGCCACCAGAGCTGGCGGTGACACTGAAGTCCGGCGACGAATCTGGACTTCGAGAGGTGCATGGGGGGGCGACTGGGTTATGCCATCGCCCCAGGGTGGCGCTGGCTTTCGAGACGATACCCGCGCCCCTGGCCAACGTGAACCAAGCGGTGGATCCACACGACCCCCGGCTTCTCCCGAGTTGCTCGCTCACCGTGGCAATCGACTTGGCGCTGCGGTTGCCTGCGCGAACACGCTGCAGCGCGGGACCGGGATCAACCGCTGGCGAAGGCGGGAAGCCGCGGTTGCGTGGGCTTTCGACAAACGCTGCGGGTCGATCGTGCGGCGCACAGCAGCTTCTGCTCCCGTGGCTTGGCAACCGCGTCGAATGAGCCCGGCCCTTACAATGTCAGTTGCCCCCAAGACGCGGCAGAACCCACGCGCACGCAAAGAGTTGGAGCGGGCGACGGGGTTCGAACCCGCGACATTCAGCTTGGGAAGCCGGAGGCGGTTCACCGGGGGTTCCCCGCTGGTTCCCCGATTTCGGCCCTGCGGCCGCTGGCGGTTGACTGCCGCATGGAGCGGAAACTGCTGCATTCTGGCGGGTTGGGCGCTCAGTCCGACGCGCACGATGGGGTCGGTTTCGTTCTGCGGTGAACTTCGCCGACAGCACGCACACGTCTTACTTGGTGGAGCCGCCCCGACCCGGCCGGACCTACATCCCGATCGCCGGACCGAGCTGGTCCCGAAGCATCGAGCCGAGGCGCCGCTGGCCGTCGACATCGAGTCCCGTCGGTCGAGCCAACGGGATGTTCCAGCCGACGATTCCGACGGGGCGCCCGTTCGCCCGTCCATGAGCGACCTTCCACCGGACTCGCGCAACCTCGCCACCGCTCACCGCCACGGCATTCACCAGAGGAAGCACTCGATCGAGGACCGTCGCGCTCGTGCAGACCAGGACTCGGAGGTCGAACGCCTCGATCTGCCAGCGCAGGAACGCGAGGTCCCGCACGACCAGATCCTCCCGGTCCTGCTTGGGGAGGCTGGACCAAGTCGGGTCGGTCGCTTCCTGCACCAGATCCAGATGCGCCGCGCTGCCATCGACGAACGACGCCCCCAGGCCCTCGACCACGCGGGCAAGAGGCCGGAACCACGAGTAGACCGGCTTCGTCGGTCCGAAGTACGCGCGCATCGTCTGGATCGCCTGGATGCACTGCGCGTTCGTCATCGACGGCCGGTCCGTTGCGCGCAGAGAAGCCAGCGTTTCGAACCGACGCACCGGGCCCTCGAGCTCTTTGCCGTTGGGCGAGAGGTACTCCTGTCGGGACGGGTTGAGGCCGATCGTGGCGACACGCGCGTGCTCAAGGTCGCCGAAGAACAGGACGGGCAGAGAGCCCTTCACCGTCGACGACACCGGTGGCCACCGAAGGCGGTCAATGAGACGGAGCTGTGCGCTGGTCACTGAAGGTCCGTGGCCGGCCTAATGGCTGCCTGTGCTGAATGCGCCGACGGCACGTCGCGAGCGGTCCGCCGTGCGCGAACCGAAGGCAGGGCCCCAGACTCCACGGCTCCCCAAGCCAGGATGTCCATCAGCCGAAGTCGAGCCGGAACGGGGCCGTCGCACCGAGACCCGTACACGTGCGCTGCGAATGTGATAGCTGCAGCGTTCCCATCGTGGTTGTACGCGCGCCGGCACGCGTCGAGGCCGAGAGCGTACGCGCGCCGGTTCGGGCCATCGCCCTCGCCGCGCACCCCGTGTACACCCAGCGCCATCCGCGCATAGCTGTCGAGAATCGGGATGGCGTATGGTCGCTTCTGATGGAGCAGCTTGGTCGTGTTGGCGATCGAAAACCCCCGAACTCGGTCGATGCGAACAAGCGCATCCAAGCACGCCGCGTCGTGTTCCGCAGAGTCCAGGATGTCGTAGGAAGCAGGCACGGTCTGAAGCTCGGGGACGGAAGAGCCGATCAGGCTCTCGACGTCCAACCAACTCCAGCCCTGCGAACTGATCTGCTTGAGCGCCTCAAAGTTCGCGCGCAGTAAGTGGTGGGGTGAGGAGCGGTTGGTCTCCGACTCGACGAAGCGCTGGAACTCCATCCCGCTGGACATGGCCGTCACGTAGCGCGTCACCACGCTCTCAACGTGGACGCGCCGCGAGGTTCGCTCGCTCACTGGAATCCGGTCTCCGTAGTCTAGCTTGGGGATCGTGTCCGGGAAGATGAAGTGGTCGTGTTCAGCCACGCGCGCTCCTGGGGCTGAAAGTACCCGATCGCTACGCGTGGCCAGCTACGGTCATGGGGTATCCGATGTCCTCGGCCGCCGAGTGATGCCCCGGTGCCGCATCATGTTGAGGGGGCCGCGCCGGGCAAGGATCGACATGGCCTTCACCGCCGTCGGCCGCACCGTACACCCACTTGCCCAGAAGTGTCGTGACAGTGTCAACGCACGCATGCTTGGTGTCGCGGCTATTCGGCCTGTCGCGATCCCGACCGCCGAGAGTGGTCCGCGCGTCGGATCACGGAAGGCTGGTGTTGGCCGGCGGAGACCGGTGGACCCGAGATGGCAAGCAGGGCAGAATGACCCGCATCCGGGCGGTGCCGCCCGCCTATGGATCACCCTAGTCACCCCCAATCCGCTGCCGCAGCGGGCCCTGCGGTCACGAAGGTCTCCGGCATACGGCTCGCTCTACCGATCGCGCAGCGACATCCCGTCGCGCACACGGAGAGCTGACGCATGGCCCTACTTCACTATCAGAACCTCGGCGTTCGACGGCCCGACATCCTGCTGAGCAACGCCTTCTACGGTCTTGGCACCTTCTTCAGGTTCCTCGACCAGACCAAAAAGCACATGGAGAGCGATGCCGCCGTGCAGCGGCTCGCGTACAAGCCCGGCGTCGCGCCGGAGGACGACGACGTCCGTGCGAGTCGCGGCGTCTGGGTACAACTCGAGGAACCAGCGGACCGCCCCAACGAGCCGGAGTCCACGTTCCGCGCGTTCATGGACGAGAACGTCCGCGAGGTTTTCGAAGTCCCGGAACCCGAAGCCAAGAATCCTGCTGAACTTCGGCTGGCAGCCCAGCGGAGGTTCGCGCCCGAGACAAAGCTCGCGGTGCTCGACCGCGACCCGGAGACGTCGCAGCTTCTGCTCGACCGCAAGCCCGCTGGCGAGCAACTCCTCCTCCGGCCCAACACGCTCACGCTGTGGCGCCAGATTCAGGCTCTCCATCTCCTCCAGAACCAACCGTCGCTGGCGCACCTCCCGCTGCTTCAGCTGATGGACTCGACGGAGCACGCGCGCTGGCCAGCGTTCTCGCCCGCGGAGATCGACGACTGGATGGTGCTGACGGACGGCGCGCGCCCGGGGACGATCGAGCAGAGGTCGTTCGTTCGCCTTGCGCTTGCCACGCCGGACTTCGCCTTCCTCGAAGGCCCGCCGGGCTCAGGGAAGACGACGGCGATTTGCGAGCTGGTCCTCCAGCTCGCAATGCAGGGCAAGCGCGTGCTGCTCTGCGCCTCGACTCACGTCGCGGTGGACAACGTGCTCGAGCGGCTCATGGACGAAAGGAGCCCGGATCGCGATCTCGTGATCCCGGTTCGCATCGGCGAGCGGCGCAACGTCTCAGACAAGGCTCGCCCCTGGCAGATGGAGAACTTCGTGAGGTCCGAGCGCGAGCGACTGCTGCGCATGCTCGAGGGTCAGCGGACCCTGAGTGAGTCACAGTGGGCGCTGCTGGAGGCGGTGCGCCACGGCACGACCGTGATCGAGCGCATGGTGCTCGACGCGGCGAACCTCGTCTGCGGCACGACGATAGGCATCCTCCAGCACCCGGACATCAAGGCAGGCGGTGCGGCCGCGACCTTCGACGTTCTCATCGTCGACGAGGCGTCAAAAACCACCTTCCAGGAGTTCCTTGTCCCGGCCCTCTACGCGAAGCGCTGGGTGATCGTCGGCGATCCGAAGCAGCTCTCGCCTTACGTCGACGACGAGGCGATGGCCGTGAACATCGAGTCCTGCCTCCCGAGCGCGGAGGTGCGGAACGCCTGCATCGACGTCTTCACCGCCGGAACCAAAGACCACCGCAGGCGGCGCGCAGCGGCCGTCGTCACCGACACGCCGAAGGCTCGGCAGGCCTACGTCGCCCAAGCGGCCGCGCGTGACGTCGCGCTCGCCGACGCCGATGACGACGACGTCTCGGTTGCGTCAGTGGTCATCGGTGATCTTGCGAGCCTGAGGCGCCGCGAAGGCGACCTTCCCCTCGACGTGGCCACGGTGCGCGCGCCCACCGAAGACCTCGAACGGCTGCGACGTCGTGCCAATGCGTGGCTGCACCTGGAGAAGCGAGGCCGAGAGGAACAGCCTGAATGGTCCGACGAATTCGCGTGGCGCCTTGCCCGTCTCTACGAACAGCGCTTCGCCAAGGAGGGAACCATTGTCGTTCGCGACCGGCGCTGGCGCTCCACCAGCGAGCGGCTGCGCGAGCAGGTCGAAGACCTGCTGCCCGCAGCCGAGAGCGGTGTCGACACCGAGAAGGTGTGGAACGAGATCGACCGCGTTCGCCGCGTGGCGCTTCCGTCCATCCTCGAGTCACTCCGGTATGGCTTCGAGCGAGATCCCAACGCTCGGAAAGGCTCCGCGCTCTCCGACGGGCTGCCTGAGCCCGCGCTCTCAATCCGCCACGTCCTACTGAGCACGCAGCACCGCATGCACCCCGAGATCGCGAAGTTCTCCCACGAGCGCATCTACGACGGGCAGGCACTCATCACTCCACCCCGCATGACAACGGAACGCGCGTGGACCTTCCCTCGACACGCACACCGCGCCGTCTGGGTTGACGTCAGGGGCGGCTTCAATGGCCGCCTCAACTCGAACCCCAGCGAGGCGCGCGTCGTCGTCGACGAGCTGCGCGCGTTCGATGCGTGGGCCGCGAGCAACCCGAGGGGCGATGGCCGCTCGTGGGAGGCTGCGGTGCTCACGTTCTATCGGGGCCAGGAGCGCGAGATGCGGAACCACCTGCGCCGCTGGACCAGCCAACACAACGCGATGAGGCACTTCGTTCGCGGTCTTCGTCAGCGACCGCACCTGTCCATCGAACTCTGCACGGTTGACCGCTTCCAGGGCCACGAGGCCGACCTCGTCATCATCACGTTCGCGAGCGCGCGGCCGACCAGCTTCCTGGAGAGCCCGAACCGCCTGAACGTGGCGCTCACCCGCGCTCGATATCAGCGCGTCATCGTCGGCGATCGCACCGCCATGCAGCGCGCCCGAGGTAGCGTGCTCGGCCTGCTCGCCGAGCACGAACCCTGGGACCGCGCCGTCACGGGAGGTGGCCGATGAAGAGCATCGTCCTCCAGCGCCGAATCTCCGTCCGGTGCTGGAACGTCCTCGGCATGGTCGCCAAGGCGAGCAAGCGCCCCGAGCTGATGCCGGTGCTCCTCCGGGCCCGCGAACAGACCCACACCTCTGCCGAGGACGTCGCCGAGCACCTGTTCTTCGAGCGGCGCTCTCGCCGCGTCGTCGCAGAGCGACTGCTCCGCATCGCCGCGAGCTACGGCCTGCTCGTGCATAACGAGCACGGGTTCACCTTGACGGAGGCTGGCCTCACGGCCCTCAACTCCGAGCAGATCTTCGTGCCTGAGCGCGGAAGTTGGACGATGTGGGCGAGCGACGATCCGCTGCTTGACTACCCCGTCCTGCGCGTCGATCCGTGGAGCGAGCCAACTGCGTTCGACGAGGTGCGGCGTGTCAACAATAGGGAGTGTGACACGCGCGAGTTCCTGGACGTCCCTCACACCCTGCGGGCAGCGGTCGGGCGCGTTGCCGCGACTCCGGGCGGCGGTGGCAGTGTTCTTCGCGTCGACGAACTCGCCGACAAGGCTGAGTCGGTCAAACCAGACGACAACCTCAAGCTCGTCTGGAACGTCGGCGAGCGGAAGATGCGACTCGAAGGCACGCTCCGAGATGCACGGCTGAGCACCGTCCTCGAAGCACCGAACATCCCGTTGCAGCCCGTCTGGCAGCAGTTCCTCGAGGCCCAGGGGCTGTGGTCTAGCTGGGACCGCGCGCGCAACGCGCTCCTCGTCGGCTTCGAGGAGACCAGCGACCGCGAGCGCGAGTCGCTCCTGCGTGATCTGGCGATCACCACGCCGACGCTTAGCGACTTCGGCAAGTTCGACGCACTGACCATTCAGGACGTTCTCCTCCATGCGCGTACACCAAGTGACGCCAGACACTGGGCAGCATGGCGACTCCAAGCGCGCCTGCGTGACTACGCGACCCGCGAGCGCTTCGACGCGTGGACCAAGGAGGCGATGGAGCCCTTCGCCACCTACCGCATTTCCGTCCCGAGCCGCGCCGACCTCGCACGGGACGCGTGGGCGCGTCGCGGCGACCGCCCATCCCCGATCGCCTGGCACCTCGCCGCCGCTGAAGACTGGAGCCTGTGATGACGACGAACAACAACTCTCCTTGGAAGAGGTCGTTCGTCGAGGTCGTGGACCAGCGACGGGAGAAGCTCCCGCCGGCGTGGCTGGCGACGAACAAGACCAGCGCGCTGCGCAACGAGCGTGGACGTGACGTTCACGAGTCGGGGCGTGAACGTGTCGCTGCGAACGCGGTCATCACCCTCCTGCAGCAGGCCGCCGAGAAGGTCGTCGTGTCGAGCTTCCTGCTCGCCGACAAGGGCATCGAGGACACGCTTCTCGCGACCGCGAAGCGGGGCGTTCGCGTGTACGTCCTTCTCGCGTCTGAGGCTCGCCTCGGGAAGGAGGAGAGCGAGGGCGAGTTCGACAAGAAGGTCCTCGAACTGCACAAGGAAATGCTCACCCGGCTTGGCGGGCACGTCCTCTTCCGGTCGGCGCCCCACTTCCATGCCAAGGTCGTCGTGGTCGATCCCGAGACGTGCCCCGCCGGAATGCTGCTCACCGCGAACCTCACGACCGAAGCCCTCGAGCGCAACGAGGAGCTGGCGATCGTGCTGACGGGCGAAGAGGTCGCCGAAGCGACTGCCTACGCGAAATGGGCGATGTGGGAGTCGGCCGAGCACGAGCTCGTCGATCCCAAGGATCGCTTCAAGGCAGTCAAGCCCCTTGGCAAGTTGTCTCACCCTGGCCCCTCGTCGGCGCTCGTCGCGACGACGCCGAAGGCCACCACGATCCGCGACGAGGCGCTCCGGCTCATCGACGACGCGCGGTCGCGCATCGTCGTGAGCAGTTTCGGTTGGGACGTCGGCCACGAGGTGGTTCGCCGCCTGGCCGAGCGCGCGCGCGATGGCGTCGACGTCACGGTTCTCGCTCGGATGCGGCCTTCGTCGATGCCAACGCTCCTCGCGCTCGCCGAAGCTGGTGCGAAGGTCGTCGGCTTCAAGTGGCTGCATGCGAAGGCCATCTGGACCGACTCCAAGCAAGCGATGGTCATGTCGGCCAACATTCAGGCCGATGGCATGGACCACGGTTTCGAGTTCGGAGTCCGGCTGTCGGGGAGCCGCGCTGACGAGGTGCTCGCTCGCCTCACTCGATGGGCTGAAGGAGCGGAGTGGCGTCTCGCCGCCGCTCCGACGCTCGGCGACGTGAACGGCAAGGTGATGCTCTGGCAGCGCGGTCAACTCACCGACGGCGAAGTCCGCCCAATCGTCGACGTCGACCTGGGCACCCTCACCGCGAGTTCGGCCCACGAGCTCATAGTCGAGCGGCCCGCAACTCCGAACGTGGGGTCGATTCCCCGACTGGCCCATGAGCTGCGCTGCACGTGGACCGTCGCAGCACCGCTGCTCGCGGCGAAGGCCAAGGAGGTGCGGAGACCGATCGATGGCGAGGAGAAGCCCGTCTCGTACACGCCGCCGGTGTTCCGAGAGCCCGGTGATCGGCTCGTCGTGGCGGTGCGCTCGCGTGACGAACTCGAGCCAGCGCGGGCCCTCATGTCCGAGGTGAAGGCGGCAGCGATCGTGCTGGCGGAGAGGGCGGCTCAATGACTCGACGGTCATGTACCCTCCTCTGCTGGCACGCTGAGCGAGCCGGATTGGAGGTCCTTCAGCAGGCCATCAGGGCGCTCCGAAATCGGCGCATCCAGATCGAGCGCGTGCTCTACCTGGTCCAGGCGGGTCGCGAGCGATCCACCCCCAACCGGGTAGAGGATACCTCCGTGGAGGTCATCACGGTTCCGCTCGACGATCCGACCCAGCACGCCGCAATCTACGAGCAATTGCACGCGCTCGTGCTGCCGCGTCTGCGCAGTATCGACGGCCAGCTACACATCAACGTGTCGCCCGGCACGCCGGCAATGCACAGCGTGTGGCTCCTCCTTCATGCCGGCGGCGCGTTTCCGGAGGGTGCGCAGCTTTGGTCTTCGCAGTACAGCCGCGAGACGATGCGGACTCGCATCGATCCGGTGGACTTCTCGATCACCACGTACCTCGCCGAGATCCACAGCCTTGCGCGCGCCGAGCCCGGGCTTGCTGTCTACGAGCCGCAGGCCCGTTCGGCTGCGCGTCGCCTGACCTTCGAGCACCTTGCTCGGTACGCACGCACCATCGGAGCGCCGCTGCTCATTCTCGGAGAACGAGGGACAGGCAAGACTCGGCTGGTCGAGACCATCGTCGCGACGCTCAAGGGGCGGAAGAAGGTCGTCACGGTCCCGTGCGGCGGGCTTGACTCCGCGCTCGCGGAGAGCCTGCTGTTCGGTCACCGAAAGGGCGCCTTCACCGGCGCCGCTGCAGACCGACGCGGGCTACTCGCCGAAGCCGGCGGCGGCATCCTCTTCCTCGACGAGGTGCAGGACCTCCCGAAGCAGGCGCAGCGAAAGCTCGTGCAGGTCTTCCAGGACCGCCAGCGACGCTATCGGCCTGTTGGCAGTGACCACGAGGAGAGCGTCGACGTCGAACTCGTCTGCGCCTCGAACCTGCCTGTCGTCGAGCTGCGCGGGCGTCTCGACGCGGACCTCTTCGATCGACTCAGCCACTTGGCCGTTACGGTGCCGCCGCTTCGCGAGTGCCGCGATGACCTCGAAGAGGACTGGGCTCGCGTCTGGAGAGAACTCCGGCAGCGCGAGGACCTGCCTGCGGAGGCCCCCTGGTCGCACGAGCTCGAGCGGGCGCTTCGGCGTCACCCCCTGCCGGGCAACCTCCGAGACCTCCAGCGCCTCGCAGTGCTCTGCATGGCGTGGTGGGCGTCCTCCGATCCGAGCGCGGGCATCCGCATGGCACTGGGCGAATGGCAGCGCCTCTCGTCGACTCCTGTGCCCGAGAATGACGGCTTCGGCGAAGGCTCCCGCATGGACCGCATCCGCTGGTTTCGTGGCCGACTCGCGCACTGGGCGAAGGAGCAGCACGGGACCTGGGCGGCGGCAGCGGCTGCGCTCGCGTGCGATGAGAAGACCGTCCGGATGGATGCAGCGTCCGTTGAAGCCGCTGACGAGTAGGCGTCGCGAGAACCATGCGGCCGTCACGAGCCTCCCGAGTTAGGATCACGCGACATGGACGTCGGTGACTTCGAACTAGGCCTGACGCCTTCGGGCGTCTTCGTTCCCAAGGCCATTTCACCATATTATCAGATCGCAAATCCATATAGGCCTGACACAGAACAGACGCTCGCCCTCGCGAACACAATCACAGGCTTGCGCATTGACCCCGAAATGCACTGCATCGACGCTGCCGCCCTTGACAGCTATGCGGATGCTCTTGCCAAGATCGCCACGGGACTGCTTGTGCGGCAGCCTGGCATTGTGCTTGTCCCTTTGCGAGGAGCCATCAAGGCATGGCGCCAGCTTGAGACCATGTGTCTCTATCGCCTGCACGCGTTCAAGCTGTGGACTTCTGGACTCGGTGCAGGGCGCCTGGATCCACATCGAGTCAAGGAAACCCTGCGACCTCAACTCTCACGGGCGGTGAGGGCGGGTCTCCTGAGCATCGCCATAGTTGATACTGCCAAGGGGGGCAACGGGTGTTTTGAACTCGCCAAGATTCTCAAGGAGCTCCACGAGGAAGATACCGAGAATCGCTGGGAAGTTGAGTTTCACTTGATCTTGCCTCGATCGGCGCCAGTACTTGGGCGAATGGGGGGGCTGCATCAGTTCAACGATTCCAGGTATGCCTGTTGGGCACATCCATATGAGGTGGACGATCTGCTTGTAGAAGACTGGGATCCAGCATTTGGTGTGTGCGCACTGGACAAGGCGGATGGGAAGCCTGTCACCTTCAAGTTGCTAGATGAACGTGGAGCCCGACTTGCGATTCGGCAAGAGGGGCAGGTGTTTGTTCTCGAATCGAAAGCGATGCACGATTTGATCAACAAGCTGCTCGCTGATCGAGTTACAGTCAGTCTGCTTACCGATCCCGCGCTTGAGCAAATCGACGACCTCACGCGTCCCGCGTAGCAGCGTTGGTGTTTCCAGGCGTGCACACTGTGAAGGTGCACAGAGCGCTCTCAGACCCTCAGAGCTCGAGCGGGCGCAGAAACGTGAGGACGCCGTACGGCGCGAGCGATATGGCTTCTTCTTGCAGCAGTGTGTCCCGCTTTGAGCCTGCAGGGATGGACGGAAACCAGGCTGCAGCGGTGCTTGGTGATGAGAGGAACCCTGGTTCGGCGGTCTCACCTGAAATCACACGCGCGGTTGCAGAACCAGTGGGAATCGCGGCCAGCGTCTGGATGGTGCTTCCTGCGAGGCCATGTTGGCGGGCGAGCTCGTTGGGCCTCTTCCAGCGCGCACCACTCGCGTCCCACTTAATTGCCAGGCATGGACACCGGTTGTTGGCAACGACGCGAACTGCAGCGCTCGTGATGGACACGTCGAAGTGCGCCTTCACTCTCACTGCCAGGGCAAGTCCCGGCGTACTGGTCCCCACGTAGGCCGAGAAGCGCTTCGGGGGCACGAGCAGGTTGGAGGCGAAGTGGTTCGCCTCACGTTCGACCGGGTTGATGCTGGGAGTTCCACCGTGCACGGAGCAGTGAGCGGGCGTTCGCCCAGACAGCAGCGCGAGGCGGTGTTCGTCGATGAAGAAATGCCCCAGCTCATGGGCGAGGGTGAATCGGCGCCGGCCATCGGTCTGCGAACGAACCGTGTTGCAGTAGATGTGGAAGCGGCCCGATCGGTGCTCGAGTAGGCCATCGAAGCATGCACCGTAGTCATTGAGGCTGATGGAGATCCGCTTCCTCTTCGCGATGGTCTCCGGAATGACGAGCCCCTTTGGGAAATGCGTGTCGGCGACGGCCTCGGCGAGTTCGGCGATCTCTAACTCGCGGGCCGGCGTCAGGTACTCCCCGCGAAAGTGCTCAGGGCGTGTCGATCTCTCGCTCGGCATCGTCGCGGTCCCTGCGCATCCGTTCCTCAATCTCGTTCGGGATTCGGTCGCCCTCACGTGCCGCGCGGGAGAGGTTCTCCTCGACCGCGTCCTCAGCATCGAGCGACACTGGCCGGAGCGGGACAGCGCGAGGCCGCGGGCGCGCGAGTGCTTGCGCGGGATCGGCGGCGTGGGCTGGTACGGCAGGCGGGTGTTCTTCGACCCACTTGCTGGCTTCGGCGATCTCGTCTTCGGTGTCGGGGAGCCGCCAGCCGAGCGAAGCGAGTGCGCGGTGGAAATCCGCGTTGAGTGCTTCGTCGCCAGCCGGCGTTCCTTCATGGCTGGGCTGCTTCGACTTGGTCATCGGGGGTCTCCTTTCGCTGCAGAAGCGAGCTGCACTGTGTCGAGCGCGGCACGGACGCGGCGGAGTGCGCGACTGCGGATCTGCCGGAAGTTCTCGGGAGTCGTACCGATGCTCGTGGCGACGCGCTCGGCCTCGCCGGGTGGGAAATCGAACTCCCCGTCGTTGCCCTTGTCCGGGTCGTACCAGGGAAGGCTCAACCGCAAGACCTCGGCCTCGCGCTCGGAGAGGAGTGCAAGGGCCTGCTCGTACCGGGCGATGATGGCGGAAGACGGCCGACGCACAGGGTTCTGTGATCGGCGATGCCACTCGCTCTCCCACGCTTCGTCGTCGAGCTCCACCCGGTCCGGACCCCGCGAGTCCTGTCGCACCTGATTGATGAAGATGTGCTTCGCGATCTCGGTCATGTAGCCGAGGACTTTCATCCTCGTAGCCTCGGGGCTCGAGCCCGTGAACTTGGCGACCACAGCATCAGGATCGCGTTGCCGGCCTGCCCACTCGTAGAGCTCGCGGAAGGCCTCGATCGTGATGTCGATGGCGCCGTCGGGTCCGCCGAGATCCTTCCCGTGCGCGCGGCTCAGCACGGCGATGAAGTACCGGTGGTGGCGCCGGTAGAGCTCGTGCCAGGCTCCCCGGGCAGTCTCGGGATCGGCGCGTTGCATCGCCATGTAGCCGAGCAACACGTCCTCGGTCTCTTGGGTGAAATCCATCGGCTGCGAGCTCCGCGGGGCCATGTCACGCCCAGGGAACGGGGCACCGTGACAGCGGCCCGCGGCTCCAGGGGTCGGGATGTCACGGCCCTCCCTTCACTGTTCCAGCGGGCCCCGGCAGCGGGCATCCCGGACCGAGTCTATCCATGAGCAACCTCCGAATCGTACGCCTGAAGCCCAATCCGGCCGGCAAGGACCGGTCGCGATATCGCATTGACACCTCCCAGATCGTCGCAGAGTGGGTCGACATCGAGAACCTCGACGCGGCCGCCGTGAACCTGACGGGCGTCGAATTGCATCACCTCGCCTACCCCCCCGCGGGAGGCCAGGCGAGGTGGGAGAAGGTCATCGGGCTCACGGGGCAGCTGGGGAGTGGGAAGACGCTTCGAGTGCACTCGGGGAAGGAAGTCCCCGTGGCTCAACTTCGGCCGGAGGACGCCCAGGGGGCGGACTTACATCTGTTCGCGCAACGGGATCTGTACGTCTGGAACAACGCGGAGGGTGACTGCGCGGGACTGTGGCAGCGTGACCTCGGACACTGGAGGGACAAGGCCTGCTACGACCCGCTCCCACCCGAAGGCGTGGTCCTGGTTCGGCGTGGGGACAAGTTGGTCCCGGAGGCGGGGCGGGGAGGCTGGCGATGACCGATGCTGGAGTCGCAGCGGGGCCGTCCCCTGGGAACGCGTCGAGCGCTCCACGCCCGCAAGCATCGATCGAATCCGCCCGAGATCCGGAACCGCGCCGCGCGTTCCGGGTCCTCAGCCTCGACGGTGGTGGCATGCGCGGCGCGTATACGGCGACCTACCTCGCCACCGTTGCGCAGGGGTTCGCGAGGCAGCGCGGTGTCCGAGAGCTCGATCTGGGCGCCGCGTTCGACTTGATCGTCGGAACAAGCGTGGGCGGGATCGTCGCGTGCGCGCTCGCCGCGGGAACCCCGCTCCCCGAACTGGTTGAGCTCTTCCGGACCATCGGTCCACGCGTGTTCCAGCGCCGGCTGCCCGGTCGCTTGGGCATCTCTCTGTTCGTCGACCTATTCCGCCGTCCAGCAGCCATCAGGCAGGGGAATGCTGCGCTGCGCCAAGGGCTCGAGCAACGGTTCGGTTCGGAGACGCTTGCGGAGGTCTACGCGAGGCGGCGGATCGCGCTCGCGATCACGGCGGTCGAGCTCAGCCAGCATCGAAGCTGGGTGTTCAAGACGCCCCACAACCCGACCACGAATCACCGCGACGATCGATACCGATTGGTAGATGTGTGCCTCGCCACGTCCGCAGCTCCGATCTACCGGTCGCTTGCCGCCGTGGATCACGCCGATGACGGACCGGCTGGGTATCGAATCTTCGCGGACGGCGGGTTGTGGGCGAACAACCCCGTATTGGTCGGGCTCGTCGAAGCGCTTGGCATGGCTCGGCAGGACCAGGAGATTCAGGTGTTCTGCCTCGGTACCTGTCCGAGACCAGCGGGCGAGCGCATCGCACGGGCGGATGTTAATCGAGGGCTCCTCGAATGGAAATTCGGCGGCCTTGTCGCGCCACTTGCGATCGACTCCCAGGAATTCGCGTTCGACAACATGGCGCGGATGCTCGCGAAGCACCTCAGCCGCCCGTGTGAGGTCGTCCGGTTTCCAACGAAGAGTGTTCCTGCCGCCCTCATGCCAGCACTCGACCTCGATGAGGTTGGACCGGAGGCGATGGATGCGCTGATCAACCAGGCGCGCACCGATGCCGACATCGCGAGCAGCCGGTGCTCCGATCCCAAGGACCGCGGCGATTCGCTCGTGCGCGACCTGTTTCTGGGCGCTTCGGCGATCGAAGCACCAAGCCGGGGGCGGCCATGAATCCGCTCGTGTTCGGCGTCGCCGCGCTCATCGCGGCCGCCATGTTGGAGAAGAGGAAGCGAACCATGCACAACTGTTCAGAGGATCTTCTTGGGTACCACGACGACGAGGTCACGCTCCCGAAGCCCGAGCGCGACGAGATGCGGGATCGGCGTGACGCGAACCGCGATCGCCTGAAGGATGGGCTCGCGAAGGAGGAGCTCCCCAGCCCCATCGAGTTCAAAAGCCAGGGCTCGTTCGCGATGAAGACGATCATCAGGCACCCGAACAAGGACTACGACATCGACGATGGTGTCTACTTTGAGAAGGACGATCTCGTCGGGGATCGCGGCGCGGAGATGTCACCGCTTGACGTTCGCCACATGGTGCGCGACGCGCTTGACGATGGGAGCTTCAAGAAGGCGCCCGAGGTGAGGTCGAACTGCGTCCGGGTCTTCTACGATGCCGGCTATCACGTCGACGTTCCCGTGTATCGTCGCGTGGAGACCGAGGATCTGTTCGGTGACAAGTCCGTCCACTACGAACTGGCGAGCAGCGAATGGAAGCGATCGGACGCCCGCGACGTCACCGCCTGGTTCGAGAAGGTCAACGACGAGAAGAGCCCCGACAAGGCGAACGGCCTTCAGCTTCGTCGCGTCACGCGGATGGTGAAGAAGTTCGCCAGGAGCCGTCCGTCGTGGGTAGACACGATCCTCAGCGGCTTCGGTATCACCGTGCTCGTTGCCGAGTGCTACCACGCGGACGCGGATCGTGAAGACCTGGCACTGTACGAGACCATGAAAGCGGTCAAGGATCGGCTGGACTGGGACCTGGAGGTCGCGCACCCGGTCACGCCTGACACGACGATCACCAAGAACAGCGACGATCCCAAGGCACGCGTCCTCCGCGAGAAGCTCGCTGACGCGCTCGAGTCGCTCAAGCCTCTGCTCGACGCCAAGTGTGAGCGAGAGGCGGCACTCAAGTGCTGGGACAGGGTCTTCTTCACGAAGTACTTCAGCGGCCGAATCGACGACGGCGACGGCAAGGCGCGGTCGTCATCCGCCACAAGACCCTTCGAGATTGGCATGGTAGGGAGCCTGGGGTCGAACGAAGCCCGGCCCGCCGTGCGAAAGGACGGCGGGGGTCGGTATGCCTGAGACGGCCGACCCTGGCATCAGTCGCCATCGCGCGAGCGCAGTTGAAGCGGTCCAGTCATGGCTCCTCGAGTTCGATGCGGGTGTTCGGCCGCTCACCAAGATCGAGCTCGATCGATATAGGAACCGCGACCTGCTCATGGGGTGGCGAGTGGACGTCCGTGCCGCAGGCAACGAATCCGTGCAGCTCGACCTCGTGCTCGACGAGCGCTTCCCGCGAACCGAGCCGCGCGTCGCACTTGTGCCAGGAACGGTCGATCGAGTCATTCCGCATTCCGAGGCAGACGGTGTTCTGTGCCTCTTCCCGTCGTCCGCTTCGTTTGCGATCGCTGCGCCCGTCGACCTTGTGCGCGACGCTCTGCAAGCCGCGGTTCAGCTGGTAGAGGACTCGCTCAGCGGAGGGAACGAGGAGAATTTCCGAACCGAATTTCTTTCGTACTGGACGCACCACGCACCGACTACCACGCCGCGCGTACTGAGCTTGCTCAACACCGAGCCCACGACACGACCGATTCGTGTGTGGTGCGGGAAGTCGATGTGCGTCGCTGGGGAGAGCGACAGCTCGGTCACGGAGTACCTGGGTCGACGGTTCCCGAAGGAAGCCGCTGGATTCGAGACCGAGGCGGCAGTGCTTCTATGGCTCGATCGCGCACCCCTTCCGGCGGAGTATCCGCGCACAGCCCTCGATGTCCTGACGCTCGCCGACCGTGCAGGTGATACCGCTCGCCAACTACTCGCAGAAATCGTGGCGTCGGCTCCAAAGCAAGCTGTCGTGATCCTCGGCGTTCCAACGGAGCGCGGCCCCGCGTTCGCGGCGATCGTCGTTGGTGCTCCATCTCGTTCGGCTTCTCCAGGGCACCGTGGTGCCGATCCCCTGACCGCGGGATTCCGCCCGGGCAGGGTGCCAGCCGGCGTGATCAGCCATCGCTTCTTCGGACCCCAGCAGGTGAGGTGTGCGGATGTCGATCGGGTGGATCCCGCGTGGATTCACGGCAGGGACGCGGACGCACGGTTCAAGACGCTGCAGGGTGCGCGAGTGGCGGTCCTTGGCTGCGGATCGGTCGGGGCTCCCGTTGCCGTCGCCCTGGCGCAGGCTGGCGTCGGCGAACTGATGCTGGTCGATCCCGAGGTTCTGGCAAGTGCGAACATCGGAAGGCACGTGCTGGGCAGCGAGGCCCTCGGATCGAACAAGGCCACGGCTCTCGCTGGTCACCTGCGAGCGCGCTTCCCGCACCTCAAGGCCGTCGAGCCGCACGCCCTTCGATGGGACGAGGCAGCACGCAAGGATCCGAAGATGATCGCCGCGTGTGACCTGATCGTCAGCACGATCGGAGACTGGAGTGCCGAAGGAGCGCTCAACGAATGGCATGTACGTCAGAACCGACAGCTGCCGATCGTCTACGGTTGGACGGAGCCTCACGCATGCGCTGGTCATGCTGTAGCCGTCCTCCCGGCTGGAGGTTGTCTGCAGTGCGGGCTCACCGAGTTCGGTGAGCCGCTGCTACGCGTGACGGATTGGCCAGCCGGGCCAACGGTGCGTCAGGAACCAGCTTGTGGTGCGACGTATCAGCCCTACGGCCCGGTAGAACTCATGTACGTGACGGCCCTCGTCGCGGAGTTGACGGTTGACTGTCTACTAGGGTCGGTCGCTGCTTCGACGGAACGGATCTGGGCTGCTCGCCAGGCGCTTCTGGAGAGCGTCGGGGGCGCGTGGACGGCCGATTGGCGAGGGCTCGTCGGTGACCAAGTGTTGGGAGGCCGCGTTGCTGAACGACCCTGGTCCGAGTCGGTGAACTGCATCGAGTGCAAGGGTCGTCGCGCGTGATCGAGTACCCGATTGGAGCATCGGGTGAGGTAATCGTGCTCACTGACGCCGTGCTCGCGCGATTCCATGAGCACCGTCAGACCCGGTGGCTTCAGCGCGAGACGGGCGGGCAGCTGTTCGCTCGGTTCGAGGAGAACAAGATCGTCGTGGTGGAGGCGACCGGGCCACGTGCGTCGGATCGTCGGACGGTCACCTCGTTCCTCCCGAATCGGGAGGCCGAACAGCGAGAGATCGATGGGCGACACCGCGATGGGGCTCACTACGTCGGGGATTGGCACACGCATGCGGAGGACAGTCCGCAGCCATCAGCCACGGACATCCGGAGCATCCGGGAGTGCTTCGCGCGATCGAAGCACGACCTCACAGCGTTCGTGCTCATCGTCGTTGGCCGGAAAGACCCGCCCCAAGGGCTTCACGTATCGGTTCATGGTGAGGCTGGAAGCCTAGACCTTGTTGCGGAGCCAGCATCGGCTCCTACTCGGCAGTCCGCCCGCGCCCCAAGCAGAGAGCCAGGGCACGAAGGGCCTCGCTGACGGAATGCCCTCCTTCGAGATCGGCACGCCAACCTGAGCAACGGCTTCATACTGGCGGAGTTCCATTCCGATAGAAGGGAAGGCCGTCCCCGCGTCGGCCGAGGTCATGAACGTTTCCGATGGCTCCGCGAACGACGAAGGTCACCGGCCCTTCTATGGGCATCGGGTGCCGCCGTATCGGTGCCCAGCTTGCGACGGAGGTGTGCTGCTGCTGATGCGGGACACGCTGCACTTCGGTGAGACGACCGAGAGCCGGATGCTCGACGAGGGCGTCGGGCCGGAGATCGGCGTGGGCCGCTGGCGGTTCTCCTGCCTCTTCAAGTGCTGCGACGCCGACTGCTCCGAGGTCGTGGCGTGCGTCGGCACGATGTCGTGGGCTCGAGATCCGAGGCTGCCGCGCGACGAGGCCAGCGCCCGCGCGTGGACGCCCGGCATGGGGCCCGTGCCGGATCTCGACGAGCAGCAGCGCCACGCCCAGGCCGAGCTTGCGCACCGGTTCCAGCCGAACGTCTTCCTGCCGCCGGTCGAGGGTCGCGTTCAGGACGCGACCGCGCGCGAGGTCCGAGTCGCCCCCGATTACACATGGATGGACGTCGGCGGCGTGCGCTACACGTTCAAACTTGGCAGGCAGGCTGACTCGATCCGCGAACTGTATCGGGCGTGGGACGACGGCGGCCGTCGCGACGGCACCGCGGTGTCCGAGAAGCTGATCGGCGAGCGGATCGAATCGAGCGCTGAACGATTCCGGATCGACCGAGTGTTCGAGGACCATCCGATCCTGCTCCGCGTGCTTCGCCCGTGCGGCAAGGGACAGTGGGCGCTGTACCTCGCGCCTTCTTCGCCAGAGTCCGCGAACGACGCCGACGCGGCCTGATCTCGGACCGCGCGAGGACCACAGAAGGTCCACGGAGGACCAGGATTCGCGTGCTCGCGCTCCGCGCAGCGCGATCTCGACGTGAGCGCCCGACTTGCGTCGCGGACCACCGAAGGACCACGAGTGAGCCCCGTTCGCCTCCGAGAATTCGGGCATGAGCGAGACGCGCAACACGAGCGGCGACAGCGGAAACGGACAGGAGGGCGACGCCCTCCGCGACGGAGCACTCCAAGTCGAATGGGTCGAGATCGGCCGGCTCTTCGGGAGCCCCTCGAACCCTCGAATCAACGAGGCCGGCGTCGATCCGGTCGCAGCCTCGCTGCGGCGGTTCGGCTGGCGCCAGCCCGTGGTCGCGAAGCCGTCGGGCGAAGTGATCGCCGGCAACACGCGCCTCAAGGCCGCGAACAAGCTCAGCCTGACGCACGTCCCCGTCGTCTGGTTCGAGGGCACGGACCTGGAAGCGACCGCCTACGCGATCGCCGACAACCGCACGCACGAGTTCTCTGAGTGGGACGAGCCCGCGCTCGCGAAGCTCCTGCAGGAACTGCGCGCCGAGGACTCGCTCGACGCCGTCGGTTACGAATCCGCCGACATCGACGAACTCCTCGCTGAGCTCGACGACGCCGGTCCGAACGCCGAGATCGACGACCCCGGCCCCGAGGATCCTCCCGAGACTCCGACCTCGCGCCGCGGCGACCTCTGGATCCTCGGCGACCACCGCATCCTCTGCGGCGACTCGACCAGCGCCGACGACATCCGCCGCCTGCTCGCCGGCGAGACCGCCGCGCTGCTCTCGACCGACCCGCCGTACTGCGTCAACTACACCGGCAAGGACCGCCCGATCCACAACGGCAAGCCCTCCGGCAAGGACTGGTCGCACGTCTACCGCGAGGTCGACATCAAGGACCTCGGCGAGTTTCTCGACGGCGTGTTCAAAGCCACGCTGCCGCACATCGCCAAGGGCACCGCGATCTACGTCTGGCACGCGCACGTCCAGCAGCCGACGATCGCCGCGGTCTTCGCACGGCACGGCCTGCTGCTGCACCAGGTGCTGATCTGGGTGAAGCCCTGCGCCGTCTTCGGCCACAGCTACTACCGCTGGCGCCACGAGCCCTGCGCCTTCGGCTGGCGCCAGGGCAGCAAGCCCGAGCACGGCGTCGGCCAGCTCGACACGGTCTGGGAGGTCGACTGGGAGGGCAAGCAGCGCGTCGTTGGCAACGAGCACCCAACCCAGAAGCCGCTGCGCCTGTTCGAGATCCCGATGGAGCAGCACACGCGCCGCGGCGACTTCGTGCTCGAACCCTTCTCGGGCAGCGGCAGCCAGCTGATCGCTGCCGAGCGGCTCGGGCGCCGCTGCCGCGCGATGGAGATCAGCCCGGCCTTCGTCGACGTCGCGATCCGGCGCTGGCAGAAGGCGACCGGCAAGGACGCCGTCCTCGACGGCGGCACGAAGACCTACACCGAGATCGCCGAGGAGCGCAGCCGTGGCGAACAAGATCCCGCCTGACGCATTCCACTTCTACCTCGGCCTCGGGCCCGAGCGCAGCTACCAGGCCGTCGCCGACCGCTGCGGCGTGTCGAAGCGCGCCGTCACGAAGCTCGCGACGCGCGACCGCTGGCAGGATCGAGTCGTCGAACTGGAGCGCAAGGCGCGCGAGGGCGCCGAGCAAAAGGCGCTGGAGTCGCTCGAGGCCATGAACCTGCGGCACCTGCGCTCGCTCAAGGTCGTGCAGGGCAAGGCGCTCGAAGCGCTGCGCTCGATGCCGCTGTCGACCGCGATGGAGGCCGTGCGCTCGCTCGACATGGCGATCCGGCAAGAGCGTCTGATCCGCGGCGAGCCGTCCGACCGCACCGCGGTCAGTGTCGAGGAGGTGATCAAGCGCGAGTACCAGCGCTGGATGCTGCCCGAGGAGGCCGGCGATGGCTGATCCCCGGCCGCGGCTCGACAAGGCTGCGTTCTTCAAGGACCTCGGCTACGCGCCGCACCTCGGCCAGCTCGAGATCCACCAGGACGACCACCCGCGGCGCGTCGTCGCCTGCGGCGTGCGCTGGGGCAAGACGCTGTGCTCGGCGATGGAAGGGCTCGTGGCGGCGATGGCGCCGCGCGACCGCTCGATCGGCTGGGTGGCCGCGCCGACGTACGACCTCGCTGACAAAGTTTTCCGCGAGATCGTGCTGCACGCGCACAAGCATCTGCGGCACCGCGTCGTGCGGTACAGCGCGTCGGACGGCAGCCTCGTGCTGCGCAACATGGCCGGCGGTCTTTCAGAGGTCCGCGCCATGTCGGCCGACAACCCGGTCTCGCTGCTCGGCGAGGGCCTCGACTGGCTGATCGTCGACGAGGCTTCGCGACTGAAACCGGACATCTGGCAGAGCCACCTGTCGCAGCGTCTGATCGACAAGAAGGGCTGGGCGCTCCTGATTTCGACGCCCAAGGGCAAGGGCTACTTCCACGAGCTCTACCGGCTCGGCCAGGGGTGCGACCCGGCGTACAAGAGCTGGAACTACCCCAGCTGGACGAACCCGCTCCTCGACCCCGCGCTGATCGAGGACCAGCGCCGGCAGGTGCCCGTGCGCTCGTTCAACCAGGAGTACGGCGCCCAGTTCATCGAGGGTGCGGGCGCGGTGTTCCGGTACGTGCGCGAGGCGGCGACGGGCGAGTGGAAGGACCCGGTGCGGCCGGCCTGCTACTACGCCGGCCTCGACCTCGCGAAGACCGTGGACTACACGGTGCTGGTCATCCTCGACGGCGCGGGGCAGGTCGTGGCCATGGACCGCTTCAACCGGCTCGACTGGTCGATCCAGGTGCAGCGCATCAAGGCGCTGACGGAGCGCTACAACGATGCCGAGGTGCACATCGACTCGACCGGCGCGGGCGAGCCGATCTACGAGGTGCTCAAAAAGGAAGGCTGCTACGTGCGCGGGTACTCCTTCACGCAGAAGTCCAAGGCGGCCCTGATCGACAACCTGGCGATCAAGCTCGAGAAGCGCGAACTCGTGCTGCCGCGACCGCAGCTCATGCCGGAACTCGTCGACGAGCTGGAGGCGTTCGAGTACTCGGCGACCGACACGGGCAAGCTCAGCTCGGGCGCGCCGTACGGCTTCCACGACGACTGCGTGATCGCGCTGGCGCTGGCGGCGTGGTCGCTGAAGCGCGGCGACCGGACGGAGGTACTCGGGGCGCCGCCGGAGGTCTTCTGAGCCGTCCTGGCCACGCAGGTCTCGTTCCACGCCGCCTCGGCCGCCGTCGACGCCACGGCCCCCTGCATGCCCCGGTGCGCTGCATCGACGGCCCAGCCCGCACGCGCTTCCTGGAGGGGACGCACGGCCCGCGTGCCCACGGGAACAGCGCGCGGCGCGCCGATGTGTCAACCCAGGTTCGCGCGGATCCGGCCAGCTTGGCCCAGGCTGAGAACGCGTGCGCGCAGCGCCGCCCGCAGGCGCGAACATCAGCGGAATCCGGCTTGGCTTCCTGCGCCAGTCGAGCGCTCATGGGGTCGGAGTTCAGCCCGTCTGGCTGTGGCGTTCGCGCCCGCCACCGGTTCGCTCCAAGCCACCCATGTCGACCGACGAGAGCTCACCCTCCGCCCCGCGCCTCGCCGAAATCCGGCGCGAGTACCTGGAGGACCTCCGGCATCGCGTGACCGCGGCCCACTACCGCAACGTCGAGCATCGGCTCACGCACACGCTCACCGCCCTCGGAGCGGACCGCGTCGCCGACCTGCAGCCCCTGAGCCTGATCCGCTACCGCAACCAGCTCCGCGCCGACGGCCTCGCGAGCCGCTCCGCGAACCTCGTCGTCGACAACCTGCGCACGATGCTCGGCTGGGCGCACGACTGCGGGCTCATCCCGGCGAACCCACTCGGCCGCATCCGTCGCCTGCCCGACGGTGTGGGGCACCAGCGCTGCGTCCGCCGCGCGATGACCGACGACGAGATCACGCGCTTCCTGCGCGCGGCCGAGGCCGACGACCGCGAGACAGCGAAGACTTGGCAGACGAAGGGCGGCGGCGAGACGAACCACCGGCGCAAGGGGCTGCGGATCCCGCAGGCGCCGCTGTGGCGTGGGTTCCTGGAGACGGGGGCGCGCTGGAGCGAGCTGACCCGGACCGAGTGGGCCGACGTCGATGCCGGGCGGCGCACGCTGCTCTTGCGCGCCGAGAACACCAAGTCCCGGCGACGGCGGATCGTCCCGCTCGGGCGCCAGTTCCTGGAGGAGCTCGGCCGGCTTCGGGACATGCAGGAACGCGTCCTGGGACACGCCGTTGGTGCGGCGGAGCCAGTCTTCCGAACCCCGGAGGCGGCGCGCTGGTCGCGGGCGACGAACAACGCGATGCGGATCTTCGATCGGCTGCTAATTCGGGCCGAGATTCAGAGGGTCGATGCCGAGGGGAGGAAGCTCGACATCCATGCCCTGCGGCACACGTTTGGGTCGAGGATGGCGCGCAGCGGCGCGGGGCTGGTTCATGTCCAGCGGCTGATGGGGCACAGTGACCCCAAGCTCACCGCTCAGGTCTACACGCACCTGGACGTCGAGGATCTGCGAGGGGCGATCGAGGGGGTGGTCGGGCGATAGGCCCCCGAGGCCGGTGCAGGATCCGTGATTCTGGCCGATCCTGATCGACTCGGACTGACATAGGTCGACTCTGGAAGGCCGAAGCTCACGAAGGTAACCTCTCCGACGGCATGCACCCGCCCTCCCCGGAGCCGACGAGATCCATCCCCGCCTCGCTCGTGCGCGGAGGGTCTTCGTGAACGCCGAACCTTGGGTCTCCGTCGACGAGGTCGCCAAGCACCTCGGCGTGGCGAAGGACTCCGTGTACCGCTGGATCGAGAGCCGAGCTCTGCCAGCGCATCGGATCGGCCGGCTCTGGAAGTTCAAGCTCTCCGAGGTCGACGCATGGGTTCGGGCCGAGGGTGCGTTCGAAGATCCATCTCGGGAGGATCGCTGATGCCGAGCCTGGATCCTTCAAGCGTTGACGACAACCAGCGCCCGACCGCAGTGTGGGCGGCGGCACTTCTCCATGCGCTCGCGCGAGATGAAGCCGCGGGACGACGCACACCTCGGCTCACCGAGCCGAACCTGGACACGTGGCGTCGTTTCCGCGGGCGGCTTTCAAGCGCCGATCTGATCTCGCTGCTCTTCGAGGACGCAGCCATCATCCACCGCGTCCCATTTGACCCTGCCGCGGTCGGCGGCGCCATTCACGCCGGCCTCTTGCCGGAAGCGGCCGCCGACACGCTGATCGAGGGGTTGGCGTCGCTCCCCCTTGCTGGTCAGGGGGCAGACTACGTCCTTGCGCAAGCCCAGTTGCTTGGACTCCCGACACGGATGGCGCGCTCCGATCTGCATGTCGTGAAGCCCCACCAGAGAGTCTTGGAACTTCCAGGGACGGGCGGACAGCTCGCTCATCACTTGGTGACCGCGCAGCGCGACCTCACGCTCCACGACAACTTCGCGATCGCGTGCAGCTCCTGGCAGGAGCTAACGCTCGCTGGCGTGATCGCCGTCGAGATGGGTGCGCCTCATTCGGAGTTCGTCATGCGAGTCGAGGTCGAAGGCCTTCGCAAGTCCGATCACCCACTGCGCCAGCGAACCTTCGACTTCGTCATCGGCCTTCATCCTGACAAGGGCGGCCTCTTCCGTATCGAGAACCAACTCGCGATCTGGTTCCCGACTGCGAAAGTGCTGTTGGTCTGACCATGGCTGCCCAGTTCATCCCCATCGGAGAGTGCGCGCACGACGCGGAAAGACAGGCGCTCCGGTTCCTCGTGGAGGGATTGCCGGCGGACTACACGGTCTACGGAAACCCGTGGCTCGTGGAGCGCAGCGGTGTCGTCTTCGAACTGGATGCGGTCGTTGTTGCACCTCACGCGATCTTCGTCGTCGAGATCAAGTCCTACCGCGGCCGGATCGAGGGGACCGACAACGATTGGTGGCTCCCGGAGAAGATCCGAAGCCCGCTAAAGCTCAATCGCGTTACAGCGCAGGTCCTCAAGAACCATCTCAAGAACGCGAGCTATCAGGCCGGTCAGGTTTGGACCGAAGGACTTGTCTTCTTGTCCGCCACGACCGACGTCGGTGTGCGCGGACCGGCAAGCAATGATCGCGTTCACACGAGGAAGACCATCCTCGCGGCCCTCCAGGATCCTGCGCTCATCGAGCGTCTGAGCCAAGGCCGCTCGAGAACGCCGTCCTCGCTCGCCCAGCGCGAATTGCTCGAGCTATTCACCGGTGCGCAGCGTGGCCCCAAGCCGGTCCGTCGTGTGCGCGAGTACGAGGTGATCGAGACGCTCGATCACCAGGACACGTACACCGAACTGCTCGGCAAGAACAGTCTCTCCTCCGCCGAACGTGTTCTACGCATCTACAGCATTCCGCCACTGGCCACCGACGCCCAGCGCGCTCGCGTGTCGGAGCGCGCCCGGTGGGAGGCGCAAGTCCTCGGTCGCCTCGGCCGCAGCGAGGGTGTACTCAGTGCCGATCCGCCGTTCTCGGACGAGGCGGGCATCGTGCTGCCTCTCGAGTACTTCAAGGGCATCACGCTCACCACTTGGGTCGAACGTTACGGTCCCGACGCTCGCGGCAAGGAAAAGGCAGACCTGCGGGTTCGCACCGACCTGTGGATTCGCATCGCGCAGACTCTCGACGAAGCGCACCGGCAAGGCGTCGTGCATCGCATCCTCCGCCCCGAGGTCGTTCTGGTCGAGGACAAGCAGGAGCCGACGCAGATTCGCGTGACGGGGTTCGATCTCGCGAAGCAGTTCACGGCTGACGCCACTATCTCCCTCACGACCGTAGCCGATGACCGACTGGTCCTCGCTGCGCCCGAGGTTGTCACGGCGTTCAGCAGTGCGGAGCCAGCGTCCGACCAGTTCAGCCTCGGTGCGATGCTCGCCCTGCTGCTGACCGGCAAGCCGCTCTTCGAGAGCACACGGCAACTGATGTCTGCCCGTCGCTTGATGCGCCGGGTACGGGACATCGCCCAGCGCATCCCACTGAGCCTCGACGAAGCGGTTGCTCGGATGGTCGAGCTTCGGGCTACGGATCGCTTCCCGTCTCTCGCGGAAGCCATCGACGCCGTGCGCCTGGGAAGAGACCCCACGCCTCGCACGCAGAGCGCTTTCCCAAATGTCGGTCGCGTGCCCCTCGACGCCGACAATCTCCAAGCGGGTACGCGCGTCGGCACCGACTACGAGGTGGTGTCGCGCCTCGGCCAAGGCGGGATGGCCGTTGTCTACGCCGCGCGCCACCTCGTCAGCGGCCGCACACGCGCACTCAAGATCGCGCGCACCGAGGACTCCGCAGAGGAAGCACTGCGCGGTGAGTACCAAGTGCTCTCGGCTCTCGACCATCCCAACGTCGTGCGCGTCATCGATCTCACCAAGATGGTCGAGGGACGCCTCACACTTGTGATGGAACGCGTCGGCGGGGAGACGCTGCGCCAGTGGATGGCGGTCCACCCCATCCCAGAACCGACCGTGCAGCGTCGGCTCGCCGAGGACCTCCTCGCAGGCCTTGACTACCTCGAGCAGAAGTCCGTCACCCACAAGGACCTGAAGCCCGAGAACCTGCTCGTTTGCGATGGCAGGCTCACGATCATCGACTTCAGCCTTGCGGCAATGCCCGAGGACGCGCCCTACGGCGGAACCGCTCTGTACCGCGATCCCGCGAGCGCGCGTTGGACGCACCTGACCGATCGCTTCGCTGCTGCGCTGTGCCTGTTCGAGCTCTACGCCGGCCGCCACGCCTTCGAGGGGCGAGTCCCGGAGCCCGGCCAAGCGCCGTCGGTTCGCGACGACGACATCCAGCCGTCCGGTCTCTGCGCGTTCTTCCGCAAGGCGCTGGACCCCACGCCGGAAAAGCGCTTCCCCTCCGCGCGGGCGATGCGAGACGCATTGCTGGTTGCCCTGGGTGAGGACGTGGCCTCGACGTCATCCATTCCGCCCTCGACAAGGCTCGATGCGACGACACCTCTTCGGCTCACGGGGCTATCACGACGAGCGATCAACGCGCTCGCGCGGTGCCAGGTTCATACGGTGGGCGAACTACTTGCACTGCCGCCCACACAGGTTCGCGTCATCCACGCGATCGGCACCAAGACTGCCAACGACATCGTCGCGTTCCAAGAAGTGCTGCTTGGGCGGGGCGTCGCGGCGGCCACGACCGTGCCGACGCGAGCCGAGCCGCCCCTCGTGCCCGATCTGTGCGATTCGCCGGAGCCGGTCCAGAAGCTCCCACTCAGCGAGGCACTGCGCTCGGCGCTCGCTCAGGCTGATCTACCTACGGTCGGAGCGGTCGCATCGCTGAGTCGCACCGAGCTTCTGCAGATCCCTGGGATCGGCCGGAAGAAGCTGGCGGACGTTGTCGAAGCACTCCACCATTTCCGCTCACACAGCACTGCCGACGACGCCGCGCACACCCTCGATCGTCTCTGGGATCTCGCGTCGCGACCGCTCAGCGATGCCCAGCGCATCGCTGTCGAGCGCTCCGTCGGCATCACTGGCGACCCCGAAGCGCAGGGACAGATCGCCGAAGACCTCGACAAGACCCAGCCGCAGATCAGCGTCGACGCGTCAAGGGGCATCGAGCGCCTTGATCTCACGATTCTCGGAGACCTGAGCTCCGCACTCGACGCGGTGCTCGACAGCTTCGGCGGCATCGTGCGACTCGACGAGATTGGCGCTCGTTTCGAAGACGAGTGGCCCGCAGGCATCGTCACCGGTCCGGGCATCGTTCGGCTGGTTGTGCGCGTTTCCACGGGCAGGGCGCACATGTTCGAGGTGGATGGCGCCGACCAGCCCCTCGTTGCGCGCCCCGTCTTCGATCGAGAGACGCTCAAGGCTTTCGCGGCGGAGGTCGTGCGTCTGGCTAGCCAGTGGCCGCCGGTTGAGCCCGACACCGCGCGGAGAACGCTGGCCGGTCTACTACCGCACTTCGAAGGCGATCCGCTCGCGCTGGGCGTTCGGCTCTGCGAGGACGTCGAGATCGCGGAGACGGGACATCTCTTCATCGGGCCGCTCGATCCCAAGCACAGCATCGCGTTCGTGATCGACCAGACGCGCGACCCCATCGCGCTCGAAGACCTCGATCGTCGGGTGCGACGCGTATTCGGTCCGCACACGCCCTATCCGGACGCGGACCACCTGCTGTCGATCCTCCGTGACCTCGACTGTTGCGTGCAGGGGAATATGGTGCTTCCCGGTCGGGCAGGCTCAATCGTCGCGTCACCGGCGCTCTCTGCCGACGACCTGCCGAACTCCTTTGGCAGCGAGCGCAGCCCCGAGGTGGTCGTGCGCGACATGCTTCGAGATGCCTCTACGACGCGCGGGTTCCGCATGCTCGTTACGCCCCCCGAGCGGCACCCGGAGTTGGGACGCTCCGTCGCAAGCGCGCTTGCTGGCAAGTGGGTCTCCTTCGAAGACGCGTTCTTTGCGAATCATGCCGCAGAGATCCCGTTGCTCGAGCGAGCCGAGCGCTTCGTCGGTCAGCGCGAGGCGCTGACTGAGGCCGCGGAAGCAACGCTGTTTCAGTTGCTCGAGGAGCACGGGAAGCCGGGCAACGTCGTGGTGCTCGGCGACACCTCGCTCTTCGGGCTCTGCGATGCACTCGACCTGCCGCGTCGTTTGTACGACGAGACGTTGTCCGGCAGCCGAGGCTTCTGGGTCCTCGTCGTTCCCGGCGTCATCCACAACCGCCAGCCGCGTTTCAACGAGGGCCCGGCGATGTGGCATCTAGAGGGCGCGACGCTGCCTCTGCTCAACCCTTTGCCCGGGCCGAGCCGCGCATGAAGCCGAACGACCGCAACCGACTGACAGCTGCGCTGCGCGATCATGTCGGCATGATCGCCGCTGATCTGCGCGCCAAGATGCGCGCCCCAGGGCACACGCGAGTACGCGCCCAGCAGCTCCACGCCGACGAGAAGGTCGCCGAGGACTTCGACGTCTGGACCGATCTGCTGTCGCGGCGCGCGGCCGTCCTGTGGGTGCTCAAGTCCGTCTACGTTCGCGTGCTGGAGGACCGTGGACTGCTCACGCCCGGACGGCTATTGGACCAGGAGGCTCAACAGCTCTTCGAGCGACTGGCGCCGCACCTCGGGGAGACGGCATTCCTGCGTTGGATCTACCGCGACCTCGCGAGCAGTCACGGTGGCCTTCCCGAGCTTTTCAGCCCGCAGCCCGCAGAGATCACTCTTCCTTCCGACGAGCTCTCGCGCGCCCTGATCGCCTTCTGGCGTCACCGTGATGCTGACACGGGCGCCATCTGGAGTTTCGCCGAGGAACGCTTTGAGGGTGAGCTGATGGGCGACCTGTACCAGGAGCTTGATCCGGTCGTGAAGGACCGGTTCGCTCTCTGCCAGACGCCCGACTTCGTGCGCGCGTTCATCCTCGACCGAACGCTAACGCCTGCCCTCGAGACCTTCGGGGCCGAGAAAGTGCGGCTGCTCGATCCAGCGTGTGGCTCGGGCCACTTTCTCATCGATGGACTCAAGCGCCTCGTGACGGCGACCGCTGCGAAGCACCCTGACTGGGGGCGTGGAAGAGTCGTCACGCATGCACTCGACCGAGTCGTTGGTGTCGACCTCAACGACTACGCATGCGCGCTCGCGCGGGCGCGACTTGTCATGACCGCGGCAGAACTCGCCGGTGTGGCGACCCTCGCAGACGCCGCACAGTTCCACCCGCATGTGTATTGGGCCGATGGGCTGGAGCAGGTGGAGCGGGCAGAGCCGATTCGCGAGACACAGACCGACCTCTTCGTGCAGGTTGAGGCGCGGCCGCGCGCAGCGCTAACGCGCTCGGATGTTCGCACCGCGCTCGGGAAGGTCTTTGCGACGAAGTTTCACGCGGTAGTCGCGAACCCGCCGTACATCACCGAGAAGGACGCAGCTCGCAAGGACTACCACCGCGAGAAGATCAACAAGAAGCAGCGCTACGTCTCGGCCTATCGCGAGTACTCGCTCGGATCACCCTTCACAGAACGCTGCTTTCAGCTCGCCGAGAAAGACGGCTTCGTCGGCATCATCACCAGCAACAACTTCATGAAGCGGGAGTTTGGCAAGCCGCTCATCGAGAAGGTGCTGGCTGGGCTCGACCTCTCACTCGTGGTCGACAGCTCGCAGGCGTACATCCCGTTTCACGGCACGCCGACAGTGCTGCTGTTCGGACGCAACTGTCGTCCGGAAGGGAGGCTCGTGCGCGCCGTGATGGGCAAGCGCGGGGAAAGCGGGACTCCGCCCGATCCTGCGAAGGGCCGAGTGTGGTCCGGCATTGCGGAAGGCTGGAACCACGTTGGCTTCGAGAATGAGTATGTGAGCGTGGCGGATCTGCCGCGGGAGACGTTGGGCAAACATCCGTGGAGCTTGGGTGGCGGGGGGGCGGCCGAACTCCGAGAGCGGCTCGAGAAGCACGCTCCCGAGCGCTTGGGGATGCTCGCTGAGTCCATTGGATTCGCTGCCATCACCGGCGCCGACGAGGTTTTCGTGCAGCCGCCGGCAGCTCTAGTTCGTCATTGGGTGATCCATTGTCGACCTCTGGTCACCGGAGATGTGCTTCGCGATTGGGCCATTGCACCTACAGAGCACACTGTCTGGCCGAACGACGACGCGGCCACCGCGCTCAGCAAGGAAGACGCGTCGGACGTCATCAAGTTCTTCTGGCCGTACCGTGCGGTCTTGCGCGACAGACGTGTCTTTAGTCGCCCGATCGAGGACAGGGGGTTGCAGTGGTGGGAGGTTCGCGAGGTCTACCGCGAGCGCTTCCGCACCCCCCTCTCGATCGCCTTCGCCTTCGTCGCGACGCACAACCACTTCGTGCTCGACCGCGGCGGCAAGGTCTTCAAGCAGAGCGCGCCGGTAATCAAGCTTCCGCCCGGCGCCACCGAAGACGACCACCTTGCGCTGCTCGGGCTACTAAACTCGTCGACCGCGTGCTTCTGGATGAAGCAGGTCTTTCACAACAAGGGTGCTTCCTCTGGTGGAACGATTCGACGCGAGCCCTGGGAATCGTTTGTGGAGTTCGATGCTACCAAGATGCAGCTCTTTCCAGTCGTCGCCGCAAAGCGGGCAGCGCTGGTATACGCAAGAGAGCTCGACGCGCTCGCGTCAAGGCGTCGCAATCACACCGCGTCGAACATTGTCACCGCGTTCACGCACCCACAGTCAAGCGACTTGCGCGTGCGGCTCGACGCACGTCGGGCAGCGGATGAGCGTGACTTCCTGAGGATGGTTGCGTTGCAAGAGGAGCTTGATTGGGTCTGCTACGAGCTCTATGGGCTCGACACGGCAAGTGACGTGGTCGCGCCGGATGACGTTGAGCCGTTGCCGACTACCGCGTTGCCTTGGTGCGTCACTCTTGCGCAGAAGGATGGGGCCATCCGGGCAGCGCTCGCAAGGGGTGACATGTCCGGCGAACCTCCCACTGATTGGTTCACCCGTCACGGGTGGGAACCCCAAACCTCGCTGCCAGCGAGCCTCTCCTCAGCCACGCGCGCTCGCATCGAAGCTCGACGCGCACGCGCACGGGCGAATCCGGCGCTGGCCCTGATCGAAACCGCGAACTTCAAGCGCCGCTGGTACAAGCCCGACTACGACGCCGAGGAGAAGGAAGCGCTCCAGCTTTGGCTTGCGGACCGCGTCGAAGACGTCACGAAGGAGCGCGGTCGCCCGTCCACCATCGAGCAACTGGTGGCAGCGCTCCAGGACGACGCGCGAGTGCTCGCCGTGTGCGAGGTGCTGACCAGGCGTCCCGACTTCAGCCTGACGCAGCTCGTCGGCGAAGCGCTGCAGGGAGATGCGGTGCCGAACCATCGCTTTCATCTCTACAAGCCGAGCGGCCTGCTGAAGCGCGAGGTCTGGGAGCGAACCTGGGAAGACCAGCGCCGCGAGGACGCCGGGGAGAAGGTCAGGCCCGAGGTGCCACCCAGGTACGCACCAAAGGACTTCCTACGCACCGAGCATTGGCAGCTGCGCGGCAAGCTCGACGTGCCCAAGGAGCGCTTCATCGCGTTCACCGAAGTGCCGGGCCGAGCCGGAGCCGAGACACTCTACGGATGGGCTGGGTGGACCCCTCTTCAACGCCTGAAGGCCATCCTCAGCATCGACGAGGAACTTGAGGACTCAGGCGTCGCGCTCGCTGACCGCATCGGCCTACTCGACAGCGCGTGGCGACTTCTACCCGACGTCGCGCGTGAAGATTCCGCGGCCGCAACGCGCCTCAAGGCCGAGCTGCAGTCCCTCGTAGGTCCCGAGGGCCCCAGCCGCGAGTTGATCGAGGACTGGAAGAAGCGCTTCCCGCCGCCCCGCGCACGAGCAACTCGAACCAAGCAAGCGGTTGCGGCGCGCGAAGAAGCCGACGGCGAGGAGGAGGACGAGTCATGACGACCCCGCCTCCTGGCCCGCGCCTCTACCACATCACCCACCTGGACAACCTTCAGGGCATCGTCGCGAACGGAGGCCTTGCCTCCGACGCCGAGATGCTTGCGCGCGGAGGACCCGCGGCCGGCATCGGGATGACGAGCATCAAGCAGCGGCGACTGAGCTTGCCGGTGACCTGCCATCCCGGCGACCACGTGGGCGACTTCGTTCCATTCTACTTCTGCCCACGGTCCATCATGCTCTACGTGATTCACTGCGCGAACCACCCGGATCTGAGCTATCGAGGTGGCCAGGGTCCGATCGTGCACCTCGAGGCTGACCTAGCCGCGGTCGTCGCGTGGGCAACTCAAGCAGGGCGGCGGTGGGCTTTCTCGCTGTCGAACGCGGGAGCGACCTATGCCGAGTTCCGCTCCGACCTGAACGACCTCGGCGAGATCGACTGGAACGCGGTCGCTTCGACCGACTTCCGAAACGCGGCGGTGAAGGAAGGCAAGCAGGCAGAGTTCCTCTTGCATGGCGACTTCCCGTGGAACCTCGTGACCCGCATCGGCGTTGCTTCGCAACCCGTTGCCGCACAGGTACGGACTGCGCTCCAAGGGGCCGCGCACCAGCCCAAAGTCACCGTACAGCCGACCTGGTACTTCTGAGGAGACGATGATGGACTTCACCAAAGGCGACATTCTGCGAGCGGACACGGACGCCATCGTGAACACGGTGAACTGCGTCGGCTTCATGGGACGCGGGATCGCGGCGCAGTTCAAGCGCACGTTCCCCGAGAACTTCAAGGCGTACGAAGCCGCCTGCAAACGGAAGGAAGTCGTTCCGGGCAGGATGTTCGTATTCGCGACGGGACAACTCACCAACCCCCGCTTCATCGTCAACTTCCCTACGAAGAGGCACTGGCGGGGGAAGAGCCGGATCGAGGACATCGAAGCGGGGCTCGTCGCGTTGGTCAGGGAGGTGCGTGAACGCGGCATCAGGTCGATTGCCATACCGCCCCTGGGGTGTGGGCTGGGTGGGCTCGAATGGCAGGACGTTCGACCGCGCATCGAGAGAGCGCTCGGCGGTTTGCCGGATGTGCGGACGGTCGTCTACGAGCCCAACGACGAGGCTGGCGCTCCGAAGATGTCGACCACGCGCGAAGTGCCTAGAGCGACGCCCGGTCGTGCAGTTCTCGTCGGGCTCATCGAGCGATACCTCGCAGGTCTGATGGATCCTTCGGTCTCGCTGCTCGAAGTGCACAAGCTCCTGTACTTCGCTCAAGAAGGTGGGGAGCCGCTTCGCCTTCGCTACGTGAAAGCGCCGTTCGGACCCTATGCCGAGAACCTTAGGCATGTGCTCGCTGCGGTCGAGGGTTACATGCTCTCCGGCTACGGGGATGGCGGCGACGCGCCCGACAAGCCGTTGGAGCTCGTACCTGGCGCGGTGAACGATGCCAAGGAGTTCCTGAAGCAACACCCAGACACGCTGGCTCGCTTCGAGCGCGTGGCGAAACTGGTCGAAGGATTCGAGACGCCTTTCGGAATGGAGCTGCTCGCGACCGTTCACTGGGTTGCAACGCGCGAAGGGGCAACGGACCGATCGGCCATGGCTCGGGCTGTTCACGCTTGGGGATTGAACAAGCGGGTGTTCACAGAGCGGCAGATTCACCTCACGGCGCAGCATCTGGTCGATGAGGGCTGGCTGCCCGAGCTGTGCGACGCTGGTGGAGGCGCGCACGCATGACCACGACCATCACCGACGCGTTCGATCTTCCGCGACCGGAGGACATTCGGGCGATGGGTTTCGTCGTGAAGCTGCGCGAGTCCGAACCCGGTTCTGACGAGGTCAAGCAACTCGTCGACGACTACGTCATCACGCCCGCGATCGAGAAGGAGCTGCCCCGCATCCTCGACGATATGAAGCAGGTCTTCGACCGCGGCGAAGAGTACGGGCGCTTCATCCACGGCAGCTTCGGAAGCGGTAAGTCGCACTTCATGACCATGCTCTCACTGCTGCTCGAGGGCGCCCAACCAGCGTGGCAGAAGTTCCGGCCGCTACTCAACGCGCACAAGGATTCGCAATCGAGCAAGGGGCGCGACTCCGCAGACCACGAGGCCTGGCTCGCGAAGGCGAGCCTGCTCGTCGTGCGCATCCACATGCTCTCCGTTCGTGGAAAGAGCACCGGCTTCGATCGCGCCGTCTACGAGGGCTTCAACGCTGCGCTGAAGCGGCGCAGCAAGGGGCCCTTCGAGTTCCTCAACGTCGATGCGATCTTCGAGGAGGTCCGGCGCGAGGCGAAGGAGTACGGCGACGTCGTCTGGAAGCGCCTCGAGGCGGAGAACATCGTCGGCGGCCGGGAGGACTTCGAGGCCATCGCCCGCGGCTCGACGCAGTCGCGCGAGCGCTTCGCGCGCACATGGCTCAAGTACAAGGGGCGTGACGCGGCCGATGCGGGGATCGACCCGCGGTGGAGCGACGGCCTCACTCGCATGGCGGAGCACGCCAAGGCCCAGGGCTTTGGCGGCATCGTGTTGATGATCGACGAGTTCCTGCTTTGGCTCGCAGAGAAGTCGGGGCAGGAGTTCGTCCAGGAGATCAACAACCTCAACGTCATCGTCGATCACAACACCGGCCAGCGTCCCGCGCCGATCTTCGTCTTCGTCGCACGCCAGCGGAACCTGCAGGAGTTCTTTCCGGACCTCGTCGACGAGAGCAAGATTCACGAGCACCTCGACCACCACGCCAAGCGCTTCGAGGTGACGAAGCTCCAGGACGTCGAACTGCGCCACATCGTCCGTGGCCGCGTGCTGCGCCCGAAGAATGTGGGCGCGGTACAGGCAGCGGTCAGCTCGCTGGCCGAGCGGCACCAGAAGGTGCTGCCGGCGCTGCTTGCCGGCGCCGATATTGACTACCTGCGCGACGTCTATCCGTTTCATCCGGCGCTGATCGAGATGCTCGTCGACGTGACGTCGCTCATGCAGCGCGAGCGCTCCGCCCTGCGGCTGCTCTACGAGCTGCTCGTCATCCACTACCCGAAGTTGCCGCTCGGCGAGTTCCTGCCCGTGGGCTCTGCCTTCGCCGCCATCTTCCCGGAGTCGGGGGTCGAGGCGAGCAAGAAGGTGGACCTGATGCAGGACATCCACCACCAGTACTACTCACGTCTTGCGCCAGCGATGCTGAAGATGGGCGAAGAGCCCGGCTCGGAGTTCAACGACGAGCGTCGTCGCGCACTCGACCAGCTCGTGAAGACCGTTCTTCTCGCCGAGGTCTCGTCACGCCTGAAGCAGGGGGGGCTGACTATTGAGCGGCTCGTCCAGCTCAACGCCGTGGACGTGGAGGGTGAGACGTTCCGGGGCCAGGTGCGTGTCGCCGAGACGGATCTTCTCGCGCTGTCGCAGCGCGTCCCCGACCTCCAGGTCGCGGGACAAGGCAAGACGGCACTCGTGCGCTTCGTGCTCGGACGCGTGAGCCTCGGCGAGGTGCTCGGGCGCGCGCGATCCAAGGTCGACAACCCGGCTCAGCGGTTCAAGGTCTTCTGGGGTGCGCTGAAGCACGGACTCGCGCTTGAAGGCGTCAAGGGCTTCGAGGACGGCGGCCCCAACGAGGGCGAGTGGGAGCTCGGCTGGCGACGTACGCGACGGCGTGGGCGCATCACGCTCGGGAACGTGAGAGAGATGTCGTACGACGACTTCACACCTCCCGAGGGCGCGTTCAAGGTGCTCGTTGACTACCCGTGGGACGAGCCGGGACACACGGTCGACGAGGATCGCCTGCGCGCGACGAACGTCCGCAAGCAGAAGGGGATACTCCACACCGTGTGCTGGCTGCCGAGGCACATGAGCCCGACCGAGCTCGGCGTGATCACGGAGCTCGCGGCTGTGAGGTACCTGCTCTCGGACGCCGGCCAGGAGGACTTGCTCGAGACGCTCGGGCCGCAGGACCGGAGCAAAATCGTCGACCAGGCCGGCATCCGGCAAAAGACACTCGAGGGTCAGCTCGAGGACCTGCTGAGGGAGGTCTACGTCCGCCACGGGGAGTTTTTCGCGCTCATCTCCGACGTCGACAGCAGCCGACCGCGAGAGACCCTGGCTGAGAACCTCGAACACATCGCGACGCTCCTTATGGATCGTCGCTATCCGCAGCATCCGACGTTCCTCGCGGAGCCCAAGAAGCAGGACCTCGATGCGCTGCTCAAGTGGATGGTGCAGGCAGGCGAGATCAATGTCTCGGTCGCCTACGACGAAGCTGAGGGGAAGGCGCTCAAGACCCTGGGCCAACCGCTCGAGCTTGTGAACCTCGGTCAGACCAAAGCCCAGCTGCGACTCGATTCCCGGTACATCAAGGACGTCCTGCAGCGGACCGACCAGGACTCCGTTGCGTGGACTCCGATCGCGGATCACCTGAGAGAGACCTATGGCTTCCAGCCCCTGATTGTCGATCTCTTCCTCTGTTTCCTCTGCCAGCGGGACCACCGCGCCCTGCAGGAGATCGACGGAGGGACACTCGACGTTCGCATCGGGATGCCGCCGGCGACGCGGGTGCGTCTGCAGCGCGGGAAGCTGGTGAGCGCGGCGGATTGGCATCGGCTTCGCGATCTCGGTAACCAGCTCTTCCAAGAGCCTCGCCCACCGGCACACCGCTCCCTGCAAGGGCAGGACCGCTTTGCGGGGGCGCTGAGGAGCCATGGACAGGCCAAGCGCACGGTGCTGCAGGGCCTCCATTCGAGGCTGGTACACCTCGGCGTTGAACAGGGAGATCGCCTTGCGGAGCTGTCTACCGCCAACACGCGGCTTGGTGCCTTGGCGCAGACGACTACCGACAGCCACAAGGTGATGGCCGAACTTCTCACGGCGTGGCCCGATGACAACTCGGACGCGATTCGATCGATCGTTCAGCAAGCGGAGACTATCCGCGACGCTTTGGGGGAGCTGAACGAGCACGCGCGCATGAACCTGAAGGCCGGCGTTCAGCATGCGGCCATCGGAACCGAGGTTCGGGGGCACTTGGGTGCGCTCGAAGGGCGGTTGGCTGCGGCGCAGGCCGAGCAACCGCTGACGAAAGACTGGGTTGCGACCTGGAACAAGAAGGCTCAGGAGCTGATCAAGCAGCTCATCGAACAGCAGCCGCCGCAGCCGCCGACACCTCCGCAGCCGCCCCAGGCACCGGTCGTCCAGCCGCCGACAGTGCCCCGCGTGGTCCTTCTCAAGGTCCGTGTGAATCCGAACGACGCCGACGCGATCTCGAGCTTCCTCGCGCAAGCTCGAAAGGCCCTCTCCGAGCAAGGAACCAAGAGCATCAACGTCGTCCTCACGCGCGAGGAGGATTCTGAGTGAGTGCAGCTCAGCTACTCCTACGTCGCCTGCTCGACCAGGCGGGCGGAGCTACCGAGACGGGCTACCTGCTCGTCATCGACGGGGAGGGGCTCGAGAATCTGCCAGGCCAGATGCCGACGCCGAAAGGTGCGTACGGTGTGCATCGCATCGCGACGGAGCTGGGTCTGCGGCACTTGCTATGGAAGGCCAAGGGGGCGCCGCTCATCGCGGTGATGCCCGAGGAGGTTGCGCGACGGATCCAAAAGGCTCCCGACCTGCTTCGCCGCGCGCGCAACCAGCGCGTCCACGCGCTTTCCGTGAATGACGTGCTCGAGGTCGTTCTCGGCGTTCGCGTGGTTGGCGCGGACGCGCCCTACATGCAGCAGCTCGCACTCGAGAATGTCGACAGGCTGGGCGTGGCCATGAGCCACCGCACGCTTCCTACTGTCATCGACCGGCGCCTCCTAACCGAGCTGCTGGTCGATGTCAGCGTTGGCGAGCAGGTGCGGAAGCGGAGCCCCGCGCAACTCCTCGCGGCGTGGGTGGTGGACCCGCCGCGGTGGTCTCCAAACATCAGCCAGCTCGTGCGCGATGCGATGCCTACGCTGCACGGCGACGAGGGCCGCTTGCTCGCCTGGGCCCTCGCCGAACCGGAAGTCCGACTTCGCGAGCTAGTGGTGCATGGCGCCGTGCTGACAGTGGAGGCGCCGGAGCTCCCGAAGCCGGCGTGGGGGCCGCTGTGGAAGGCAGCAACCGAGCGTCCCATCGAAATGGACCGGCGGATCCTGAGGCGGACAGTGTCGGGCCTCGCAGAAGAAACGCTCTCAGCGCTTGGTGATGGTGCGGTCACGCTGCTCTCGGGGGCCGACCGCATCGGGCGGGAATGCCTCACACCTACACAGCTTCAGACGAGCCGCGTGCTCCCGTTGGCGTTCTCGGATCGCTGCCATTCGTTGGCGCAACAGGCTGCATCGGGTAAGGCGATCAGCTCCGCAGACATCGCCTGGCTAGCCGGGCACCGCGCCGCTCGGATGCACGGAGCGGACTTGGCGGTACTCGAGGCTATGGCGCGCATCTCGCGCTTTCTCGATCAGCCCTTCAGCTCGAAGACCGACCTGCTAGATCAGGTTCGTGACTTCCAGCGTGGCGGGGCGTTCGCAGATCTGGCGATGCTCCAGCTTCGTCGAGCGCTGGCAAGCAGTGCTCACTACCACGCCGAGGCCAACAAGGTCATCGCTGCCTGCCGCGAGCGTCGCGATCGCGAGAATCGACACTTCGCCGAGAGCCTCGCACGGGGGTACGAGGCTGCGCTGCACAGCGAGGGACTCACGCCGCTCCATCGCCTGTGGAAGCGAACGATCGCGCCGATCTGGCAGAGCGAACCGGAAGCACGGTTGTTCCTCGTGGTGCTCGATGGCTGCAGCTACCCGGTGTTCCTGGAGCTGCTGCACGCACTCTCGCAGGACAACACATGTCCGCTTGGTATCAAGCCCGATGTCGACGGACGCGTCGCCGGCCTACCCGGGTTGTCGCCACTCCCAACCGTGACAAGTCACGCTCGCGGCGCCATCTTCCTAGGCGAACTACCGAACGATCCACTCGTGGCTGAGACGGTGTTTCGGGATCAAGACGAAGCGAAAACAGACAAAGCCCGGTTCAACCAGAACGCGGCACTCGGCACCCGCAGCCGTCGCCTCTTCTTGAAGGCAGACCTCGCGGATGGCGGACAGAGCCTGCTGGCTGCGCTCGAAGACGAGTCGCTCTCCGTCGTCGGGACTGTATTCAACGCCGTGGATGACCAGATCGGATCCTCGAATACCGGCGCCACCGTACGCCTCGCGCCAGAAGACATCACTGCGTTCAAGCCTGCGTTGCGCGTGGCATTGAAAGCAGGCCGTAAGGTGCTCATCACCGCAGACCACGGCCACAGCCCGTACTTCGACAAGAACCTGCGCGCTGGCAACGGAAAGACACCGCGCTACCTGTCGCTCGGGAAGCACGACGCGGTACCCGAGGGCTTCATCGAGATCGACCTCGCAGGTCTCGGCGGCCCGCCGGAGCGGCGTGCGTTCGCTTGGCGATCGGGCGCGTACCTGGGTGGCCCTCAGGTCGGCTTTCACGGCGGTTGCGGACTCGAGGAGGTCGTCGTACCTCTTGCGTGGATCGAGCGCGACGGCCTCCATGCCGACGAGCCTTCGTGGTGGTATGGCAGAGGGGCCCTTGCCGAGGCCAGTGTGGAGCTTCGACCTGTTGCGGCGCCGATCGTCACCCCACTGCCTTCGGACGAGATTCCGTCCAAGCCCACCGCACAGCTCTCGCTCTTCGACCCTGCGGACCGAGCGAGATCGTTGCCGCTTCCGGCGGAGCTGCTCAGTCGACTCAGCGTGCATGAGAAGTCAATTCTCGTCCTTCTGCGTGAGAACGGCTCCGCTAGGTCCAGTGAGCTTGCCGAGCAGCTGAACAAGAATCCGGGCCGTCTTAATGGCCTGATGCGCGGACTCCGGCGATCACTGCATGCAGCTGGACACGTCCTCTTCACAGACGAGGTTCTTCCGAGCGGCGAAACGATGTACCGCTACCAGACGAAGGAGGGGCTCTGATGGCCGCGACCTCTGAATCTCCGGCGATCGTGAACGCCCTTCGCAGCGGGCTTGTCCCCAGTCAGGGACTCGAACTCTTCGCGACGGGCCTCGAGTCGCTCGCCTCCGCTGTGAACGAGGAGCTTGACTTCGTCTCCGGTGGCAAGGGGATGTCGAAGTGGATTCGCGGGGAGTACGGGACTGGAAAGACCTTCGCGGCGCGGTACCTCTGTGCGAAGGCGCGGCAGCGACGGTTTGCAACCTCCGAAGTTCAGATCTCGATCAACGACACACCACTGCATCACCTCGAAGCTGTCTACCGGCGTCTCATCGAGCGACTCGAAACCGCGGCGGATGGTCCGAACGCGTTCCAGGCGATTGTCGAAGGGTGGCTCTACCAAGTCGGCGATGAGGTCACCCGCCTGCGCGGGATCACCGAGGACGACCCGGGATTCGCAGATGCGACCGAGCAGCGCCTAGAGGACAAGCTCGCGGACCTGTCGAAGAGGAACCCGGCTTACGCGCAGGTGCTGCGGGCCTACCACCGGGCAACGCACGAAGGGGACTTTGCTACCGCCCAGGGCCTACTCGCTTGGCTGGCTGGACAGCCGCACACGGACCGTTCCGTCCTCAAGGCTGCGGGCACGAAGGGCAAGGTCGACGGTCAAGCGTCGCTGACCTTCCTTGCTGGGCTCCTGCAACTCCTCCGGCAGTCGGGATACGGGGGCCTAGTTGTCGTGCTCGACGAGGTCGAGACCGTCCAGCGCATGAACGCGCAGACTCGTGAGAAGTCGCTGAACGCGCTCCGTCAGCTGATGGACATGCTGGCGAAGGAGGAGTTGCCAGGCCTGTACCTTGTCGTCACGGGCACGCGGGACTTCTTCGAAGGCTACAAGGGCCTCAAGGCGCTGGCGCCGCTCTATCAGCGGGTACAGGTGAATTTCGGCGACGATGGACGCTTCGACAATCTGCGGGCGCCGCAGGTTCGACTCCTTCCGTTCACCGATGAGCGGCTCCTGACGGTCGGGACTCGCATCCGGGATCTCTATCCCGCGAAGAACGCCGAACGGGTCGCCCAGCGCATTGACGATCGGTTCCTGCGCGCGCTTGTTAGCCAGGTCACTGCAGGCTTTGGGGGCAAGGTATCGTTGGCGCCTCGGCTCTTCCTGCGCGAGCTGATCGACGTGATGGACCGCGTCGATATCCACGAGGACTACGACCCGACGACGCACTACCGCCTCGAGCTCGAGGACGGGAAGCTTACGCCGGAGGAGCTTGCGGCGAAGCATGGCCGCTCGATGGAGGTCGCTGAAGAGGAGCTCGCTGAAGAAACGGAGACCACCGAGAAGCCGAAAAAGCGCTTGGACGGATAGAACATGGCTGGGATCGAGCGCCTACATCCGCATCTGCAGCACGCAATCGTCCACGACCTAGGGTGGCGGTCCCTTCGGCCTGTTCAGGACCTGACGATCGATGCAATTCTCGACGGGTGCAACTCCGTCGTCCTGGCACCGACCGCCGGCGGAAAAACGGAAGCGGCGATCTTCCCGCTGCTCTCGCGCATCCTGACGGAAGATCTCAAGCCCGTTTCAGTGCTCTACGTCTGTCCGATCCGTGCCCTCCTCAACAACCAGGAGGAGCGGCTTCAGTCGTACGCTCGGATGGTCGGGCTCGAGGTCTTCAAGTGGCACGGTGACGTGAGCGACTCACGCAAGCAGCGTTTCCGCGAGGCGCAGGCACACATCCTGATGACCACGCCGGAGTCTCTTGAGGTCATGATGATCAGCGCCCGCACCGACGCGCGCGCGATCTTTGAAGGCCTCTCCGCGGTGGTCATCGACGAGGTCCACGCCTTCGCAGCGGACGATCGCGGTGCACACCTTGCAAGTCTGATGGAACGCCTGGTCGCGATGTGCGGTCGAGACGTTCAGCGCATCGGCCTGTCAGCCACTGTGGGTAATCCGCACGTGATCGGCGAGTGGCTGCAGGGCTCGAGCCGGCGGCCGTTTCGCCTCGTCGATCCGCCCCGACCCAAGGTTGACCGCGGACTTCGTCTAGACCTCTCTGCAGACATCGCAGAAGCCGCCGCTGGAATTGGGCAGCTCGCACGCGGGAAGAAGAGCTTGGTGTTCGTCGAGAGCCGGTCGAAGGCAGAGAAAGTCGCGCACGCCTTGGGGGGAACGGGCGTCGAGGTCTTCATTCACCACAGCTCGGTGAGTCGCGCTGACCGAACGCTCGCAGAAGAGCAGTTCGTCCGAGGCCAGAATACGGCCATCGTCTGCACGTCGACGATGGAGCTTGGGATCGACGTCGGAGATCTCGACCAGGTCATCCAGGTGGATGCGCCCGCGTCGGTCGCGTCATTTCTGCAGCGTCTCGGCCGCACGGGGCGACGCGCGGACACACGAGCGAACTGCTCGTTCTTCTGCCTCAGCTCGGAGTCGTTGCTCCAGTCGGTGGCTCTTGTGCGCCTCGCAGAGTCAGGCTGGGTCGAGGACGTGCAGTCTGCGGCTCACGCGATGCACGTGCTCGCCCACCAGGTGATGGCGTTGATTCTTCAGGAGGGCGGCATCTCCCGGCACAAGCTCCTGCCGTGGGTCGAGGCTGCGTATCCGTTCTCGAGCATCCGGCCGGAGCGGCTCCAGGAACTCATCGACACCATGCTCGAGCGCCAGATCCTCTACGAGGCGGACGGCCTGCTCTCGCTCGGGCAGCGCGGGGAGACGCTCTACGGCCGGAGGAACTTCTTCGAGCTGTACGCCGTGTTCACCGCGCCGCCTGTCATGCGCGTGCAGCATGGAAAAGAAGATGTCGGATATATCCAGGCACTCTTCGTTTCGATGCACGATCGCAACAAGGGGCCGCTGTGCTTTCGACTGTCAGGACGTGCTTGGGAGGTGGGCCACATCGAGTGGTCAAAGAGCGTCTTGCACGTTCGTCCCGCCGAGCACGGTCGCGTGCCGAGTTGGCTGGGCCTTCCCGGAGTTCTCTCAACCAAGCTCTGTCAGGCCATGATGGACGTGCTCATGCACGAGAACGTGCAGCAGGAAGCGGGGTGGCTCACGCGCTCCGCCGCCGTCGAGTTGGCCTCGATGCGCGAGAGCTACGGCGGTCTGCTCGAAGCAGGCACCGCACCTCTTGAGGAACAGCCCGAGGGCGTGAAGTGGCACACCTTCGCGGGTGGCGCAGTGAACCGGCTCCTCGCCGCTGGACTGGAGCGAGTGTCGGGCAAGAAGTGGGTGGCCGGCAATCTCTCGGTGAGCAGCAAGGATCTGCCTGCGACGGCGGCGGCCGACGCAGTCCGAGGCCTCGCGGACCTCGACTGGGAGCACGTCTCCGCAGAAGCCGCGCGCGACATGGCTCGAGGCATGCTGAGCAAGTTTCAGCCCT
>SXGR01628391.1_pt1 | contig 43069 bp, 25 predicted proteins | sample 3174711 | NCBI WGS metagenome assembly SXGR01 (sample SAMN11356860, study PRJNA531348) | freshwater metagenome | isolation source: freshwater sample F1-60 | place: China: Fuxian Lake, Yuxi | collected 2017-12-25
GGATGCATCCGCAATCCATGGACGGTCGGGCGCTCGGGTTGCACTCCTGCAGAGCCCTATCCTCCCCACCGCGATTTAACCATACAGAACAATCTAAATTTCGGAATCTTCCCGTTGACAAACCACATACCCGTGATTCGGAGTAGCCGTGAGAATCACCGTCTCCAGACCTTCCGCAGTGGCATCATCGAATGTCCTGACCGGCACAGTGACACTGATCTGACCGGCGGGAATGGTGACGCTGTTCGGGAGCACGGCGTAATCCGCTTCGTCCGACAAGGTGCCACCACCCGTGGCCGTGCCGCCAATTGTCAATTGCACGGTCAGCGGGGAGCTGAGACCTCCAAGCCTCGAGATCAGGAAGAGTGCGTCGTCCGCCCCGATTTCGGAGGCGCGACCATCCTTGACGGTGACTTGCACGGCGGGCGGCACGGGAAGGATCGTGGGATCGTGGGCAATGAAACTACCAGAAATGGGCGCGGAGCCGTTGGCGGGGATGGGATCGCCCTGCTTTTGCCAGGTGACGGAGACGTGCTCACCCTGTGAACCTTCTTTGTGCAAGACCTCGAAGTAATAACGTCCACCCGCGACCATCGGAATCGGACCAGAGATGTTGACGGCTGGATCGCCACGTGACGCCTGATTCCCTCCGTTGGTCCATTCACGCGAGGGGTTCCATTGCGGTTCCTGAGCGACGAGCACCTTGTTCGCTGGGTTCTCATCCGTGCTTAACCAGAGTTGCGCGTTGTCATCCCCCGCGATGTAGAAGACGAAGCTGGCCGTGGCGGGCGCAACGAGAAAGCCCGAAAGCCGTTCGCCATAGTTGTCCTCGTTGAGCGCCGATTCAATGGCGGACACTGTGTCCACCTGATCCGGGTAGTTGGGGAAAGCAGGTTCACTGGTCAGGCTGGAGATGGAAACACCGGGGATGTTCCGATAAATCTCGCGCCTGATGCTGCCGGTGGTGAATGTCGGGCCGCTCACCGCCACCCAGAACGGCGTGCTCTCCGTGCTATCGACCGCACTCATGACCAGCACCGAGTAGTAACCAGCGTCCGAGAGTTGGGCGTTGTCCAGAGTGAAGCTTGCCGATGTGGAACTGGGGATGGGCAGGCCATTCTTCAGCCACTGATACGAGAGTGTTCCGGACCCGGTGGCCGTAACGGCGAACGTCGCTGAGGCATTGAGTGCAATCGTCTGGTCGGACGGTTGCGCCGTGATGAGGGGATCGGGTTCGGCGGGCACAAGGACCAGGTAGTTCAGGTCGTGATTTCCAGGCAGCACAGAGAACCGCAGGGTGCGCTCCCCGCTCAAGTGAGCCCGGGCGAGATAGCCGCCGTCCGTCTTCAGCGGTACGAAGGTGAACCGGTCCCAATCTCCCGTGGCCGGTGCATCGAAGCTGCCGAGCTTGGTTGTGGTCTGCGACGATGTCGTCGCGCCGGCTGTGACCTCGTCCAATTGCGCATGCATATCCGCCCCGCCGGAAGTCATGCGCGCATAGATATTGTAAACGCCTGCCGGGAATGCCCGGGTGTAATTGAACCAATCGCCCGCATCCATCCATCCGACCTTGTAATCGGTCACAATGTCGAACAATCCACGCCTCTTGTCTCCTGTGGAGCTTATCCCCACATTCGGATTTTCTCCCAAACGGTAGTTATCGGAGTCATCCGCCCCATTCGCATCCGTGTAGTCCGTGCGATGCACCGCGCTCAACTCGGCGTAGGCATTGGCCGCATACGGCATCGAATCCGCCACGGTCAGATGCTTGCCGTTGTCGTAATTGAAATCCTCGGCTTCGATGAAGAAATTTCCGGGACCGGAAGGAAGAACCGTCACCTGGAATGTTGCGGTGTCTGGCAATCCGGTTGAGTAGTTCACCGTCACCGTAATCAAGGCAACGCCGGATCCACTCGGGGCGGATGACACGGAGAGCGTCCGAACCAGCCCTGTGCCAGCAATGACGACGCCTGAATCCGCAACTATGGATTGATCCGATGAACTTCTTGTGACGGAGATGATGTCTTGCGCCCGCGCCGGGTCACCGGCAGTGAACAGCAACGGAGAAGTGGACTGGCCTGCAAAGAGGGCCTGGTCGCGCAGTGAATTGAGGCCGGGAGGAAGCGGTTTTTGCGGGGAAAACTCCACCGTTGTCCCGCGGCTTTGGAGAATGTCGATCACGGCTTCGGCTGCGGAACCATCGGTGAGGTTCAGGAAATTGCCCTTCCCGATGACGGTTCGCAAGGTCGTCATCGGAGCCAAAACAGAGATGTCCGTCACGTTGTTCCCTTCAAACCGGAGATAGGAAAGGTGCGTGAAGCGACTCAACGGGGAAAGATCAAGGATCTGGTTCCAGTTCAACCCCAGGAGGCTCACTTGTGGCAGACCGTTCACAAAACCGAGGTCGGCGATGGCCAGGTTGTCGAGGAACAGCGCGTCCAGGGCGGTCATGGTGTTTAGGGGCGAAAAGTCCGAGACGAAATTATCGCTCAAGTTCAAGTGACGCACGTTTACCAATCCGGCGAGGGACGGGACGGCGTTGATCCGGTTGCCGTACAGAACCAGGTCGGTCAGGAGCGTCATGTTTTGCAGCCCCGCGACACTGACGATCTGGTTTTGATTGAGCCGGAGTTCCCGGAGTTGGGTCAGTCCGGCAAGAGGCGTCAGATCACTGATCTGGTTATTGCTCAAGTACAGCGTCTGGAGCGAAGTTAATCCCGCCAACTGAGAGAGGTCGTCGATCTGGCAATACTCGGCCGCAAATTCCATCAAACCGCTCAAGCCGGACAACGGACCCAGGTCGCTGAGAGGGTTTCCGTTCAAGTGCAGGCGGCGGAGACTGTCCATCGCACTCAACCCGGCGAGATCGGAAATTTGATTGCTGGACAGGTACAAGCCATCCAACCGGGGAAGACCACTCAACGGCGTCAGGTCGCTCACCTGATTTTCCGTCAGGAGGATGAGGACCAGCTCCGTGAGGTTGGAGAGTGGAGTGATGTCACTGATCTGATTCCGTTGCAGAGAGAGGTAAGCGATCTTCGACAAGCCGCTCAGTGGGCTGAGATTCGTGATCTGGTTGTCGTCCAGATTCAGATTCCAAAGATTGACCGCCGCCTCGAGTCCGGTGAGGTCCGTGATCCCACGATTGTTTCCGGTCAAATTGCCCAGCGCCGCCACTTCGCTTTGAAAGATCGGGCCGCTGGGTTTGCCGATGGCCTCACGAATGAGCGCGGCAAGATTCGTATCGGGGAACTGAACAGCGACGGCCGTGCTGTCTTCATAAACGATGAACGGACTCGCGATGGACGGGGCACCGTTGAGAGGAGGCGCTTCACCGGGCCGTTGCCAGGTCACTTCGATGTGGTCCCCAAACCCGCCCGCCTTTTGAAGCGCTTCGACGTAGTAGAGACGCCCTGCCTCCATCTGGATGGGCTGCGAGACATTTACCGGCGGATTGCCCCGGGAGATTTGATTTCCACCATTGACCCACTCGCGAACGCCATTCCATTCAGGTTCCGACGCCACTTGCACTTTGTTGACGGGATTCTCGTCCGTGCTGATGAACAAAGCGCCTTCATGGTCGGAGGAAATGTAGAACGTATATTCGCCCGTGACGGGTGGCCGCAGATAGCCGGACAAACGCTGGCCGTAGTTATCGCCAATTTCGAATGGAGTTTCGAAAGCAAGGACAGCATCCCGAATATCCGGCAAGTTTGGGAATTTCGCATGGCTGGTGAGCTCTGGCAATTGATAGCCCGGCACGTCGAGGTAAACCTCGCGGCGCAATCCGCCGACCAGCGCATTCACTGTCAGGGCAAAATCCGTATTGCTCGATCCACCATCCGCATCCGTCACGGTCAGCGTGATTGTGGTGACACCGAACAGATCTGCCGCCGGCGTGATCGTCACGGTGCGATTGGCACCAGTGCCACCGAGGACAATCTTCACGTTGGGAACGAGCGCGACGTTTGACGAGTTTGCATTGAGCGCCAAGGAACCGGGCGCTGTCTCGGCATCATCAACCGTGAACGGAATCGCTGCAGTGGGCGTTCCCATCAAAGCTGTCTGCGCCGGAATGCTGGTGATGGTCGGCAGGCTGTTTAGCGCCTGCGCTTCCGTGACGAGCCAAAGGCTGGACAACAGTAAGAGCGCCGTCAGGAGCGTGGAACTGCCCGCCGCCCGGCAACGCGAATTTACAAAAGACGCGAAAGGAGCGGTGAAGCTTTGTTGGTGGAGAGGTAACGCTGTTGATTTCATAGTTGATGTGAATTGAATGCCCTGGACGAGTACTTACTTGGTCTTGTGAATGACGATGCTGCCACCGCCGAGCAGCGTGCCGTCGGTGGTGAGATCTGCGGTGTCACCGGCCCCTGTTTGATTGTCGTAGATCACCTCGCCGGTCGCCTCGATCCAGATCTTGATGCGGAAGCGATCAGGTTTCCCGGTTCCCAGCAGGTTGCCATCAATGGCACTGAGCAAGAAGCCGTAGCCTGGGTCGCCATTCTTGGTACCGACGCCTTTGTATTGAGCCTTCGCACCGGCCACGACCAGCCACTGATAGGCGGTGCTCTTGAAGTTCAGATTGCCGGCCTTGAATTGGAATTCCGTATTGCCCGTCGGCACGCTGGCACCCTTCTGATACTTGGCCACGAAGCCGAAGCTTGCTTTGCCTGCTGACGTTGGGTTCGCCACGTGAGCACCGGCCGGTGAATTGATCCAGCCGCCTCCTGTGACGAAGCCACCGTTCGGGTCATAGACCACGACGTAATCGAAGTGCGAGTCCGTGATGCTTCCCTGCTCGTCAGTAACGCGGAGAATCAGGCTATACACTCCAGGTGAAGAATACTCTTTTGTGGCTGAAGCCTGCCCGGCTGCTGTGGGCGTAACAATCGTCTGCGTTCCGTCACCCCACACGACAGTGATCTGCGCCGCCATTGGGTTCCCCACGACCGCGTGAGGAACCGAAATCGTCACGTCGTCGCCGAGTGCCACGGGACCCATCGGACCGGCCACGCTTTGAATCTGGGGCTGCGTGTCAGTCATGACGAAAATTGTTCCAGTCAGGCCAGTAATCGGAGGCGTGCTGTTGGCATTAAACTCCACCATGAAGTGAACCGAAATGGTTCCGTTCCCGTTGTTCGCAATCACTGGCGAAGGAGCGTTGCCGTCGCTGTCCAGAACCGTGGCCCAGGCCGAGCCGTCGAAGTAGGCAAGATTGATTTCTTCGGGCGCGGTGGTGGTGTCGGGAAGCAGAAAGTGGAAGTTCACTTCCGCCACGTCCTCGTTGTCGGCGCCGGTGATCTGCACGTCCACGAAACCGCCCGTGTCCACTTGAAACCCGGTTTCTGTTGTTGCCGGTTGAGTGACGTACGTCGCTGCCAGCACGGTCACTGGAGGACCATCTATGTTTGTCACCTCAACAGCCACTCCGGCATCGCCCACCGCCACAGGAACGGCGCTGACGGTGGTGGTTTCTCCGGCGATTGCCACCGCAGCCTCAACGACCCCCACTTCACCTGTAGATGGAAGGATGGCGAAAGCAACCGAGTTTGATTCCGGCCCAGTCGGTTCGCCCACTTGGACCAACGCGGTGACAATATCCGTCACAGCAGCGAGATCGCCCTCAAGCAATAGGGCAGTGATTTGATTGGCGCTGACGAATGTCGTCAGCCTTGGGTTGCCGTTCCAGTACACAACTGAGTCCGGCTCGAAATCACTACCACTGACCGTCAGTGTCAGCGGAGTCGCGTCCGCCACGGCGCTGGTCGGACTGATGCTGGAAACAGACATCACCACATCTGTCACCTGAATGTGGACCGTCGCCGGGGCACTGGTCCTTTGCCCGTCAGATACCGTGAAAATGAAGCCATTCGTGCCGACGTGATCCGGCGCTGGAGTGTAGATCAGATTGGGTGGCGTGCCGCTCAAAATGCCCTGGCTCGGACCTTGGGTGATCGAGTAGCTCAGAATGGCACCTTCAGGATCCTCCCCGCTCAACGTGATTTGAAGCGCTGTATCTTCGAAGGTCCCGACAGACTGACTGAATGCCACCGGGGCCTGATTCTCGATAACATTGATGCTTACCGCACTGCTGACAGCGGCGTAGTGGACCAGGTCATCAGGAGTGAAGGTGACCGAAAGCGTTTGTGCATTCCCCACCGGAAGCACTGTGCCTGCCGGGGGATTGTAAGTGAAGGAACCAGCCACGGGCGAGCCACTGAATGTCGCCGTCGCGTTCAACTGAGTTGAGTCCAGCAGTGTCCCATCCAGAATATCCTCTGGGTTTGCCCAAGTAATGACCGGCGTAGGCGGCACGAACGGCAGATCGTTGAACACTGTCTCCTGCTCCACTAATCCGGAACTGCCGCCGAAATGGCCTCCTGAGGTGCGGGCGCGAGCACGGATGATACCGCTGGTGGACAGCCCCAGTCCGGTCAGTTCCCATCCGCCGCTGATACGAGTACCCGAGCCGAGCAACGTCCATGTCATGCCGTCGTTGGACAGCTCGAATGTCACCGCCTCCGCTTCCGGTGCCGCGCCGCCGCGCAGCCATTCGGTGCGAGCCGTGTTAGGCACGGTGAGGTTCTGATTGGCCGGATCGTTCCGTAGTAGCGCCAGGAAATTGCGGGACGCGCCGCCAATGCTGATGAAGTTGCCGCCGGCGAGGATTCTGCCGTCGGCCTGAATCACCACGCTGGCCACCGACGTATTGGCGTTGGCATTGAAGTTTGGATCAACGGTTCCATCGGCACGCACCCGCGCGACGTTGTTGCGAACCGCGCCACCGACAGCCGTGAAGGTGCCGCCCACGATAATCAAGCCGTCCGCCTGGACTGCCAGAGTTGATACAGATCCTGTCACATTTGGGTCAAAGGTGGCATCCACCGTGCCGTTGCTGTTAAGGCGCGCGAAGTTGTTTCGCGCAACACCGCCGACCGTGATGAAACTTCCACCGACCAAAACCTTCCCGTCCGCCTGCAACGCGAGGACGTAAATGCCGCCAAGGACACCAGGGTTGAAACTCAGGTCGATCGATCCATCGGCATTGAGGCGCGCAATTTTGCTCCGCCCGACGCCACCCACCGTGTTGAAACTTCCGCCAACCAGGATCTTTCCATCCGATTGCAACACGACGCTATTCACGTCACCGCTCGCATTGGGGTTGAAACTGGCGTCGAGCGTACCGTCCGCATGGAGCCGGGCGATGCGATTGCGCGATGTGCCACTGACGCTGGTGAAGAAACCGCCGATCAATATCTTTCCGTCAGACTGCATCGTTGTGCAAAGCACCAGGCCATTGACGTCAGGATTGAACCCGGCATCGAGCGTGCCGTCGGGCTGGACGCGGGCGAGGCTGTTGCGCGGCACGCCACCCATGGTCGTAAACTGGCCGCCAATCACGATCTTTCCGTCAGCTTGGACGGCAGTGCTATAAACAATGCTGTTCGCATCGGGATTGAACCCGGCATCAACAGTGCCATCGGCATTGAGCCGGGCGATCCGATTGCGCGTCACACCGCCCACGCTGGTGAAGAAGCCACCGATCACAATCTTCCCATCAGGCTGCACCGAAGTGCTGCGAATGAACGCATCCACCCCGGCGTTGAAGCCAGTATCGTTGCCGAACGGCATAATGATGAACAGTATGGTGTCCTGGACGCTCAGGCTGGGTGTGCCGTTGTCCGTGGCCGTGAGCGTGATCACGTATTCACCGGCCAAAGTCGGCGCGCCCGAAAAGGAGAAGGTCTGCGGATCAAATGTGATTCCCGGCGGCATTCCTGTGGCAGAGTAAGTGAGCGTCTGACCGGCATCTGGTTCAATAAACGTGTTGGCTGCCGGGCTGTATTAGAACCCGCTGCCAAATGGACCAGTGATGGAGTCGGGCAACGAGTTGCCAATCACCGGCGGATGATTCACCGGTAGGACATTGATGCTCACCGTGGCGTTGGCTGCGGAGTATTGGACCGCGTCATTGGGAGTGAAAGTTGCAGAAAGCGTCTGAGCATTCCCCAACGGAAGCACGGTGCCGACGGGGGGATTGTAATTGAAGGTGCCGGCCACGGGCGAGCCGTTGAAGGATGCGGTGGCATTCAACTGTGTTCCGTCCAGAGGTGTTCCATTGATGATGTCCGCTGGGTTGGCCCAGTTGATAACCGGCATTTTCGGAATTGGACGCAGGACAAGTTTGAAAAGCACCGAGTGATCCTGTGGTCCACCCCTCCATGTGGAGCCATAGATCGAGCCCTCCGACCCAACCACCATCGTCCCGCGCGGATAATAGCCATCCGTGCCGTTGAAATCATGGAGTTTGGTGAAATTACCGTTGGTCTCCAGCTTGAATAGCGTACCGTAGTTATCGGTGCCGCCATTCCCCGCAGCGCCATACAAAGCCCCATCCGCCCTCACCACCAACGCGCTTGCTGGACCGGCACCGTCTGTACCGTTGAAATCATGGAGTTTGGTGAAATTACCGTTCGTCTCCAACTTGAAGAGCGTGCCGAAGCCACCGTAAAACGTCCCATCGCCGTAGGCACCGCCTGAATAAGTCGAGCCATACAGAGCTCCGTCCGGTCCCACGACAAGCCCACCCTCGGGGTCAGTACCGTCCATCCCGTTGAAAACATGGAGTCTGGTGAATGAGCCGTCGGTTGCCACCTTGTAGAGCGTACCGTTGCCACCATCGAGGCTGACTGCCGAGCCATACAGAGCTCCGTCGAGGCCCACGACCAGAGCGCTCCGTGGCTCCGCGCCGTCGGCCACACTGAAATCATGGAGTTTGGTGAACACACCGTTGGCCTCCAACTTGAACAGGGTGCCGAGATCATTGGCACCTCCACTCCTCGTTGAGCCATACAATGCTCCGTCCGGACCAACGACCAGTGGTGCTACCTCTGGATGACTACCATCGACACCCGTGAAATCATGGAGCTTGGTGAACGTGCCGTCGTCCGCCAGTTTGAAAAGGGTTCCGTGGCCGCCGTAGAATGTCCCATCGCTGCTCGTGCCACCAGCCGCGGTCGCTCCATACAAGGCTCCCGTCGGTCCGGCGGCTAACGCCGCAATCGGGTGAGCTCCGTCGAAGCCGTGGAATTCATGGAGGTTTGTAAACGTGCCATTGCCCTCAAGCTTGAAAAGTGTGCCGAGGTTGCCGACGCCTCCAAACTCCGTGGAGCCATACATGCTTCCATCCGTTCCTGCTGCCAGCGCGCTTCGTGTGCTGGCGACTGAGGCGGCGCTGAAATCGTGGAGCTGAGTGAACGTGCCGTTCGTTTCGAATTTGAAAAGCGTACCAGCGTCTGCAGCCCCGCCATTCTCAGTTGAACCATACAAAGCCCCGTCTGCTCCCACCACCATCGCCGCCAGTGGATAGGAACCTGGATGGGCATTGATGCCATCATAGAAATCATGGAGCGATGTGAATATTCCGCTGGTATCTAACTTGAACAGTGTGCCGAAGCCGTTCTGTCCACCTTCGTTGGTCAAGCCGTACAGAGTTCCATCCGCTCCAACCACCAGCGCCGACAGTGGATTGAAACCGTCACCGCCACTGAAATCGTGGAGCTTGGTGAAGGTGCCGCTGATCTCCATTTTAAACACCGTTCCTTTTCCGTGGAGGCCTCCGCGGGGTGTCGATCCATACAAAGCACCATCAAGACCTGCCGCCAGCGCTGGCTCCGGTCCGGATCCGTTGGTGCCGTTGAAATCATGGAGCTTGGTGAAGGTGCCGTTCACCTCCAGCTTGAAGACCGTGCCGTGGCCGCTATTGAGCGTTCCATCGCTGCTCAGTCCTCCGTGCCCCGTCAACCCATACATGGCTCCATCAGATCCCATCACCAACGCCGCATTAGGATGAGACCCATCGAGACCGTAAAATTCATGCAGCTTGGTGAATGTTCCATTGGTTTCCAACGTGAACAAGGTGCCGTGGTCATCGGCGCCGCCACTCACCGTCGAGCCATACAAGGCACCGTCTGAACCAACCACCATCGCCTTCGTTGGAACTGCCCCGTCGATACCGTTGAAATCGTGCAGGTGCATGAACGTGCCATTGGGCTGAAGTTTGAACAGTGTACCAAAACCAGCGGCCCCACCTTGAAACGTTGAACCATACAAAGCTCCGTCTGGCCCGACCACCATCGCTGAGTTCGGATAGCGCCCGTCAGTACCGTTGAAGTCATGAAGCTTGGTGAACGTACCGTTGGCCTCCAACTTGAAAAGGGTTCCGGCATCGGCAGTGCCACCTTGCGATGTCGAGCCATACAAGACCGCGTCTGATCCCAACACGAGTGCCTCTCTTTCCGGTCGAGCCCCATCGGCACCATTGAAATCATGGAGTTTGATGAATGTTCCATTGACCGCAATCTTGAACAGGGTTCCTCCTCCATGAGTGCCGCCTGTCGGAGTCGAGCCGTACAAAGCTCCATCCGCTCCAACAACCAGTGGCGCGAACGGGTACTTACCTGTCAAATCCTGCGCCGCAAACGCCTTCACCGTCAGGACCGAGGGGGGCGTGACACTCGATTCCGGCGGTGTCCAGTCCGCAATGGTCCGCCCGACAAATCCTGGCAGGCCGATCATCAGCAGCACCGGTAACAGCGCCGAAAGCAAACGTTCAACCACATCGCTGGGCGAGGGTTGGAAAAGAGTCATCTTGGAGGCGATGTGCATAGATTGAGCAGATTGGGTCCATTGAACGCATCACGAGTTAGCAGGAACGGAAAGTTTACCGCTAGGGACATTTGCCTCTAATTCGTCGGAAGCCCGGTTTTCACACTTCCGTCAGGTTGGCCACACGAGTACCTTGCCGCATCATGCAGCGTGAACCACTGCCGCGTTCCCAAAATCCGCCCGGTGCTCAAGCCGTCCGGGATGGCGCGCTGCCGGAACTGCGTCACTACTGGCTGGCCTTCGTGCTGGGATTCGCGGGCTTGATTGTCAGCATGGTCGCTGGCTGGCAGATGAACCACTGGGCACGGGACCGGGACACGGAACGGTTCGTCGCCGAATGCCGCCTGATCGCAGGGATGATCCAGCAGAAGATGGAGCGCTACGAATCGGCGCTGGCGCGGCTGCGTGACGTCTGCGCCCAGCACGGTGGCGAAGTTCCCACTGCCGTGTGGAATGCCTGGATCGGCCATATCCTGGACACGGGGATCAATTATCCGGCCTTGCGGGTCGCGGCCGTGGCTTCCAAGCAAACCAACACACCAGCGGGTCCCGAACAGACAAACGGGACCGCCGCGATCCGGCTGCCGGTATCGCAGGTCAGTTCCCAGGATTTGCATGAGGCGCCTCCAAGGGGAGCGGACCTTGCGCAGGAGGGACCGACGCGTCCGTCCTTCGTGCCGGCGTTGGACGAGTCCTTCGGCTGGGTGAGTCCGCGGGTCTGGCGGGTGCCAAGGCGGGGCGGGGCCATAACGGACGGCATCTGGTTCGCGATTCCTTTGCGGGCCGATGCGTTGTCGAAATTCATCGCGTGGCAGAACCGGGGGGAGACCGATGAGGCGCGCGTGCGCAGGCGGCGTGCGGCTCGAGCCGAGCAGGCGACCGGGGTGCTGGTGGCGTTTCTCAGCGGGGACCGCTTTCTCGCTGAATACAATTCGACCAACAGCCCAAAGCCGGTGCAAGTGCGGCTCTTCACCAGCCGGGAACCCGATTCCAATCAGTGGCTCAACCCCTCCCAGCCTCCGCCGTCCGCGCCCCTCTTCACCTACGATGAGATCATGCCGTGGTACGGCCGGCGCTGGCTCGCGCGGTTTTCGAGCACGCCGGTGTTCGAAGCCGGCTCCATCCGCTACCGGGCCTGGTTGGTGGGATGTATTGGCGCTTTGCTGAGTCTGGGCACGGCCTCGGCCATCGCGTGGCAGACACGCGCGCGCTGGCGTGAGGTCGCGCTGGCCTCGCAGCTCCGAGAAGCGCTCGGACGGCAGGAGCGGCTCAGTCGTGATCTGCACGACGGCACGCTGCAATCCGTCTATGGCGTTGGCCTGGGGCTGCAACGGGCGCAACGGCTGCTGGCAAAACGGCCGGACGCCGCCGCCGGACAGCTCGCGGACACGACGCTCGGGCTGCAACGAGTGGTGGGAGAGCTGCGCAACTTCATTCGCGAAACCGATCCCGCAGCCCATGAAGAGGTGCCGCTCGGCGAAGCATTGCAGGGGGTGGTCTCCCATTTCAAATCCGCCTCGGAAATGGAGTTGCAACTCGATGTGACTCCCGGCGCCGATCATGAACTCACAGCCGCGCAATCGCTCCAGTTGCTCAACATCGCCCGAGAAGCGTTGAGCAACAGTGTCCGACACAGCCAGGCCCGTTACGTGCGTATCACGCTGAGTCAATCGTCCGGCTCCATCCGGCTGGAAGTGGCGGATGACGGGCATGGCTTTGATCCGGAGGAGGCGCAGCGCGACGGTCGGGGACTATCCAATCTGGTGGCACGCGTGAGCGAGTTGGGCGGCGTCCATCGTTGGGAAACGTCCGCCGGCCAGGGTTCCCACCTCATTGTCGAGGTGCCCAAATGACCGACGCCAAAGGACAATTTCGCATCCTTCTGGTGGATGACCACGCGGTCGTCCGGGTGGGGCTTCGAAATCTGATCAATGATGAGACAGACCTTCTCGTGGTGGGCGAAGCCTCGAGTTGCGCGGAAGCCTTGCGGCTGGCAGCGGAGATTGATCCCAAAGTGATCGTGCTCGACATGCGTCTGCCCGATGGCTCAGGCGATGAAATCATTGACCGGCTCAAGCGCGTGGCGGTCAACGCGCGCGTGCTGGTGCTGACGTCCTTCGCGGATGACACACTGCTGCTGTCCGCGCTCAGGGCCGGGGCAGACGGTTATCTGATGAAGGATGTCGCGGAGGCGGACTTGATCGGAGCCATCCGCAAAATCGCAATTGACGCAGTCGTGACGCCTCGGCCCGACGGATCCTCCGCGCGGAAGACTCCATCCGTGGCCTCGTCACCGGCCAGTTTGACCGGGCAGGAGCGCCGCGTTTTCGAGCTGGTCGGGCGGGGGCACTCCAACCGGGAAGTGGCTGATGCCACGGGATTGACCGAGAAGACCGTGCGAAATTATCTGAGCCGGGTCTTCGACAAGCTGGGCCTGCGCCGACGCTCGCAAGTTGTCGCTCTCTTTCTGGGGAGCCAGTCCTGGCGGAAATAAGCCTGGAAACAACAGCACATCCAACGACCCGCGATGATTACTGAGGAGACCGTGGGATAGGCTACGAATGATGGCGAGCGCCACAGATGCAGATGCGAGGCGGTTATCCCCCGGCGCTGGCCATCGCGAACAACTCCGATCGCGCCCACTGGTTTTCCGCCTACGTCCAGACTTACCTGGAGCGCGATCTGCGCCAGTTGAGCGCCGTCTCCAGCCTGCCGGACTTCCAACGCGTGATGGCGCTGGCCGCTCACCGCACGGGCCGGCTGCTGAACCAGGCGGATGTCGCCCGCGACGCCGCGCTCACGCACCCCACCACCCACCGCTATTTGAATCTGCTGGAAACCGGGTGCCTCGTCACGCGCATCCGGCCCTACGCCACCAATCCCAATGTGGCCCTCGTCAAAACCCCCAAGCTGCTCTGGACCGACTGTGGACTCGCGGCGTCGCTGGCCGGCATCAAGGCACCGGCGGAGGCCACGGCCCGTCCCGACTCGGGCTTCTGGCTGGAACAAACCCTCTACCAGACCCTGCAAACGTGGCGCGCCCTGGCCCCCCTCCAGCGCAAGCTCCATTTCTGGCGCGCCCGGCCTGCTCACGAAGTGGATTTCATTCTCGAACAAGATGGAAAACTCGTGGCTTTGGAAATCAAGTCCGGCAGCGCCGTGACCAGTTCGGATGCGGCTGGCATCCGGGCGTTTCGTGATTCGCTCAAGAAGAATCAATCCCTCGTGCGGAGCGTCGTGCTGCACGCAGGCCAGGCGCGCCCGCTGGACACCGACATTTTCGCGCTACCGTGGAGCTGGATGGTGCCGGCTGCAGTTTGACGGACGCCGGCCTCGGACACGGGAGGCTCACATGGAACGTTCCAGACAGCCCGCTGCGGTGCTGCTCCGACCTCGCCGCATTGCCCCACTCACTGCAGCACCCCATGCAACTCATGTCATCTCTCAGGCACGCGGTCCGGCGCATCGTCGCGGTTGCGATCGGAGATGAATTGGAGTTGCCGTGGTCAGCTCACCCTCACGCCGCAGAATCCGATGTGACACCGGAAATCCGATTGTAGCGGTCAGACCATTATGCTAGGAGAGAACCATGCCATTGTCCCAACGAGTCGTTTGGGCTTTGTTGTCGGGTGTTCTTTGGCTGGCGTCTGGCCACTCTGCTCAGGCGCAACTTCGGTTCGAACCCCTGATGTTCGAGGCGCGGCAGCCCAAACTGTCCTTGCTCGGGCAGAGCGGGACGAACTACGTGATCGAATCCTCCGTCAACCTCACCCATGGGTCGTTTCTCTTTTCCGGTGTGGCAACCAAGCTAACCCCGGATGTCGTTCACAGCGTTTGGCCGAGGGAGGCACCTATGATGAACCGAGGAGCTTGAATGAATTCAAAGGCGATTGTCCTCAATCTCTCGTTCGAGGGAGTCAGTATCCTTTGGCACCTATTCTCCGCTATCCCGGCGGCAATACTGCCAAGACTGCGGGATAGACTACGAATGACGGGGAGCGCCACGGGCGCAGGTGCGAGGCGCGAACGCGGAAAGATGCACGCAGCGGCCTCTGACCAAGAGAGCAACGAAGCAGATGCGCCCGTGCCGGCGCCGAGATTTGTAGCATATCCCGCAGTCTTGGCAGTAAAGGCGCAGATGCATCCTGAAAAAGCGATCCGCCCCGGATCGGTGGCGATGGTCGTCGTCTGCTGCCTCACTTTCGCTGAATTGGGTGTGACCTGTCGTGGCGCCGAAAACTCTTTCGTAGTCCGTCCTGGGGAGTTGTCCGAAACACGGAAAATAACGGCCACCCATTTGCCGTTCGGATTGTCGCCTGCCCCGAGTGCGCTTGAAATCAGCCAGGCACAGATTTTCGACGTGCCGCTGGTCCCCAGTCGGGAACCAACATTGGAAGAGAACCAGGCTTTGGTCGCGGCGTTGGAGCAATTCGGGCAACGCACCGTGCGCGATGATTTTTCCAGTCTCACGGAATGCCTCTCCCGGAATCCGGACTCGCCGTGGGCGCTGGCACTGGAGACCCAGTTGGGCAACGAGTACTACCGGGTGGCCCGCTATTCAAAAGCCATCGAAGCATGGAAGAACGCGTGGAACGCGAACAAAACGGCCACCGACGATCCGACGCGGGTGACGGCGCATCGCGCTGCGAGCGAACTCGCAATGATGTACACTTCGCTGGGCCGCATTCCGGAACTCCGCGCGCTGCTCGCGGAAATCGAGAACGGGCCATCTCGTGACTTGGTTTCACGCAAACTGAAATCCGCCCGCGACGGCTTATGGACGATGGAACACCGGCCAGAAGTCGCTTTTCGCTGTGGTCCGATGGCGTTGGATCGCATTTGCGCGGCGACGGACCGCACCAAAGCGGGCAATCAGTTGATCCAGGATTCGCAGTCCACAACCAACGGCTTCTCGGCGAGACAAGTCGCCGAACTGTCACGCCAGCTTGGAATGAATTGCCAGGTTGCGTTCCGAAGTTCCGGCGCGGAGATCATTCTGCCGGCGGTCGTCCATTGGAAAGTTGGACATTATGCCGCGATGATTGCCCGCGACGGCAACCTGCTGCGCACGGAGGATCCGACGTTTCCCAACAAGACCTGGTTTTCCGACAACGCGCTGGACGAGGAAGCCAGCGGTTATTTTTTGGTGCGCCCTGGACCCTTACCGTCCGGATGGCGTGAAGTGTCCGACGCGGAAGCCGACCAGGTTTGGGGTAAGGGACCTACCAATCAGTGTTACGAAGACGCTGAGTCGGGACTCGACCACAAACTCAAGGTTTGCCGCGCTCCGGGGAAAGGCATGGCCGCCTGGAACATCAACTTGCTACTCGCCAGCCTGCATTTTGAAGACACCCCGATTGGGTACACTCCCCCGCTTGGCCCCGCGATTGATTTCACGGTTTCATTCAATTCAGCCGCTCTCCGAGGACTTGCTTCAGGTCCGCCCTACTCGCACATCGCCCCGGATTGGCGAATCAACTGGATGGAATATGTCACGGACGATCCCATGAATCCCGCTGGTGATATTCGGTTGACCGGGGGCGAAGGCGGAGCGCTGACGTTCACGGATTTCAATTCCACAAACCAGGTCTTCCGAAACCTTTTCCGCAACCGGGCGAACCTCGTTCGCTTCGACACGAATGGTTACGAATTGCGTTACCCGGATGGTTCGAAAAAGATTTTTGGCCTGCCGGACGGCTCGGTCGGCACGGCGCGAAAGATTTTCATGACCGCAGTGGTCGATCCCGCGGGAAATGCCGCGACGATCCAGTACGAGTTCCCGGGAAAAATCACGAGCATCACCGACGCCATTGGACAGAAAACGCGGCTCTTCTATGAATCTGTCGTTACCAACCTCTTCCTCGTTGGCGGCACCGGCCCCGCCACATTTACTACCAATATCTTCACGAACACCTTTCTGGTGACGCGAGCGATGGATCCGTTCGGCCGGACCGCGACGTTTCAGACTGCGTCTGGAGGCAACGGTACCACGTTCATTTATTTGACGAATATCATCGATTCGATCGGGCTTAGTTCGAGTTTAACCGGGGGCACCGGGCAGCATTTCGGCTTGGGGATTTAAGTGATCACGACACCTTACGGGCGAACTGAGTTTCGGCCAGGTAATTATCTCGGAAGTTATCGCGCCAATTGGATGGAGGTCACGTATCCCAATGGCGAGAAGGAACGGGTCGAGTACTCGGAGAAGGCGCCGGCGCAAGTCTTCCGGACCGAACCACTCGGCATTGTCCCCAAGAATATGCAAGTTCGGAACCTCTTCATGTACGCACGCAACACCTACCATTGGGATCGCAAAGCTTATGCGGCTGGCTACGCGCCGAATGATTACTCCAAAGCGCGGATTTATCACTGGACCCACGGGTCCGACTACTTCACCGCCTCGCCCATTCTGGAGAGCGTCAAACAGCCGTTGGAACATTGTGTCTGGTTCAATTACGAGGGACAGGTCAATGCGACTTTCGTCGGCACCTCCGATCAGCCAACAAAAATTGGCCGCACGCTGGAGGACGGCACCACCCAGCTCTACCAATTCGAATACAATTCCTTGAGCAATCCAACCAAAGCGATTGATCCGCTTGGACGCGAACTCACCTTTGTTTACGCCACGAATGAAATCGACTTGATCGAGGTCCGACAGACTCGCGCCGGGCAGAACGAATTGCTCTTTAGCGCGACTTACAACGGGCAGCATCGGCCATTGACGATATCCGACGCTGCCCGTCAAACGACTGGCTACAGCTACAATTCGCGCGGGCAGGTGTTGAGTGTCACCAACGCGCTGGGACAAGTAACGATATTTGCCTACGATACTAATGGTTATTTGCTCGCGGTCGATGGCCCGCTGCCCGGCCCGAGCGACACGAGCCGCTTCACTTATGACAGCATAGGCCGGTTGCGAACGGCGAGCGATGTGGAGAGCTACACGTTGACGTTTGATTACGACGGGCTTGATCGTCTCACGCGAGTTACGTATCCCGACGGCACGTACGAAGAGATCACTTACAACCTGCTCGATGCTCAAGTGCTGCGCGATCGCGCCGGCCGGGAAACCCGGCTGACTTACGACAGCCTTCGGCAGTTGATCGCGGTCGAGGATCCGCTCGGACGAATCAGGCGTTACGACTGGTGCGGCTGTGGCGGTCTGAGTTCCATCATCGATCCAATGGGCCGGATGACTTCCTGGATTCGGGACTTTCAGGGACGCGCCACGGCCAAGATCTATGCGGATGGCTCACAAGTGCGGTACGATTACGACACGGCCACCGGCTGGTTGAAGTCGATTCGCGATGAGCAAAATCAGGTTACGAGGTTCGATTACTACCTCGACGGAACTTTAAGGCAGAAGCGGTATTTGAACGCGCTCATCGCCACACCCGCCGTAAAATTGACCTACGATCCAAATTATCGAAGGGCACTCACCATGGAGGACGGAACGAACCTCACGACTTACAGTTATCATCCGATTACTGGAACTCCCTCGCCGGGCGCGGGAAAATTGGCCTCCGTGGATGGTCCATTGCCGAATGACACGATCACGTTCGCTTATGACGAGCTTGGCCGTGAAGCCGTCCGTAGCATCAACGGGATCGGCCTTCGGCGCACTTGGGACGCTGCGGGACGGCTGACGCAATTGACCAACTTCTTGGGAGCGTTCGGTTTTACTTGGGACGGCGCCAGTTCCAGGTTGGCAGCGATGACTTTCCCGAACGGCCAACACTCCACGTTTAATTACTTTCCCAATTTGAAGGATCGCCTCATTCAGCAGATCACTCACCTCAAGCCCGATTCCAGTCTGCTTTCACGCTTCACCTACGATTACAATTCCGCTCGCCAGATCACGGATTGGGGACAGGAGCGCGCTGGCGCGAAAGCGATCACGTACCACTTCGACTATGACAACGCTGATCAATTGACCAACGGCGTCGGTACTCAGGGCGGCGTGATGATGGCTTCGTTCGTGTATGCTTACGATGGCGCGCAGAATTTGAAGAATGAAACGGCTAACGGCACCGCGCGAGCATTCTCTTACAACACGCTCAATGAACCAGCCTCAGTCGCCAACGATGTGCATCCACCTCGCACCTACGAATGGGACGCCGAGCATCGCCTCACCGCATTTAACCAGGGCACGCATCGAACGGAGTTCAGTTACGACGGCTTCGGCCGCCGTACGCGAATAGTTGAAAGGGAAAATGGCGCAACCGTCAGCGATCGGCGCTACGTTTGGTGCGGATCCGAGTTGTGTGAAGAACGAGATGCGAACGGCACGGTGGTGTTGAAGCGGTTCGATCCGTTCGGGGTCCAGATTGGCACGCAAGCTGGCCCGCCACCGGGGAATTATTTTTACACCCAGGATCACTTGTCCTCCATCCGCGAATTAACAGATTCACTGGGACAACCGCGAGCCGTTTACGATTACACGCCTTACGGAAAGCGAACGCGCATTTCCGGCAATCTTGATTCTGATTTCGGTTTTACCGGCATGTATTTTCACCCGCCGAGCGAATTGAACCTGACTTTGTATCGGCCCTACGATGACAACTTGGCGCGCTGGCTCAGCCGTGATCCTGCCGGTGCTTTGCGGGCGAATCTTTACGCCTACGCTCGTGGCAACCCCATCAACCTGGTGGATCGTTTGGGTCTGGATGAGTCCCGGCCAAATTTGCTCGAAGTGGACACGGGCAACAAGACTGCCAATTCTTTCTTCGGAAAACTCAAATGGCTTTGGGACAAGACTCCCTGGGCCAAAAAGACCACCAAACCAGCTGAGAACTTTTACAAAAAGATCGAAACGGGGATCGAAATTTACAATGACGTCAACAAAGTCAGCGAGCTGGCAGGCGGTTGCGACACCGGGAGCGATGGTTCGAATCAACCGTCCTGGAATGAATTAAAGAACTCCGGAAAAGAGGGGGCCGAGATTTTTAAGACATTGAATAAATGGCTGAAGCGATTGACGGGCGACATTCCGGGTTCGCAGGTGGTGACCGGACCAGCAACCGAGTTGGGAGAGCAAATCCTCGACACGGGCATCCAGCACATCGAGGAATCGCACGGACTCCTTGGTGGAAAGAGTGAGTCAGGCCAAGCGGTACAGCGCATTTTGTCTGGGCGCGAGGATTGAAAGGACGCGCCAAATGATCTCATGTTCTCATTCAAACATCCGATTGACGCGATCAGCCAACTTGTTCCTGCTGATGCTGCGATTGGCACTCTGCCTTTCCGCCACCACACGTTTAGCCGATGCGCAGCAAGTCTATCTCAGCAGCGATGCCTCTGGAAATCTCCTGCAAGTTTACAGCCGCAATATTCCGGCCTTGGCAATCGTTCGACTTCCGTTGTCGAGGCTCGCGGCGGTTGGCGATTCCGTGAGCCTTTCTGTCCTTGCCCAAGGATCCCTGCCGTTGAGTTATCAATGGCAGCTTAACAGCAACAACATTCCAGGTGCTGCCGCTGATACGCTCCTATTGACCAACCTCACGCTCGCCGATTTCGGCGCCTACCGCGTCATCGTCAGCAACCCCTTGGGTTCCGTCACCAGCGGCAATGCCTTGCTGCAACTGGATTCCGACCGCGACGGCATGGCGGACTCGTGGGAAATCACCTACTTCCTGAGCATCACCAATCGCTCCGGCATCGAGGATTTCGACGCGGATGGCGTTACCGAGCGCAATGAATTTCTCGAGGGCACGCATCCACGGTTCGCCAGTGTGGTGAATCCACGGCTGACGATCCTCAGCGACCGCGGCGAAGTTTTTGTCACGCCCAGCGTCCCGATCTTCACGAACGGCCAAGTGGTGACCTTGACGGGCGTTCCCGATTCCGGTCTGCAGTTCCTCGACTATCTCGCGGGCGCGAGCGGAGCCATTTATAATCTGCGGACGAACCCGGCTTCCATTCGACTGACCAGTTCGCTGACGGTGCGCGCCATGTTTGGACTTCCCCTTTCCACCGCCCTGGACGTGACCAACACCTGGCGCCTTGATGAAGGGGGCTGGTTCGGCCAGACGAATATCACGCATGATGGTGTGGATGCTGCGCAGTCGGCGCGTATGTTGGGTGTTACTGACGCGTGGCTGGAGTTGTCGAACGTGGTGCTGAACGCCGAAGGCACGATCACTTTTTGGTGGAAAGTGGATGGCTCTCCCGCAGACCGATTGCGATTTTATCGGAACAACCTGCTGCGCACCGGCGAAATCGGCACCAACACGAATTGGCAGTTGCGGACCTACTATTTGCCCGCGGGGAACAATCTTGTTCGATGGGTTTACCTGAAAGTCAGCGATGAAGTCTCGGAGTATAATGGCCTCTTTTACGCGCCCTTGGACGCCGGCTGGGTGGATCAAGTTACGTACGCAGTCTGGCCCGATCCGTTGCGGGACAGCGATGCCGACGGAATGCCGGACATTTGGGAGTTTCGGTATTTCGATGGGATCGGGCAGGCGCCAAATGGTGATTACGACGGCGATGGAATTTCCAATCTCGACGAATACCGCGACGGAACGGATCCCGGCAACATCGTCTCATATCAACCGCGGCTCACCGCCATCGTCACCGGCAGCGGCGGCACAGTCGCGCGCACGCCGGATCTCCCGAAATACACAATCGGCCAAAGGGTACAGCTTCAAGCCGTGCCCGATCCCACGAACTACTTCGTGATTTGGGATGGCGCCGTCGCCGGCACGAATACGACGAACAGCCTCTTAATGAACGGTAACAAGACCATCACGGCCGTGTTCGGTTCGCCGCTGCCCGTCGCACTCGAAACACCGGCTCTCACGTGGACGCGCTTCGGCAACATCGGGTGGTTCGGGCAGACGAACATCACGCACGACGGCGTCGATGCCGCGCAGTCCGGACCAGTCGGTTTCAATCAACAAAGCGGAATGGAAACCAGCATGAATGGACCGGGCACGCTTACGTTCTGGTGGAAGGCATCTTCTCGCACAGACGTTAGCTTCGCGCGGTTCCTTATCGATGGCACTGAGCAGCCGGGAGCGATTTCGGGAGAAACTCCGTGGCGAATCCAGTCTTACTATCTTACGCCCGGCAGCCATACGCTCCGCTGGGTGTACACGAACAGCACCTTGAACTTCTCGATCACCAATGGCGTTTGGGTCGATCAAGTCAGCTTCACTGCGGGCACCATCGCGCCCACGATTTACGGTCAACCCGTAGATTTTGTTGCGCCCCAGGGCACCAGTGCGTTTTTCAGCGTGATGACGGGAGGCACGCCGCCACTCTACTATCAATGGTTCCGCAATGGCGTGAGTCTCGGTGCTGCGGGAACCAATGCGATCTTGTCACTCACGAGTATTTCCGCAGCGCAAGCGGGTTCTTATTCCGTGCAGGTCAGCAATGCCGTGCAGAAAGTGACGAGCGCCGATGCAACGCTCACGGTCCTTCCCGTTCCTCCCGCAAACGACAATTTTTTGAGCCGCACGCCCTTGATCACGGCTACCACCGCGCTTGGTTACACGGTTGGTGCGACAAGAGAGGCGGCTGAACCCAAACACGCATCCACGAGCGGCGGGCGATCCATCTGGTGGTCGTGGACTGCGCCTTCAACCGGGAATTTTCAAGTGCAGGTAACTGCCACAAATCTTGCTTCTCTGGTTGCCGCAGTCTATGTCGGCAACGCAGTTGGTGCTCTGACCGAAGTGGAGAGTGGCCTCGGAACGTCCGTTCCTGCGAATGGGATCAATCTCTCGACGATCGTCTTCACTTTCCCCGCGGTTGCCGGGAGGAGTTACGCTGTCGTGGTGGACCAGGGCGGGGGCGTCGCCGGATTCGTCACCGTCTCGGTGAACCCGACTGGCACGCTGGCTTTGGGAAACTTCAATTTCAACGCAGCAGGATCCTTCGGTTTCTCGTTCTCCGCGCCGGCAGGCGCTCGCTACGAAATCCAAGGCTCGAACGACCTGATCACGTGGACGACATTGGATGCCGGAATCGTGCCGCCGAATGGGCTTATTTCCTTCACGGACGCCATCTCAAGCAGCCAGGCTTCCCGTTTCTACCGTGTCGTGCTTGTCCCCTGACTTGATCCGCACCGGAGCGAATCATCGCGTGTTCGCGAGGTCGTTTCACCGTCCAGTCGAACACTGTTCTGGTCTCAACTGATTCTGCTTCGTGACTTGGTGACTTGGTGGTTCACCGAACTGAGAACAGAATTTTGTGAGAACAGAATTTCGTTGCAAATCACCGCGCCTCGCGGGCTACCTGCACAGCGAGCTTTTCCAAATCAATCTCCGCACCCGGTGCGGGAAACGGGTGCGGCAGCAGATACCAATCCTCCGTGAACGAAGCCGAACCTCCGGGCGGGATGTTGTTGCGCGGACCGTGCGGCTCCAGCTCGCAAGCCGGGATCTGCGAAGCCTTCGGATACCAGAAGCAAAGAGTCAGACCGGCGATTTCAGGATAGACGCCGTCCGGCGGCGAAGGGTAACGCTTCACGAACGCCTGACCATGCGGCATCAGGTATACAAACCAGCCGGCATTCGAATCGAAACCCAGCTTCGCCTGGCGTGTCGGGCCGAGTACTTCAAGAAACTTGTCATGCCGCCGGACGTTCGGATCGGTGGGATGCGTGAGAATCCCTCCCTGATCATACATCACCCACCCGTTGGGAAAACGCTGCGTTTCCAGCGTGAGCGGCACCACGCCGATGCCGCCATGCACCGCAAACGTGCGACTCCAGTGCGACCAATGTTTCGTCTCTTTCGACACGTTACGAATGATCTGAGTACACGCCAGGTGCGTGGTCTTGGCATCGAGACGGAATTCGCGAATGAGTTGCACGCCGGTCGATTCGTCCGGCTGGCTGGTCAATCGCACGGCGCGCGGCCCGATGGCCTCGGCCTGCCATGCTCCGCTCCAGAGCTTGTCGCGCCTGGGAATGATATACTCCGGTCCGATGTCGAATCGGCCCGCGCTGTCCGGCGAGCGAGGCCCGCCTGGTGTACCCCATCTGGCCTCCGCCGGGTCAAGGTAGAGCGCGTTGATCCCCTTGAAAGCATACTCCAGCACACGCCCGCCAACTTGATGGCAAAGCGTGACCCGCGTCTCGGAGTTCGAAAGCTCAAAGCAATCGGGGTAGTTCAACACTTTGACCCGCCGCACACCCTCTGGCAGCTCGGCGGCGGACACGCTGACGACGAGGCTGAGGAAGACGGCCAGACAGGTGGTGCGCATGAAAGGATAGAACATTGTCCAGAAGGTCTCGGTCAATAGCGTCGTTAACTGATGAAAAAGCAGAACAGAAAACTCGGATGAAAACATGCGGTGCCTCCCGGAGTCGTCGGCAACGATATGACCTCAAGACCGGACGCGGCCGAGCGTGGTGCCAGAGCGCGGAATTTATTCTGCAGGGAGGTGCGAGTCCTCCGGACCCTGGATGAGAACACGGCGCGGCTCGGTTTCCACGATCCTGCGGAATGAATTCCGCGCTCCACTACCGCCAGCTTGTGAATGAACGAAAAGCATGGGCACCCATGAGGCAGTTACTGAGGAGACCGTGCGATAGGCTACGAATGATGGCGAGCGCCACAGATGCAGATGCGAGGCGCGAACGCGGGAGGATGCCCGCAGCGGCCTCCGACCAAGTGAGCAACGAAGCAGGTGCGTCTGTGCCGCCGTCAAGATTTGCAGCCTATCCCACGGTCTCCTCAGTAGGGAGAGTTCTCCTTTGTTTGCCTGAAATCCGTGGTTTCGATTGCGCTCTTCACCAGCGAATCACGACTTCCACTCACCGTGTATCTCACGGTCTCCTCACTGGATGCACAACGCCTCGCTTGCAAGAATATCCACCAAGTAAATCCGGCATTGAATGCGGGATTTACATGGTTAATCTTCGCGCATGATCGACCGCATAACCGACAGCGAACTGGTTCGTACCGCCATGAGGCGCAGCCGTGTGGTCGCGCTCCTTGGCCCGCGCCAGTCCGGCAAGACCACTCTCGCGCGCCACTTCGTTCCGACGGAGTCCCTCAACTATTTCGATCTGGAAGACCCGGCGAGCCTGGCCCGCCTCTCCGAGCCGGACACCGCGTTACGTCCGTTGAAGCGACTGGTCGTCATCGACGAAATCCAACGCCGTCCCGACCTCTTTCCATTGCTGCGCGTGCTGGCGGATCGTCAGCCGCTGCCCGCGCGGTTTCTGATTCTCGGCAGCGCTTCACCGGATTTGTTGAAAAAAATTTCCGAAACTCTCGCCGGCCGGCTGGAAACCATCCCGCTGGAGGGCTTCCGTCTGGCCGATCTCGGTCGGTCGATGGAAACGCGGCACTGGGTGCGCGGTGGTTTTCCACTGTCCTGCACCGCCCGTACCGAATCTGATTCAATTGGTTGGCGGCGGCAGTTTCTCCAGACTTTTCTGGAGCGGGATGTTCCGCAGTTGGGGTCACGATTCCGGCGGTCGCCTTGCGGCGTTTTTGGAACATGGTCGCCCATTACCATGGCCAGATCTGGAACGCCGCCGAACTCGCCCGCGCGCTCGCCGTCAACGAATCCACCGTGCGCCGCTATCTCGACCTGATGACGGGCCTGTTCATGGTGCGGCAACTGCCGCCATGGTTCGAGAACCTCGGCAAACGCCAGGTCAAGGCACCCAAGGTCTATATCCGCGACAGCGGTATGCTCCATGCGTTGCTGGGCATCGCCAGCCAGCGCGACCTGGAGCATCACCCGAAAGTGGGCGCTTCGTGGGAGGGCTACGCCATCGAGGAGGTGCTCAAGGCGCTGCGACCCGACGAGGCTTACTACTGGGCCACGCATCAGGGCGCGGAACTCGACCTGTTACTCTTCAAGAACGGCCGCCGCATCGGCATCGAATGCAAGCGCTCGGACGCGCCCACGCTCACACCTTCCATGCGTATTGCGCTGGCCGACCTGAAACTGGACGAACTGCGCGTCGCTTATCCCGGCGAAAAACGCTACACACTGGCGAGGAAAGTCGAAGTCGTGCCGCTGTCGCAACTGGTCAATGCGACGTGAGTTCAACGCGATTCGAAGCGGACGATCGTGGAACGAGTTCCCGCATCCGGACAGGATGCCAGGAGGTAGCCGAGGGTTGAGCACTGCAGACTCACCGTCCACCCCTCGAACATGGCTCCAATTTTTCAGCGCCGATGACAGAGAGGAACCTCTCGATGTCTTCGCTCGTGTTGTAACCATGGATCGCAACGCGCATCCGCCCAGCCTGGTGCATGACATGGACGTTTTCCTTCTCCAGCGCTGCGTACAGTTGGGAACTGTTGGGATGCTGAAAGGCGGTGATGCCCGTCGGTCTGCCACTCCGTAACGGTGCCATCGGCTTCACACCGAGTTCCAGCAATCCACGATGCAGGCGATTGACCAGCGGGTCCGCGTAGCGCGAGATCACTTCGACACCGACGTCTTCCAGATAGCGCAACGAGGCGTTGAGGGCGTAGATCGCGGGAAAGTTGGGCATGCCCACGGAGAAGCTCGATGCACCTGGTTTCGGCGTTGCGCGTTCGAAACGATCCGCGTCAAACGCATTCTCAATGTGCAGCCAGCCGCCAGCGGAAGTGGTCAACCGGCTGGCGCAATCACGGGGAATTCCGACGATGCACCCGCCATGAATCCCAAGTGTCCACTTATGGGTGCTGGAGATGACGCAGTCCGCACGGGCGCAATCGAGGACAACGCGGCCAAGCGCCTGGGTAACATCGACCGAGATCAGGGAGTTCGGAGCCTCCCGGCGGACGGCGGCGTGCATCGGCGCCCAATCCACGCGGAAGCCGTTGTAGAAACTCACCAGCGAGACCTGGACGAGCCGGGTCCGTTCATTCAAGAGCGGGAGCAAATCGTCCACAAAAAGCTCGCCATCACGCGCTTTCCAGAGCCTCACTCCCGGCGGCGCGGCGGCGCGCAACCAGGGCGTCGCGCCGGCGGGGAAATCAAGATCCGTGATCACCACTTCATCGGACTCGCGGAGGTTCAGCGCGGTGGCGAGAAGATTGTAAGCCTCGGAACTGCACGAGCAGAAGGAAACTTCATCGGGTTCCAAGCCGATCATTCTCGCGGAGACCTCGCGGCAAGCCTGAACTCTTGCGAAATGTTCACTGCGCCCGCGCATGCCTTGAAGTTTGTCACGCCAGTAATCCTGCAACGCCTCGCCCACGCAGAGCGGCGGAATGCTCTCAGCCGCGGTGTTGAGGTAGGTAATATTCGCGAGAGCGGGGAAATCGTGGAGCCGGGATTCAGTTGTCAGCATAAGTCAGAAATTCATGCGTGGAAATTGGAGGAGACGTTAGCGGCCACAGCCCACACCGACAAGCTCCGGTAAAATAATACAGCAACAACGCATTCCTGCCTGGGAGCCCCTCCCCATTAAGTTAGCGCACTGATGCTGCTGAAGCGGGAGAAAGCCGGAGCCGGAAAAACCCGCCTGATCCGCCCACGGAAAAATCTGCTGAGACGCGTTCACGAAGCATGTCCGGCAATGGGGCCACTCGGTCCGATGATGGGATTGCTGGCGACCAGTTTTTCAAGTCGCCGGACGTTTCCCAAGCGAGGGCGACGTCCCCCAGCACTCGCAAGCGTTCGTAGCGCAGGGTGAATTGGTCCTGCGCCAGTGTTCCATCTACAACCACTCCTGGCACGGAGGTGTCATTATTGCCAGGCTCCTTTCCAAAAGCATACTCGGCAAAGTTGGTCAGCCCATCTCCATCCGGATCTCCATCAGCGCCGCTGACCCGTGCCTCAGCAAGTTCCGCTGTAGAGAATCTGAGTTTGCGCCAGGCATCGAAGTTCGTGCCACGCCCACGATGAATCCTCGCCACAAATGGGTCTGGCGAACCTGTGCGTGTGTCGATCCAGCACGCCACAGCAGGTGTCGCGAAATCGACATCCGCCGCGATCGCCTGGTAATCGCCCAACATTCGTCCCCGGTCCGTCAACGGCGCCAGCCGGAGATCTGAACTCACTTCTGAGACACGCGCGTTGGGCTCCCAGGTCAGGCCGCCATCGAAGGACTCGGCCAGGTAGAGATCGACGAAATTTCCGAACCCGGGATCCTGCCGTTTATCGTAAAAAATGATCGAGACGTGCTGGCCGTCCGGAGAGACGGCAATTGCAGGATTGAACACCGAACGCGCCGCGGGAGTGTCGTTCACGGACACTGGCTCGGACCAGGTCGTCCCAAGGTCGATCGAACGTGTGAAGAAGATTCGTGGAGTTGTCCGTTCCTTCCCCTGATACGTGAGGTAAAGCGCGCCTACCTGCCGGTCTGTTGCCACGGAGAACAGATTGAAGCCGTCCCGTGCCACGGGGTCGTCGTGAATCACTGGTCGCGCGACGAGTCGTGCCGCCTGATAGCTCACCCCACTGTCAGGGGAGAACGCCATCTCGATTCGGTTCTCCGAGGCTGTTGAGGTTTCATTCAAATAACTCCAGTAAAAGACCGCCATGGAGCCGTTGGGCAGAAACACAGGCATCCCTCCGATACAGACAAGTGCTTTCAGAAAATTCAACTCCGACCACGAAGTGCCGCCGTCGTCGCTGAAGGTCGTCACAATCGGTTGTGTGGAAAACCCAACCGGCAGATTTGTGGAAGTGGGATAGGTGAAGGCCAGAGCGATCCGGTTGGCGGTCGGGGAGCCTGCGAAGGTGTTGATGGCCATCCAGTTTTTATCCAAAAAATTCGCCGACCCGAGTGACGCCGCGACATGCACAGGTGCGGAAAATACAGAGCCGGAGTCCACCGATTTGCTGACGAGGATGCTGGAAAGCCGCGGCGGATTGCCCGTTACGCCGAGCGTGTTGAGATAAACCGCCCCCCGCAAATCCACGGCCGCGACGGGATCACTCGCACGTTCAAACGGCCCACCATCCACAGGCTTCGTAATGTGTGGGATCAATTCACGTGTCCACGTCAGACCGCCATCCCTGCTGATGGAATAGCCACAGTCCACAGCTCCTCCGTCCGGGAACCTTCCTTCCTGGAATGTGGCCACGAGCACATTCGCATCGATCGGACTCCGAATGATGTGAGGTTCCGCCTGGGCGCGCCGGTTCTCGGGAAGTAATCCTGGATCATCCCCAAGCCGGATGCCTGGACCGATGGTGCTCGAAGCCCCAAAAGCGCTTGTCCCCACCAGCCAGACAAGAACGGCTGCGAGTGAAAGGAGCCGGCAACGAAGATGCCTCACCCGGCAACCCTCCCATCGCTCTTTGCGCCGCCAGTTCTCTTGTTGATCTGGTCAATGGCCCAACGAGCGTGCTCGGCTATCAACGGCTCCGCGTCCTTCGACGCGCGATCCAGTGCCGGCAAGGCGCGGCCGTCGCCGATGTTGCCCAGGGCCACGCAAACATTTCGCAGAAGACCGCGCCTTTTCGTGCGCTCCATGGGGGTTCCATGGAAGCGCTGTTTGAATTCAGTGTCGCTCAACGCCAGCAACTCGATCAAATCCGGGCTGTTCAGATCCTTCCTCAGATGCGATGCCATCAGCCGTCCCGCTGCTGCGAAGCGATTCCAGGGACAGGCATCCAGACAGTCGTCGCAGCCATAGATGCGGTTCCCAATGGCAGATCGCAAATCTTCCGGAATGGAACCCTTCAATTCGATCGTCAGATAGGAAATGCATCGCCGGGCATCAAGCTGGAACGGAGCGCGAATCGCTTGTGTCGGACACGCCTCCATACATCGCGCGCAACTCCCGCAACGATTACGCTCGGGGGCGTCCGGCTCAAATTCGATCGTGGAGAGCACCTCCCCAAGGAAAAACCAGTTGCCCAAACCGCGGCTGATGAGATTCGTATGCTTGCCAATGAAACCAATGCCAGCGCGTTGGGCGAGGTCCCGCTCCAGCAAGGGCCCGGTATCGACGTACCAAAGCGAACGGGAGCCGGGCTCGCCGCGAGCATCAATGAAACTCGCAAGTGCTTTCAACCTTTCGCCAAGAACGTCGTGATAATCCGCGAAACGCGCGTACCGCGCCACCACGCCTTCGGCCATGTCGTGCTTCGATTCCGATGACTCCCTGAATGAACCCTCATGGTAGCTCGCCGCCAGGCAGATGACGCTGCGGACACCCGCCAGCACTTGCCGGGGATCGCTCCGTTTGTGCGCATTCCTCTGCAAGTAGGACATCTCGCCATGCCACTGAGATTCAAGCCACCGCTGAAGGTGCCCCGAACCTTCGGGCGGGTTCGCCGAGGTAAAGCGACACGCATCAAATCCCAGTTCGCGGGCGCGCTCTTGAATCGCCGCCTTCACTTCCTGTACTTGGGTCGTTGAGCCATGTGAAACTGGTGGGCGACCTGCGCCGCCACTTCCTTGAGTGACCGCAGTTCAGTGTTCACCAGGACATCCGCCTGTCGATAGAACGGCTCCCTTTCCGCCAGCAGGCGCCGGATCTTGGCCTGGGGATCAGGATCCTGGAGCAAAGGCCGGTTATTCTGATAGCGCACACGCTGCCAGATGGCTTCAGGAGACGCCCAAAGGCACACAAGCAGTGCATGACTTCGAAGGCTTGAGAGGTTGTCGGCATTGGCGGCGGCACCGCCTCCCGTGGCAATGACAAGCCGTGTGTGACGCGCCAGATCTGCGATCGTCTCGCGTTCCAGCTCCCTGAATCGCGCCTCCCCGTCATCGGCGAAGATGTCCGAAATACGCCGGCCCGTCTGCTCCTCAATCATCTGGTCGGTGTCCACCATGCGAAAATTAAGCACCGAGGCCAGTGCATGGCCCACCGAGGTTTTCCCGGTGCCCATGAAGCCGATGAGGGCCACGTTGCAAATCAAGCGCGCGCGAGTCACTCCCTTCACTTACCTCATACTCCCGCGGCAAGCACCAAGAATTGACCGCGAACGGGGAAGAATTTGATTTCCAACTCCGGCGAATCTGGCTAGTCGTTAACCATGCCAGAGCAAGGACGAACCGGAGAGAAGATCTACCGAGGAATCCCTGTCTCGACTGGCATATCACGCGGCAGGGTGCTCGTGATCGGACCGCCCAACGACGAGATCCCCACTCACTCGATTTCCGAGCACGAGTTGTCGAACGAACTCGAACGGCTTGAACAGGCACTTGTTCAGACGCGCCACCAAATCCTCGCGGTACAACACAAGGTCGAGGAAGCCATGGGGTCCAAGGATGCCAGCATCTTTGACGCGCACCTACTGGTGCTTGATGACCGGACGCTTCTCGATGAAGTCACCCGACTCATGGAGCGAGACCGGATGAACGCCGAGGCCGCGTTCAGCAAGGTTGCGAACAAGTACGCGACCACCCTTTCGTCCATGGACGATGAGTACCTCCGCGAACGGGCCACGGACATGCGTGATGTCGCGTCGCGCGTCTTGAACAGCCTCCTCAAACGAAGTGACGAAACCGCGCTTCAACATCTGACCGAGCCCTGCATCCTGATCTGCCCGGACCTGCCCCCATCCACCGCCGCCACGCTGGATCGCAAGATGGTTCTGGGATTTGCGACGGACAAGGGAAGCAAGACGTCGCACACGGCGATCATGGCGCGTTCGCAGCAAATCCCGGCGATCGTCGGACTCCACGACCTGAGCAGCCAGCTTCGCTCGGGCGATTACGCGCTCATCGACGGCTACAGCGGCACGCTCATCATCAATCCGACCGACCAGACGCTCTTCGAGTACGGCCAGCTCATCCGCAAACAGGTCACCCTCGAAGAAAAACTTCGCGACATCCAAAGCAAGCCTGCCGTCACGTTGGACGGCGTTCTTGTCGGCCTGCGCGCGAACATTGAGCAAACGACCGATATCGAGGCCGTCGTGGCTTGTGGCGCCGAAGGCGTGGGGCTCTTTCGCTCCGAATACATTTTCATCAATCGCGAGGAGCCGCCCACCGAGGAAGAGCAGTACCAGGCTTATCGCGCTGTCACCGAAGCGTTGAAACCGAATCCGGTGGTGATCCGCACGCTGGACATTGGAGGCGACAAACTCCTGACCCATTCGCACCTGCCACAGGAGTTGAACCCGGTCCTCGGCTGGCGCGACATCCGGTTCTGTCTGGTGGAACATACCATCTTCCGCGACCAGCTCCGGGCCATCCTTCGGGCCAGCGTTCACGGAACCGTCAAGATGATGTATCCCATGATCTCGGGACTGGGCGAGCTTCAACAGGCCAACGATCTCGTCGAGAAGTACAAATCCGAACTTCGAGCCGAACGCATCCCGTTTGATGAGAAGATGGAGATTGGCATCATGGTGGAAGTGCCGTCCGCCGCCCTGATCGCCGACAGCCTGGCCCGTCACGCGGATTTTTTCAGCATCGGCACAAACGACCTGATCCAGTACTCACTCGCGGTGGACCGCATGAAAGAGAGGATCGCCCACCTCTACGACCCAACCCATCCGGCGATTCTTCAGTTGATCAAACTCACCGCGGACGCGGCCGCCAGAAACAACATTCCCGTGAGTGTCTGCGGAGAAATGGCCGGAGATCCCGCGATGGTTCCGCTCCTTCTTGGCCTGGGTGTGACTGAATTAAGCATCAGCCCATCGTTGATTCCGAGAATCAAGTTTCTCATCCGACGGTTGAAGATGTCCGAAGCCAGGGAGCTGGCGCGATTCGCGATGACGTCTGAGTCGCAACAGGAAACCATCGAACGCGCTCGATTGCTCGTGCGCAACACTGCTCCCAGTCTCATCGAGTCCGGTGAGACGGGATCAGGAGATTCAGAGCCCGGTCCGTCCATCTGATTTCCCGGTCACTGGCACCTTCAGGTCGGACAAGGCCACCCCTTCCCGTTTGCGCAGCACAGCCTCCACTTTTGGCACATACAACTGCGTTTCCGAGGGCAGCCTGTGCGCTATTGCTTCGTAGGTGCGTGAACGTGATTTTTTGAGCAAATCGCCCACCCGGGCCTCACCAGCATTGTAAGCCGCAAGAGCGAGCCGCCAGTCGCCAAAGCGGCCATGGAGGTAACGAAGGTAACGCGCTGCCGCCCGGGCACTCTTCTCGGAGTTCAGCCGTTCATCCGGCAGCCATGTGGAAAGCCCGAGGCTCCTTGCCGTCGGCTTCATCAGTTGAAACAGCCCAGCCGCACCTGACGGACTCTTCGCCCCCGGATCAAACGAGGATTCAACTTCCGCGAGCCAGACGAACTGGGGAGGAACCTTCTCGGCCATAAAGATCGGCTTCAAAACCGGAACCAGGCCCTGGGCACGAGGAGGAAGGGGACGTTGATCCATTTGCCGCACCCACACCCTGCGTTGAAGCTGGATCATCGGCACTGGGACGGGCTCGGGCATTCCGCGACGCGGTGGAGCTGGGCGCAACGCGCGACGTAATTCCTCGGCCGTGTCGAGGTAATCGAGCCTCGTCTTCAACCACACCGCATACGGCAACGTCTCCTCGTACTGCTCCAGCAGCGGCACCAGCGTGCTTGCGCCGGTTTTGAAACGCGCCAGGTCAAGCACCTCGCTGCTTTGCATCTGTTGCAGCAGGGAATCCAACAGCGAAATCCCCTGCTTTTCATCGATCTCCTCGAGCGCGCTTCGGAGTGTCTCATCGAACCCCTCGCGAACCCAGTCTTCGATCGACTCCAGCAGCCCGCTGTTCTCAGCAGATTGCGCTTGAGCAAAAAGCGGTTCGCCTCTGGCAAGCAGCGCCACCAACACAACAATCACGCGCACGAGCATGCGTGGACGGTAGCGTGAAGAGTCTAAGCAAACAGCTTGCTCACCGTCTTTGCTTTCACCAATTCACGCGGCTGATTGAGATGATTGTAAACGATGGTCTCCGGATCGATTCCGAAGGAGTGGTAAATCGTAGCCAACAGTTCGGTCGGGTGAACGGGCTCTTCCAGCGGACTCGATGCTGTCTTGTCGGACTTCCCATGCACGTATCCGCGTTTGATGCCCGCCCCACCAATGACGGAGGTATAGCAATACGGCCAGTGATCTCGTCCGTCCGGGCTGTTGCTGTTGCCGGAGGTGCTCAGTCCCTTTTCAGGGCTTCGACCGAATTCCCCGATGGCGACCACGAGCGTTTCGCTCAACAGGCCGCGCTGGTCGAGATCTTCAAACAGCGCCGAGAGGCCTTGATCGAGCATCGGCGCGGACTGGTTCTTCATTCGTTCGTAAAGACCGACGTGAACGTCCCAGGAATGGTTGTCCGAGTTCGCGACCTTCGGCCAGACAACCTCCACAACGCGAGTGCCGGCCTCGACAAGTCGGCGCGCAAGGAGGCAGCTTTGTCCGAAGGTGTTCTTTCCATAGCGCTCCCGCATGGCGTCCGGTTCCTGACCGAGATCAAAGGCATTCCTTGCCTTGCCGGAGATGATCAGGTTCAACGCACGCTGGTAGTACTCATCAAGATTGTAATGCTCCACAGCCTTTTCGATTTCGGGCATGGCATCGTTGATCGTGTCGCGCAGCTTCGCCCGGCGTTGCAGCCGCATGGCGAATACCTCCTGGGGAAGTTTCAAATCATCCGTGCGCACGCTGTCCATCTTGGACATGTTCATGTCGTCGCCATCTGGATAGAGATAATATGGATCGTAAGCTTTGCCGAGGAAGCCAGCGGTACCGCCTTTGCCGACAACGTTTGATTCCTGCAACGGGCGCGGAAGCATCACGAACGGCAGCATCGGCTCGGTGGCCGGTTTCAGCCGGATGATGTTTGATCCGAAATTCGGGAAGTCCTTTGGGCTTGGAGGTTCGAGCTGGCCGGACGGGCTGACCTTGTCGGTCGTGTAGCCAGTCATGATCTGATAAATGGCTGCTGTGTGATTAAACAGGCCGTTGGGCGTGTAGCTCATTGAGCGGATCATCGTGAACTTGTCGTTCACCTGTGCGAGCTTGGGCAGCAGCTCGGTGAAGTTCACGCCCGGGATCTTGGTGGAGATGTTCTTGAACGGGCTCTTGATCTTGTCCGGCACATTCTCCTTCGGGTCCCAGAGATCCAGATGACTCGGTCCGCCCTGGAGATAAACCATGATGACACTCTTGGCGCGGCCCCAGCCTGCGGGCCCTTTCGCGGCCTCGGCGGCGCGGGCCTTGAGGTTGAGCATGGAGCCGAGTGAAAGCCCTAGCATGGTTGATCCGCCAAGGCGCAGGAGATCGCGGCGGGTCATCTTGAGGTTCGAGTCACACAGGTCTGTGCAATAATCGCCGGGTAGATGGATCATAGTATGGAGAGGTTGAGGGTGGGAGTTATCATGTCATTCAAAGTCATTCATCATCGATTGAACAAAAATGCGGGCGTATTGATCAATGCCCAGGCCAGATCCTGCGCGGATGTGAGGCGGCGATTGACCAGTTGCCGGGTGCTCGACTCAACGTCATGCCGCGTTTGAACAAGCTGCGGGTCGGTCGGTATCGGACGACTGACGCGGGCGAGTGTCGATTCAAGTTCCCTGAGCTTCGCGTCATCAGGCAATGGCTTGCGAGCGGTGGCGAACGTCTGCTGGCGCTTTCGCATCTCCGGGTCACGGTCGCGATGGTAATCCATCAACGCCGCCAATTGCTGTGGTGATCGGATCGTGAGCGATGTCTTGAGCGCTTCCACAATGTCATTTGGCAGGCCATCTGCCGTCGGAGCTTTGCTGGTCGTCACCCACAGGCGGAACCGTCCGATTTCATAAGGCGCCTGATATTTATGTTGAAGAGTGATCTTGAGCACCGCGCCATCCGCTCCGCCCAAGGAATTCTCGAACTTGAACGCAGCCCAGTGCGGCTGTCCAACCGAACCGCCTATCGCCCAGCCTTCTCGACGCCCCTGCTCCACCTTCCCATCAAATGTGTGTTTGAGGTCGTGCTCCTTCTGGATGAAATCCGTCTTCGCATCCACGATCTTTGCCTTCGCGAACTTCGCCGCATTTGTCTTTGACGCCGACTCCACCACGAACTCGCTCAGGAGGAAATTGCCGTCCTTGTAACCTGGTCCGAAGGCGGGAACGGTTTCATCAGTGAGCACCTCGAGTTTCACACCGGTGATGCCCGTCAGGGCAGTTTCGGCCGTGACGACATAGTCAGGCAATTCCCCGCCGCTGCCGGTCGAGCGGATGGTGCCGTCGGGAAGTTTTTCAAGCTTCGCCGAGCCGGTGCCACGAACTTCTTTCACGCTAACCGGCATCCAGACCGTGCCGTAATCGGCGGCGGTCAGCTTCTCCTCCCACTCGGAAATGGCGAGCGCCAGAGTCGGCTCGTAATCGCGCACGGCTTCTTCGCTGGTGGCGATCTTCTCGTTTCGTTCGCGTTGCGCGGCGGCAATTTTTGGCGCGCGTTCAACCATGTAACCGGCGAGTTCCTTCTCCGCCTTGCCGATGGCTTCGGTGCGAGCGATGGACTTTTGGGCATGTGAAAGCGCCCAAGCACCCTCGGCTTTGCCCAGTTCGGCGATAAGCTTGATGTGCTCGCGCTCCATCGTCCCCATGGCATCGATGGTCGAATCAACTTCCTTGGTGGATGCGGGACGATTGAGTACGCGCATGAACACTTCGTTCACTACCTTGCGGTCGTCCGGCTCGGCGGCGACAAGCACCGCCAGATCGTTGCGGGGATCGTTCACTGCGGAGGACACAGCGGGACCGCTCAACAGCGACATCACGGCGCCGAGCCGGATGTCATTGCTGCGCTCGCACTCGCAGGAACTCTCGCGCGCCGGTCGCCCAAGGTTCGCAAGGAATCCGCTGGGGAGATCGATCGCTGAATCAGTAAGCTGCGCCGCCCGGGTGCCGGGCTTCACGCCGGGGAAGTTCGGAATCGAGCCCGTCACACGATAGACGGAATCCAGCAAGGTCTCCGCCGGCAGCCGGCGTGCGGTGGCATGTGAGAAATTGACCTTGTCGTCGATGTTCCACTCATGGGCGGTGACGGAAAGCTGATAGGCGCGGGATTTGCAAATCAACCGGAGCACATGGCGCGTGTTGAAGCCGCTCTCGACGAATTGGTGCGTGAGGTAATCGAGCAACTCAGGATTGCTTGGTGGATTTCCGGCGCGGATGTCGTCGAGCGGTTCGATCAATCCCACTCCCATTAAATAGCCCCAGAGCCGGTTCACGTAGCTGAGGGCAAAGTAACGGTTGTCAGGCGAGGTGATCCATTCGGCGAGCTGCTGGCGTCGTGTGGCATTTCCGCCTGATGTTTCAACTTTGGCAGAGTAGGGAAACGCAGGAGCTGTCACCTTGCCCGTGCGGTCGTGGGTGATCTCGCCCTCCTTCTTGTCCTCCACGATTTCATAAAGCGGCTTCGACCCTTCGACCGCCGTCCCGCCGATTCGCTTGTCGCCGCTGGCGTCGTCCTTCTTCAAGTCCACTTGCGCAAAGTATGCGGTCATCTGGTAATACTGATCCTGGGTCCAACGTTCGAAGGGATGGTCGTGGCATTTGTTGCAATTGAAGCGAGTGCCGAGGAAGAGATGCGTCGTGTTCTCCATCGTCTCGGCGGGTGTTCGCAGGATCTTGAAATAGGATGCGGCGGCGTTGGTCTTGTTCGAGCCGGTGGCGGTGAGGATTTCCCGGACCATGTGGTCGTAAGGAGTGTTGATCTCAACCTGCTTTCGCACCCAATCGCGGAAAAGTAACGCGCCTTCTTCACCGAGGAACTTTCTGTTCACCTGCAATAGATCTCCCCATTTGCTCGCCCAATGATCCACGAATTCCGGGCTTCCGATCAGTTTCTCAACGAGCGCATCCCGGCGCTCCTGAAGGTTGCGCTTGTCCGCAAGGTTTTCCCTGACATCCGTGGAGGACGGCGGCAGACCCGTGAGGTCCAGGTACACCCGGCGGATAAAATCCGTATCGGAGGAGATGTCGCTTGGGAGAATCTTCATCCGTTTCCATTTTGCGATCACAAGCTCGTCCACTTTGTTGTGCGCTGGAAGATCCTTCCAAACGAAGCCCTTCCTGTCACCCATCACGGTCAAGGTGGTGGCCGTGTAGTTACCTTCATAGCGTGCAAGCAGCGGCGCTTCACCACGGCGCAGCGAGAGGATGATCCCGGTAGAGTCTGCAGAGGCGACATCTCCATTGCCGCTTTCGATGAAGGCCTCGGCGGTGACATCGCGTTTTGAGCCGTCCGCGTAAGTGGCGAGGATGCGCATTTGCTGGCGGGCTCCGACTTCCTGAATGACAGGATTCTGCGGTGAAATCTCAATTCCGGTGGCTCGGGCGGATTCGGCATTCAGGACGGCTCCGCTGGAGATCCATTTCCGGAGAGTCGCGTAGTACTCGGAGTCGATGGTGAAGCGCTGTCCGCCCTCGTGCGGGACCGCTCCCGTGGCTTTGAGAAGCAACAGACTGTCGTCAGGCGAAGCGAGATTGACGCGGCGCGCTGCCAGATCATCGGTAAAGGACCGAACGTCGTAAAGCGGGTCGTAGCCTCGGAGAGAAAGTTTGAACCCGTTTCTGCCGTCCTTCGAGCCGTGGCAGGTTCCCGCGTTGCAGCCCACACGGGAAAGGATCGGATTCACGTCACGAACAAAATCCGCGTGGAACTCTGCCGTGATGCCCGCGAGTTCAAGCGGCACGCTCGCGGTCTTGCCAGCATAGGAGATGGTCAATGACGCCGAGCCATTCTTCAGCGCAGTGAACCGACCTGACGCGGAAACCTCTCCGAGTTGATCGGGAATCGTGAACTTCGCCGCCCTGGTGACATCCGTGGAATCTCCCGAGCCGAGTCTGGCCGTCACAAGGAATTGAATGTGCTCGGAGCGGCTGTGGAGGCTCACCCTGGCCGGCTGGATTTCGAGAGCAGTGATTTCGGCATCCTTGGGATATGACTCCTTGATGGCATCCTTCACCGAAGCTGCGACACCCGAGCCAGGAAGGATCTTATCCAAGGCGACGACAGAAGCAGGAGCATTGGTACTGATGGCGGCGGCAAATTCCTTCTCCACTTTCCCCTGTTCCGCGCTGATCAACCTGATTTGACCGTCGCTTCCAGCGGCTGCGATCTGCCTGCCATCCGGGCTGAAGCTGAGGGCATAAATCGCGGCGTTGGAGAAAGAGACGGAATGCAACAGCTTGATCTCTGAAGTGACGAAATCTTCGATGGCCTTCCGTTCGTCGGCGGTGTACTCGCCCGCGGTCTTTTCGTAGGCCTTGAGGATGTTTGTCGGAATGGTGGAGTTGAACTGCGCCGCGTAGATGTGAACCGTCCCGCGCGAATCCAGGCTTGCACCGGCGGCGATGCGGTTGCCGTCCGGGCTGTAATCAACGCTGAACACCCGCCCTTCCATCGACTGAAAGCGCCTGAGCAAGGCCGCATTGTCGCCGATCTTGCGCGCCGCCGTGCGGAAGATCTGATACACCTGCGGCGTTCCATCCGCGCCACCGACAAGGATTTCATTCCTGGTTGGATGGCGCGCGATTGTTTGCAGACCTCCTCGCAACCCGCCCGGAGTGATCGAGGTGATGTTGTCAACGAACCGTTGTGTGGCGACCTCGGTCAGTTTTGCGCTCATGTCCCGCCCCACGGAAACGACGTGCGATCCATCCGTGGAAAATACCGTGTCGAGCACCCAATCATTATGCGAGCCTTGCTGGAGGACTTGCTTGCCGCTGGAAGCTTCAATCGCCCGCACGGTCTTGTCCGGCAATCCGAACGAAAGCAGTTTACCATCGGGAGACCAGTTCACGCCGGAAGCAGTGTCGTAGCCGACCGGCACGGAGACGATGAGTTTGCGCTTCTCGACATCCCAGATCTGGATCTCACCCATCCGGGCAGGCTGTCCTCCCGCCACGGCGAGCTGCTTGCCGTCGGGCGAAAAACGAACTGATTGAATGCGTTCGGAAAGCCCGATCAATCGTCCGGCAATTCCAGAACCGTCGGCCTTATGGAGCAGCACCTCGTGAAATCCCGCCACGGCGATCAATGAACCGTCTGTCGAGTAATCCATCGAAGTGATCACCGGCGGGTGTGTATAGACCGGCGGATGATCGGCGTCGTAACGCTGCTTGGCGTTCGCGGGTGTATCGTCCTTGGCCCCTTCGGCGATCCAGCGTCGGACCAGTTCAATCTCGTGCTCGGCAAGGGGCGGTTTGCCTTTGGGCATCTCGGCTTCGCCATTCTTCGGAGTGATCTGCTTCACCAGAAGGCTGGTGTCGGGCTGGCCCGCGACGATTGGCTTGTCGCCTGTTTCCCCCGGAGCGAAGAGTTTCTCGAACTCTGTCATCACATAACCGCCCTTGGCCTTGGCGGGCTGATGACAGCCCTGGCAGTTCGCCTGAAAGACGGGTCGAAGCTGGCCATAGAAGCTGACCGGTTTGGCGGCGGTGTTCGGCGAGGGTTCAACGCCCAGTGCTAGATTCGCGGCGGCCACCAGCAAGCAGGCGGCAACAATAAGATTACGGCTGATTGGTCTCATCTCAGTTTTTCGGGCTTCACCTTGCAGTCTAGCCGGTGATTCGCTCTTGCCAAGCAGTAGATTTCAGTTCCGTTGGAAAGATGTTGGCATTAACCCGACGCTGGCCCGTCCGCCTGGGATCGCTTTCGCATAACTTGTCGGACCGGGGCGCCGCTGGTCACATCTCCCAAGCAGGCAATGTGGCTTAACGGCGCAGCCTTCTCTTCATGGCAGCCGGTAGCTTGCCCAACGTCGTGAACTGTCCTGCAACAACACTCCGCTGCGCTGAAGTTTGCGAAGGAGATACCAGGCCCTGTGAATTCCCACCCCCAGCAACTCACGGCATTGCGTGTTGTTGATGCTGGTCCGTTCCCGGACGTAGTCGATGATACGCTGCTCCTCGGTGTCCGATGGCGGAGTGTTTGAGCCGTGCTCCAGGCCGGCTTCAGAGGTCGCATCGACAGTGGGAGCGTATGCAAAATGCAAATGCCCCTTCCTGATCTCTCCGCCACCGCACTCAATGAGAGCGCGCTCGACCAAATTCTTCAGCTCACGCACATTACCCGGATAATCGTACGCCCGCAGCTCCGCCATTGCACATTCAGCCACGCCAGGCCGGATCATGCTCATCTCCAGGGCGAGAACGCCGACAAAGTGCTCGATCAGGAGTGGAATGTCCTCGCGTCGTTCGCGAAGCGGCGGTAGCTCCGCGACAAACCGCGCCAGCCGGAAGTAGAGATCCTGGCGAAATTTCCCCGCCGCGATTTCGCCTTGGAGGTCGGCATTCGTGGCGGCCACGACACGCACGTCGATGCTTTGTTCCTTGTCAGCGCCCAGGGGCAGTATCTTTCCGCTTTCCAAAACTCGCAGCATCTTGGCCTGAAGCGGCAGGGGCATGTCAGCGATTTCATCGAGGAACAGCGAGCCACCATGCGCGTTTTGGAAGTAACCCTTGCGATCCGACGCCGCGCCGGAGAAGGCGCCTTTGACGTGTCCGAAGAACAACGACTCGCTCAACTCGGCGGGAACGGCGGAACAATTTACGGGCAGGAACGGCCCCTTGGCGCGCGAGCTTCCAAAGTGCAGCGCCCGCGCGACCAGTTCCTTGCCCGTCCCGCTTTCGCCAATGATCAACACGCTGGTTGAAGGATGGGCCTGCAGCTTGCGCAGATCATCCAGTATCTTGGCCATGGTGTTGCTTTTGCCTATCAAGCCATCAATGCCCCAGCGGTTGGCTTCCAATTGTGAGATCAGTGAGAGCTGCTCATCGGCGGTTTCGAGCGAGGCTTCCGCAGTTTCACGCCGGGCAATTTCCTTGCGCAATTTTTCATTGGCCGCCTGGAGCTCCGTGTTCTGCTCGGTGACGAGCCGGGTCAGGCGGGCATTCTTCAGATGTGTGTGAACACGGATGAGCACTTCATCCGCTTGAAAGGGCTTGGTTATGTAATCGACGCCCCCCGCTTGAAATCCTTCCACCATCGCTTTCGTCTCACCCATCGCGGTGATGAAAATGACGGGGATGCTCCGCGCCTGTTCGCTTTGCTTGAGCGGGCGGCAGGTCTCAAGGCCGTCGATGCCAGGCATCATCACGTCGAGCAGGATCACGTCCGGTGTTGCGCGCAAGGCAACCTTGAGCGCCGTCTCACCATCGGGCGCGAGCAACACCTCGTAGCCTTGCGGCTCGAGCGTCTCGCGAAGCAGGTTTCGGTTCGCGGGGATGTCGTCCACCACCAGGACGGTGCCGGAAGAATTGTCTGCGGACGACTTGGCCATTTGAGTTGTGTGGATCTTCAGTGCGCCCGCTGCTACAAGGCGCAGGCCACGGCAAGGGCGCGCTTGATGGCGATCAAATCTGATTGAGGCAGCAATCCCAACCGGCGCTCGAATCGCACTGGCGGCACTGCTCCGATTGCCTGAACATTCGGGACCGACTCGGGATCAAGCCATCGCAAATGTCCCAAAGGCACCTCCAATCCACTGCCCCGGGCTTGGCGTGTGATGGGGATGTAAATGATCAGCGTCCTCGGCGCGTCCAAATCATCAGCCAGCAAGACCACTACAGGCCGCGTTTTGCCGGCCATGCCCAAGTCGGCGATCCAGATTTCACCGTGGCGTGGGTTCATTTCCATCGATGATGTCCAAAACCTCTTGTTCGACTTCGCGGCTGGGAAGGACGTCCGTCCATTCTTGTTCAGCCCGCTGGCGTTCGAGGAATTTCAGGTAGTGATAGACCTCGCGAAGGAGCGGCTCGGGCTGCTTCCGAATTTCCTCAATCAACTGTTCTTGTGTGCTCATGGTGCCAACCTAATACGGTTTTGTTCGTTCAAGCAATTCAACAGAAAAAGCCGGGGCCGTCTTCAAACCAGCGCTTGGCGCACCTCCTCCGGCAGCGTCACCGTGAACGTCGATCCCTTTCCGACCTCGCTCGCGACGGTGATATCTCCTCCCATCATCTGGCAGAAATGACGACTGATGCTGAGGCCAAGGCCGGTGCCGCCGTACTTCTTGTGAGTTGAGGCATCCGCCTGCGTGAATGACTGGAAAAGCCTGCTCTGCTGCTCCGGAGTCAAACCGATGCCGGTGTCGCTCACGGAGAAGTTCAAAGTTTCAGGTTCAACGTTCGAAGTTGTCTGCCGTTGCGCGTTCGATGTTCGATGTTCGATGTTTTCCCAACTTCCAACCGTATTATCCCCTTCTCCGTAAACTTCGCCGCGTTCGAGATCAAATTGAACAAAACCTGCCGCAGCTTGGTCTGGTCGGCGCGCATGGAGCCGATTTCATCCGGGCAGGCAACTTCAAGTGTGTTCCCATTCTTGCTCACCAACGGCAGCACCGTGGCGGTCACTTCCTGGATCAACGTTTTGACGACGAACGATTCGAGGAAAAGAGTCGTCTTGCCCGCTTCGATTTTCGACAGGTCGAGAATGTCGTTGACCAGGGCGAGTTGGTGCCGGGCGGCTGCATGAATCTTTTGCACATCCGGAATGAGGGCAGACTGGGGGCTTGAAGCCAGTTCCTCCTCCACCATCTCACTGTAGCCAAGGATGGCATTGAGCGGTGTGCGAAGTTCGTGGCTCATGTTGGCGAGGA
>SXGR01121912.1_pt1 | contig 42988 bp, 48 predicted proteins | sample 3174711 | NCBI WGS metagenome assembly SXGR01 (sample SAMN11356860, study PRJNA531348) | freshwater metagenome | isolation source: freshwater sample F1-60 | place: China: Fuxian Lake, Yuxi | collected 2017-12-25
GCCGTGCAGCATAAGGACCAGCAGCCCCTCCCCCTGCTCCGCGATGTTGAGCGAAATGCCGTTGGTTGAGATGCGCCGTTGCTTGATGGCATCGAAACTCATGCCGCTCCTCCGACTTGGCCGGGAAGAACAACGCCTTGTGCATCGTTGCGATATCCCGAGGTACGACTCCAGGCGACCTTCCCACCCACGATCACCGTGTCGACACCCACAGCATCACGCACATAACGTGAACCGTTGCCGGGTACGTCTTGCACGTAATACTCAGGACCACGGTCAATCGCATCAGCCTCAAACACGGCGATATCTGCCACATAACCTTTGTGCAGCAGACCACGATCTGGAAGACCCCAGATGTTCGCCGTATCCGACGTGATCTTTTTCACCGCCCCTTCAAGCGTGAGTGACTTGGTATCACGCACGAACTTGCTGAAAAGGAACCCGGTGTCGCCGTACGTCGAGAACGAAAGGATGTGCGCACCACCATCACTCGCGCCGACATGCACACGCGGATGCGAGAGCAACGCGCCAACACGCGCGTAATCGTTATGACCCATGTCACCGGCGAGGACGTGCGCATCGAGATCTTCTTCAAGGGACAGATCGATCATGGCATCCACCGGCGTGGTCTGACGCAGCTCTGCAATTTCAGCGAGGGTCTTGCCGACGAACTGCTGGTTCGCATCCGTCTTCACCTGACGCAGTACGAGCCGTGGCCAGAGCATGTTGAGCATCGTGGTTTCAGCAATCATCTTCTTACGTTGTTCCGGATTGCGGAACGCGTTGAGGATGTCGTCGTGGCTGCCGAAACGCATAACGCGATACCAGCTCGGGGATCGGATAAAGAGCAGGCTCGGCACTGCAAAACAGAAGGATATATCGATCGGACGGGTCTGCACCTGTGGCCATACCCGCGCCCCTCGCGCAAACTGTTCATCAACCCGCTTCATCACACGATCAACGCCGTTGCTGTTGTCCGCGTTGACGAAGAGTGGCGAGAACGTGGTGGGAATGCCGTACTGGATGGAAAGGTCGGCGAGTTGATCGACACGTGCGATGGTGACGTCGGCATCGTAGAACTCCGGCACGATTTGCAGAATGCGGCCGTATTCGGCGAGTACTTCGCAGAGCGCATGCAGCTCTTCCTGATCGGCCAGACGACTCGGTACGGGCTTCAGGGTTTCGTCCATGTCGACGAAGCTGGTGGAAAGCCCTACCGCCCCTGCATCCAGGCACTGCCTGAGCAGAACTTGCATGGCTTTCAACTCTGATGATGTCGCCGTGCGCTCCATTGACGCATCTTCCATTACCCAAAGGCGCAGCAGGCTGTGACCCACGAGCGGTGCAACGTTGATGGAGAGGTCTTTGCCGATGCGCTTCACGTATTCATCAAACGTTTCCCAATTCCACTCGACGCCCGTTTCGAAGGCGATGTTCGGCATCTCTTCGATCTGGTTAAACATGCCGACGAGCTTCATGCGGTGTTTGGCTTTGAGCGGCGCAAGGGAAAGGGAACAGTTTCCAGGAACGACCGTGGTCACACCGTGCGTCAGTGCGGGTTTGGCATAGCCATCCCACAGCAGCTGCGCATCGAAGTGGGTGTGGGGGTCGATGAAGCCCGGTGAAACCACCTTGCCACGCGCGTCCACCTCTTCATGGCCCGCTTCAGCGATGTGGCCGATCTTCACGATGCGTCCACCACGCACGCCAACATCGGCACTGAAGCCCGGAAGACCTGAGCCGTCGACGACCAGTCCATTACGAATGACCAAGTCCAGCATGATGTTCTCCTCTCTCCGTCTCTTTGAATTCAATCGTTTAACAAATCTGTTCACGTTGTCTGGAAGCGATTCCACGACACCGCAAGCGCGTCTCTGACCTTCTCAAACCCTGCACCGAGCAACTCATCCGGGTGCGTGGCCTCACAACTGCGCAGTAGCTCCGACGATGCGAAGTGATCAAGGATCACTTCCGAAGTCGAGCCGTTACCGTGCGTAAGCGTTACCACGAGCTCCGCCACACCATCATGGGCAGCGCCGACGCGCGTTGCGGTGATCACAGCAACACTCATCGCATCGCCTTCAAGCTTTGGGCGCTTCCACAAAAATCACATCACTCGGCAGAATCTGTTTGCCCGCACGCGGCGATCCCATCGAAGCGGCTGCGCGCATGAAGACATGCATGTTCCAGCTCTGCAGCAAACTGACCGCTTCAGCTTCGGGCGTGCCCTTGAGTTCACGCGCAGCGATGGTGGTCCAGGTGTCGTCGGCGCTTGGAAAAATCGAGCGGCGAACCGCAGATAACGTGGCACTCATGCAGACTCCTCGAGTGATCGGTTTTCAATGTGAATGAGTTGATCGGCCAGCACCGCGCGGGTTTCTGTATCGAGTGGCCCATCTTTCAATCGTGCAGCAAGCGCCGCACGCCAGAATTGTTGGAGCAGGATCTCGGCGTTTTTCAGTCGCGACTCGATTTGCGCGCGGCTGCGTGGCGTCGCGATCGCGACCAGCGACAACGCCAGACCATAACGAATGCGTCCTGACATTTCGGCGAGCGACAAGTTGCCTAGCGCCCAATCGAGCACGTTGGCGAACATGTGTTGGGTGACGGTGATGGCGAACGCGTCCGGGTCGACATCCGCACGCAGGAGCCCGGCTTCAGTGGCTTCGCGCAACAAGCGCTTCCACAGGAGATAACGCGGGCCACTCACCATAAAACGGAATTCAGGACCGCCATCGCGGCTGACGGCGGCAATGACACTTCGATAGAGGTCGGGTTCTTCGGCGAACACCTCGGTCATCATCTCGACGGTACGAAAGAGCACCTCAATCTCGTCGGCATGCATCTCTGCGAGCGCGGTTTCATAAGCCTTGAGATCAGCCGCGAGCACTTCGAGCAGGATGGCCTGCTTCGAACCGAAGAGGTTGTAAGGGGTAGCAATGCTCACTCCGGCTTCTTCCGCCAACACCCGCATGGAAAAGCCATCAACCCCCGAGCGGCGCATCAATGCTCGTGCGGCGGCGACGATGTCGTCACGGCGTTGGGATTTGGCGGTTTCCCAGCTCGGCATGTTGAAGGTGGGCTCGGCAGGTGTCGGGGTATGGATTAAAACGCATTTTAAGGCGTGCGGCCAACTCGACGCATGTGGGGATGCAGCTTCTCTACCCGACCAAATGAGAATTATTTGCATCTAAGGGTTGACTCTCCCGACGTCAACGCAGATCGTCTACCTCATTACCAACGACCGTCTCAACTTTTCTACTGAACTCACATCGGGAACGAGAGCACCATAGAAACCATCGACGAACTTCGCATCGCGTTGGGTGGCGTTCACCCCATCGCCGCAACCAAGGTCAAACCGACCCTTGAGGACTTTCACCGGAACTTCATCACCCACTCACCCTTCCTGGTGATGTCCTCGGCCAATGCAACTGGTGATTGCGACGCCACACCCCGGGGCGGCAAACCCGGATTTGTGAAAGTGATCGACGAACGCACGCTGATGTTGCCCGACATCGGTGGCAACAAGTTGTTCCAGAGCTTCGAGAACTTTGAATCCAATCCAAAGGTCGGACTGGTCTTCATGATTCCCGGAATCAACGTCACCGTTCGAGTAAATGGTCGCGTGCGTCGCATTGGCGGAGGTGACGTGCGTAAGCTTGTTGCGGAGCCCGAGCTTAGCTGGACCGATCACAACAGCACACTCATTCAAGGCATGCTCATCGATATCGATGAGGCCTACTTCCACTGTCCGCGCTCATTCCAGTTCGCAGATCTTTGGAACACCCAGACCATTGAGACCAATGCAAAACTATCCCTGAAGGACCTCCTGGCCGCGCCGAAACCTGCAGACGCTTAACAGCCAGCCAAGATTGCCGGCACCGCGGAGGCGCTGCGATACTTCGGCAGCATGTGTGTGGAGCAGGGAGTGGTTACACATCGGGTGTTGTCGCACGCGGTCAGGGCGTGTATGGGGATCGCAATACGCTGCGCGACGCGTGTCCTGGCTGGTTTGTTGTTTCTTGTTATCGCCCCGCCCGCTTTTGCAGCAGAAGAAGACTGGTTACGACTGGAAACACCTGAGTTCACCGTCATCTCGCAGTTGGATGAACGGAAAACACGCGGCTTCGCCGGAGAGTTTGACCAGTTCGTTTCTGCACTTTTCAGCTTGTATGCCTTCGAACGCAAGGGGCTACCACCGCTCACCATTGTGCTGTTCAACAGGGATAAGAACTTCGCACCCTATCGACCGCGCACCGCATCCGGACAAGCAAAAAAAATCAGTGGCGTCTTCGGCCGCCAGGCCGATTGGAGCGTCATGGCCTTGCCTGCAACCAAACTCTCGCGCGAAACCCGACATGTTCTCAACCACGAAGCGGTGCACTGGTTTTTCAGTGCGCATCGCCAGCAGTTGCCGCTCGGTTCAACGAAGGTTACGCCGAAGTGTTGTCGACCATCGAAATCCGTGGCGGTAACGCCCTGTGGGGACGGGATTTGCCTGGGCACGTCCAGCTGCTGCGCGACTTAGGGAAACTCTGATTAATTTGATGTTTTCGTCAGAACGAGGCGGGAGGAGCGTAGAAAAATCGCGGAAATGCAGTAGTTCCGCGATTTTTTGGAGCGACGATCAACGAAGTTATGGCGGAAACAGACATTAATCAGAGATTCCTTAGGTCTGCGGCCACTGCGTGAATTCCTTGCGCTCGGTCAGGATGAGGCGATCCATGGGGACGTTCGGTATTACCCCCAAGCATGGGCGTTCGTGCACTTTGCGGCGTTCGGGAACAACGGAGCACACCAAAGATCGTTGTCTGATTTGGCGAGTCGTATCCGTACTGAACCTGTCGACGCGGCATTCAAATCCGCTTTCGGCATGTCGCTGGAAGAAGGAGATAAGGCACTGCGTACCTATCTCAAACGAGGTAAGTACTCGATGGCCAAAATCGACATTCCAGATCGGGTCGATAGTTTTGTTGTCATGCCCGCAACCCCGATCCAGGTGCAAGCCGCGCTCGGCCGCCTGGCTTTAGCCACTCGCAACATGGAACTTGCTTTGCACCACGCCAACCGATTGATCAACGAACATCCCAATGATCCAAAAGGGTTCGAACTCCGCGCGATGGTGAAGTTCGAGGGAAACGATCCAGAAGCAGGTCGTGAGGACGTGAATCGGGCCGTTGCGCTGGATTCCCAGGATGCTGGTATGCACGTGATGGCCGCCCAGTTCGAGCTGACTGAACGGATGCAGAACTTCGCTTCGCTCGACGAAGCCCTTAGTCCAGAAGAAGCACGCCGGGTCGCTGACCGAGTGATACGTGCGCTGGAATTGCGATCAATAGAGCCGAGAGCCTTTGAGATGCTCGCGATCAGCCTGATGAACGTTCGTGAACTGACTACCACGGATGAGGGGTTGTTGGAGGTCATGGAACGCTTCATGCCGAAAAGTGGATTGCCAGCACTGGTGCGTTCGGTCAGCGCGTATCGCCAGAGCGGATACCACCAGGCACGTGAGCTGCATGCATTGGCCTGTTCACCGGAGCGCGAACTGCCAGCCAGTTTACGCACCGCTGCAAAATCAATGGGGGAACACTGGCTGTTCGATAAGCTGAAAGATGCGTTCCAGGACGCCGAAAACACGACAGAGTTCGACGCGGCGTATAGCGAGTTGGAAACCGCCATGGCGACGCCGGAAAACTCTTCAAACCTAACATCCACGCTAAGGCGCATGAACGATCAAGTGGTTAAATGGCGCAAACACTTGCCAGAAGGAGCGCCTCACCGAAAGGCGAATACACCAACACTAGAGGACTATTGGCAGTCGATTCTCGATGATCCGCAGTCTTCCCAAGAAGAGCGCGACAACGCACAGCGCGCGTTAAAAAGGTTGATTCGATAGAGGGGTGAAACAGGGAGTGTAGAACCCTCGACGGTTGCCGCCTTGTTGGCGTAGCGTTGATGGCGCGATTCAGTAGCAGGAGCAGAGTAAAACCTATGCGTACCGGACTCATCTTTTCAGGCGGCGGCACCACCATCCGTCGAATGGCGGAACTTGCGAGAGAAGCAGAATTGGCAGGCCTCGACGCGGTCTATCTGTGTGAGGCCTGGCGGAGCGGATTTGTTGGTCTCGCCGCGATTGCGATGGCGACCGAAAAAGTCGAGATCGGCCCCTACATTCTCAATGCCTATGGCCGCTCTCCCTGGCTCACTGCGATGAGCGCCATCGATCTTGACGAACTCTCCGGTGGCCGGCTGGTACTTGGCATCGGTACCGGTAACAAACACATCAACGAAGAGTGGCAAGGCGTCCCTCAGGAAAAGCCATTGACCAAGATGCGAGAGTACATCCACCAACTGAAAGCCGCCGTCGGTACACCCCTCGGTGAGCGCGTCGACATCGACGGTGACGTTCATCGTATGCACTGGGCACCCGCGGTGGCGCCACTTCGTTCCTCGATTCCGGTCTTTCTCGCCGCCCTCTTTCCGAAAATGACAGAAGTGGCGGGACAGGTGGCAGACGGCATCGCCCTTGGTGCGTTGCTTTCCCCCGACTATCTGCGAGAGATCGTGCTGCCGCGCTTTCGTTCGGCTGCACAATCCGCTGGGCGTGATCCTGCTACCCTTGGCGTCACGCTCGCACCTTTCGTTTCTGTCGGTGGAGATCCCGATGCCGCAAGGCAAGCCGCGCGTTCGGCGATTTGTCACTTGTATGCACCGCTGCCGCATCCCTATTACGACTACGTACTCCGCGAGCAGGGATTTTCCAGAGCCGCAGATGCCGCCGCGCGGTACGTACCCGAGGGGAAGATCGAAAAGGCCATGGAGGCGTTCACCGACGATATCGTCGATACCGTGACGGTATGTGGAACACTCGCTGAAGGTCGCCGCAGATTGCAGTCGTTTGAAGGGTTGGCGGATCTCACCCTCTTCGTCAACGTGAACTATGGAGGAACTTCCCAGGAAGAGTTACAGGCTGCGTTTACGAACCTGATCGAACTCGGCCGCAGGCAATCTCGACAACCGTTGCAGCGACGCCGTTCACAAAGGTCTTCGATCCACCGGTAATCTGGTGCACCGATCCATCGATGACAGCGGTGATCAGTGCAACCCGCAGGCGCACTTCAGCTGGCGCCGCCTTGGTATCCAACGAGCGAATCACCGATTCCAGGGATTTGTAGAACGTCGCGTAGATCTGCCTCTTCAAATCGACAAACTCAGGTTTGTGCAGGCAAAGATAGGTAAGCGTCGCGAAAATCAGACCTGATTCGCCGCGCCACCTCGCAAAGAGCGAGTGGACGATCAACGTGAGTGCCAACTGGGGATCGTCATGCGATTGCATGACATCGTTAACCGCACTGATATCCCTTTCTGCCTCTGCCGCGATCACAGCCATGGCGACGGAGTCACGTGTTGCGAAGTAGTACTGCAGATTGCCAAGCTGCATGTCGCAACGTTGCGCGAGATCTCGCATGGCCAATGCATCAAACCCTTGTTCGACGATGATGCGACGGGCCTCGTCAAACACCCGTTCACGTGTCCGGTTTCCTTTGGTGGTTTTGGGTGCACGCACCAGGTTCACAGATCACCCACGGGAAAGTGAACATGCACCATGCCTGGTGCGACCCGACGGAGATCATCGGGATCAGGCACACCACCCGGCAAGAGCTTCACATTCGAATACTTTGCGTCACGCGGTACGGCACGAAGGAATCGGTCCATGGCGTTCGCGATGGCTTGCGCATCATCCACAACAACGGTCGCTTTTCGTGCGAGTCGGCGACCTTTGATGGTGAGCTCTACATCGGGCTTCACCGCGACGTTTTTCCACCACGTAGTACCCTTGCCGGTAAATGCGTGGATGCGGCCACTCTCAACAAAGTAACTCACGGGGGTCACCAGGGTTCGACCACTCTTTCGCCCGGTAAACTCGAGAACCATGGTGTTCTTGCTCATGAACCCATGCAGCGGTGAACGCAGCAGCTTGATGATGGGTGGATTGATCACTGCGTAGAGCTTGTTGGGTGCAACCACGATTAACGTCCCTCCCGGATGCGTTCTGGGCGCATCGTCAGCAGGACAAAGGCTTCAGGAGCTTGTTTCCATCCATCGAGTTCGGCGCGTTTGGCGGGGTCATTCAAATCCCAATAACGTGGCGCGAGGGTGTCGGCGAGTTCAATACCGCCCTGCGAGTGGATTTCAAACTGCCCATCAAACGCGACCCATCCCTCGGTCTCTCCTACCGTGTTGGTGATCAACAGTGAGGCGAAGGGATCACGACGCAGGCGCCCGATCTTCTTTGAGCGCTTGGCTGCAAAACAGCGAAGTAGTTCGCCATCCCAGTCAAACCAGACTGGCACACCCATCGGCAATCCCGATGAACGTTGTGTGATGAGGATTCCGATTCGGGTTGTGCCCAAGAGTTGATCACGTGTCATGGCATCAGGCTCCTTTTTTCGAAAAGTTCTCGTTCGTTCGATTGCTACCAAGCTGCCGCGACAGATAGCGATAAAAACACAGCAGATTGCGCTCCTTCTCACTGAGGAGTCCCGGCTCGGCGAATCGAGAACGCACGTTTTTCTGCAGATTCACCATAGCTCGGGCGTCCTGGGCATTGACCGCGTTCACCGCATCGGCGTTGGCGAGCCGTTCCTTTTCATGGATCTCAAAGTGAGCGTGCAGATCGGGTGGGACCAGATTGCCGCCAATGACGCGGGTTAGCGATGCATCCAACGGCAGGAAGGTCAGCCAGATGCTGCTCATCTGTGAACAGGACACCGCGCAGTTAGGGAAAAAACCGAACTGGGGCGCAGAGGTTCGGTCTTCGCCTTCTGGCATTCGATCGGCATATGCACGCAGAGACGAAAAACTGCCGTCATAGACCGTGTCGAGGCGGAAGAGTGTCCAATCCGCCGCAGATGCCTGAAAGCGCGCAGATCGTGAGGGCATGAAGGTGTCGATGGTGCCGGGATGAAGACCGGTGACGTGATAACCCTCGAGTGCGGTTTCCATGGCGAGCTTCCAGTTGCCCGGCCACACCTCATCGACCCAAGGACTCACCTTCCAGGTACTGATGTCGTAGTTCTGCCAATACGCTTCGGCACCTGCAACCGAATCGACCAGCGGTGAAGGTGAAGTGCTGAGGGAAACAAAGATGAAGCCGAGCCAGGTATCGAGGTTAAATTCAGGGAGCCTTACCGGCTCACCCTCATGGTCACAAACATCTTCCATATGCGGCGCTCCCCGTAGCCGCCCATCGAGTTCATACGTCCAGAGGTGATACGGGCAGGTGAAGCGGGTCGAGTGTCCCTTCCCTTCCGCGACCGTGAAATAACGGTGTCGGCACACCGAAGACAGCGCGCGTAGTTTTTTATCCATACCACGAACCACGACGATGGGTTCACCCGCGATCTCGATCGTGAACCAATCTCCCGGTTTTTCCACTTGCTCCAGGCGTCCGACACAGATCCAGCCCGTTCGAAAGATGGACTCCATCTCTGCATCGAAAAGCGCCGGGTCGTTGTACATGGACATCGGTAGCGCCCGCGCTTTGCCGATATCCAGAGAGGCGATTTCTGCGAGGCGTTTGGTGTGGGTTTGGACGGATTGATTCACCGGAATCTCCGAATCAGGCGCGTGTCACGCCGACGTCGGAGATATTAGTTAATCAACTTATTATTTCAACGACCTAAAATTTTACCGGGGCCATCGGCCACAACGAGTTACAGGGTTATTTCAGAGAGGCCCAGAGCGGATAAACGGGATCGTCCGGAAAGCGTCCACCTGAGGGCAACATCGACAACATGCCCGCATCACTTCGGTCGGAGGCCGGTTGATCCATGGACCAGTCCATGACGAATTGCCGGTGGCTGCATTTCCAGATCCCATTGCGTCGTTCGAACCGATCAAGATACCGACCACCTACCAGCGCATCGCTACCGCCTGTAGGAGTTGGTGTAGTCGTAAACGCGATGACATAACTCTCCGCCACCGCTGTTTCTCCCTGCACCTCAACCCACTCGTTCGCGATGGAGTGGTACACGCGGAAAAGTCCGGCGGTGGCAGCAAAGAGTGCTTCAGGATATCCAGATATGCTGCCGTTGAAAAAGCCAACATCCACGGTCGCATCGTCATGCCATACCGATTTGAGCAGCGCTGCATCACGACGATCAGCGGCTCGCGCCTGCGCCATGATCAGCTCGTGAATGGCGAGCTTCGACAACGCAACATCCACCTGAGTCAGCAATTGATCGGTGTTGTGCATCGAAAGGTCTCCGGAGGAAGAGGGTGCAGGTTGTTTGAAGAATTCGACGGATGGGTCCGCATCAACGTGGCCTCCCATCGGTCCAAACGCTGAGGAGAATCCAGGCAACGTCGAACCGGTTCCCTCCCAGTTCACGTTCCACTCCATAAGGTATTGGCGATGCGTCATCCGCCATCCTGCGTGATGGCGTTTGAACTGATCGAGATACCTTCCGCCGATCAACGTCTGCACGGGCGGCGCACCATCATCATCCGTGACCGTGTAGGCGAGCACATAACTCTCGGAGACGGCTTCATCACCACGCACCTTGATCCACATGTTACTGGTGCGATGCAGGGTAATCGGACCTCCGCGCATAAGGCCTGTCACAGTTGCCGAGAATTCTCGTGGCTTACCGGTGAAGAATCCGTAGGCCACATGACCTGATTCATCCCAGACCTGATCGAGCAACGCGGTGTCGGTGCGATCGATACCACGGCTGTGCGTAGCGAGTAATTGACGGATCGCGACTTGATCCACCAGTACCCGCATCGGCGTGACGTTGTCCAACTTGTATCTCCTGTCTGATGCAGTCTATCGCCTCTGCACCGAAGTTGCCGGGTCGTAAGGCTGATTACATTTCCTGATCAAGACGCGGCAATCACCCACTGCGGCCGCTCAAAACGATACAGCGCGCGGATCAAACGACTTCCATAAGTCGATGGATGCTTCCCACAATCGTTGGCCTTCCTCGGGGTCGTAGACTTTTTCATCCATAGGTTTCTCTGCAAACATATGGAGGTACACATTAGAGCGACCTTCAAAATCCGGGCTTCCGGCGAGATAGACCACCGGTTCTGCTGCTTTTGGCGGTGACTTGAAGATCAACGTGAACACACCACGCAAGATCGCGCGTAACAGCGGCGGCGCTTCTTTGATGATGTTGGAGTTTACCGGTCCTGGGCAGATCAAATTGCTCGTCAAGGTCGATCCTCGTGCCTTGAGGCGACGGTCGAGTTCCGTTGCCATGGTGTTCATCAGCAGCTTGAAGTAGCTGTAGTTGCTGATGGCCTTGCTGACGCCGTACTCCTCGTAGCGTCCAAACTCGTTCCAGTCCACCGCCGACGCACCACGATGACTGTCCGAGGAAATGAAAATCAGGCGCGCCTTGGGTGACAGGCAACCTCGCTCTATCAAGAGACAGGCGAGGATCACATTGGCCAGGTAGTTCACCAGGAACATTTCATCTTGCCCGCTCGACGTACGTCGCGACCTGGGCAGTGTTACCGCCGCGTTGAACACCACCACATCGAGCTTTGATCCGGATGCCGCGAGCGTATTCACCGTCACGTGTATCGACACCAGATCAGCGAGATCACAACGAACCATTTCAACGTGGGCATTCCCGGTCTTCTTGCGAATGGCTTCACCGGTCTGGGGGATGCCGCTCCGACACGCCAAAGTGACGCTGCCGCCCCGTCGTGCAACTTCTTCCGCGACTGCGTAACCAAGCCCGGAAGTAGCGCCGGTGATCAGCACCCGCTTGCCTTCAAAGCGGATATCCGGGGTGTAGCGGTGTTTAAGCGGTGCTGCTCGGAAGAGATCAAAAAATCCCGTGAGCGCAGCGCCCAAAGGGCTCGAAAATCGGCCATGTGACATGAAGAGGTTCCTGATCGAATGATCTACGCAGGAACAATCCAATCCTTCCCGTTACAAAGCAAGCCCAGGGATCGACGTAACAACGAAACGACTCCGAACTCGTCAACCACATCGGTGATTGCGTTGCAGCGACGCCACCTGGAACAAACAAGACAGCCAACACGAACAACTGAAGCGAATCGTGTTGTTGGATCGAACTCCACCCGCTTGGCGGGAATCGCGCCAAGAGCTTGACCATGACCATGACCATGACCGTGACCGTGATTATGGCCATAACCCCCGTCCTGACCTTCCGACTCCTTTCCTCTTGGAAAACACTGCTCGTTGACACTCTCTTCAACGCGGGGGTAGTCTCGATTGCACCATCTTGCTCGGGGGAGAGAGGTGCAGAAGGAAGTTCTCATCAGAAGGACAACCACAACAGTCTTCATCTACGCAGTGTTTTGCATGCCAATCACACACGCGGCAAGCGACTGTGCGTCCGTTGATGAGCCTTCTGAGCGTCTCGCGTGTTATGACCGTGAATTCCCGCGCAATCCTCCCTCCACGAAGGATTCGGCCACGAAGGATTCGGCCGCCAAAGAAACGGACGCCACCAGCGAATCGGTGACCGCTGAAACACAATCAATCCAACGCGCACCTCAAGAAACCGTCGACACTGACGGAAACAAGCGCGTTGTCCGGGAATCAAGCGGAGGTGTGGACACGGGTGGCCACACGAATACGGAAGGGAACCTCCAACCCTCTGCAACCACCAGCACATCAGACAAGCCAGCAAACACAAATCCAAACAACACCGCGGATGAGTCTGTCGGTAAAAAACGCGGTTTCGCTGCGCTCTTTTCGAGGCGTGAGCCGGTGCTGGCCGAGTCCACCATCGTGGCACTTCGACGCCGTGAATCGCAGAACCTTATCTTCCTATTGGCCAACGATCAGATCTGGCTGCAAGACGCGCCTCGCGCGACCGACCCCTTTCGCCAGGGGGACCGGATTACCATCCGCAGCGGCAAAATCGGCGGATATTTCATGACATCAGAAAACGGGACATCCACCCGGGTTCGACGCATCAAGTGAGATTCAACTTTTAACCTTCAAATTTTGATATTCAGCTTTTGAAATTCGGAGGGGCGGCAACGCTTCAAAGATGACAGAGCGCCGGTAAAGCCGTACGGCCCGAGGAGGATAGAAAACAGATCACGGGAGAGAAAATTGAAAACATATCGTTACGCACTGGCGGGTGTGTGCTTATGCATGCTCTCGACAGCGGCAGTTGCGGCGGATGAGGCCGCTGCAAAGGAGCAGGCCATCGAAGAGGTGGTCGTCACCGGTTCTTATCTCAAACGCACGGCGCAGGACTCTCCTTCGCCCATCTCTGTGGTGACATCCGCGGACATCGAAGACATCGGTGCTGCAGACGTTGCTGAAATCGTGGCCACACTTCCGTGGCAGTCAGGCAGCCAAACGCGCGCAGCCACCTTCCAGGGCGAAGGCGCCGATGGGCGCAACTCCATCAACCTTCGCAACCTCGGGCACGGCGCAACGTTGCCGCTGGTTAACGGCAAACGCCAGGTCCCATCCTGGTATGGCCCCTCTGGCGACGCGTCAGTCAACATCAACGGCCTGGTCCCCAACATCGCCATCGAGCGCATCGAAATCGTCAAAGATGGTTCTTCCGCGCTGTATGGCTCAGATGCCATCGCCGGCGTTGTGAACTTCCTGACGAAAAAAGAATTCGAAGGCATGGACGTCAACTACCAATACACGGTGGATGAAGAAACCGGCGAAGGTCGTGTCCATGAGATAGAAGGTATGTGGGGCATCCAGGGTGATCGCGGCGGCATCGTTGCCTCTGCATCGTTCATGGATCGCGGCGAGATCAATATTGCTGATCGATACGACCGGTTTGGTGGATCCAGCGCCTCTTCAACCGGACAACCAGGGCGTCTCGTGCCGCGAGGTGGACAGACCATACGGTGGGCCGCACACGGTCTAAACCCCGGTCAACCGGTTGCTGGCAATCGTTATCCTCGTAATCCGCAGGGAACCCTTTTCGGGCAAGCAGATGTGGATTGTGAAAACTCTTCCGCGCTCGAGGAAGGTGGTCCCATCGGCGTCGTACTTGGCGGCAACGTCTGCGCTTACGACTTCGGCTCCTTCTTCGCGTTGCAAGGTTCCGAACAACTCACGAAATTCCATGTCACAGGTCACTACGACTTTACTGATTCGTTTGAGGCGTACTTCGAATTCGCGGCCAATGACTCGGAGTTCGATCGCCTGAACTCCCTGAACCCTAACGCGCCTTCACTGCCCATCGCTGCCACGCATCCGGGTGCTATCGAAGACGCCTTCCGCCGGGGTATCGAGCCGATCTCAGTGAACAATCTCACGCGACTACTCGGTGGTACGCGCTTTACGCCCAAAGAAGACCGCCCACTCGACACGTTTACGCAGAGCAACTACTCCGACCAACGTTTGGTGATCGGTGCATTGTGGGATCTGGAGCTTGCCGGTCGTGACTGGACCCTCGACGCATCAGTCACCAAATCCGAACACGACGCAGCCATCACCCAGGTGCAAGACACCCAGTCGGCACAGATGCTGCTTGCGATCAACGGTCGTGGTGGTCCGAACTGTAACCCGATCACCGGTACTCCCGGTGAGGGTAACCTGGCCTACGCGGCATCCGGTGGAAATTTTGCAGCAGGACGGTGCTACTACTTCAACCCGTTTGGTAACAGCGCCTTTGGTCGAACCGGTGGTGAACAAACCAACCTCGCGTTGGTCAACCCTGCCGAGCTCTATCAGTGGCTCGCAGGCCGGGCGAGCAACGACTCGGTTTATCGGGAAACCGTGATGGACGCCGTGATGAGCGGCGAACTCTTCGACATGTACAACGATCTGCCAGTCGGGCTTGCCGTCGGCTTCCAGCGACGCAAGGACACCGGCGGCATCGTCGTCGACACCTCGCTTAAAGCCAACAACCTGGACTTCGCATTCGGCGCTGATGATTGGGATGGCAAACTGACGACGACGGCATATTTCGCAGAAATCGGCATCCCCTTACATGAAACTCTGGACGTTAACCTCGCCATTCGCTACGAGAAGTTTGCCGAGATCAAGGAAAACACAACCGATCCGAAGATCACCGTGTTGTGGCGTCCCCTGGATTCATTCTCCGTACGTGCTTCCGCGGGAACGTCATTCCGTGTTCCGTCGATGCAACAGCTGTTTGGTTCATTGACCACGGTTGCCAACCAGGTAGACGTGCTGGGTGACTCCGCGTTCAGGCCGTCCATCACGACAGGCAACGAAGATCTGAAGCCAGAATCCGTGGATACCTGGAACGTCGGCTTCACCTACGCACCTACTGACGGCTTCCTAGAGGGGTTCCAGGTCGATATCGACTACTACAGCTACAAGTACAAGGACATCATCTCTCGCGAATCCTCTGCAGCAGTTTTGTTGGCCGACAACCAGGCGTTGCAAGCCGCAGTGAGAGGTGGGCAAACCTTGGTGCAGGCAGTGAATGCTGGAGTGGGTAATCGCCGTCAGGTCGTGCGCAACGCCGACGGTTTCCTGTTACGGATCCTCCCGGACTTCGTGAATTCGGAAGAAGCCGATATCGACGGCATCGACATCAGCACGTCCTACCGCTTCGAAACCGACTACGGCATGTTCCGGGTGGGCGTTCAGGCAGCATGGGCGAAGACGTATGACATCACGGTTGGCAACCAGACGTTTGACGCGGTCGGTCAGTACAACGAGTTCACACCGGTTGCGCGGCCACTACCGGAATGGAAGCTCAATGGCTCCCTCAGCTGGAGCATGGATAACCATCGCGCCTTCATGCTGGTGCAGTACGTGGATTCCGTGGATTACGGCATCGACCTTGCAACCGATCCGCGTGGCGGCTCGGCCCGTTTCTGGCGCGAAACTGTGGCCTTGGTCCATGGTGCAGACACGGCAGCGAAGTTCTTTACTCGCAACATCAAGAGCATGACGACGGTCGATCTGCAGTACTCCTACACGTTTGATGAGCTCGGTGTGCTCGGAACGTCGGAGATTTCCATCGGCGCGAAAAACGTGTTCAACGAAGAGCCGCCCTGGGTACCGGTTAACACCGCCTATGACGGCACGCTGCACGACATGCGTGGACGCGTGTGGTTCCTGCGTGTGGGTACCAGCCTTTGATCAAGGGCTGACGAGGAAGGTGATGGGTGAGCGGTAACGCTCACCCATTCTCGACGACACGAAACTCCACGCTTCCCTCCGACTTCCCTCCCATGTATCGGTCAGAACACCACGAGACCGCCTGCACACTTCACCCCTCTAAGCTTAACCACGTACACCTGAAGGGCGCTGAGCCATCGCGCTTTACGCTGAATCGGTGCCACAGTAACGTGATACCTCGCCGCCCGAAGCCGTGCGGATCTCAACCACACGGTGTGTCAGCAGCGTTCACGTTACACACTCAGGTGCCAACCCATGTTCCCATCCGCCGAATTCTGGCCGCAGGACGACTCCCTGCAACGTTTCCAAGTACCACTGCACTTTCAGGGCAAGGACTACCTCGGTTACCTGGTCGCTCCTCCCGCCTCTGCCGGGCCGCGACCGCTGGTACTCGAGATCCACAACTACGCGGGTCTCAAGTTCTTTGATGTACACCAGGCGGAGCACCTTGCCCGCCTCGGTTACGTGGGTCTCGCGATTGATGTTTACGGTGACAAAGTCGCACCCGAAGAACGTCTCTGGTCAGACGATCAGACAAAACTGCGTACACACCTGAACCGCACGTTTTCAGCGATGGTCTCACTCGACCATGACTATGGGTTCTTTCGCGACATCCTGAAAGCATGGCTCGACATCGGCATGAAGCAGCCCTGTGTCGACACGTCTGTTTCAGCCGCTGCCATCGGCTACTGCTTCGGTGGTGTTGCGGTACTCGAAGCGGTCCGCGGAGGTCTCGATCTATCGGCGGTGGTTTCGTTTCACGGCTTGTTACAAACCGGTGAAGACGGCAGCCCGGCAAGCGTTGGTATCACCCGCCCACCGATCAAGGCACGCGGGAATACCTACAACACCAAAACCATTGTGCAGATTGAAAACGGTGCCGACGATCACCTGGTGAAAACTGCGAATCGGGAACGTTTCTGCACCGAGATGGATAACGCTGGCGTCAGCTGGATCTTTCACGACTACGCGAAAACGCCGCACGGGTTCGCACTGCCCGCGACACTCGGACCACCGGGACACCTGCATGAGGCATCAGACCGACGTTCAACCATCGCGATGTTGAACCTCTTTCGCGAGGTCTTTCCCAACGTCATCCAGAGCCGCGTTGATCGTAACGCCGCTGGGACAATGATCCCCAATTGAATGAACTGGCCTGAGATCGCCGCCGCCGCGACCACACTCTTCTTCGTGATGGACCCGCTCGGCAACATCCCGATCTTCAACGCTGTTCTGACGCGGTTCACACCGCGTCAGCGTTTGTTGATCATGGTGCGCGAACTCTTCATTGCGTTGGGGCTGTTGCTCGGCTTTCTGTATGCAGGCAACGCCATGTTGTCGTTTATGGGGTTATCGCAGTCGTCCCTCAGCATCTCGGGGGGCGTGCTGCTTTTTATTATCGCGATTCGTATGGTTTTCCCGAAACCTGCGAATGAAGAGGAAGAGGTGGATGACCCCTTCATCGTGCCGTTGGCGATGCCATTGGTTGCCGGACCTTCGACCATCGCACTGCTCTTGCTGATGAGTTCGCGTGAACCTGAGCGGATAACCGAATGGACCGTCGCTTTGACAGCCGCGTGGGCAGCGACGACGATCCTGCTCATCAGCCCACCGCTGCTCATGCGACTTCTTGGCAGTCGTGGACTTCGCGCGATGGAGCGGCTGATGGGGATGCTCCTGGTGATGATGGCGACGCAGATGCTCTTGAACGGTATTGCGGCGTTTTATTTCACGCTTAATTGAGAGTTACTTAACCGCGTGACGTCGCACTATCGAGGCGGACGAATGATTGGTTCGATTCCTCCGCCAACCATCGTCACGCGGTTAAGTAACTCTCAATAGTTGCGTTCGCGCAGCCCTGCTTCAACGAGTCTCGGCCGCAGCACTTTGTCGAACTGTTCAATGCCCGCGTGATAGTCCACCCACGATAAGGTGGTGCCATCAAGTCCCGCATCCGACATGCGTACAAGCCCTGCCACGACTTGATCCGGAGTTCCTACCAAAGGCAACGCGCCATACCCCGCAATCATGTTCGCCGCCATGGCTTCCCACTCGGAGCCGAGCGCGCTTTGCGAATTGGGAATCAGCACATCGAGCAAGTTGCGCACACCGTCCCAATCACCGAGTTCGGTCACATACTTCTCAACAAAGGCGCGCGCTTCGGCTTCCGTATCCCGACACACCACATAACACTGGCCAAAGACCTGAAGGTTCCGAGCCCGTTGATTCGCCAGCGCACGCACACCTTGTGCGGCTTTTCCCGCTGTCGGCAGATCTGGTGCAACGACGAAATTGAGATCCGCATGGCTAGCAGCGAACGCCTGGCCTCTGGGGCTGTTGCCCGCGCTCATGATGACCGGGGTTTGTTGCAGCGGTTTCGGTTCGGAGTAGGCAGCAGGTACTTTGAAGTGGTCACCTGACCAATCGAACTCACCTTCCTTTGACCACAACGCCTTGATGAGGGAGATCCACTCTTCAGCAATGTCGTAACGAGTGTCGTGCGCCGCCTGCGGTGCGCCAAACATGGAAATTTCGCGCTCATTCCAACCGGCAACGATGTTCAAACAAAAACGCCCACCGGAGATGTGGTCGATGGTCGCGAACTCTTTGGCGACCCGCACCGGATGTACAGTCGGTACATGGCAGGTGGAGAAGAGCGCAATGCGGCTCGTGATTGCAGCCAGCCCCGCCGCCCAGGTAAACGGTTCGAAGCTACGGTGATTGAAGTTGGTATCACCACCCATCCCCTTCCATCGAGCGACCGGGACGAGTGCATCAAATCCTGCGGCCTCGGCAGCCAACGCAACCCGCTTCGTCTCTTCCCAGGTAATGCCAAGTGTTCCTGGCATGGACGTCATTGAACAACCACCACTGACGTTGACGCCAAACACCGCCAGCTTCAGCCGGTGTGGATTGCCACGCAGTGGGTTCACCACTCCGCTCCTGCATTCGATCGGGTGAAGTACGCGACCCAGCGATGATAGTTCTGCACAGCCGGCTCGTTGCGCCCAATCAGAAAGTGATCGTTGGCACCGGAGAGAATCGCCTTCTGGATACTGAACCCGAGAACATAATCTTCATCCTGTACCGCTTGCAGTGTCATGGCGCTGAAGGTCCTGGTCGCTGCAAGTTCCGCTTCGGTTTCCGGTTTCTTGGCGCTCAGCACACTTTGTCGCGTGATCGTCGTATCGGGTGTTTTTCCTGGAAAAACCTGACTCACAAGGCAATGGTCACCGAGAATTCCAGAAATCGAGAGGTTCGGAAAACAGTTGTGGATGAGCCGCACATGGACATCGGGTCGCCAGGCTTCTTCGGGTTGATTGGCGAGCTCAGGCAGAGATTTACGTCCAAACGTCAGTCGCTGGTGTGGTCCCCACGTATCGAGCACGAGCAGATTGCCGATCGTGAATTGGCCCACCGTGCGGCCATGCACGATGTTGTGGTGATAGGCCTCAAGGTACCCATCCATCGTCACCTTCCAGCCGGGGCCAGGTAGGTCGCGTTGCTCAAAGAGGTGCCAGCTGGAAAGATCGAGTGTACCGATCTCTTGAGCGAAGTCCCCGAGCCACTGATCAATATCGAACGTGCGATGGGGTGACACCATCGCGAACACGACACCACTCTTTTCTGCACAAGGCAGTGAGACCAGGCCGTATTGGCTGGCGTCAATGTCACCAAAGGTGTCGGCCGCATAACGTCCGGCGAGCTCTCCATGATGGTTGTAAACCCAGGCGTGATACGGACAAGCGAACACACGCGCTTTACCACCGCCCTCTGCACAAACCTGTGCACCGCGGTGTCGGCAAACGTTTAAAAAAGCGCGTACTACTCGATCTTCACCACGCACGAGCAGCAATGGAACATCCATCAGGTTCATCGCTTTGTACGAACCCGGCTCTGGCAGTTCGAGACTCAGTGCCACTGCAATGGGTAGCTCACGAAAGACGCGTTGCACTTCCCGACTGTAGCGCTGCGGATCGGTATACATCGCCACGGGCAGCTGAAGAATGTCGTTAGCTTGATCCGTAGTCCCGGCTTGCAGGTGTGTCAACGCCCGGCGTGCAAGACCCTGAATACGATCACTCATTGCCGATAGCGCCGTTCATAGTCCTGCCACGCCTCGAGCTTCTCCGGATAATCAGCGGGCATCAGATCGCCTCCCATGAGCACACGGTTCTCACGATTGAGCGCCGTGCCATATTCGGCATAGGGTACGTAGTAGAGGAACTTGATCTCGCGCGTCAGAAAGCGCCACACGCCGCCTTCACGTCGATAGGTATCGTGGTACTTCATCGCCGCGATGCTGACAACACCGTTAGGGGTGGTTTCCGCATGGGCGTGGACGAGCGCACTTGCCTTGTTGGCATCATCAGGGTCGATGGTGACTTTCACATCGTGGGTCCAGTGATACGCCGGACCTCGAATCTTAAACGTGTTGATGAACATCTCCCGAATGGCCTCACGCCCCGTCGACACCATCTTGCCGTTGGGTGAGCCAAAGCGCGCATCTTCCGTGAAGAGGCTCATGAGCCAAGGCATGTCGTGAATATCGCAGGCGATCGCGTAGTCCGTAACCAGGGCGCGAATCGCGTCTTTGGACTCGAGCCGGTCGATGCGGTCTTCAAGGGATTTGAGATCAGTCATGGATCACCTGTCCTTCCAATTTTTCCCATCATTTCATTCGATGCGCGCGCAGGAGCTTGCGCGCGTTGTCGGTGTAGGGCTTTGCTTCATCGCGAATGTTACCGGGTTGCTGGTCCCAGCCTGCGAAGTTCGTACCAAAGACCAGGTGGTCGTAGTTGACATGAGACTTCAGCAGCTCAAGGGAATCGTCAGCATGTACGTGAATATCAAACCAGAGTCGATTGACCAGCGCCTCAAAGGCTCCATCCGCGCGCATTTCCGCACTCGCCCACGGACGCTTCTTCGCTGCCTTGGCCATTCGACCAAACACATAACCTGTTGCGCCACCGCCGTGGCTGATACAGATGTCGAGCTTCGGATGCCGCTCGAGCACACCACCAAAGATCAGGCGGCAGACGGCGATGGTCTCTTGTGCGGTGAAACCCACAATGATGTCGAGATCAAACTTCCGCAGATTGGAATCACCTGGAGGGCCATCGATGCCGGCCGGCGCTGGATGAATGAAGAGCGGCACATCCATGGCGACCAGGGCGGCATAAAAGGCATCCATCGCTGGATCATCGAGGGCTCGTCCAAAGTCGGTGCCGATGTATGGCCCGAGCATGCCGAGTTCCTGCACCGCACGTTGGGTTTCTTCGATGGCAAAGCCGACATCCTGAATGGGGATCGACGCGAACGCGGCGAGTCGATCCCGATGCGGCGCGATGAGCGCGGCGAGCGCATCGTTGTGCATCCGGCAATAAGCACGCGCAGCATCGGGTGGAATGAAATGAAAATAGGTCAGTGGGTTCGGTGAAAGCACCTGAAAGTCGAGCCCGGCTGCTTCCATGGCTTTAAGTCGTAAGTCCACTTCCATAAACGGGCTGCCGCGGTACTTCACGCCATGCAGCTCCCAGGTGCCGACACGAAAACGCGGGGATGCTTCACGCCCGAGTTCCGGTCCAAATTCGCCGGCCGCACCCATCGTCGCTTCGAGTACCGCATGAGCGTGTACATCGATAGTTTCTGCTTCGTGAACGTTCATGCGGATGATCTCCCCTTCAACCCGTCGTTATCCTTTGGTAATGCCAAGCGACAGACCACCATCCACCTCCAGAATGGTGCCGGTAGTCCACGCGGCGTTGATGAAGTAACCAATGGCTTCGGCCAATTCATCCACCGTGCCAATTCGCCCAAGGGCATGCAGGCCCGCCATGCCTTCAAGTCGCTCCAGCGCCTGTTCATCATCAAACAGGCCCGCCCGCTGATTGATTTCCGTAAACACAGCACCTGGCGCAACGCAGTTCACACGAATCCCTACCGGCCCGAGTTCTGCGGCTAACGATTTCGTGACGGCCTCAATCGCGCCCTTGGTTGCGGCATAAGGTGATACGCCCGGAAAGGCGCGACGATTGTGAATGGAGCCGAGAAACACGATGGCACCATGGCTCGACTCAAGATACGGCTGACACAAAGCGCTCAACATGATTCCCGCAATCACGTTAGCGTGAAAGATGTCGATGAGTTTCTGCTCTTCGAGTGCATCCAAGGGGGCGCGATACATGTTGCCGGCATTGTTCACGAGGGCGTCGATCCCGCCACCGTGCATGTTGGCAGCACGAACAATGCGCTCCCGGTCTTCACGGACCGTGACGTCTCCCGCCACTGCATAACAGGCATCGCCAATGGACTTCGCGACCTCGGCCACCTTCTCCGGACGCCGCCCACAAATGGTCACTCGCGCCCCACGTTCGGCAAGATACCGGGCCGTCCCGGCACCAATACCGGAACCCCCTCCGGTAATCAAAACGGAACGGCCATCAAACTGGTTCATTATTCTCTCGGCAACTGCAGGAGCACGCTGTTGATGACACCACCATCGACGATCAAGGTAACTCCGCTGATGTAACTGGCTTGTTCGGAAGCCAGGAATAATGCGGTATCCGCGACGTCATCGACGGTACCGAGGCGCCCCAGAGGCACCGCACCAGAGCGTTTTTCCCGCACTTTGGCGTTAGCGTAATAAGGGGAGGACATCCCGCCATCGATGAAACCGGGCGCAATCGCATTTACTCGAATCCCGAATTTCCCCCACTCGATGCTCATTTGTTGGGTGAGGCCGATGAGCCCTGCCTTGGCGGCCACATAGGCGCCACAGTTGGGACTGGGGTGCAGGCCATTGATGGACGAGATATTGATGATCACGCCACCGCCGTGGTCCCGCATGTGCCGTGCTGCCGCTTGGGCGGCGAAGAAAGCCCCATTGAGATTGACGTCCATCACCAGACGGAAGTCGTCAGCGCTGTGATCGATGAGCGGGCCTGTGCGCAGAATTCCAGCATTGTTAACAAGCACATCCACGGAGCCCATCCGGCGCACTGCGGCGGCCATGTCCGCAGGATCACGCACATCTCCGGCGAGGGGCATCGCGTGTTTGAGTGTGGAAGCAACTTCCTCGGCACGCTTTTCGTCGGCATCCATCACGCCAACCGTATAACCAGCCGCCGAGGCTCGAGCCGCAATGGCGGCACCAATTCCAGCTCCAGCACCCGTGATCAACATGTGGCGTCGAGTCATTTGAGGTTTCCTGAAAATCGAAGCGGATAACGGGCCCAGTTGCGGCGCACGTTTTGGGTATCAATCACAGCGGGATCACTCGGATCCGGTCTTGCACCGGCTTCAAGCAGCGCATGCACCAGAAGCGGCACGGTACCGTAGTGTGGATCGTCACCCGAATCCTTCGCGACGATTCCCCCATCAAGGTCACGACCGAGGCACGCGTGAGTACCGTAACCAAAGGACAATCCCCACGGCCATACATCGGCGGGGACTATTCGGTCAGGGTCAAACCGATTTGCGTTTGCGCCAAACACGGCCGGATCACGATTGGCATCGAGCAGATGGATCTCCACTTGCTCGCCCGCTTCGACTTTCGTGTCGTGCAGCGGACAACTCGCTACCGCACGTCGCCATGCCACAGGGCTCGCGGGATGCAAACGGAGACTTTCGTGGACACATCGCTGCACGAACACCGGATGTCGCAACCGATCCCAACGGCCTGTGTCTTCACCCGCCCAGATATAAATCTCGTGCAATGCATGCGCCGTACTGTTGGTGGTGCTATGGGCACCGGCTTGCAGAAAGAAGCTCATTTCCCTGCGCAAGACCTCATCACTCAATGGCAGCTTCGCACCCTGCAGCAACAAGGTTGTTAACACATCACGCGGCAGTTGTTCTCGCGCGGCGGTTGCAACCAGTAAGCGTCGCCGTTCAAGCGACGGGCGGAAGAATCGCTGCTCAAACTCCACCATCGCGGCATCCACTTCAGCATTTACCTGGGCGTGATCGCGAGTGCTGTGCACGAGGGTCGCGCCTTCACTGAAAGTCTTTACGAGCTTGAGCAGCGCTTCGGTTTCTTCTGTGGCCCCAAGCGGTCGGTCGATCCCGGCAAAGTCCGCCGTGATGTTCATGCTGAGTCGGTACCCGAGTTCAATCACTTCAGCGCAACCACCTGTGATCGCCGGCTGCAAGAGTTGCTCGAGATTGGGTGCAAACACATCACGAACGTAGGCGCGAAAGAAACCGCGCCCGAACACTCCCATCTCGATGACTCGTCGCTGTCGATGTACATCGCCATGCAACGTAATGAGCGCATCCTTCATCACCTTCTCGCCCGCATCGTAGAGTGCTTGCCGAAGGTCTGGCGCGCGCAACGCCTGCATGGCGCCTTGCCAGGTGCATATAGTGACCGTCATCGTGTGAACACAACAGGATAAAAAGCCCAGGTCTCTCGGCTGATAGCCTGATCCAGCTTGGCCTGACGGGCAGTGTCTGCGGCGATACCACGACAGAGTAGCCGGTGAGCGAGGTAGGTCAACATGCCGAACTGCTGCGTGGACCCTCCGTTTGTTGCGAGCAATCCTGCCGCAAGGTTTCGACCCAGACACACATGCATGCCTCGACCAAAGGTAATGCCGGTTTCTTCGACACCGGGCTTCATCTCCCGGTAAGGATTGAACTGATCGGCATCCGCTCCAAACCGTTCTACAGAACGATTCGCGCCCCGCAGGCTGATCACCACCTTGTCCCCGGGTTCTGCACGTTGACTATCGAGAAAGTTCACCGGCTCAAGGGCAATGCGCACTGCCACGGGACTTGATGGATGCAACCGAAAACTCTCGTGCACAAACTTCTGCACGAGGGTTGGGTCTGCCTCTAACGCGGCACGTGCGCCGTTGTGTCCGGCACTCCATTCGAGCAAGTGATGCACGATGTGGCCGAGGGAATGCACCGAGGTATGTGCACCCGCGAGAAAATAGAACGCGACTTCGCGCAGCAGTCCATCACGATCAAGTCCAAGTTCGGTCTGGCTCTGCAGGCAAACCGTCAATACATCCATGGGCAGATCATCGGCACTGATTTCACCGCGTTTCGCTTGATCGATCAGCGTTTGTCGCCGTTCACACGATGGCGTGAAGAATCGACGGTCAAACTCAGCGACTGCCGCACGAATCTCTCGACGCGCCGCTTCCTTATCGCGGTCAATGGCCTGACCGAGTGTCGCTGAGACGCCGAAGAGCCTGAGCATCTTCACAAGCGTATCCACCTCTTCGCGTGAGCCGTCCTGGCGATCGAGGCCCGCGAAGGTGATGGCGAGATACACGAGACAGCGGTAGCCGAGGTCAACAAGATCTGCGGATGACCCCTTGGGATAGTTCTTTAGAACCGCATCAACAATTCCCGGGATCACTTCCTGTTCGTAGCGCCGGAAAAAGTCGCGGCGAAAGACCCGCATCTCGACCAATCGACGGCGCCGATGTTCTTCACCGTGAAGCGTCACCAGCACCCGATCCATGACGATTTCTGCTTCGTCATAAAGGGCCTGACGCAAGGGATTTTCTTTCAGCGCCTGTTCGCAGGCGAGGTAGTCCGTAATTTCGATGGTCTTCACGTAAAACCTCAGCGCCGGATGTCGCGCTTGCGCAGGATCTTGCTGCCGTAGGTTGAACCGCGCCAACCCGGTGGATCGGTACGTGGACGTGGTTCGGGCACATGAACTGCACGCCCGCCCAAGATCACGTGCAGGATCTTGTCAGGGTTACCCAGCACCGTAACGTCCTTTGATGGATCACCATCCACGACAATGAGATCGGCAAGACGTCCGGCTTCTACCGCGCCAGTTCTTCCTTTGAGCCTTAGCGCTACCGCGTTTTCACTGGTCGCGGCACGAATGGCTTCGAGGGGAGTAAACCCGAGATCCCGCACAAACACCTCAAGTTCGCGATAGTGCCAGTCGCCATAAGGCGTTAGCGAAAAACCACTTTCCGTACCGCAGAGCATCGGCACACCCGCTTCATAGGCGCGGCGCAACGTCACGGCGCTCTCCTCGATTTCCTTACGAAAGAGCGTGCGCAGGGTTTCGCTGGCACCAATCTCTTCACCGTAATCCAGGAGATTCGCTTGAAACGTAAAGGTCGGAACGATTGGTACTCTCGCTTCGATCACCGCATCCACTGCTTCATCATCCATGTAGGTTGCGTGCAGGATCATGTCAAACCCGGCTCGGGCCGCATCACGTGTACTCGAGGCACCACGACAATGGCCCACCACCGGCACACCGAGATCGTGGGCTGTCTTCACCACCAGACGAAGCTCTTCCAGGTTCCACACCTGCACTTCGCCTTTGACGTTCTGGCGCGGCGTGAGACCGGTGACATGGACCTTGATCCAATCCACACCGATTTTAATCTGACGACGTACTTCCGCGACGATCTCATCACGACTCGACACGACGCGGCCATAGCCGATACGACCGGTATCGGGGATCAGTCGCCCTGCGGTACCACCTGCTGCGGTGAGCAGCGCGTTGCCACCCGTCGCCATGCGTGGTCCAAGCACGATGCCGGCTTCGATGGCATCACGCAGATCGACGCCGATGTCGAAGAGGCTGTCGGCATCGAGAAAACCGGTAACCCCGGCTCGCAACAGTTTGCCGACATGCGCTGCAGCGATGATGGCAGCCAGACCTTCACGTCGGTGAAAGAAGAGTTCGTCGTTGGAATTGGGTTCATCGAAGCTGATATGGCAGTGTGAATCGATAAGACCAGGCATCACGGTCTTGCCCGTTGCGTCCAGGATCTGAGTACCTGGGCTCACTGCGAGGTTTGCTCCCACCGCAACGATGGAATCCCGTCGAATCAACACATCAGCCGGAAACGGCGGGTTGCCGAGGCCATCAATAACCCGTCCATCCCGTACTATCAGGTCTGATGCTGCCGCCACGTCGCCCTTCTCCCCAGTCATCATTTCCCCAACCATCTTTGACCATATGCCTGATCTCGTCGCACTGGCAATATAGGCAGCCGGGGAAGCGAAGACAATCAACGTGGCAATCGAGCTGCGGCGGGCTTTTCCCTTTTTTTCTCGAGCAACAGGGAACACCCGCATGACAGCACTGCCCAAATCATTCGGTCAATCCGTCACACGCAAGGAAGATCGGCGCTTCATCACCGGCCGTGGTCGATATACCGACGACCTTAACCTTGAAGGTCAGACCTACGCGGCGTTTGTTCGATCACCCCATCCTCATGCGCGCATCAAAGGATTTGATACCGCCGAAGCGTTGGCGGCCCCTGGCGTCATCGCGGTCTTCACCGGTGCGGATTTTGCCACTAGCGGACTCGGTCCCTTGCAGTGTGGCTGGATGATCTATAGCCGCGACGGTTCCCCCATGAAGGTCGGCGTGCATCCGGCACTGGCCAACGAAGTAGTGCGTTACGTCGGCGATTCCGTCGCTGTGGTGATCGGCGAAAGTCGCAGCGCTGCCCGTAACGGCGCTGAGCTTGTCAACGTGGACTATCACGAACTAACGTCCGTGACCGGTGTGGAAGAAGCGGGCCACCTCGATGCACCGGAGTTGCACGCTGGCATACCCGCCAACCAGGTTTTCGATTGGGAAATCGGCGACACATCCGCTGTCGCTGCGGCCTTTAGCAAGGCTTCGCACGTCACTGAACTTGAACTGATCAACAATCGCCTCGCGCCTAACGCGATGGAAACCCGCGCCGTAAACGCCATCTACGACTCAGGCCGCGACCACTACACGCTTTACGTTGCGAGCCAGAATCCACACGGCCTGCGCATGACCCTCGCTGCCGTCATCGGCTTTGGTCCTGAACATCGTATCCGTGTGATATCCGAAGACGTCGGTGGCGGCTTTGGTTCCAAGGCCTTTAACTACGCCGAAGAAGTGGTTTGTATGTGGGCCGCCAAACGCGTCGGCCGGCCTGTCAAATGGACGGCCGATCGATCCGAAGCGCTACTCACGGACGCCCATGGCCGCGATCACGTCACCAAGGCAGCGCTCGCCATGGATGCGAATCACCGGATTACCGCGATGCGGGTGTTCACTCAAGCCAACATCGGCGCTTATCTGTCGACGTTTGGCACGTTGATTCCCACCTACGTGTACGCGCCACTCCTTTCAGGTCAATACAACATTCCAGCCATTCACTGTCAGGTGATCGCACGGTACAGCAACACCACGCCGGTTGATGCCTATCGTGGTGCTGGACGGCCGGAAGCGGGTTATGTGGTGGAACGGCTGGTGGATACGGCAGCAAGGGAACTTGGTGTTGATCCTGCGGAGTTCAGGCGCTGCAACTTCATTCGCCACTTCCCTCACGAAACGCCGGTCGGTATGACCTATGACGTCGGCGACTTTGAAGCGCATCTCAACAAGGCGCTGGACATCGCCGATGCGAGAGGTTTTCCGGCACGACAAGCGGCCGCACGGGCACGAGGTCACTATCGTGGGCTTGGCATTGGTTGTTATATCGAAGCGGCAGGTATCGGACCGTCCGCAAAACTCGGGCAACTCGGTGCTGGCGCAGGACTGTGGGAATCGGCGCAAGTGCGGGTCAATCCAACCGGCAGCGTGGAAGTGATGACCGGTTGCCACAGTCATGGCCAAGGCCACGAAACCACGTTCGCCCAACTGGTCGCTGATCGTTTCGGCATCAGCGTCGATGATGTCGATGTCGTACACGGCGACACGGATCGTGTGCAGTTCGGCATGGGTACCTATGGATCACGGTCCGGTCCGGTGGGGCTTTCCGCCATCGCCCTCACCTGTGACAAGGTCGTGGTGAAGGCCAAGAAAATCGCCGCATACTTGCTCAAAGTGCCTGAAGAAACCGTATCGTTCGAAGACGGCGAATTTGCGAGCCCCGGCTCCAACGAGCGCCTTAAGTTCGACCAGGTGGCATTGGCGGCCTATACCGCCCACCACTTTCCGACCACCGAAGTCGAACCCGGCCTCAAGGAAACCACCTTCTTCGATCCTCCCGACTTCAACTTCCCGGCGGGTACCCATATCTGCGAAGTGGAAATCGATGGTGATACCGGTGCCGTGCAGGTGGTGAACTTCACTGCGGTCGACGATTTCGGCACCGTCGGCAATCCCATGATCGTTGAAGGTCAGGTTCATGGGGGCATCGCTCAAGGTATTGGTCAGGCGCTGCTCGAAAACATGGTCTTTGATGACTATGGGCAACCGTTGTCAGGCACCTTCATGGATTACTGCATGCCACGCGCTGACGACTTGCCGGATATCGCCGTTGGATTTACGACTACGGCATCCACAACCAATCCACTCGGCATGAAAGGTTGTGGGGAAGCCGGTGCCATAGGTGCGCCACCCGCGGTGATCAACGCGATCACCGATGCACTGGGAATTCGCTCGATTCAGATGCCCGCGACACCCGAGAAGGTATGGCGGGCGATACAGTCACTACAGAAGTAGAACCACCCATCAGGAGCATTGAATGATCAACGGGACCCGCTGGTTACGTGTACTCGCATTCGCTGGCTTGTTGCCACTCGGCATCGTGCACGCACAAAACGCATCAGTCGCCGACCTCGCCTGGATGACGGGCTACTGGCAAGGCCCAGTCGGTGAGCTCGTCATGGAAGAGAACTGGAACGCGCCCCTCGGCGGCACCTTGGCTTCAACGGTTCGCATGGTGGCGCCAACCGGCACCAATATGGTGGAGCTCGTCATCATTCGTGAACACGAAGGATCGCTGGTGTTGTCCCTGCAACAGTTCAAACCGGATTACACGCCGATTACGCCGGCGCCGCAGAAGATGAAACTCGTCAGCACTGGGCATCAGACGGTGACGTTTGAAGACGCGGAGAATACACCCGGACTCAAGAAAGTCACGTATTCCCGGGTCGGGGATGTGTTTACCGTTGAAGCGGTATTGCCGAATGGAAACGTGTTTAAGGTGCCACTCAACAAGAAGTGATTGTCGCGCTGGATGCTGATTGGGCCTACAGCTTGAAAGGTGTCTGGCTGACAAATCGGCCCGCCTTCGCCCGGTGGGCTACGGCGTGATGTATCCCACACTGGTGGCTTCAAGTTCCTGGAGCCATCGTGTATGTCGTTGTTTCGTACGGAAGCTGTTCTCGCGCTGACAAAACCCCTCGCGGGAGAACCCTTGATCGCGACCCCACCTGGTTGGCGTACCTGGGTGGCACTCACCATCGCCTTTCTGATTCTTGGGACCACAACACTCCTCGTGATTGAAATGCCTCGCAAGGAGATTGCGAGTGGGATGCTGGTTCCTGTTCAAGGGCTTAACTGGGCACATGCGCCAACCGCGGGTTTCGTCGATGGCATTCATGTGCAGCGTGGGGATGTTGTTAAACGGGGGCAGCCCCTGGTACGCATTTCCCATGATGCGGATGTTTCGGGACAGTCCTTTGCGGCGCTCAACAAGGCGCTCGACGGTCAATCAGACGTTCTGAATGAACGCATTCAGCTCATGCAGGATCAACTGTGCCTGTTACGACGAGAACATCAGGACCAACGCCAGTAGCTCGCGGATCAGCTCCGTGCTCTCGAAGCGGATGTAAAGCTCGAAGCGGAAAGGGTCCACCTCGCCAGCGGTGTATATGAAGCGGCGCAATCGGTAGCGAAGAACGGCGCCATTTCCCGCATCGAACGAGATCAGGCCGAAGCCGTGTGGATTGAGAGCAATCAACGTCTGCAGAATTTGAAAGCCGAATCGAAGTCACGCGACTCGCAGCTCAAGGCCCTTCCGTCGCTACAAAACCGTGAACGCAACGAACTCGATACACGGCTGGCGCTACTCAGCCAGGAGCACCAGTCGTTGGCGCAGCGTCGGACCGAGTTACGGCTCTCCCGAGTCACCGAAATCGCCGCCCCAACCGCGGGTCGAATCGTTGAGCTCAAACCCGATGCTGGCAGTTTCGTAACCGCACACTCGCCTCAAATCGCGATCATGCCGGAGGGTGATAAGTTGCAAGCTGAACTACAGGTGCCTTCATCCGCGCTCGGTTTGGTTGCGAAAGGCACCGCCCTGCGGCTGCATCTCGAGTCCTTTCCCCACGCAAAATTCAGCGCGATAACCGGAACAGTGACGGAGGTTTCGCCGGTCTTGCAACCGGCGACCCCAGGTCAAGGCCATGCCCTGCCGACCTTTCGTGTCCTGGCACGGCTGCACACGACTGAATTGCATCGCGGGAGTCAGGCCTTTACCTTGCAACCTGAAATGTGCTCGCGTGCCTTTGTTTTGCTTGAACGACGCAAAGCCTGGGAGTGGTTGTTCGAGCCATTGCTGGACGCGCTACGACGATGAGTCCACTGACAATACTGCTTCGTCGCACGCCAGTGATTCTGCAATCTGAAGCTGCGGAATGTGCACTCGCTTCCCTCTGCATGATCGCCGTGCATCATGGTCAGGATCTTGATCTGCTGAGTGCGCGCCAACAGTTCAGCGCATCGCTCAAAGGTGCGACCGTGGGTGACCTTGTGACACGCGGAGAACACCTCGGACTCGCTGCACGCCCGCTGCGCCTTGAGCCTGACGAGATGCGTGATCTTCAATGTCCTGCGGTGTTGCATTGGCGTTTGAATCACTTCGTGGTGCTCATCGCGGTGAAGCGGCGTGGCATCGTCATTCACGACCCCGCCATGGGTCGTTGTGATGTGCCGTGGACGGAAGTGAACGAGGCGTTTACGGGTATCGCGGTGGAGTTCGTACCCTCAGTGGACTTCACCCCCAGGACGGAACGATCAAAGCTCAACTTCGCAAAGCTCTGGCAGTCGCTTCCCGGTGCCGGTCGCTTCGCCGTGCAGTTCTTCGCATTGTCCATGGTGGCGCAAGTCATCGCGCTTCTGATTCCTTATCTCTTCCAGCTAGTCATCGACGATGCACTCGTAACATACGACACCGGCATCCTGATGGCGGTTGTTTTCGGACTCTCCTTTCTCATGGCTTTTGAAGCAGTGATCGCTGCGGTTCGCGGTTGGGGGGTTGCCGTCGCGTCGGCCCACTTGTCACGACTGCTCAACTGGAGCCTGATGCGACACCTCCTGACGTTGGCGCTACCCTTCTTCGAGAAACGTCACACCGGTGACATTCTTACTCGACTCGGTTCACTGGAAGCAGTGCAAGCTGTGATTACCACAGGTGTCGTGGGTATCGCCGTGGATGGAACCGTCGTGCTCTTCACCGGGATCGTCCTCTGCATCTATGACGTTTCACTGGGTCTGCTCGCAGTCGGGATGTTGATCACCCTGGCGCTGCTCAGGCTTGGGCTGTACTCACGCCAACGGCGTCTTGATGACAACTTCCTCCATCAACAGGCGAAGGAACAGACGCACGTCATCGAAACGCTGCGCGCGCTCACCAGCATTTGTGTTGTCAACGGTGAGTCGAGGCGACTGGCTCGAGCGAGTGATCTCATTACCCGGCGCATTGCCGCGGGTCTTGAAATCGCCCGCTTTGAAGTTGGCACAACGCTGCTCGAGAGTGTGCTGCAAGGTGCCTTGCACATCACCATCATCTGGTTCGCGGCAACCCGTGTAATGACAACACCTGAGACATTCTCTCTCGGTATGCTGTTCGCCTTCATGGCGTGGAAGACCAGTTCAGTGAACGTGCGGGTTCGCTGGTCGGGCATCTCATCGCCTGTCGCCCGCTCGACCTGCACCTCACTCGCCTTGCGGACATTACCCTGGAGCCCGCGATACTCACCAACGGCAGAAGTGGTACCGGCGAGCGATTGTCGGGAACGATTCGAGGCAACCATGTCGGCTTTCAACATGGTGATGGTGAGCCCTGGATTTTTCGTGGTCTTCAATTCGAAATCCGTGAGCGGGAAATGACGGCCATCATCGGTGCTTCAGGAACCGGTAAAACCACGTTGACCAAATTGTTACTCGGGTTGTACACGCCGACCGAAGGTGAACTCACTATCGGTGGTATTCCACTCTGCCCTGAAAACGTTGTCCTATGGCGCAGCCGCACCGGGGTGGTGCTGCAAGACGATCAGCTCTTGAGTGGAACCGTGGCCGACAACATCGCCTTTCAATCCGGCGACATGGATCTTGAACGGATCGAACAAGCGGCAACCTTTGCCGGACTTCACGACGACATTCGCCGCATGCCGATGGGGTACTTGAGCCTCGTGGGTGATCTCGGTTTAACATTTTCCAGCGGCCAGAAACAACACCTTCTGATCGCCCGCGCGCTCTATCGCAAGCCCGACGTCCTGCTTTTCGACGAAGGCAGCGCGCATCTTGATCCTGTCAGCGAAGATCAGCTCGCCGGGCTCTTGGCAAACATCCCCTGCACACGCATCGTCATTGCCCATCGACCTTCGTGGGTGCGGCGAGCGGACCGGGTGCTCGAACTCAGTGACGGTGAACTCATCGACGTCACACAATCGTGGCGAAAAAACGAGGATTCCCGTTTACCGGCCAGCATCGAGCAGTTCGATCTGGCGCAGCAGACGTAACACGTCAGCTTGCAGCTCCGGGTAGTCAACTGACCAACCCAAGGCTTTTTCGAGGTAACCGCGAGCCAGGTCGAGGCGACCCCGTGCGAGGTAGGCGATGCCCATCGCATGCAGTATTTCATACGACCACGGCGCCGCCGCGAGTGATGCCGCAAGAAGCGGCAACGCTTGTCCTCGCTCGGGTGTCAGCAACAAGTACTGCGCATGCCGGGTTCGCGCTTCGACATCATCCGGATCAAGTTTATAAGCGCTACTGAACGCCTGACCACTCAGATGTTGATAGTTGCGACTGACACAGGACTTCCCCGCCATCGTGCATAGGTTTCGATAGGTTCGGCCGGTTTCGAGCCACACCATGAATTGGTCTTCTCCGAGCATCTGCGCCTTTGTGAGTGCCTCGATCGCCGCATTAGGCTGACCGAGCCACGCGTAGGTGACAGCTGTGGCTGCGAGCACTTCAGCATCCGAAGCACCACCGCTCTGTGGCAACGCCTGCAACATTCGTAGCGCCTCACCCGGGTTTGACTCGCGAATGTAGCGCGCGAGCACCAGCGTTGCTTCGCGTCTGTTGAGCGTGATGCGTTCAAATGAGGTGTCGAACTTGAATGCCGAGAGTGGGTACTCAATCGTCAGCACACGTCGCTGGTGACGTTCGAGTCGTTTCGGAAAGTCCTCAAGCGGTAGATCGAAGCTTGACTCGAAGGCCTTCAGCGGTGCTTCACCGCGGTCGTAGGTATCGAGGTACGTCGCAAGGCTACGTGCAAAACCGCGTTCATCTCTGTCTTCCGCCAACAGCAGATGGTGCACCAATAACCAGGACTGCGTGTAAAACGAGCTGCGGCGACTTTCCGGGAGGGCCCAGGTGGACGCCGTCTCGAGCACATCTCCCAACGACATAGACGCTTCGCGGCGTAGACTGAATTTACGACTTTCCGGCATAGCGCCAAGAACGATGCGTTCGTGCTTGCGGTCTTTCCTGAGTTCCAACGTAGACAGAAAGTCGGCGATCCCTTCGGCATACCACGCCGGATGGCGCGAATGACTCCGCATCTGCACGAGTTGATGCACGTATTCGTGAAAGACCACCTGATTGCCGAGTGCAAACATGCGCCGCGCGGGCGGACGTCCCACCACCATCAGATCACCGGATAACGAGGGACGGGTGAAACCGGTGACTCCGGGCGCACCACCAAACAAAAGCTGTACGTCACCGGGACGATCCAGCACCAAAAACCGAACTCTCGATGAGCCAAGGTCTTCCGCACCTTCGCCGAGTAAGGCAATCACCACCGCACGGAATAATGAGATGTCTTCGATCAACTCACCGATGTGATCACCTTGTTGAGTGGTCATCACCTCGAAGTGCGGCGTTTTATAGAGCGCCCACTCGTCGGCTTCGATGAGCGGTTCTTTGGCTTGTAAAACCAATGCACCCAACAGGAAAGGCAGAAAGCACACCAGCTGAACTAGACTGCGTGTTGTTCGCTGCAGGACTTGAGACGACAGCGTGAGCGCACCCACCACTCGCGATAAAGAACCACCCGTTAGATCTGCCGCGTGGCTCGTTTCCATCGCCACGGGTTTTTCGTTGTTAGGTAACCAAGCCTTGTACGCCATGCTGCCGGTGATGCACGAATCCCTCGGCCTCTCTGCCATCCAGGTGGGCATCCTGCTTTCGGTCAACCGTTGGGTGCGCCTGCTCACCAACACCTGGGCCCACCACGCTGCAGAGCGCCAGGCCGCATCGCGCCTGTTGCCCGCGGCATTAACCCTCGGCACGGCCACCACCGCGCTGTATGCAGTAGCAAGTTCGTTCACGGTACTCCTGGTCGCCCGGCTGCTGTGGGGCTTGGCCTGGTCGTTCATCCGTCATTCCGGTGTCGGCGCGGTGATGCAGGACGTTCCGTTTACCGCCGCAGGACAGGCCATGGGATTCTACAATGGGGTCTCACGGATCGATTCGGCAACAGGTTTGTTCGGGGGAGCTCTACTGATCGATGGCGTGGGCTTTCACGCCGGAGTGTTGATTCTGGCGGGCATCAGTTTGCTCGGCGTACCGCTCGCCATGCGAGCCTTCAACGGACCACGCAAGCACTAGGACAGTGCGTCGGGTTCCGCGCCTTTCGCGCTTCTTCTGTTGGGCGGCGCCATCGGCGCGGTTCCGACGTTCGTCCTGAGCACGCTTGGTGCCAGTATCTCGACCTATACCGAAGTGACGAATCTCATTCCCGCCGCAACTCTCACCGGTGCGGTGTTGGCCACACGGTATGTCCTCGACAGCCTTGCGGCACCAGTACTTGGATTTGTGTTCGATCGAGTGGGTCTCTTTCGCGCAACCATCATCTGTCTGATCGGAGGCGCGATGCTCCTTGGCTTCGCATCGACGGCGCCGTCGCTGATTCCCTTCGTTGCGTGCATCGTCTTGTTTTTCGCGATGACAACACTTTTGCATGCAGGTGTGGGAGGTGCGGCAAGTACACTCGGCTCGGGTGCTTATTCAAAGTACGTGACGGCGATGGATTTTGGTGCGGCTGCAGTGCCCCTACTCGCTTGGGTATTGGTGGCGCAGTTTAATGACCCCTTTATTCCGTTGGCAGCGGCAGGCGTAGTGTCTGCGGTGACATTGGCGGCGATTTATCGGCAGATGGCGGGATTGAGGTTGAGGTGAGTCAGGCCTTCTATGCTCACCAGCGATTCGGCAATTTCTTGCAGCAACTCAACCCAGACTCCTGCAGCCTCCTGCGTTGATGTCCGTAAGCTGTGAACCACCACCGATTGAACTTCCGACAAAGAAGATCAGTTTGGATGAACGCCTCCACACTCAAGGACGATGTCGCCCTGCAAGCGAAATGAACCCAACCCTGTTTCGTGAAGGTACCTACCGCTTCTTCTTTTTCTCAAGAGAGGAAGCCCGAATGCATACGCACGTCTCATCTGAATATGGCGACGCTAAATTCCGGGTATCTCCGGAAATTGATCTGGCAAGCAAGCGGGGTCATTCTGAGTCACCATTGCGCCAGCTCCGTTTATTGGTGGAGAACCATCAACATGAAATCATCGGCGCGTGGAGAAATTACTTCGGCGGTTGAGGTCACAAACATCTCGACCCATGGCATCTGCCTGCTCAGTGCAACCGGAGAGAAGTCCCTTTCTTTCGATGATTTTCCCTAGTTCAAAAAGGCACCGATCGAAAAGAGCTTACGCGCTGCAGAGCCTCAACCCGGACACTACTACTGGCCCGACTACCAGAAATTTGCACGCGCATCCGAGCAGAAATGAACACTCATCAAATCGTTCGACAGTTCCGATCCGAAGACCAGGATCAAGCCCGCACCCTGATCCTTGAAGGCTTAAAAGAACACTTCGGCAAAATCCGATATGACTTGAATCCCGACCTCAACGACATCGCTGCCAGTTACCTCAAAGACAACTCGTCAGATTTCTTCGTGATCGAATTCGATGGTCAGATCGTCGCCACGTCGGGGGTGTTATTCGAACGCCCCGGCGAAGCAAGGATGGTTCGCGTATCCGTAGGCAAAGCCAACCGACGCCAAGGTTTGTCGACAGCCCTGCTGAGCGCTGTTGAGTCCCTTTACCGGAGCCGAGGGGTATCAGTCCTTTGGGCAGAAACCAATCTCGATTGGGTCGACGCAATCGGTTTCTATACGTCCATGGGATTTCGTGAAGTGATCCGCAACCATGAAGGCTTGCGACTACGACGTGAGATCAACCACCTCGCCGATTAACCCGCAATATCGCGTTAACCTTCTCGCTACTCAGTACACTCGCTGCATCTCGGTCACTGTTGCGCGCCACACCTTCAAGGGAAAATCCCAGTCGCTCTGCCAAACGCCACGAGCGGACATTTCGTTCATCACAGCGCACCTCAATGCGTTCGACCTTGAGACAGTCAAATGCAACGTCGATAGCCGCCGTGACAAACTCCTGTGCATACCCAAGACCGGTTCGATCCGAACGAAGCCAATAGCCGATGTGGCAACTCGGAACTGCCCGGTTGATCGTATGCACATCAATACTGCCGATCATCAGCCCGTTCGAGTCCCACACTCGCCACACATAAAACTCACCGGCAAGGATGGCGGTTTCTGCACGCTGCGAGACGTTCTCCAGTGTTTCCACGTCAGAGAGTTTCGCTGAGAACGACAACCAAGGAAAAAACTCGTTCAGCGGGACAGCGATGGCCTCGTGGAGCGCTGGACCATCGCCTGTTCGTGCGAATCGAAGCACGAGCCGTGCCGTGCGAACCTCGATGGGCGGCTCGATCGGTGGCTCAACCATCTAGATCTTCCAGCTCGCTGCGGCAGAAGCTTCAAAGCTCAACCAACGTTTTCCCAAGGTTTTTCCCTGCCAACATGTCGCAGAACGCTTGTGGTGCTGACTCAATCCCCTTGAGTTTGTACTCCGCATTGCGCAGCGCGCCGCTGCGGAGCGCGCCTTCAAGCCCTGCCATCGCTTCGGGATACCGCCCGGCTTCATCGGTGTACATAAAGCCCTTCAACAGCACACGCTTGGTGACCATGTCGAAGAGATTGTCCGGACCGGGGATCGGTTTACCGTCGGCTGATTCATAGGTGGACACCGAACCACATAACACCACTCGCGCGAACTCCCGAACGTGATGTAACGCTGTGTTGAGCGTTGTTCCACCAACGTTGTCGAAGAAGATGTCCATACCCTCCGGACACAGACGTTTGAGTCCCGTATTCAGATCTTCCTGGCGATAGTTGATGGTGGCATCGAAGCCGAATTCCTTTTCAAGTACCGCGCACTTTTCTGCACTGCCGCTGATACCAATCACATAGGCTCCGGCCGCTTTAAGGAGCTGGCCGGCAACGTTTCCCACCGCACCGGCGGCCGCACTCACCACGGCAACATCCCCACCACGAGGCCGCGCGATGTCTTCCACACCAAAGTAAGCGGTCATGCCTGTCCCGCCGAGCACGCCAGCGTAATATGAAAGCGGGAATCGAAGATCTTTCGGCAGCCGCGTAACAAAGTCGTCCGGGCCGGCCTTGCTAAAACGTGTCCACGCGAGGCGCCCCATGAACTGATCCCCGGCAGCGAAATCGGGCCGCTTCGATGCAACCACTGTACCGAGTGTCAAGCTCATCACTGGCTCACCGAGCGCCATCGCGGCCAGGTAACCGTCACCGCTGCCTTCATTCATCCAGTTGCGAAATCCTGCATCCATGGAAAAGAGACGATGTTCAACGAGCATTTCGCCGTCACTGATCGTCGGCATGGGCAGATCAACTTTGCGGAAATCATCAACACGAAGCTGACCTGTTGGTCGGCGAGCAAGCACTATCGCTGTATTGGGGGCGGTATTGGCGGCTGTATTAGTGGACATCTCAGATTCTTATCTCCCTCTTTATGAGGGAACTGTGGCTGGCTGGGGCGTCTGCGTCAACGCACTCAATCAGGCGCGCTTCAGTGCGCGCGAATGTCAGACGAGCAGCACGGGTGGCATGAGCAGTTCCAGAATTAACAAGCTCACCACGAGCGGTGCCGGTGCGCCGTATTGAGACCAGGCGACGAATCGTGCGACTCCAGCAAGCAGGAATACCCACATCGTGGCTCTGAAGAATGCGCCAAACGTGCGCAAGTCCCGCGCGGCGAGATAGAGCACAACGCCATACAAGGCGAAGGCAACGCCGTAGAAGCGGTTTTGGCTGCTGAGTGAAGGCTCCGACGAAACGTCTGCAGACACGGATGCACCCAGCACCGCTTCAGCATCTACGCCAAAGACGAGGTGAATCGCTGCAACCACGATGAACACCGGGGCGATCAACTTGAGGATCAGCGACAGTTGCTGCATGAGATTCTCCATCCAGGCTGGCTGGCTGGCTGGCTGGCCAGCACGATTGCACGTCCGTGAAAGAGGTGATTGACCACACGATTCAGGTAAGCTCCACGTCGCTATCGCGGCACTGGCGCAATTCGCTGGCGGTGTCTTTGTGTTCGTCTTCATGTTGAAGGCGGGCGTGTCACCGCCACTCGTGTTGTGCACGCTCGCTGGTATCAACGCTGCGCGATTCCTGATTCGTCCGCTGGTGTTGCCACTCGCCAAGCGCATTGGCGTACGCAACATCCTGATCCTCGGCACAGTGATGGAAGCGATCACCTATGTGATGTTGCCGCATATCAGTGGCCCTGATCACATGCTGCTCTGGTTCATCGCACTGACCTCCATTGGCAGTGTCTTCTATTGGACGTGTTACCACGCCTATTACGCCGCACTCGGTGATGAAGAAGTCCGCCGTGAACAAGTCGGCGGACGTGAAGCAATCATCGCACTCGTAGGCATCGTTGCTCCGGTTCTCGGTGGACTCGCCATCGCAACGGCGGGACCACACCTCGCGTTCTACGGGATTGCAATCGTGCAGATCTGCGCGGCGTTACCGATCATCGGCGCCAAGGATGTACGCATCGAAAGCGAATTCCATGGCAATCGTCGTGACCTGCTTTTTGGCGGTGCCTTGTGCGCCGCCGATGGATGGTTTGCCGCAAGTTTCTTCCACGTTTGGCAACTCTCTCTCTTAATCACGCTCGGTGAGAAGTTTCAGAACTTTGGTGGCGCCATGGCGTTGGCCGGGCTTGCGAGCGCAGCGATGAGTCTTGGAATCGGCAAGATGATCGATCTCGGACATGGCAAGCGCTCCGTCTTTTTCGCTTTCTGTGCAGCTGCTCTCGCCGTCTGTATTCAGGCCTCCACGTACAACGCAGCCGGTGGTGCCGTAATCGCCAACGGACTCGGCACGTTAGCCGTCGCCCTCACCGCTCCGACTCTGATGACTCGAATCTACACCATAGCCAAGGCTTCAGGATGTCCGCTGCGTTTCTCCATCGCCACGGAAGGGGGTTGGGATATCGGGTGTTCAGCGGGTTGTCTGACGGCGGCGTTGATGTTGTGGATGGGCATGGGATTCACCACTCCCATCTTGTCAGCCATGATCGGGGTGCTATGTGCGGGCGGTTTGTTGGTTACGAGCTACGGTGCAACCCGTGGATGACTGATTCGATAAACATGGATTTCTCATCGCGGTAGCGTTCCGGGCTCGCCGATGCTAACGAGCGCTTCCGCTGATTGTATTGATCCACCAGCTTCGGGCTTTCGCGCAGCGCATCCCGAAACCTCATAAAAATCTCGTACTTCGACCCTTCTGCGATCAGCTGAATTGCAACGTCCATTTCGCCGTTAGGCGCAATCAGCATGCACAACGCGTCATCGCGATGTGTATCCGATTTGATCACATATCGATTCGCTTCAAGGACCATTGTCGCCGCGGAGTGAGTAGGCGGTGCAACCACTACACAGATATCCAGATCACCTTTGGAGATCGCCCCGGGTATCGACGATGCACCTACATGCTCAATTCGAGCCGAAGGCAACAAGCCTGAGAGTTCGCGGGCGACGCGCTCGAAAACAAGGTGTACCTCCGCCTGGTACTCGGCGGCTTCATACAGCGCAACCACACTCACCGCTGTCGCAGCAGAGGCAACAGAGGCAACACAAAATCAACCAACTCTACGACGTCAATTCGATCCAGCGAGTCGAGTCGATGCCACTCACATCGGTCCGTGCTGCCAGCGACTTCATGACGCAATTCGCCGCCCAACAACGTAGCGTGATAGATCACACGTATGCCGTGAAACGCGCGCACATCCGTGTCGTGCCGAAACGAACTTATGCCCGCAAATCCCATTGGCATGACACGTAGACCCGTTTCTTCTTCGACCTCCCGCACCATTGCTTCTTCGGGATATTCACCAAACTCGATACCACCACCTGGCAGCGTCCACATACCCGCGCTGAATATGCCTTCGGAAAATCGGCAGAGCAGAATTCGGTCGACATCACATACGAGACCATAGGCCGAGATTCGTGTGACCTCAACGCGGCTCATTGTCACCTCCCGAGACACTAAAGACGGCCTTCAAATCTGGAACCGGCCGAGCGCACAACCCACTGCAAAGATCGGCAACTCCGCCGAATAAAACTGCAGTTCACCGGGTCTGGCTGCGACCGCCGCCGCCGCAATCAACGTCCTGATTTCAAACCCGCCTTGCCCTGCATCGCGATAAGTCGCTTCGTCCCTGTAAGACAGCAGCGCATTTTTATCCTGGCGAAACAATCGATCCAGAAACGCCCGATCCCACACTTCGTTGATCTTTCCCGAATCAGGAGTAGCGGGCCAATGGGAAATGCCGCCGGTACCGAGCACTGCGATTCGCTCCGGCACCGCGTCAACGGCCTGACGAATCGCTTCACCCAATGCCCACACACGATGCAGTGGGGCGAGTGGCGGACCTTGGCAATTAATGTTCACCGGAATCAACAGATAACGATTGTCAGGGTCGAGAAAGTGCAACGGCACCATCAGGCCATGATCACACTGCTACTCTTCCGCATAGGCGACATCGACGGTTTGCATGATCGAACGAACAATCCGACCGGCGAGTTCTGGCGCACCGGGATCTTCAACCATGCCGGGTCTTCGATCGGGCCGCTGTGGGTTTCGCCCGTACCGATGCAAAACGCCGGCATGTTGTTCATAAAGAAGTTGGCGAAGTGTTCTGCAGCAATCAGTAGCAGCACATCGGGCTGCGTGGCTTCGATCTCACGTTGCTGATTCTGAAATGCAGCATAAAGCGCATCGCGCACTGTCGTATTCTGTACCAGGTCCGCACGCCCCGTTATCCCGGGTGCATGTGTGACGATACCGGCATAACAAAGGGTCATTGTTGTTGATCCTCCGCCGCGAAGCGCTCGCCGGCACCCGTCATCGCATAGACCCCGGCACGTACAGGACCATATTTACGCACCCCTTCACGCATCTGTTCGATATAGTCGAACCACGGAATGCCGAGCCATCCGGCGAAGTGCATGAGAATTTGACTGTTCACACCGAGCACATACAAAAGCCCCACGTCGCCACGGTCGATGGCGCCACGCTCTTCTTCGGTCAACTCGTATCGACCTAAAACCCTCGCGGGTTGTTCTTTGTAGAGCGAACGCACCGCCTCCTCACGATTGAGTTGATATAGGAACTTCTGCAGCTGATAGAGGCTCATGCCTTGCCCAGTGTTGGCACCGCATGAGAATCCAATGCGATACAGACATTCTTGGTTTCCATGTAGAAGTCGAAACTGAAATCACCCCCATTACGCCCGATACCACTCGCCTTCATGCCACCAAATGGCGTCGGCAGATGGCGGTTGTTTTCCGAGTTCACCCAGACCATGCCGGCGTCGAGCTCTCGTGTCATACGCATGACTCGCCCTACATCACCCGTCCAGAGATAGGCCGCGAGACCGTAGGCGATACCATTTGCCTTGGTTAGTGCATCCGCTTCATCGCTGAACTTCAGCGTTGTGAGCACCGGGCCA